>Ga0213878_10000390_pt1 | contig 16690 bp, 15 predicted proteins | sample VelepicoBEBS_R02_FD_161053 | JGI IMG/M metagenome (GOLD analysis project Ga0213878, IMG submission 161053) | Vellozia epidendroides bulk soil microbial communities from rupestrian grasslands, the National Park of Serra do Cipo, Brazil - BS_R02 | ecosystem: Environmental > Terrestrial > Soil >... | reverse complement strand
GACATGGAGGCCTTTCAGTACTGCTGCGGCCATCAGATAGCCGGTCGCATGGTCCAGCGCCTGTACCGGCAGCGGAAATGGGCGGTCCGACCGCTGCCATTGCTGTCCGGCGGCGGCAATGCCGCAGGCCATCTGCACCAGACTGTCGAAACCGCGGCGATTGCGCCACGGGCCTGTCCATCCCCAGGCGTTCAGCGAGACGTCGATGATACCCGGAGAAAGATGCTGACGCGCCACGGCATCCAGCCCCAGCGCCTCCAGGGCGTCAGCGCGGTAGCCATGTACGATGACATCCGCTTGACGGAGGATCTCATATAAGGTCTGTTTATCAATCTCCTGGCGCAGGTTCAATCGGGCGCAGCGCTTGCCGGGCGTGACCTCCTCTTCCAGAGCGGGCTCCGCCCAGCCCGGCGGGTCGATACGCAGGACGTCGGCCCCGAGCCCGGCCAGCATTCGGCTGGCGACCGGACCGGCAATAATTCGCGTCAAATCCAGCACCCTGACGCCCAGCAGTGGGCGCGCAGGAGAGAGTGCCCCACGGAACGGTCGGCCCGGTACGGTATAGCGCTCGTGCAGCAGCGGTTCCTGTATCACCGATGCTCCCTGCGGGTGTGTTTGCCACTGCGCGTTGGTTCGCATGGCGGCGGCACATCCCCCGGCATCGACCACAGCCTGCTCCAGCGCTTCGGCGCGCCACTGCCGAACTAGCGGCGCGAGCGTAGATTTCTCCGCATGTTTACCCAGCACGGACGCCACGGACTGCCGGTGGTGCGCGGCGTTAGTATGAAGTCTTATCCAGCCATCCGCGGTTTGATAATCCCCGGTCAGCGGGTCCCACAGCGAGGGGGTAGGATGGTTGAGTGGCGTCACGCTGCCCTGAAACCAGAAGGAGGCCAGACGACGGTCTATGGCTGGCGCCGCATGGGTTTGGTTCAGTCGGGCAAGCCAGACGCCGACCAGCGCCATGGAGGCGGCAGCGAAGTCGCTGACGGCATAGCATGACGGCAGGGCGCCAGGGGAAAGAAAGTGAACGTCCGGCGCCGGGGAGGAATCAAACGCCTGCCAGAGCCTTGAATAACATGCCGTGGTTTGTGCATATTCGCGCATTATGTTCTCCTCTGTGAACAGCGGGGATACATCGACATTTCAGACTATTTTCTCTCGCTATGATATTTTATACATATAAATAAGATTTATGTGTTAATTTGTTTGTATTCATAATAATGATTATCAATCAGAGGTTTTCTCGTCAGATATGAGGGACATCGACTTTTTCAGCTGGCGTCAGGATGTGCTGCAAAAATTTCAGTTAGCCGCGTCAGGCGAAGAGATATATTCCATTTTGCAACAGCAAACTGAAATGCTGGAATATGACTGGTATGCATTGTGCGTCCGGCATCCGGTGCCATTTACGCGCCCCAAAATTTCATTGCAAACAACGTATCCACGGGCATGGATTGCGCAATACCAGGCCGAAAACTATTTCGCTATCGATCCGGTGCTGAAGCCGGAGAATTATCGATACGGTTATTTACCCTGGAGCGACCGTTTATTTCAGGATGCGCAGGCTTTCTGGGATGCCGCTCGCGACCACGGTTTGCGCAAAGGCGTCACGCAGTGCCTGATACTGCCGAATCGCGCGCTGGGCTTCTTGTCCGTCTCACGCGAGGGGGGGCAAAAAGACTCGCTGGCGGAGGACGATACGCAAATGCGTCTGCAGATGCTGGCCGAATTCAGTATGGCGGCGTTGCTGCGCCTTGACGACTCAGCGGTGCTGACGCCGGAGATGAAATTCAGCAAGCGGGAGCTGGAAATCCTTAAGTGGACTGCGGAAGGAAAAACATCGGCAGAAATTTCGATCATTTTATCTATTTCTGAGAATACGGTGAATTTTCATCAGAAGAATATGCAGAAGAAATTTAATGCGCCCAACAAGACGCAGGTTGCTTGCTATGCGGTGGCGACGGGACTTATCTGAGGAAACGGCAGTATTGCGCGTCTGAGGTAAAACCGGCTGCATAGCGCAGCCGGCAGCGAATCACTGGCGATAGGCTTGTTTAATTTGCTTAACGGTGCTGGAAAATACGGCCGCCTGAGCTTCATCTTCCATCTGCGAGATTTGTTTTTCCATTTTAATAATCACGCGACCGGCATCTGCCTGCCCCATTGCCTGCAGCATGAGCGTCAGCATTGCTTTCAGGCAGGAGACTTCCTGGGAGAGCTGTTGATTATTTTCAGCAGTGGAGAAATCAGGTGTACTCATCTATTTCCTCGTTTGATTTTTGCGCAAACGCGCGGTAGCCATAGTAAAGGTCGCGCAGTATACCACAAGCTGATGGAAAAAAAGGAGTGTCTGATTTTTGTTCGCTGCTCCGAGCTGGCTGGCGAATAATATATCATTCAACGGCAGGTCGAAAAGTCAATTTGTATAAAAGAGGTTTTTGCTCAGTTAATTATTGTTACACATTGGATTTCGTATTTATCATCTGTGTAATTTTTCATGCTTTTGGTAAGTTTTTGTCGATCAAATCATCGAATAGCCGCTACGGTAACGGCCTGCTTCCCGGTAGTTTCCAGCTGTTGTACATTCTGATTTCCAAAAATATGAACAAAATCTTAACCTCAACATTTTTTGCCTTTTAAAATGGCGATAAAACCCGTTAATATGGTGGGAATTTAGAGTCAGTAGCGTTATCCCTATTCTGGAGATTATTCCTTTGATCAACGTCCTTCTTGTTGATGACCACGAACTGGTGCGCGCAGGGATACGACGCATTCTCGAAGATATAAAGGGTATTAAAGTTGCCGGTGAAGTCTGCTGCGGCGAAGACGCGGTGAAATGGTGTCGCACCAACGCGGCGGACGTCGTGTTGATGGACATGAATATGCCGGGCATCGGCGGCCTTGAGGCAACGCGAAAGATTGCGCGTTCCGCCACTGATACCAAAGTCATCATGCTGACCGTGCATACGGAAAACCCACTACCCGCGAAAGTGATGCAGGCTGGTGCGGCCGGTTACCTGAGTAAAGGCGCCGCGCCCCAGGAAGTGGTGAATGCCATCCGTTCCGTTTTTGCCGGGCAGCGTTACATCGCCTCTGATATCGCTCAACAGATGGCGTTAAGCCAGATTGAGCCTGAAAAAACAGAATCCCCGTTTGCCAGTTTGTCTGAACGCGAATTGCAGATTATGCTGATGATCACCAAAGGCCAGAAGGTCAACGAGATCTCTGAACAGCTGAATCTCAGTCCGAAAACGGTGAACAGCTACCGCTACCGAATGTTTAGCAAATTAAACATTCATGGCGATGTCGAGCTGACGCACCTGGCCATTCGTCATGGTCTATGTAATGCGGAGTCGTTAGCAAGTCAGTGAGTGATGTTTTTGATTCAAAGGCGTTTTTAAAAACCGTGACCAGCCAGCCTGGCGTCTACCGTATGTATGACGCTGGCGGTACGGTTATTTATGTCGGTAAAGCCAAAGACCTGAAGAAACGCCTTTCGAGTTATTTTCGCAGCAATCTGGCGTCGCGCAAAACCGAGGCGCTGGTCGCGCAGATTGCGCAAATCGACGTGACCGTTACGCACACCGAAACGGAAGCGCTGCTGCTCGAACACAACTACATAAAGCTTTACCAGCCGCGCTATAACGTTCTGCTGCGCGATGATAAATCCTATCCTTTTATTTTCCTTAGCGGCGATACGCACCCCCGGCTGGCGATGCATCGTGGGGCAAAGCATGCCAAAGGCGAGTACTTCGGTCCTTTCCCGAATGGTTACGCCGTGCGGGAGACGCTGGCGCTGCTGCAGAAAATCTTCCCGGTCCGCCAGTGTGAGAACAGCGTTTACCGCAATCGCTCTCGTCCCTGCCTGCAGTACCAGATAGGCCGCTGCCTGGGGCCCTGCGTCGCCGGGCTGGTTAGCGAAGAGGAGTACGCGCAGCAGGTTGAATATGTGCGGCTGTTCCTGGCCGGGAAAGATGAGCAGGTGGTCAATCAACTGGTGGCGAAGATGGAGAAGGCGAGCCAGGCGCTGGCCTTTGAAGAAGCGGCGCGCCTGCGTGACCAGATTCAGGCGGTGCGTCGGGTCACCGAAAAACAGTTTGTTTCAAATGCGGGCGACGATCTGGATGTGATCGGCGTTGCCTTTGATGCGGGTATGGCCTGCGTTCATGTGCTGTTTATTCGCCAGGGCAAGGTGTTGGGCAGCCGTAGCTACTTCCCGAAAGTGCCGGGCGGCACTGAGCTTGGCGAAGTGGTGGAAACCTTTGTCGGGCAGTTTTACCTGCAGGGCAGCCAGGTGCGCACGCTGCCAGGGGAAATCCTCCTTGATTTTAATCTTGGCGATAAGACGCTGCTGGCGGAATCGCTGTCGGAGCTGGCGGGACGCCGTATTAACGTGCAGACCAAACCGCGCGGCGACCGTGCCCGGTATCTGAAGCTGGCGCGCACTAACGCCGCCACCGCGCTGGTGACGAAACTGTCGCAGCAATCCACCATCAGCCAACGGCTGAACGCACTGGCGACAATCCTGAACATGCCGGACGTGAAGCGCATGGAGTGTTTCGATATCAGCCATACCATGGGCGAGCAGACCGTCGCGTCGTGCGTTGTATTCGACAGTAATGGTCCGTTGCGCGCAGAGTATCGACGCTACAATATTACCGGCATTACGCCAGGCGATGACTATGCGGCCATGAATCAGGTGCTGCGTCGTCGCTATGGCAAAGCGATTGAAGAAAGCAAAATCCCTGACGTCATTTTGATTGATGGCGGGAAAGGGCAACTGGGGCAGGCGAAACAGGTTTTTGCCGAACTTGACGTGCCCTGGGACAAACATCACCCGTTGCTGTTGGGCGTGGCGAAAGGCAGCGACCGCAAAGCGGGGCTGGAGACGCTGTTCCTGGAACCGGAGGGCGAGGGCTTTAGCCTGCCGCCGGATTCCCCCGCGCTGCACGTTATCCAGCATATTCGCGATGAATCGCACGATCACGCGATTAGCGGGCACCGTAAAAAACGGGCAAAAGTCAAAAGCACCAGCACCCTTGAAACCATTGAAGGCGTCGGGCCGAAGCGCCGCCAGATGCTACTGAAATATATGGGTGGGTTGCAGGGTTTGCAGAAAGCGAGTGTCGAGGAGATCGCAAAAGTGCCAGGCATTTCCCACGGGCTGGCAGAAAAGATCTTCTACTCGTTGAAACATTAGGGGCTCTGTAGCAACATAGGGCTAATATTCACAGACAACAGACAGTTACCGTCGCCATGCAATTTAATATCCCTACGTTGCTTACCCTTTTTCGCGTCATCCTGATTCCGTTTTTTGTGCTGGCGTTTTATCTCCCGTTCACCTGGGCGCCGTTCCTCTGCGCGCTGATTTTCTTCATTGCTGCGGTCACAGACTGGTTTGACGGCTATCTGGCGCGTCGCTGGAACCAGAGCACCCGCTTTGGCGCCTTCCTCGACCCGGTCGCGGATAAGGTGATGGTGGCAATAGCGATGGTGCTGGTGGCGGAGCACTACCACAGTTGGTGGGTTACGCTGCCAGCCGCCACCATGATCGCCCGTGAAATTATCATTTCCGCACTGCGCGAGTGGATGGCTGAGCTCGGTAAGCGCAGCAGTGTGGCGGTCTCCTGGATTGGTAAAGTCAAAACCACGGCGCAGATGACGGCGCTGGTCTGGATGCTGTGGCGTCCAAACGCCTGGGTTGAGTGGGCGGGGATCGGTCTGTTCTTCGTGGCGGCGGTGCTGACGCTGTGGTCGATGATCCAATATCTCAACGCGGCGCGTGGTGATTTGCTTGATCAGTGATCGTTTCGCCGCAAATTTCAGCAAACGATCCTGAGTTGCGAAAAATATCGTTGACTCAGTGCGCCAGGTAAGTAGAATGCAACGCATCGAACGGCAGTACAGATTGCCAGACGGTAATAAAATCAAGTGATTAAACAAGTCACCTGACAATGCGGGAATAGCTCAGTTGGTAGAGCACGACCTTGCCAAGGTCGGGGTCGCGAGTTCGAGTCTCGTTTCCCGCTCCAGTTTAAAGCATCGGCAATTGCGGGTGCAGTAGCAAATTGGCGCGTTAGCAAAGCGGTTATGTAGCGGATTGCAAATCCGTCTAGTCCGGTTCGACTCCGGAACGCGCCTCCACTTTCTTCCCGAGCCCGGATGGTGGAATCGGTAGACACAAGGGATTTAAAATCCCTCGGCGTTCGCGCTGTGCGGGTTCAAGTCCCGCTCCGGGTACCAGTGGGAAAAAGCAGAATAATCAAAGCAATAAGCAGTGTCGTGAAACCACCTTCGGGTGGTTTTTTTGTTTTTGTACAAACATTGCTTTTATATCCGTGCAAATGCGATCATCGCGGCGTGTTTGACCTCCTGACTGAGACGTTTTATGAAAACCGGACCCCTTAACGAAAGTGAACTCGAATGGCTGGACGATGTGCTGGCCCGCTACGGCAACGACCATTCTATAATGGATGTCTCCGAGCTCGACGGTATGCTCACCGCAATTCTCTGTGCGCCTTATGATATCGAACCCGCGGAGTGGTTGCTGTCGCTGTGGGGCGGGGCGGAGCATGTTCCGCGCTGGGCTAACGATCGCGAGCGGGATCGTTTTGTTAACCTGACGCTTCAACATATGGACGATGTGGCCGAGCGTCTGAGCGATTACCCGGATCAGTTTGAGCCGCTTTTCGGCACCCGCGAGGAAGAAGGGCAGGATATTACGATCGTCGAAGAGTGGTGTTACGGCTATATGCGCGGCGTAGGTCTGTGCGACTGGTCAACGCTTCCCGCTGACCTGCAGCCCGCGCTTGACGCCATTGCTCTGCACGGCGATGAGGCGCAGTTCCCGCGCCTGGAAGCGCTTTCTGCGGATGAGTATGTGGCAAGCGTTGACGCCATCACTCCGGCGGCGCTGTCGCTGTACCAGCACTGGATGGCGAACCCGCAGGCGGCGCCGGTAAAGGTGCCGGTGAAAAATGACAACAAAGTCGGGCGCAACGATCCGTGTCCGTGCGGTAGCGGTAAGAAATATAAAAACTGTTGCCTGAAATGAAAAACGGCCCCGCGATGGGGCCGTTTGCTTTTATCACGTCAACTTAGCCGACGGCAGGCAGCAGTCCGGTTGCGATGGCTGCCTGAATCGCAATCACTGCAATACCGCAAAATAACACCAGCCAGAGCGCCGGTTTCCCCCCCGCGACGCGCCATGCCGTGTCAGGATGCAATTGACGGCTCTTCATCGCCAGCAGCGACGGAACGATCAGCGCCAGTACGGCGAGAGCGACACCCGCGTATCCCAGCGCCATGACGAATCCTTGCGGATAAAACAGGGCGAAGGCCAGCGGCGGCAGAAAGGTAATCACCCCGGTCTGCATGCGTCCACCCGCGGAATTTTTACGCTGGAACAGGTCGGCCAGATAGTCAAATAATCCCAGCGCTACGCCGAGGAATGAGGTGGCTAGCGCCAGATCGGCAAAAAGGTGCACCGCCAGCTCAACGTGCGGCGAGGCGACGACCTCGCGAATCGCCTGCAGCAGACCGTTGAGTCCGGCATGATTGCTGAGCAGGGCGCTGAACACCGGCGAGTCGATACTGCCGAGCGTCGCAAGTTGCCAGAAAATGTAGGCGACCAGCGGAATAAAACTGCCGACCACGAACACCCGGCGCAGTTTACGCACGTCGCCGTTCATATAGCTGATAATGCTCGGCACGCTGCCGTGGAAGCCAAATGAGGTAAAAATAACCGGAATGGCCGACAGCGCCAGCCCCTGCTGTAGCGGCAGCGTCAGCAGATTGGCCTGGTGGATATGGGGCAGTAGCAGCGCCAGCATAACCACCAGAAAGATAATCTTGGCGCTGAAAAGAAAGCGGTTGAACAGATCGACGAGGAACGTGCCGACGCAGATGACCGCGCCGCCCACGGCGGTAAAGATAGACACCCCGGCGGCGGGCGATAAGCTGGCGTTTAGCCACTGGTTCAGGCTTGAGGCAAGCAGTTCACCTGCGCCGCTGATGTAGGCCGCCGTCAGAGCATACATCAAGAAAAGCATGCTGAACCCGGTCACCCACTGGCCGTAACGGCCAAGATAACGCTGCGCAAGCGACCCTAACCCTGTATCGGCAGGAACGTGCTGATATACTTCCAGCAGCAGCAGGGCGGTGTAACACATCAGCGCCCACAGACAAAACAGTAACGCCAGGGTGACACCAAAACCGACGCCTGCGGAGGCCAGCGGCATTGCCAGCATCCCTGCGCCTATCGTGGTACCGGCAACGATTAAAATACTACCAACGGTGCGGTTCTTCACGGATCCCTCTGTCTCATTGGATAACCACAACAAAATATGCCGCGCAGAGTATGTTAAATCACTGTTTTCGTCAAATCATAATTACAGGTTGTGTAATGATATCTTTACACCGTGTGGCGTGATAAAACCTGCGCCAGCGCAAAATGCGCATTTGTGATGCATGTTATGGTGGTTTTTATTTACGGAGGTGCAGATGTCTTCAATTCATGGTCACGAGGTATTGCAAATGATGATTGCCTCGGGGGAGTCTTACTCGGTGGCAAGCCTGGAAGCGGCGATTGTGGCGCAGTTCGGGGCCGCAGCGCGGTTTCATACCTGTTCGGCGGAAAATATGTCGGCAGGAGAGTTGGTCGGTTTTTTACAGCGGAAAGGCAAATTTATCCCTGTTGATGCAGGGTTCACGACGACGCAGGAAAAAATCTGTCGTCATTAAACGGGGCGGCATAAAAATGCCGCCCCAGAGAAAATCAGTTTTGTGTATCGAGGGTCGACAGTTCTTTATCGATAAAATAAAGACCCTCGCCGCTTTTACCGGCCAGCGTCAGCTTATCGATAACAGATTTAAACAGCTTCTCTTCTTCATGCTGTTCGGCTACGTACCACTGCAGGAAATTAAAGGTCGGATAATCCTGGCTGGTCATGGCAACGTGCGCCAGTTCATTTATTTTCTGGGTAATTAACTGTTCATGTTCATAGGTGGAGCGGAACAGCGCATCCAGAGAATCATATTCAGCAAACGGCGTGGGAACCGTATTAATCCGCGGCAGGTTTCCGGTATCGCTCAGGTAGGCGAACAGGCGCTGCATGTGGGTCATCTCTTCCTGCGCATGACGGCGCAGAAACGCGGCAGCACCTTCAAAACTGTGGTAGCTGCACCATGCGCTCATCTGCTGATAAAGCAGGGAAGAATAAAGCTCAAGGTTCATCTGCTCATTCAGTTTTTCAATCATTTCAGCTTTCAGCATGATAGTGCTCCAGAATAAAAGGTGATGAAATTAAGGGGTCACTATAATTTGTTATTGTTTTATTTGCAAAAGGTAAAATGAAAAACAAAATGTGTTAAATGCAAATGGGAATAACACGCATTGCAGCTATTAAAATAATAAAATGAGAATAATTATATTTACAGCCGGCAATATATACCGGCTGTAAAATTACCAGTAACTATTGGTGCTGGTCATCGGCGTCACCGCCATCCCGCGGCACTGGTATTGTAAGGTGATGTTGTGATTGAGGCACAGCGAACCGCTTATCGTTGTGCAGGTTGCTTCAGGTTGGCCGTAGGCGAATGCGGTTGCATAACCCATTTGCTGGCATTGTCTGGTGGCCATACCGTTGGCGACGTAGCTATCGGTGGTGGCGGACTGCAGTATCGCCTCGCCATAGTTGAGGCGAACGATACCGCTGTTGGCATCGACATCGCTGACGCTGGCCTGGCGGTGAACGGTGCAGGCGCTAAGAAGGAGTACGATGGCGACAGGGAGGGTTTTTTTCATGGCTCACTCGGCATAAATGGCTGATCGCAGTATGGTACCGCGCCAGCCATCCAGCAATGCGGAGAAAAGCCGCTGGATCGTGCGCCAGTTTTCGCAACGGCAAAAGTGTGACTCCCTTTTTAGTTTATAAAACCTGATTTCATAAAAATTGAATCTATGTTTTCCATGGCGTAAAATATGAGGCAATTACTTTTACCGCGAAACGATGCAGGAGAGAATGAATGAAAATTGCACTGATGATGGAAAACAGCCAGGCAGGCAAGAACGCCACCATCCTTAATGAACTTAACGCTGTCGCCAGTGAAAAGGGGTTCCCGGTTTTTAACGTTGGGATGAGCGATGAGCAAGATCATCATCTGACCTATATCCACCTGGGTATCATGGCCAGTATTTTGCTTAATGCTAAAGCCGTCGATTTCGTGGTGACCGGATGTGGCACCGGGCAGGGGGCGATGATGTCGCTGAACATTCACCCGGGTGTTGTGTGCGGCTACTGCATCGACCCGGCGGATGCGTTCCTGTTTGCGCAAATCAACAACGGCAACGCGCTGTCTCTGCCGTTTGCTAAAGGGTTTGGCTGGGGCGCAGAGCTGAACGTGCGCTTTATCTTTGAAAAAGCGTTCACCGGTCGTAAGGGCGAAGGTTATCCGCCGGAGCGTAAAGAGCCGCAGGTTCGTAACGCCGGTATCCTCAACCAGGTAAAAGCCGCGGTAGTGAAAGAGAACTATCTTGATACCCTGCGCGCCATCGATCCGGAACTCGTGAAGACGGCTGTGTCCGGCACGCGCTTCCAGCAGTGTTTCTTTGAACACTGCCAGGATAAAGAAATCGAGGCTTTTGTCCGTCAGATCCTCGCCTGATAAACGAGAGTCCGGTAGAACATCTACCGGGCTTTTTTCGATACCGAACTTCCCGCCTCTTTCGTTAGCGTTAGCGTATCCACCATCCCGACCAGACATATCAGTGCGATGAATACAAACGCCAGGCGAAAACTGATGCCTGGAATAGTCGTCAGCGCAAATTCTTCCGCTATCTTTTCCCCCAGACGAATACCAATGGCGCCCAGGGTTATCCCGAGGCCGACGGCAAGCTGTGTGGCGGTGCTGAACAGCGTGTTGGCGTAGCTCATCTGCTCAGATGGCACATCGGCGAACGCCAGGGTGCTGACGCCGGTGAACTGGATGGAACGAAACACGCCTCCGAGATACAGCATGAGCAGCGTGACCCACACTGGTGTAGATGGCGTGAGCCATGCGCAGGCCAGCAGAGCAAGCACGTTCAACATCCCGTTGACCAGCAGCAGCTTGCGAAAGCCGAGCCAGCGGATAAGCGGCGTGGTAGCGGGTTTAATCGTCAGGTTGCCGACGAACACGGCGAGGACTAACAGGCCCGCGTGAAACGGATCCATACCGAATCCCACCTGAAACAGCAGCGGCAGCAAAAATGGTACGGCGCTGATGGAGGCGCGAAAAAGCGAGCCGCCGTACAGGGTGACGCGAAAGGTGGGTATCTTCAGCGCATCCAGGCGAATCATCGGCCATGCGGTTCGGCGAAAGTGATACAGCGCAAACAGGAAGGTGGTGATGCCAATCACGAAAAGCGTGAGGGATACGGACAGCCTGCTGTGCGCGGCGCCCAGGGTTTCCATCGCATAAACCAGGCTGACCATCGCCACGGCCGTCGCCACAAAACCGGGAAGGTCAAACGGACGTCGCGACTCGTCGCCAATATCCGGAATAATACGCAGCGCCAGCACGATAGCGAGGATGCCAAGCGGAACGTTGATAAAGAAGATCCAGCGCCAGCTGGCATAGCTGGTGATGAAACCGCCAAGCGGCGGGCCGATTATCGGCGCAACCAGCGCGGGCCAGGTCAGGGTGGCGATAGCGGTGATGAGCTGATGCTTTGGCGTGGTGCGCAGTACCGCAAGACGGCCGACGGGCACCATCAGCGCGCCGCCGACGCCTTGCAAGATACGCATGGCGACAAAGTTATCGACGCTGGTCGCGAAACCGCAAAAAATGGAGGCAAGGGTAAAGACAGCCAGCGCCAGCGAGAAAATTTTGCGGGCGCCGAAGCGGTCGGCTATCCAGCCGCTGGCGGGGATCAGTACCGCCAGCGTTATCAGATAGGCGCTGATACCGACGTTGAGCGCCACAGCCTGCACGCCAAAGCTGGCTGCCATATCGGGCAGCGCGGTGGCGATCACGGTGCCGTCGAGAAACTCCATAAAAAAAGCGCCAGCGACCAGCAACGCCGCCGGGGATACGCCGCGAGACTCTCTGCGGGGACTCTTTTCGTTCATCAAAGCCTTACCATATAAAAAATATCTGTAAAGTTTACAATATTTGTAGAATTTGTAACTGCAAGATTTTCCTGCATTTTTGTTGAATTATTTAACATCTCTGGTTTTTTTTCGGGTGTTCCTCATCACGATGCAGTTGATTTTTGTGATGTATGTCATATTATTGTTCGCAGACAGTAACACCTGAATAACAAACCGGGGCATCACATGAAACTGCGTAAAATCCTTAAGAGCATGTTCGACAACTACTGCAACACGTTTAAAGACGTACCGCCAGGCAACATGTTCAGATAAAAAAAACCTGCTTCGGCAGGTTTTTTTTATCTGGCGGCCGGAATCAGGTTACTATGGCGCTCCTGAGAAAAGGAGTAAAACATGTCCCAGAACCTGACTGCGAATGATGAACTGGTCTCCGACGTTGTCGCCTGCCAGTTGGTCATTAAACAAATTCTTGATGTGATTGACGTCATCGCCCCTGTTGAAGTGCGTGAAAAGATGGCAAGCCAGCTGCGCGCCATTGATTTCAGCAGCCATCCCGCCTCCGCTGACCCGGTGACCCTGCGCGCCATCCAAAAAGCTATCGCCCTGATTGAGCTGAAGTTCACGCCGCAGGAAGGGACGCACTAACAGTATAAAAAACGGCGCCGCGGCGCCGTTTTTTATTCCGCTTCCGGTCAGAAAAACGCTTCGACCAGCAAATAACTGGCGACGCAGGCGCTGCTGACGCCAATCAGCCCTGGCAGAATAAAACTATGGTTAATGATAAATTTGCCGATGCGCGTGGTGCCTGAGCGGTCAAACCCGATACAGGCCAGATCGCTTGGGTAGGTTGGCAGCACGAAATAGCCGTAAGCCGCCGGGAAGAAGGCGATCAGCATTTTCGGCTCCACACCGAGCATCAGCCCCATCGGCGCGACCGCGGTTAACGCGGCGGCCTGGCTGTTCACCAGTTTGGAGACGAGGAACAGCACCAGCGCGTAGGTCCACGGATGGCTTTTCACCACCCCCTCAAGCGCCATTTTCAGTTCCACAAGATGAGCCTGGAAGAAGGTATCGCTCATCCACGCCACGCCGAATACCGAGAATATCGCCACCATTCCGGCCTTAAAGACCGGACCGTTGGAAATCGCTGACGCGTTAACCTTGCAGACCAGCAGAATAACCGCACCGGCAATCAGCATCATCATCTGAATCACCAGGTTCATCGACAGCGGCGAGAGTTTGCCTTTTACCTCGAAAGACGGGCGCAATTCCGGCAGCGCGCCGAGCAGCACCACCACCAGAATCCCGGCGAAAAAGATCCAGGTCGACCAGGTAGCCTCCCGGGAGAAACGCTGGTTCAGCAGCGTTTCGCTGCCGCCATAGATAAATTCACGCTGTTTCGGATCTTTAAGCTTTTCCTGAAATTCGTCGTCGTCCGCGAGATTTTTACCACGTCGCAGGCTCCACAGAGCGGCAACCGCGACGCCAAACAGGGACGCGGGCACCGAAATGGCGAGGATCTCAAGGATGCTCCAGGCGTGCCCGATACCGTGCTGGGCGCCAAGGATTGAGACCAGAGACACCACGGCGACGGACACTGGCGATGCGGTGATCGCCATCTGTGAGGCGACGGAAGCGACCGCCATCGGACGTTCCGGACGGATACCTTTTTTCAAGGCGATATCGCTGATAATCGGGAACATGGTGTAAACCACGTGCCCGGTACCGCACAAAAACGTCAGCGTCCAGGTGGTGAAAGGCGCCAGCAGGGTGATGTGCTGTGGATGCTTACGCAGCAACTTTTCCGCACACTGCATCATGACGTTGAGCCCGCCTGCCGTTTGCAGCGTTGCCGCGCAGCCGATGACCGCCAGAATAGTGAGCATGACGTCGACCGGCGGTTTCCCGGGCTCAAGGCCGAAGACAAAGCTAAGAATAAAAAGGCCTATCCCGCTGATAAGCCCAAGCCCCATACCACCAAACCGGGTTCCAACCAGCAAGCAGACGATAATGACAACAAATTCAAGAGTAACCATGTAGCACCTGTCTCATCCAATAAGAGTTAACAAATCATTACATGTTGCAGGGTTATACGTTGAGAGGAAGATCTGATTTACAAATGTCAGTAAAAACAATTCATTAGATACATTTTTTTAACAATTGGCGGGCGGCGACTGACGCAGAGGGGGAATACCGGGAGATGACGGGCGGCGCTCGCCGCCCTCGGGGCATCAATGGGTTTGGTTATTGACCACGTTTCGCAGGTACTGATCGGTCTGCTGCATGCACAGTCCAGCGCGGCGAGCGCTGCGGACTTCGTCAAGGAGGGTTTGCAGCAACACGCCATCCTGCTGCTGGGCTTGCTGCAGGGTATTGAGGAAGCGAAGCGTGCTGTCGTCATGCAGCGCTTTGGCTTCTTTGGTGAGCGCTGACAGCGTTCTGCTGCGCTGCTGATGTTCGTTAAGGGTTTTCAGGAAGAGTTCTTCGAGCGTATCGCAATCGTCGTCGCAGGCGTGTTCTGCCTTAACGACGGGGAAGGCGCCGGCTTTCTTCATAAAATCGAAAACCTGCATCATATGTGTCACGTTGGATTGCGCCTGCGATCGCAGAAACGTCGCGGTTCCCGTCAGCTTCTGTTCTGAGCACCAGTCGCTCAGATGCAGGTAGAGGTTAGACGCGTAAAACTCCAGATTCATTTGGGCGTTGAGTTTTTGGACCATTCCTGGGACTGCCATACAAATATCCTTATTTATCAGATGAGACGTCACATGCCGATCGTCGCATAGTCCTGAAATGAAATAGCTGCAAACTATGCACTATTCAGCATCAATGCTAATAACTGATGAATGACCGTGTCGACACTCATTGTCTGGGTCAAATTCAGAATACGCTGTTTATCTTTATAAGAAAACTCTTAAGTTGGTGGTTTTACGTTTCGTTACAACAACAGAATAATATAACGGATTACAGTCCGTTCTATATGTCTGTTATATTTGTAATGGCATGATATCTAAGATTATTGTTTTATGTTATCGCCATTTATTGTGGATAAAATATATAAATGACAATGATTACCGTTGTGTTATCAATATATTCTTCTGGTGGCTGAAATAGGGAGGGATAAGAAATTTGTTGCAGATCATCTTCTGTTTTGACAGCGGGGAAATGCGTGTGCCGCGGGGATAAGGATTCACTGGCTGTCGGCATAGAGGATTCTGCTACCCGACATATTGTTTGTCGGACAAATGAGTTGTTTTTTATGTCATTATTCGCTGAATTTATGCACGCAACTACTGTAATTCTGCGGTGTGATGATCCTCTCCTATGGAGAATTAATTTCCCGCTATTAATGTTCTCACGGCGCTAGTGTCTCAAATGAAAACCGCTAATGCCTTGTTTTATGTCTGATAAATCATTTTTACCCGATTATTCCCTACATAAAAGAACGTTAAAGCTGGAGTTGACCATGCACAAATTTACTAAAGCCCTGGCTGCCATCGGTCTGGCGGCGGTTATGTCACAATCGGCTATCGCGGAGACCATGAAGCTGGGTTTTCTGGTGAAGCAGCCGGAAGAGCCCTGGTTCCAGACCGAATGGCGCTTTGCGGATAAAGCCGGGAAAGATTTAGGCTTTGAAGTGATGAAAATCGCCGTTCCCGACGGTGAGAAAACCCTTAATGCGATTGATAGCCTGGCCGCCAGCGGCGCGAAGGGCTTTGTTATTTGTACGCCGGACCCGAAATTAGGCCCGGCGATTGTGGCGAAAGCGCGCGGCTATGACATGAAGGTGATTACCGTCGATGACCAGTTCGTCAACGCCAAGGGTAAACCGATGGACGATGTCCCGTTGGTGATGATGGCTGCCAGCGAGATTGGCGCTCGCCAGGGTGAGGAGTTATATAAGGAAATGCAAAAACGCGGCTGGGATGTTAAAGATACCGCCGTCATGGCGATTACCGCTAACGAGCTCGACACCGCCCGCCGCCGCACCACCGGTTCGATGGATGCGCTGAAAAAAGCCGGTTTCCCGGAAACACAGATCTACCAGGTTCCGACCAAATCTAACGATATCCCCGGCGCGTTCGATGCCGGTAACTCGCTGCTGGTCCAGCATCCTGGCGTGAAGCACTGGCTGGTGCTTGGCATGAACGATAACACAGTCCTCGGCGGCGTACGCGCAACCGAAGGGCAGGGCTTTAAAGCGGCAGATGTTATCGGTATCGGCATCAACGGCGTTGATGCGGTCAACGAACTTTCCAAAGCACAGCCCACCGGCTTCTACGGCTCGCTGCTGCCGAGCCCGGACGTGCATGGCTATAAAACCAGCGAAATGCTCTACAACTGGGTGCAAAAAGGCGCTGAGCCGCCGAAATTCACCGCCGTTACCGACGTAGTGCTGATTACCCGCGACAACTTTAAGCAAGAGTTGGCAAAGAAAGGGCTGTAACAGCCTGTGAAGTCGCCCTCGACGGCAGCGCCGGGGGCAGTACAGCGTGATGGAGTGATTATGCAACAGTCACAACCTTATCTTTCGTTTCGCGGGATAGGCAAATCCTTCCCGGGTGTAAAGGCTCTGTCTGACGTCAGCTTCGACT
>Ga0213878_10000387_pt1 | contig 16697 bp, 18 predicted proteins | sample VelepicoBEBS_R02_FD_161053 | JGI IMG/M metagenome (GOLD analysis project Ga0213878, IMG submission 161053) | Vellozia epidendroides bulk soil microbial communities from rupestrian grasslands, the National Park of Serra do Cipo, Brazil - BS_R02 | ecosystem: Environmental > Terrestrial > Soil >... | reverse complement strand
CGATCGCTTCGGCCGCATTATTATGAGCCCACCGCCTGCTTTGGATCACACCAAGCGCGTCGCCGCGATATTGCGCCGCTTGCACCAATGTTTTCCCCAGGGAGAAGTCTTGCCCGAAACGGCTATTTCGACGACCGATGGCGTTAAGGTAACCGATGCTGCCTGGCTCTCACCCGCGAGATCACAGGAACTAAATGCTGGCCCTTGTCTCCTTCGAGCTCCGGAAATCTGCATTGAGGTGCTTTCCCCATCAAACAGCCAACTGGAAATGGCCGAGAAACGCGCTCTCTACTTCGAAGCCGGCGCTTCCGAAGTCTGGATTTGCGGGCTGGACGGCTCAATGACGTTTCACCTGCGCCCTGACCTGTCGCAGAGCGACAGATCAGGCCTCTGCCCGGATTTTCCCTCACAGATCTGAGGCAAGGTCAGCTTTTCGAATCTGTCCCCGATTCGCCGACTCCGTTCGAATCCGCGCTCCGTCCGGACCTGTATCCATTTATCCGCTTTTGATTCATCCATGTGAAGAACCTGTGGAAGTCTTTAGCGGTCACAAAAGCTTTTCCCGGTCAAGGAATTCGTCCAAAGGCGTTTCGCTTTCCTCGCTATCTTCCTTGACCAGACGTTCCATTCTGTGTCGCTTACCTGGAAGCACTACTGCCCGTTGCTGACGGCCGAGCTACTTTCACCGTATCCTATGGAAACCCGGCTTGATCAAGGCATCGCATCGGAACTGGAAGCCAAGCGAAACGACATAGAAACGCTCTGCCGCCGCGCGAAGGTCGTAAGTTTGGACCTGTTTGGCTCCGCTGCTTCGTGCGAATTCCGACTGGAAGCCAGTGACCTCGACTTTGTTGTGACCTTCGCGGAGTTTCCCCAGGGAGGACTCTTTGATGCATACATGGACCTGGCCGAGGGACTCGAAGCGCTGTTTGGCCGAAACGTGGATCTGGTAACCGAGCGCTCGATTCGCAATCCCTACTTCCGAAAGGCTGTTGACGCATCGCGCGTAAGAATCTATGACCGACGGAACTCGCAAGCTTCTGTTTGATATCCTTGAAGCGGGCCGAGCCATTCAGGACTTCGTCCAGCACATGACGTTGGTCGAGTACATGGCAGACCTGCGGACACGTTCCGCAGTCGAGCGGCAGTTTGAAATTTTAGGTGAAGCCTTAGTCCGGCTGCGCGAAAGAGACGTAGAAACGTTTGTGCAGTTTCCTCACGCGCAGCGCATCATCGGTTTCCGCAATCGCCTGATCCACGGCTACAATGCCATTGACCAGGAAGCTGTCTGGGACGTGGTTCAACGCCACTGGCTGCCATTGAGCGAATCCTGCCGCCCACACCATGAGCGCGCCCTTCAAAGGTCGGAAGAGGCACCTTTTGACGTGAATGAGATCGGTTTTGCAGTTTTTCGGCGATGCGGAAAAGGAGTTGTAACTCTGGCCATTAACCGAGCTTTGATCGGTATGCAGCCTCCTCAGTTCTGACTTCATTCTTCGCGTCCTTTAGCGTATTTCGCGGGCTCTTTTCATCGCTTGGGCGGTGAAGGTCGAGTGGCGAACCACGAGCTGCGGCCGGCCGCAGACTTAATCGAGCGGCCGAGTCCTGCCTTGACCGATTTCGTCTGAAATTTCCCGAATCAAGAAGTCGAGCACACCCAATTCTGAATCTTCCTCGATTTGCCGGTCCCAGTCGGTCTGATATTTTTGAATGATCCAAGCCGAGAGGCTTTCGAAGTCTTCTTTCGGGAGCTTCACGATTGCGGCTTCGATTTCTTCAAGTGTCGTCACTGAGCAAAGATAGCTCCAAACGGACTGCGCATCCAAACGCGAGTCCCTTGATCAGTTTAGACAGGTGAATCATGCGAGTTCTACCCGGGTGACTGATGAGACGTCAGATGTGAGAGAGGTAGAAGCGCAAAATGAGGTCCCTCTAGAACCCAATAGAGTTCAGCTGCGTCAAGACGTGGCTATCTGGTTTCCCGGTAATAACCAATGCAGGCTGGGACTGCATTCGGACCTGTCCCCTCTTTACACGTGTCCCCTCTTTATACGGTCGCCTATTTATCCGTCCCTGAAGTGGTACTTGTTTAGGACCGAGATCGAGCGCGTCATTGCAGCCGCATAGCAGAAAACCTGTATTTTGCGCTTAAGTTCTAAGATTCTCGGCCGATGAGATTACAAAGGTTGGGATAATTTTAACAGCTATGGTCCCGCTGCCCACCCCCCAGTCTGCCGGTCCAGCCTATCACCCGAACCCCCGACACATCTTGGTCAAGTCGACATTGGCGTGCCGGGCAACCGCAGAAATTACAACGCCACCGGCATCTTACTCAGCGCGCCGAACGCGTAGGAGCCGAAACCGGTTCAGTTCTCAAAATGAGTCACCTTCATTCGCGTTTCCGCCCAGACGCCTCTCGCCGGGAAGTGAGCCGCTTGCTCGCCGCGCGGGCTTTTGATGTCCCAGGTTAGTTAAAAATTCTGCTCTGATGAAAAATGGCTTCTTCACTTCGGCATTTTCGGCGCTCGTTGGCTGTGAGCCCTTTGGCTGGCAAGAACGACTTTATCGATGTTTGCTCGAAGGAAAGATTCCCGGCGCGTGCGATGTCCCAACCGGCCTCGGAAAGACAGCCGTAATCCCGGTTTGGTTGATCGCTCTTGTCACCGCACATTCGCGACTTCCTCGACGGCTCATTTATATCGTGGATCGGCGCACAGTTGTTGACCAGGCGACAGATGTTGCAGAGCGGTTGCGGGAACGGATAAGCGCAGCTGGCGACGAAGAACAAATTCTCGGACGCATTCGGAAAGGTCTCGCTGAAGCGCGACGGAAGGACACCGGTGTGCAAAGCCCTCGATCCATGGTTTGATTTGGAAAGTATCATCGGCATTGAAACGCGCTTTCAGCGCTGATCGCCCTACTCTACAGTTCCTAGCCCTGCGGGCTAGGCTGTCCTGACGTCACGCCTTCGGCGCTAAAGGGAATGTCCGCTTCGGGGCTACAGGGGAACCATTGCTAGCTAGCGTCAATTCTTCGAGACCTTCGTGGCCTTCTGTTCAAAACATCTTTGCGTCCTTCTGTGTCCCCCCCGCCGTTACCCTTCATCCCGAACTATGAGCCGACCAGTTTCCTTACGAACTGACAGGCTCTTTCTGTGTACAATTTCGGAGGCGCTTTAGCAGGATCCTGCTCAGCTTCGACTACGACCCAGCCGCGATACCCCGAAGTCCGGATAAACTCTCCGATGGCAGAAAAATCGACATCTCCGTCACCAGGAACCGTAAACATCCCTTCTCTAACCGCTGAATTAAATGACCAATCGCTTTGGCGAGCGCGTTCCAGGACGTTGCGGCGTACATCTTTGAGATGGATGTGCACAACTCTAGCCCCGAATTTGCGAAGAATCTCGGAATAGTCGGCGCCGGCCGCGTAAGCATGGCCGGTATCGAGGAGAAGCCCCACTTCATTTCGAGTGGATTCGCAGAAAGCGTCGATATCTTCAGCTTTCTCAACTAACATCTTTAAATGATAGTGGTAGGCGAGCGTAACCCCGGTTTCCTTCAGCCTGGTTGCAAAGTCTCCCAGTTTTCGGGCATAAGCCGAAAGGTCGATCCCTTTTAGATCGGGCCGCTTGCTTAAAGGCTCGTCCCACGGTGAGGCCCCGGACATCAACCCACACTCGCCATAAACGAGTACCTGGCTGCCGCAGTCTTTCAGCAAGCGGACGTGATCTGCTGCGGCTGCCCATTCCGCTTCGACCGACCGTTCAGTGAGAAACCCTGAGTGCCAGCCGCCTACCAGTCGCAGCCCGTAGTCTGAAAGGATCGATGAAAGCTGCTGTCCATCCCTCGGGAATTTTCTTCCCAATTCAACTCCCGCATAGCCCGCTTCCACGGCCTCTTTCAGGCAGGTTTCCAATGGGATATCACCGCCTAGTTCAGCTAGTACGTCGTTAGTCCAACTGAGTGGACTAACTCCCAGGTAAATCCCCGGCAATAAATTTTCCACAGCCATAAGTTGGTTTTGGGTTTTGAGTTTCGGGTTTAGCGTTTTGAGTAGTCTTAGCGACGATGGGGAGCCGTTGCAGGGTGAGTTCGGGGTTCGGAGTTCGGGGTTCGGGGTTCGGGGTTCCGCGATTCGTGAACTCAAAACCCAAAACTCAAAACTGGATCTTGACCGGTTGTCCTGTTTTCATTGACTCGGTTGCCTTGTCGGCGATTAACTGAGCCTTCAAACCATCCTCGAGGGAAGGGCTCGGCGGCGTTCCTTTCTCTATTGACCGGAAAAAGGCGTCGATCGCCTCGTAGTAACTCTGCTCAATGCGCTCGAACCAACCCGGGTGCAGTCCGTCCTTGAAAATCTGCTGACCCTTGTAGAGTGAGACTCCTCGGAAGCTTTGTCTTTGGGATTCCACAAGTCCTTCGGAACCGAAGACCTCTACTCTTTCATCGTAACCATACGCAGCGCGCCGCGAACTATCGATTTGACAAAACGCCCCGGAATCCATGCGGATCGACACGATCGATGTATCCACGTCGCCCGCCTCGCCGATCGCCGGGTCAACGAGGGCGGCACCGATAGCGTATACTTCCACGGGTTCATCATTAGTAAGCCATCGCAGCAAGTCGAAGAAATGAATAGTTTGATCGCGTAATTGGCCTCCCGAAACTTTGACGTACGAAATTGGTGGTGGCTTAGGACCGCGGCTCGTCAGCTGCACAATTTCTACTTTGCCGACATCACCTCGGTCTACGGCCTGCTTTACGGCCGCGTGGCTCGCATCGAATCGACGGTTGAATCCGAGCATGACTGGGACGCCCGCAGCACTAACGGTGCGCACAGCCTGTTTTGCTTCTGCATAGTCCAATCCGATCGGCTTCTCACAATAAATCGCCTTTCCCGCGTTAGCCGCCCGCTTCAGATAGTCCACGTGTGTATCCGTAGGCGTCGCAATCAATACGGCCTGGATCGATTCATTGTTGAGTATCTCCGTTATATCAGCGACCACTTTAGCACCCGTCGTCGCTGCGATCTTCTTTGCAGCTTCGATGTTAGGGTCGCTCACCGCTACAAGTTCCGCGCCAGGATGTCGCGCAATATTCTTCGCGTGGACGGAGCCGATAAAGCCGGTTCCGACGACAGCTACTTTGAGCATTTATCTATCCCTCCTAATTTTTGTTTTTAAATCGCCTCGACCGGCATCCATGCGCCCCCCGCCGCGTAGGAGCGCATCGCGCTTTCTACAAAGGCTACCCCAATGACCCCAGATACTTGTCGTCGAGCCGCATCGCCGTCCGATGAGTCTCGGCGATTCCGGCGCCAGGCCCTCCACCAACCATCCCTACCCGGACTTTTCTCTTTTCTTCTGATGCCATAAATTCCGCCATAGCCTGCATCGCTTAAAAATCTCTAAGGATTTGTGAGCGAGGCAGGCTTAGCGGTAGATATCGGGCTTGGTTTTTATTGAAACTTTGACCTTTTCACCGCTCTTTTGCGCAGCGACACCTGCCTCGCAGCAAGCCGAAGTGGCGTAGCCATCCCACGCGGTGGGACCGCCGATTTCGCCTTGTCTGGCCGCGTCAACCCAACTTTGCACCTCGTCATCGTAAGCGCTTTTGAAACGGTCAATAAAACTGGCGGTAACCTCGCCACCCCAACGTCCCGCCGCACGCACGTAAGGTCCGCCGTCCTCGCCGATGTTAACGATGCCTTTTTCGAAAACGGCCTGAGTTGCTACCTGGTACCCGAATTGCGCGTTGGCAAAGATCTCCACATCGGCCAGCACACCGCTCTCGGTCTCGATGAGAACGTGCTGCGGATCGTGCTGTCCCGAATGGGCCTGACGCGTAACCCGGCCCAGCCTGACTTGAACGTCTTTGATTTCTTCACCGGTGAGATAGCGGATTGCGTCGAATTCATGGACAACCGAATCGTTGATGAGCATCTCGTTGGTGAATCCGGGGCGCACTTCGGGGTTTCGATGCGAGCAGTGCAGCATCAAGAGTTCGCCTAGTTCGCCCGAGGTGATCAGGCCCCGCAGGCGCTGGTATTCTGCATCGAAGCGTCGCATGAAGCCAACCTGGATACGTTTCGCTCCCAGGCGTTGCTCTGTCTCCACGATCTCCCATGAGGACGCCGAGTCCGGCGTCAATGGCTTCTCGCACAGAATCGGCATGTCCCGCTCCAGGCTCTGGAGTAACATGTCTCTGTGAAGAAAACCCGGGGTCGCAATAACGACTGCGTTGACGTCTTCGCGGTCCAACGCCTGCCCGATATCGGACACTGCCACAGCCGGCGGAATCGCTGCCTTCTGAGCGCGCGCGAGGTCGGCGTCGACCACGACGGTTACCTCGGCTCCGACGATTCGGCCCGCAAGACGCTCGATATGATCGGCCCCCATTTTGCCGGCGCCGACCACACATACTCTCAGGTTTGTTGATAGGTCCTTAGTCATGCCACGTCACTTCGCAGTTGCTTTTCAGTTCAATGGCTTTCCCGAGGCGTAGGGACGCTCCCGCCGCCTCTGCCAGGTAGGCCGTGCGCAGCCCGTCGACGGCGTTTACCGGCGGCAGGGTACCCGCTGCTACACCACCAAGAAATGTTTCGATTTCCCTCCGGTAGCTATCACCGTAGCGGTCCATGTAAAAAGTGAAAAGACGATCCGGCGCCCCGAAACTCGCGCTGGAATATCGTTTAACACCAGTAGCCCTCGGATTGTCAGAAACCACCATGCCCGCTGAACCAAAGGCCTCGATCCGTTGATCGTATCCATAACTGGCCCGTCGCGAATTGAGGATGATGGCCTGCCTGCCGCTCTGTGTTACCATGGTCACGCAGGCCGTGTCGATGTCACCAAGCTTGCCGATCTCTGGATCGACGAGGCAGCTGCCACAACTGTAAATGCTGATCGGCTCTTCACCGAGTATCCACCGGGCCATGTCAAAGTCGTGGATCATCATGTCTCGAAAGAGCCCGCCTGAATTCGGAATGTAATCGAGCGGCGGTGGAGCGGGATCGCGACTGGTAATCGTTAGTTGCTCCAGGCTGCCGATTTCACCGCGGTCGATCGCTTCTTTCAGCTCAGCGTGCCCCGGATCGAAACGCCGATTAAACGCTAGAAAGACGCTGCCGGCCCGGCCGCCCAGGACGTCGACGCATCGTTGCGCCTCTGACAGATTCGGCGCGAGCGGTTTCTCACACATCACCGCCTTGCCGGCTTGGACCGCTTTGATTATAAAGTCAACGTGCGTGTTCGAAGACGTCACCACCAGGACAGCGGCCACGTCGGAACGATTCAACGCCTCTTCCGGACTAGGCGCCACTGATGCGCCGGTGTCGGCCGCCAAAGACTTAGCCGCCGACTCGACGACGTCGTACACCGTAATGAGCTTCCCTCCAGCTGCGGCGATAGCTTTAGCGTGCACGCGGGCCATGCGACCCGCACCCATCAACGCGATTCCAATCATAATCCTCCTTCTTTAAAGATTTGAACTTCGCGGCAATCCCTCTGGTTCACGCCGGCAATTTGTAATCGCTAGGCTCCCCGGCCAAAGCGCTATTCAACAGATCTACCGATCGCCGCATCCCTTCCGTCCGGGAAAGGATGATATCTTCATGCTCGATGGATAACCAGCCATCGTAACCGTTGACACGAAGACGATAGCAAAACTGGCGCCACCATTGCTCACCGTGTCCATATCCCAGCGTGATATAGTTCCAAGCGCGACCTTTCACATTCTCGTGTCCGAGGGTTTCCAGACGACCGGTTAGATTCAGCGCTCCTTCATTGAAGGATGTGTCCTTGGCGTGTACGTGGTGGATCGCATCCCCAAGTGCGTCAATCGCCACCAGAGGATCGGCGTCCATCCAAAACAGGTGGCTCGGGTCAAAATTTGCTCCGACGACCGATCCGATCTGCTTTCTCAACTTGAGCAAGGTAGGGACGTTGTACACTAACTGGTGACCGTGCATTTCGATGCAAAGTTTAGTTACACCGGATTCTTTGGCGGATGACGCCAGTTTTTCCCAGTAAGGCAATAGCTTTTCGTTCCATTGCCAGTCGAGAATTTCCCTGTTCTCCGGCGGCCATGCGCAGGTGACCCAATTCGGCCTCGAATCGTTCGGTCCGCCAGCCGGTAAACCGGACATCAACACAATCGTATCAACGCCCAGCAATTCGGCCGCCTGCACCGTATCATAGACAACTTTACTTTGGCGTTCTCCATCGACCGGATGCAGTTGGTTCCCACTGCAGTTGAGTGCCGCCAACGATAACCCATTCTGCTCCAGCACCGATAGAAACTCCTGCCGCTTATCCTTGCTGCTCAAGAGAGACTGCAGGTTAGCATGCGGAGCGGAAGACCAATTGCCCATCCCGATTTCCAAGGCCGCAAGTCCAAGGTCGGCCGACGCTTTCGCGGCCTCTTTAAACGACAAGTTTCCCAAACTGTCAGATACAGCGCATAGCTTCATTTTCGGATCACCATTGTTCGAATTGTTAGTACAAAACTACTAAAATTTAAGGAGGCCTTGATCTTGTCGCGAGACGGTACGCCAGAGTTGGAGCGGCTACGCTATTTCTTAAGGGCGAACCGCGTGCCACGTTCGCCAACACCACAGATAAAGGCCTAGCCCGCAAAAATCACGCGCTGGAAGAAGCGACGAGCTCATTGCGGGCTAGAAAGCTCTTAAACAGACGCTGCGCGTCTGTTCAAGAGCCTGCTTTACAATTAGGGATTCGAAACAACCTGTTTTTAAAGTCTTCTTTTCAAAAAGCAGCAGAATGGTCCGGCGTAGCCGGAGGATTGTGCTGCCAGAGCCTGCATCGCTCACAAATCTCTGAAGATTTGTGAGCGATGCAGGCTAGGGGTTTGCTATTTCAACGAACTCGGACCAAAATCATTCGTTTTCGAATGGTGCATACAAGATCATATTGATTCATGTATATCTCTTTTTTGATCACGTCAAATAAATCTTTTTGATTCTTTATGATGCATCAATGATTGCAAATGACGGCTCGGGTAGGGCGCGTTAGGTGCTACCTATTTGCCGCCGTTGCTCGAGACGAGCGTGAACTCGGTGACTACGTGAACGGGAAGATGGTTCAACTCGCGGACCGAGCCGCCACCTAACCTTAAGTCGATCAGCACTTGCCGGCTCGTTCTGACCAAGGATTCGACGCTCTGCGAAATCAGAAAATCGATGACCCCTCTGCGGAGCAATGGTTCAGTAACCTCATTGACTTCGTGAGCAATGTACAGTGGACGCCGGACCAGTTGAGCCTCGTCAATCGCTCTGGCCAACCCGAAGTTTCCGCCGGCCACATTGTAAATGCCGGCGATATCGCGGCGATCGTTGAACAGGCGGAGCGCAGCCTCGTAAGTCGCCTCTCGCGAGTCGTCTCCCTTGATGACTTCCACGATTTCTATGCGTGGAAAACGTTGCCTTAACAGCGATCGAAACCCAATTTCCCGATCTTCCTGGCACAAATAGGAAAAATAACCCACAACTACGGCTACTTTCGCTTCGCCCGACGCCTCCAGGCACCGCCCTAAAATGAAACCGGCCAACTGGCCGGCCGCCCGATTGTCGATGCCCACATACGCATTCCGCACCGTCGCATCCAAATCCGACACCAGGGCGACAACCGATTTGCCGGCGTTCTGCAGCTCTTTGAGTGCCGATTTCACGGGCTCGATATTCTTGCTGACCACGGCAAGTCCCTCTGACTCTTTCCCCATCGCCCGGATATGTTCCACGGTCTCTTCGTCCGATCGGCTCGCGACGGCCTGCAAGGTTGCCGCACTACTTTCTGCTTCCTTCATCTTCTCGACAGTGTCGAGAACCGAGCGCGTAAACGTGGCACCGGCTTGAACGACAATCCCAAATCGATAGGCTTCACGTCTTTCGAGGACAAAATGCTCTGGCTGGCCCGATTGCCCATCGTTCTCCAGACGTGCAAGCACCCTGAGCACATGGGCCTGTGTTCGCGGATGAACTCCGGGTCGCTTGTTCAGCACTCGATCGATCGTCGCCCGGCTCAAGCCTGTCGCTGCAACAATGTCATTTATCGTGATGGGTCCTCGAATATTCATGTCCCAGTGTCGGGCTAATCTTACACCTCAAAAGAGATCATGTAAATGCTATTTTATGAGCGATTTAGACTACCCGTTTCGCCCAAAATGTGTCTCTCGTGCCGGTTAAAATATGTCCTATACGTCTTATATGTCCTATAAGTCCTATATGTCTTAGGCTCCTTCAGGCCGAACGACCTACAACACCACCTCGATCAGGAACGGACCTGTAGCCGCGACTCCCGCTCGGAAGGCGGCGACCAGCTCGTCGACCGTTTCGACGCGCCGTCCTTCCACACCCATGCCTTTGGCCAAACTGATCCAGTCCAGATTGGGGTTGCCAAGGCTCAGCATATCGAGAGCTTTGCGACCCGGGTTATCGGCGCCGAGATTGGCGAGTTCCTGCCGCAGAATAGCATAGGCTCGGTTGGCCAAGATCAGGGTCATGACGTTGAGCCCCTCACGCGCCTGTGTCCACAACGATTGCAGCGTGTACATCCCGCTACCGTCCGCTTCGAGGCTGATCACCTTGCGATCAGGGCAGGCGACGGCAGCACCCGTTGCGAGTGGCAGACCCTCACCGGTGGCACCGCCTGTGAGTTGTAGCCAGTCGTGCGGCGCAGCCCCACTGGTCATCGGGAAGAAGCCGTGACCGGTGGTCACCGATTCGTCGCAGATGATGGCGCCTTCCGGCAAAAGCGCGCCCAAAGTAGTGCCGATGGCGTCCGCAGTGATGGCGCCGCCGCTCCGTCCGCACCCAGCTTGAGACCGGCCGCGCCAGGGTCTCAATATCGGCGGTGAGCGGTGCGTTAAAGGAGCGGTGAAAGGTCGCGTGCTCACCCACGATATTGATGACAGGCGATCGCGCTCGCCTGGTGTTGTGCAGATTGGCCAGGCCGTTGGCGAGACCCGGGCCGAGATGCAGCAGGGTAGAGGCGCCCCTGCCGGCCATGCGCGCATAGCCGTCCGCGGCGCCCGTTGCGACACCCTCGAACAGGCACAACACGCAGCGCATACCGTCGACCCTGTCGAGGGCGGAGACAAAATGCATCTCTGATGTGCCGGGATTCGTGAAACACACATTGACACCACGTGCGACGAGCGTACGCACCAGGCTTTCGGCACCGTTCATCACCATCTATTCAAGCCCTGGGGTATCCTCGGGAGCTGCGATTCGTGGGTCGATAGGCCTGATTTCTAAGAACAGCCCGTAGTCCAGACAAGGATTGCCTTGGGCGATCTCCGCGGCTTCGTCGAGATCTTTAGCGAGAATGAACCAGTAGCCGCCGATCACTTCCTTGGATTCGCCAAAGGGGCCGTCTGTGGTCGCGCCTTGCCGCTTGACCGTTTTACCTTTATACGTCAGTCGTTGCCCGCGTTTCATTTTTCCCTCATCCACCAATCGACCAATCCAAATGTAAAATCGGTCGATCGCGTTCTGAATTTCATCCCGCGAGGAGCCCTTGTCCCACTGTCCCCGGGAAATGACCAAGTATTCGGTTGGAGGAGATTGTTCGTTCATATTGGTTCGTGTCCCAGATTAAATCCTCGCGCAAAGTCACGCAAAGGTGCGCAAAGGTCGGACTGATATTATAGGATCGATTCGTTGAGACTTACGCAACCTGTATAACAGTTACGTGCTTCAACCTTCGCGTGCCTTTGCGTAACTTTGCGCGAAGTCAAAATCTTTAAATCAACATTTCAGTCTCCGCATCGAACAGACACGCCTTGGCCATATCGACACCGAGCGTCACCGTGTCCCCGACCGAGGGCGCCGCGTTTGGCTCGAAACAGGCGATAACCTCGCGGCTACCGATGCGCACGACTGCTATGGTTTCGGCGCCGGTCGGTTCCACAACCTCGACCGGGGCTTGGATTGTGCCGAGATGACGCCTCTCCTCAGCCCAACGGCTATCGTAGCGGGTCAGGTTTTCCGGCCTTATGCCCAGGACCACGCGACGGCCGCCGCCAGCGCGTGTGGCGACCCCGTCGGGAAGCGGCAAGCGCGTTGTCTGCCCTTCGCTTTCAGCCAACACGACAGCAGCCGGACCTGAAACAGCAATTTGGGCCGGCAGGAAATTCATTGCCGGTGAGCCCATAAAGCCCGCAACGAACATGTTGGCCGGCCGGTCGTAGACCGTCCGCGGCTCGGCAAATTGCTGCACCGTGCCCTGATGCATAACGGCGATCCGAGAGGCTAGCGTCATCGCCTCAACCTGGTCGTGAGTGACGTAGATCGTTGTTTTGCCGAGGCGCTGATAGAGTTTCTTGATCTCGGTGCGCATCTCGACTCGCAGCTTGGCATCGAGGTTGGACAGCGGCTCATCGAACAGGAACAGCGCGGGATCGCGCACCAGCGCTCTTCCCATGGCGACGCGCTGGCGCTGGCCGCCCGAGAGTTGGGAGGGCTTGCGGCCAAGCAGGTTCTGGATCTGCAGGAACCCGGCGACACGGGCGAGGGCTTCCGCCTGCTGTTTCTTGGGCACGCGGCGGCTTTCCATGCCGAACGTGATGTTACCTTGGACCGTCATCGTCGGATAGAGCGCGTAGGATTGGAACACCATCGCGATGTCGCGATCCTTGGGCGGCACGCCGTTAACGACGCGCTCGCCAATTCTGATCTCGCCGGCGCTGACGGTTTCAAGGCCGGCAATCAAGGCCAGCAAGGTCGACTTACCACAACCCGAAGGCCCCACTAGCACCACGAATTCGCCGTCCTTTACCTCGAGATTGATCCCTTTCAGCACGGCGACGGAGCCGAAGGACTTGTTAAGGTTGCGAATCGTCAGCGAGGCCATGTCCGGGTGCTATTTGATGGCGCCTTGCGTCAGTCCGCGCACAAAATACCGGCCGCCGAAGAGATAGACGAGAAGCGGTGGCAAAGCAGCCGTCAGCACAGCGGCGCTTTCGATACCGTATTGGTGCACCGCCTGGCTCCCGGCGCTGAGTGCGATCAAAGCAACGGTGATCGGCTGGTTGGTGCCTGAGGAGAAGATGAACGCGAAGAGGAATTCGTTCCAGATGTTGGTGAATTGCCAGATCACGGTGACAATCAAGATGGGGGGCGAAAGTGGCAGTACGATCTTACGGAAAATCCGCCAGAAGCCCGCGCCGTCGATCCGCGCCGCCTTGATAAGATCATCGGGAATGTTGACGTAATAGTTGCGGCAGAACAGCGTCGTGAAGCTCAGTCCCTGGACGCAATGGATCAGTACCAGGCCGGCAATCGTGTTGGTCAGGCCGAGCAAGCCCAGCACGCGCGCCCAGGGCAAGAGCACCATCTGGCCCGGCATGAAGACGCCGAGCGTCATCAGGCCGAACAGAGTTTCCGAACCCGGGAAGCGCCACTTGGATAAAACATAGCCGTTTAAGGAGCCGATCGCGGTCGAGATGATGGTCGCCGGCACGACCATAGCAACCGAGTTGAAGAAGAAGGGCTGTATCCCTTTGCAAGTGCCGCCCACGCAGAACTTGCTCCAGGCCTGGGACCAGTATTCGAACGAAAAGCTGTGCGGCAGGCTGATCAGGCCGTTGCGGCTGAAGTCGGGAAGACTGCGGAAGGAATTGACGATCACGACGGCAAGCGGCACCACATAATACAGCGCAAACAAGCCGACCAGGACGTAAACAACAAGCTTCGCCCAGCGGCGGCGCCAGGTGCCTGCCACACCGAGGGGATCATAGGCGGCAACGTCAGGCACGACCGGCCTCCCGGCGCAGGCGCCAATTGCTCCAGATCGTATAGGGCACAAGCACCAGCGATAGTGCAAAAAGGATCATCATCGCTGCCGCCGCCCCTTCGGCCATCTGTCCACGTTGAAAAATGAGATCATAGACATAAATCGACGGTACCGTGGTGGCGATCCCCGGCCCGCCACCCGTCAACGCATAGACCAGATCGAAGATCTTGATGGCGGACTGCAAAAGCACGACCAGCACGGCCACGAAGATCGGACCGATCGCCGGCAGGATGATGCGCCGATAGATCCGCGGCATACTCGCGCCGTCGATCTGCGCCGCCTTGATCAGGTCGGGATCCACCGAACGCAGACCGGCCAGGAACAGTACCATCACAAAACCTGACGCCTGCCAGATGCCGGTGATCACCACGGTGTAAATCGCCATCTCGCGGTTCACGAGCCAATCGAATTTGAAAATTGTCCAGCCCAGTTGATGGACCAGGCTCTCGATCCCGGTCGACGGGCTCAGCAGCCAGCGCCAGACCGTGCCCGTCACGACAAACGAGACCGCCAACGGATAGAGATAAATCGTGCGCCAGAGAGCCTCGGCGCGAATACGCTGATCGATCAGGATGGCGAGCAAGAGCCCAATCACCGTTGTGCTCACCACATAAAGCGAGCCGAACAGGAAGAGATTGGTATAGGCGATCCTCCAGCGCTCGTTGCTCCACAATTCCACGTACTGATGGAACCCGGCTATGGAATAATCGGGCAGAATGGTGGAGTTCGACAGCGAGATCCAGATCGTCCAGCCGCAAAACACAAACACATAGATAAACGACGCGAGCAGCGAGGGTGCCAGAACGAGTTGCGGCATAATGGCCGTCAACCGCTCTCGAAGAGGGCGGTTCGGGTTTAGTGCGCCACTAACGAAACCGAACGTCATAGGCTCGACCGCCCTTGGTGCTCTTCTCCCGCTTGCATGGATTTAGCCTTCTAACCGCCTATGGACAAAATTTGACGCGAATTCAGCAGACGTCGCGAAACATATACTGCAGCTTAGGGGAGAAGAGCTCGGGCACGGTGTTATTTCTGCGCTTCGACGGCGTCCCCCATCCGCTTGGCAGCATCGGCTGCCGATATATTGGGATTGTTGACGAATTCCGTGATCACTTCCATCGCCGCGCCGCGATACTTCTGCAGGATAGTCATGTTATGGGCAAAGCTGCGCACCAACGTGCCGGCTTTAATCGAAGCTTCCAGGTCCTTCTGCGACTTTTCCTGGCAAGGATTAAAACCTTTGGTCAAATCAACGTCCATCCGGGCCGGAATCGAGCCCTTTGCCTGGTTGAAGATGGTCTGGAACTCTGTCGACATGATGAGGTGGGCGAGAAGCTTTGACCCGGCGAGATACTCGGGATCCTTCTGCTTGAAAAAGACGACCGAATCGCTGTTGAGAATGAACCCTGGCTTGCCATTGTCAGCCGGCGCCTGGCCGCAGAGGTAGTCGGTTCCCTCTTTGAAGCCGGCGGCATTGTACGTGCCAATCGCCCAGTCGCCCATGAAATAGAAGCCGGCTTTGCCGGTGAGCATCATGTTGGCGGCGGCGTCCCAGGTGGTCGAGGAGATGTCCGGATTCATCCAGTTGATCATCTTGCGGAACTGTTCGAAGGCAGCAACCATTCCCGGGCTGCGCATCGCGTCCGTGTTACCTTCGACGAAAGCTTTACGGAAGAGATCGAGATCCATGCCGTAAACCACAATCTCGAAGGAGGTGGCATCGGTCCAATCGGCGCTGCCATGCGCGATCGGAATAAGGCCGGCCGCTTTCAGCTTCTCGCAGTCGGCGTTGAATTCGGCCCAAGTCTTGGGAATATCCTTGATACCCGCTTTGCCTAACGCCTTCGCGCTCGACCACATCCAGTTGATGCGGTGGATATTCATCGGTACCGCGACCCACGAACCCTTGGGCTTCAACACCGGAAGAAGCTCGGGGGCGACGAGTTGGTCCCAATTTTCCTGCTTGGCGATCTCGTCGAGGCTGAGCGTCATTCCGGTCGCATTCCACTCCGCGATCTCAGGGCCCTTCAGCTGCACCGCGGGCGGCGGATTGCCGGCAACGACGTCGGCGCGAAGCTTGGCCAGCGTATTCGCGGTGTGCCCGGCAATGGAGGTCGCCTGCCACTTGCCGCCTGCCGCCGTGTACATCTCGCCGAGCTTGGCGATCGCCGCCGCATCAGAACCTTCGCTCCATTGCGAAAGGAAGTTCGTCTTGGGCTCGGCTTGCGCCACCACGGCCGAAAACAGCCCGAGTTTCAACGAAATAATCGCCACCGCAGCGGTGGTACAATGTGCAAAATTCATCGCTTTCTCCTAGTTCAAACGGTCGGATTTTCTGGGGGTCGCCGTTTGAATTTTTATCTACCGTGGGCGGCTATGGCATGTCAATAGTCATATCAATACTGAAGCGCCTGCGACCCAAAACTTCGCGTGTCGACGCTTGGAGGGCTACGCGAGGCTCGGTAGGGCGAGGCTCCGCCCGAGCCGCGGCGCGTGGCGGCCCATTTGACAACCCGACGCGCTCCTCTCACGGCTCGGACGGAGCCTCGCCCTACCGTAAATCGATAAAAGTTCGATAACCATCGAAGGCTTTGTTACGCTCAGGTATCTATGAAGCCATTCTATGTCGCCCCGGTTGTAATGAGTAAGTCGCTATTACTGTTGTGTGTGCGGCTTGGATTACTGCTGTGGTGGCAACCGACGTTTGCCGCAGCGCAGGGGACAGACGTCACCGCTAATCCAGGTGCTGGTTATCAAGCGGGAGTTCAGGTAACGCCGCTCCTCTCAACTTCTGAAAATACAATTGGCCAAGCCATCCAGTATCCTAAAACGAACGAGCCGGAAGTATCTGGCTTGTTGGTCGAGATTCCGCCGGGCAAGCAGA
>Ga0213878_10000385_pt1 | contig 16761 bp, 25 predicted proteins | sample VelepicoBEBS_R02_FD_161053 | JGI IMG/M metagenome (GOLD analysis project Ga0213878, IMG submission 161053) | Vellozia epidendroides bulk soil microbial communities from rupestrian grasslands, the National Park of Serra do Cipo, Brazil - BS_R02 | ecosystem: Environmental > Terrestrial > Soil >... | reverse complement strand
GGTGCCGAACTGGCGATCCTCCGGATGTTAGGTCTGTTCGATCGGCCGGCGGACGAACAGACGTTTGGTGTTCTGCTGAAATCGCCTGCAATTGCTGGCCTTACAGAGTCATTAACTGATTTGCGCCCTATCGAGTGGCAAACGATTCTTGCCAAGTTAAGAAGGGCAAGACTCCTTGCCCGAGAAGATCCGCATGATCCTGGACAATTGGATACGCATCCTCTGGTTCGTGAGTATTTTGGCGAACAGCTCCGAACTCAACAAGCGGAGGCCTGGAAGGAATGTAATAGGCGGCTCTATCACTACTATCAGACGCTTGCGCCGCAGCTGCCGAACAGTTTCAGGGAGATGGAACCCCTTTTCTCAGCTGTCATCTGCGGTTGCAATGCAGGTTTATTTCGAGAGGCGCTGCATGAAGTTTATATGCCCCGCATTCAGCGGGGGAATGCCCACTTTGCGGCTAATGTTCTTGGAGCAACAGGTCCATTGCTCTCTGCTTTAGTTCATTTCTTCGAACACGGGCGCTGGGGATCGCTGGCTGAAACGAGCATCGAGGGGCAGCATCTCACTGATGAAGATCAGCTCTTCATTCTCATGCAGGCGGCGAAATATCTAACGGCCACGCGAGGATTGGGAGCACCAGAGGCCCGCATTTGTTATGAGCGCGCCGAGCCCTTGTGTCAGTCTCTTAATCAACCCCGGCTCCAGGGTTTGGCACTGAGGGGTCAGTGGCGCTATAGCCTCGTGACGGACAAGCTGTCCGTTGCAATTCAGATTGCGGAACGAGGTTACTCCCAGGCGCAGGAACAGAACGACCCGGCGCTAAAGATTGGAGCCTGCGGCGCTTTGGCAGTGAATCTCTTTTTTTTGGGTGATTTCGAGTCCGCGCGACGATACGCGAGGCACGGTGTTCAGATCTGGCGCTCGGAAGGCGTAAAATTTCCTCCGGAGGACGTCGATACGCCGGTCGTCGGCTGTTTGTGCCATGGGGCGCTATGCGAGTGGCATTTCGGAGAGATCGCCTCCGGCAAAGCGAACATGGAGGAAGCGATCTTACTAGCAAAGAAGTTGAATGATATGAATGCGTTAGCCCTGGCGCTAGAGTGGGCAGCGATGCTCGGCAACTGTGAGCGTAATCCTGCTGAAGTGGACCGCTTGGCGTCGGAGTTGATTGAACTCTCCACGCGCCACAATTTTTCGTATTGCTTAGTGCAAGGAACCGTTTACCGCGGTTGGGCGCGCAGCGCTGCCGATAACAGCGAGGAAGGCATTCCCTGGATCGAAGAGGGAATAAGAGACTTTCGGGCAATGGGCCTAGTAACAGGCCTCCCAGGTCATCTCGCACGAAAGGCTGAAGCTTTACATCTAGCGGATCGTACCTCTGAAGCTCTTGAGGCAATCAACGAGGCGGAAGCATTGGCTGAGAGATTTGAGCAGCGCTATTTCTCTGCCGAGCTGCACCGGCTCCGCGGAGTATTTCTCGCGACTTTGGGTGCAGACGAGACCCAAATTGAGGCTTCGTTCTGTGCAGCCATCAGAACCGCAATGGAGCAGAAGTCGGTTTCTCTAGAGAAACGCGCAGAAGCAACCTATGCAGAGTACCGTCGCCAAAAAGCGAGCAGGTCAGGAGGACTTGGATTGCGACTACCTCTTTGGTGATCGAACTAGAAATCGTAGCGTCGACCCATTTTCAGCCGTGGGGGCTCCGCCTGGCCTCTGCTCGCGAGGAATCGGCCTGTATTCGTCTTCGAGCTCGGCGGTGGAGGAGCGCAGACGATTTTATTATTAGCCGCTGGTCAATTCCTATAAGGGTATATGAAAGGGCGCAGCCAAACTTTGAGCAGCCCGCTGTTCCGCCGTCGCTATTCCCATGAACGCATTCTCGAAAAACTCTTTGTAAACTTTCGCGTCTGTCTCGATTAATCCACGACGTGGTATCAGGATCTCAGTCGCTTCTTCTATTCTCACGCCGATTTCAAACCAATTAAAGCGGTGATCTGGACCGAGCTCAATGTCGAATTCGTTCCAGACGTAGACAGCGTCTGTGGTAGCCCAATCTTGTAGCTGTTGATCGGTGTATTTACGGACTGGCGCTGGTTTCGGCTGCAGCGTAGGGGCTCGCGTCGGAGTAGCTGTTGTCGCCTCGTCGGTTATGCTGGGCTTCTCCTGGGCTTTGTGCGCTACAGTGAGCGCCACAACAGCTAGGAAAGCCACTGCAAGTACGCTTACCGTTTTGGTCATAATCTCATCCCCGAGGAACAGCATCTAGAGTCTCGATTAGCACGCTTTGTAGCGCCCACTCCGATGCCAGATATTGTCCGCACGTCTTGTTCTCCCGAAAAATGCGCAGAAAGTTTCAGAGAAAAACGCGAACAAGGACCTTCCGCAGGTGGTCAGCGGAAGAGCCTCCACCGTGTCACAGGGATCGGTGCCAAAACGTCTGCGTCAAAAGAGTCCCGCCACGATTTGAAGGGGAAGCGGCTTCCACTCCAACCAAGCTGGGACAACGTTACCGGCGTCGGCACTCCCAACCGCTTGAGCTTTATAAACGGTGTCACACGTAGCAGAAGCAACTGCAAACCATCGACTAGCTTGAGGTCACGAAAGGGGTCAGTAGGGGTCCCCTCACCCAAGATACTCGACGGCGTTGTCCTTATCCCGCACCGACACCGACGCCCACACGGCCCCTGGCCTCCAATAAACCGTTTCGGTATAGTGTGCCCGGGAAGGAGATTCGAGGCTGCCTGCCACCTTCGCGGAAGAGGCTACCCTACGGGCGCTGGCGCTTAACCCGACTTTCTCTACTCGAGGGGGAAATCGACTATTTTTTCGGAGAAATTGCCTGCCGAGGCGTTATCAAACAAACGCTTGAGATGCAAAGCGAGTACATTTCGGCTACGAGAGATCCGCTAAAAGAGGCGTGCTGCCCCGCCAGATTGACGGGACTCGCTAAGTCCTCTTCGCTGCTCGGGCGGGACTCTGGCTTCATCGGCTCTCGGGTGTAAGAGGCAGAGGCGTGGATCAATCGCAAGTATCGGAATTCTCTAAGGTCTTTGTAAAAAGTGCGTGAAAATTGCGTGATATTTGAATAATCGATTTATAAAGTGCTTTAAATAAGGATATTACGCAACGCGCTCTATGGCCGTTTAAGCCGTAGACGGTATTCTTTCGCTGGAGGCCGCCCGTGGGTTTCCTTCTCACCTTGTCTGGCCCCGGCAGATTCCATTGATTTTTAGCAACCCCGGGTTCGCTTAGGCGCGCATGATGAAGGAGAGACTGCTTTGAGGCTCGACGGGGAGAGTCTTTTCTCCCGAGGGATTCGGCATGCTATGACTCAAATCGGTGACGCTCCTCAATAGATAGCAGTGACTGTACTCTGAATTGATCTTCCGGAGAATTGCCCCTGTCAAAGCGCAATCGACTCAAGCACCGCCTTTTCACGGCGGTGACACGGGTTCGAATCCCGTTAGGGTCGCTCCCCTGACGTATCTCCTTCAGCGCCAATGCGATAGGCCGCATATTACCGGCTACATCAAGGGCGACTTGTAACGCTGACCTGTAACAGGCTCGATCTCATCGCGCAACTGGGCCGTGGTTAGTTCGATCGTCTGCTGGTTACTGACGTCCTCCACCACGATCAGGTAATGAAAATAGTGCAGCTTGATTTCCTTCACCGCTTTTTCAAGGACCGCATCTCGATAGAGAACCTCAACTTCCGGTTTACCGAAAATCGTCGGATCATTGTCCCGGGAGGGCGTGGCGCTGGTAGCGATAGTAAAGGCGGCTAACCTGACTAACCTTTGCAACGCTCGGCCCCAGTCCTGGGCGCTGCCGTAATGGTGAAACTCATCTGCCGCCAGCATCCATTTATGCCCGTCGGAGAGCAGCTGGCTTAAGACATCAATGCCTTGCCGGTGCCCGCGTTTTGCGGTGGTGGAAACCCGCTGGATGGTAGTGACAAAGACCTCGGTCAGATCTTTCTGGCTGGCTCCCAGGAAATTATAATTAGAATCACACTGAAAAACGCCGCCGGGAATTTCAAAACCTACCTTACAGCAGGTCCCGGCAAACTCGTCTTTGATTTGCCGCAGCTGCACATCGTTAGCGACTACGATTAAGAGCCGGTCAACCTGACCGGCAAAACGCTTGTCGTTGTAGGACAAGGCGATAGCTTCGGTCTTGCCGTAGCCGCCGGGAAGTTTAACCGGCAGAACTTTACACTCCGGATGGGCTCGCTGATACCTTACGACTTCGGCTTGGCCGATCCGGGCGTTGAACGGGTTTTGATTTGATGACATTTTGGGTGAATAGCTTGCAGATTTTCTAAGATGGTCGGGCCGCCTTCGGCCCAGAGGATGATGTGATCGACTTCGACGTCATGGCCGAGTTCCTGGCCACAGATCGCGCATTTACCCTGCTGGCGATAAATGAGTAAATTACGCAGGTCAGGATCTACCGATCGGCCCATGCTTGCAGTTCTCCGCGTGCTTGCGGCAGCGGCCCGGGTGAATTACCCTCAGCGTTGGTTGATTTGTTCATTGTACTTCCGAAGCTGCCGTCTCCTGGCCGGGACGGCGCTTCCGTTTTTCAGGTTCATTTAAGCTCCTCCTTCTTTGGTTCCTCCTTGGTGGTGACGCAGGAGGCCAGGTACTGACGGATGCTGTCAAAATCAAACAGCCGCTTGCCACGCCGGCCTTTGGTGCTGGGGATCAGGAACCCTTTGATTTTGCCCTCGTAAAAAAGGCGATAAACGGTAGTCTCACGCAGGCCGAAGACGAGCCTGACATCCCACGGGAGCGCATCCTTAAAGAAGCCCTTGCCGAATGGGAAAGGCTAAACCCCGGTAAAGCCTTCGAGGCCAACCGGCCTGCCATCGCCGGCATTGTGGGCGCGGCACGCATTCAGTAATTACGATCAGCTGGTTACGGATACGAATCGCGCTGCGCTGCAAGCGGAAATCGCCGCCGCCATGGTTAGGGCCTGGCCCTGGCTCCGGCAGGAGGAGTTAACCGGTTCACCGCAGGAGCACTGGGACCGGTGGCTGGAGTCGTTGGATGGCAAGCTTTATTTTGATCGGCTCTCCGCGGTCTTAAGCGACATGTACTCCGAAAAATCCCGCATCATGTTAGCTTTGCGCAAGACCCGGGATGTCGACGCCAGAAGCGTACTCCAGGCCCAGCTGCAGGATCTGCAGGCGCAGATCGCTCGGGCTAGCGACGCGTTCGGTGATCTCAGCGATACCTATGGCGACGCGTACAAAGGTGTCCGCTGTCTGACTAACAAGTATCACGTCGCGGACGAGTACAACCTGCAAGGGCTGCCGGAATATAAAATCAGGAGCGCCGGGTTCAAATGCCCGGATTGCGCGGTGAGCGTGCTGATGAGTAAGCAGCCGGTTAATTTCGGCAACGGCATAAAATTAACCCTGCTCAGCTGTCATTGCCGGAGCCGCGCAGTCACCTTGCGCAAGGGCCATATCCGGTTCGCGCTTACCCCGGAAAACTGGGCGGCGGGAGAGGAGGCTAACGATGAACCAGCCGCTGATTAAAGGGCTCAGGTACCTAACAACTAACCAAAGCACAACGGTTGAGCTAAATAACGTTTCTCCGGAGTGTTATGAATATGCTGGCTTTTTGCGCAAGATTGCCGCAATATAGAACACCAGTTATGAACCAATACAGAAAAGGTAAAGTACCGCTGGGGAAAATCACCGCCTCATTGCGGATGCGCCCCGAAACAAAGGCTGAACTCGAGCGGCGGGCGATGGCCAGATTCGTAACCAACAGCGATTACGTCGAAGCCATCTTGCGGGCGCATTTCAAGGCGGTCAAGCGGGAGGAGGAGGTCGCATGAGCACCCCTAAAACCAGGGACGCGCCCAACCGGCAGGAAGGCGCGTCCCGAAGTACGATGAACATGAACACAAACCACGTTGATTTTACCGTTGTGGTGGCCGCCGCGCAAGCTTTACAGCAACGAGGCATTCTCTGCGGACTCTGGAATGGTCCGGGACCGGACGCACCGCCGCCTGCCAAGCTGCGCTTCGTCCACCGCTTCAGCGGCGGGGTCAGCTGCGAAATGATGACCGCCGATGTGCCGCCAGCACCGGGCAGTCAGTTTGTCTGGAATTTCGAATGGACGGGCCGACCCCGGCCCAAGCACATCAACGAGTACAGAATGTGGGTTTTGAGCACGACTCAGCTGCTCAGCGATCGCTGGGGTATCAGCATTATGTACATCCTGATACCGACCTCACGCCTGACTGAGCTGTGGCATTTCGCGCCCGGACAGGCCCCGAAACTGATCCAGAAGTTTCCTTTTGCCCTGGTCTAACCTATGACCTACCACTTGAGAGCCGAATTCAATGCGAAGGACCCACGGCCGGACTACCGCGTCACTAGTCACTTCGGCCTTTCCATCTGGAAACTGAAGGGCGTGCCGCGCTTCCAGGTGCGGCTATACCAGCGCGATTTGCAGCTCTGGCACGTCTGGTCACCTTGGTGTGATTCACTGGAGGAGGCCAAAGCGGTCGCGGAAAAACTGGTCGCGGAACAATAAAACTAACAAATGAAAGAAATGACTTATGACCAAAAAATTAGGGTACCCCTGGCGGAAGTACCCCAAGAAAAGTTTCGCGAAGCAGCGAGCCAATTTCTTGGGGCATAGTAACATCCGCCCACCCCGGACGCAAGCCGAGCTAGAGGCAGCGGCGGAAACCATCGCTCAGCAGGTATGCGAGGCGTTGGAGCTGGCTGACGCGGCTAGGCTGAAGTTCAACCGCCGCCCGGGACGCTCCGCGCCAGCACTGGAAAAGGGCGAGTTTCGGCTGTTTCCTCCAGTTACGTGGCGGAATGGGATCATCCCGATCTGGAACATGGCCGCTAGCACGGCGCCACCGTTTATCCCGTCAAAGGATTGGCAGGATGTCCCGGACGGTATCGCCGTACCGCCCGGAGGCGAATATAGAATCAACATGGGCACCGGCCTAAGTCAGGCCCGCTGGGACAACCCGCCCCCGGCTGATCAGGTCAAACAGATGCCGTCTCAGGGGTACGTGTACCGGGAGCCACAAAGCCGCTCTGAACCAACCATACCGAAACGTACTCGAGATTATCTGGCCCATGGCGCACCACAGGGTGAGCGGAATAACGAGCTGTTCGAGGCTGCCTGTCAACTGCGCGATGGAGGGTACGCTAGGAGCCGGATCGACGCCATAGTGATTCCCCGGGCCGAATCTGACGGCCTGAGCAGAGCCGAGATTGAGGCTACCCTGGATAGCGTTTTCAGACGTGAGGCCAGGGCGCCACTAAGCGGCAACAACGGTGAGGAACCGTGGCCACCATCGCCACCTGCACCTACTGGCGTAACATTGCCGCCGCCGCTCGCTGACGGGCTTAAGCTTCTGCTGGAGACCTGTTTCCAGGAAGGCGAGTACGTCGGTATCAGCGGTACCTTCCTGAACGCTAGTGGCGAGTACAAACCGGGCCCAGGCGACTACAACCTGCGGGAGGCGTGGCTAAAGCGGTTGACGCTGGACTCAATCGACAAGGTTTATCCGGGCAAGGACGGACTCTTTATTCGGATTAATCCTACGCAAGGCAAGGCGGACAAGGACGTCACAGCCCTACGGAATGGATTGGTCGAATGGGATCGGGATGCACGCGGCCAGCGGATCCCGAAAGAGATCCAGTATGGAGCATTGCTCAACAGTAAGCTGCCGATCAGCGTGATCCTCGATAGCGGAAACAAATCCATCCACGGCTGGGTGCGCGTCGACGCCCCCGACCGGTATGAGTATGACCGCCGCCTGGAGGTCATCCGGGAATACTTCCAGAAGGCCGGGTTACCGATGGACCCTCAGAATAAGAACCCGAGCCGCTACTCCAGGTGCCCCGGTGTTGATCGCAACCTTTATGACGAGCACCAGAACCCGGCCGGAACGGGCCGTCAGGAACTGCTGGCGATAAATGTAGGGCTTTCCTCCTGGGAAGAATGGGAGGAGCAAGCCAGAGATCTCAAGGTAGAAACCGAACGGGTCCGGGCTTACTATCAACCGATTCAGCCGCTCAGGCCTGAGCCGATGGCAAGAGAGGCTTTTATCGGCAAGGCCGGCCAGTTCGTTCAGGCCGTGCGCGAGGCCGGCACTGAAGCCTGAGATGAAGCTTTACTGGCTTCATTCCTTATCCCGTTCGGATCAATAGTCGGACGCAAACCTTATCGTCATCAGAGCGCATATCATCACGCGAACGAATACGGGGTACTGGTCGGTACGACGGCATCCGCTAAAGGAATTGCCTGGGAGGCAGCTACCCCGTTGTTCGAACTGGTTGATAAGTCCTGGCTGAATGACCGGGTGCAGTCTGGAATACCTTCAGGCGAAGCCGTGATCGAGAGGGTTAAGGACGCAAGCATTCACTATTCGCGGGGGAAGCCGGTACAGATTCCCGGAGTCAGCGATAAAAGGCTGCTGATTTTCGATGAGGAGTTCGCACGCATCCTGGTTATCAGCAAGCGGGAGGGAAACATCTTAAGCGAAATCCTGCGCTGCGGCTGGGATGGTAGGCAGGTTATCATGAGCCCGGGCAAGAAAGATCCCGCCAAGGCTACCGGGGCGCACATCAGCTTATTCGGCCATATCACGCCTTTAGAGTTGCGCAAAAACCTGACGGAGATCGATTCAACCAATGGGTTCGCCAACCGGATTCTGTGGTTCGCGGTAGACGCCGTAGGCGATGAGCCGGTCCCGCCACTGGTGGACTGGCAGCAGGATTACCCGAATCTGGTCAACGGCCTGCGGGAAGTTGTCTATAACTTTCACACCAGGTCAACGAGTGAGCTGACCTGGAGCAGGGAAGCCCGCGTTGAATGGGATAAGTATCACCGCGCAGTTAAAAAGCGAACCTTCGGCGGGTTAATGGGTCCGATCGTTAAACGCTCCGTCCCGCACGTGCTCAGGATCACGATGATCTATACCCTTCTGGATAACTCGTGCCTGATGAAACCGGAGCATCTGGCCGCAGCCATTGCGGTTGTCGATTACGCTGAGCGCAGCGCCAAAGTGATTTTCGGCCAGCAGACCGGAGACAAAGCCGCCGACAAACTTCTCTGGCACCTGGATCGGGAACCGGACGGGATACCCAAGACTGATATTTACGCGATCCTGGGGCGCAACCGGTCAGCAGCGGACATGAACATGACGCTAGCGGTTCTGAAGGAGAACGAGCTCGCGGATTGCGTAGTAATTCGACCCAAGACAAGCAAGAAACCGGTGGAGGTCTGGTTCAGCAAAAGGCACGCGAACAAATTCATAAATTCATAAAATTCCACCGTTTCCTATGGTTTTGGTCATCGATACCAATTTTGCGCCAAACACAAGAATTTGATGAATTTATGAATTTATTCCTGCTCTCTTTCCCCCTCTCTTTTCCCTTCTCTATCCCTCTCTCTATCTCTCTATCTCTCTATCTCTCTTAATGAACAACATCCAATCCTACAAGAGCCAGAGCGAAGGAGGCTGGGCCTAGGAACAATGACAAATGAAAGACGTTTAGAACTCTGCGGGATAGAAATTTTCAATCAGGAATATCTGAACGTTTTCCTGCAACACAACCCAAGGCTGCGCGAATCGGCAATGTTGGCGGCAGGCAGATTCAGAATCTTGCTCGTCAAGATGCCCAACTTTCCAACCCGCGAGATATCAGAGTTGTTCGACGTGGGTGGTCGGCACGTTGGCAATTTCATCGGGCCGGATGCACTGCGTCTGACCTATCAAATCGAATCATTAGACTCCTGAGGAAAACCTATGGCCAAAATAAGCGACACACCAACCACCGGAAACCAAATGGCCGATGCCATCCTCGATTACGTCACCAGCTACAACGAGATCAGCTTCCGCCTCAAGACGGTCTACTGGCACGAGTTCCGTGATCGGATCGCCCGAGTTTGGAAAGATCACCGGCTGAAATACACCAACTGTTACGGCTCCGAGCTGTCATTTAACCACACTGAGATTGAGAAGATTGACGGGCCGGGGCTAGTCGCCTTCATGGAGGACTGTTTCCGGCTGGCCGAGGCGGATTCGAACCGGCTGGATTCCGAGTTCTACCGGTGGCCCATGTTCTGCGGCGATCAGAGCTATCCGAATTACGCCTGGAGCAAGTTCGGCTGGGATGAACAGACTAAGCGCGACAAGATCGTCTGGGGCAAGGATAAACCTTCCAGGCAGGTAGAGGCGTCATGAACGCAGCCAGCAAAACCCGCCGCGAGCACGACCGCAAACTCAAAGGGGAACGTCGCCGCCAGCAGCGCAAGGACCGAGCCGCAGCGAGGCGCGATTCCGCCTTACCACCTGCCACCGTTTACTTGACTTCCGAAGGAGCCAACCTATGAGCAATTCGCTTTTTACTTACACGACCAAGGTCGCTGTCGATAAGACCGTAGCTGACATTTCACGGTTGCTGGCTGCCGCTAAAGCCAGCGCTATCCTCTCAGAGTTTAATGACGGGCTACCGGTCGCGGTCAGCTTCCGGATCAAGACCGAATTCGGCCTCCTGACCTTCCGCCTCCCCGCCAACCCCGAGGGCGTTTACAGCGTCCTGCAACGCTCCCGGGCCATCGAGCCGCGTTACCGCACCCGGGAACAGGCCGCCCGGGTAGCTTGGCGCATCCTGCTGCATTGGCTGGAGGCCCAGCTCGCCATCATCCAGACCGGCCTAGTACCGCTGGATCAGATATTTCTGCCTTACGTACAAGACGCTACCGGCGTGACCGTCTACGAGCGTTTAAGGGAGCGCCGGTTTGCGGATTACCTGCTCAAAGATGGATAGTCCTTCCGAACTCACCCTGGCCGAGGGTAAAGCCTACTTAGTCAAGGGGCCAATCAGCCGTACAGGTAATAGTGCCATGTTCGGGACGCCTCTTCTCTAAGTTCGGCCACTAGGGCTTCAGCTTGTGGTGCCAGGGCCTCAATACGCTTCACAAGCCTCATTTTGAATATCTCCTTTGACATCAGGTCAGGAAAGTGGCCCTTGCGGATTGTTCGAAGGTCCACAACTACCCCGGCGGCTTCGCCATAGAACTCCACAACCCTCTTGACCAGGGTTGTGGGCAAGAATCCGATCTTGCTCACGGTAGCGTAAAACACTGCGAGCGGGTTATCGCCGATGTCGAACACTACGCCTCGCTCCAGCTCCTTAACGAGCTGCCGCGTCTCAACGATATTCGCTAGGCCCTGCACTTCAGCCGCAAGCGCGGTAGCTAAGGCTTGGCGCTCTTGCTGGCGAGAAAACCAAGATCCAAAAGCACCACCGATGATCGCCCCCACAGCACCAATGATGGTTCCGATGAATCCAATGAGCACATTCCAATTCTGACCCGTAGCTTCAACCAGTAGCATACCCGGTTAGTTGAAGCAGAACTAGCAGGACTAAGGCTAGCTCTAAGAGAGTGACCCCACCGGTCGGCAGGAGAGCGCGATGGCTCGCTTCAGCCCGCCGGTAATCTCGCTCATTCGGCTCCCAGAGCCCCTTGACAAGGCACAACTGTTGCGCTATATTGCCTGGGAGAAAGAGAGGAACAACCAAATGACAAACCGACTAATCGCCGCCCAGATCGCTTTGGCCCTGACAGCTGCCGCCGCCGCTCAGGCGCAATTGCCGTCAGAAATCGAGGCGCAAATCAAATCCGCCCACATCATCCTGTTGCAGGTAGGTAAGCCTTTTACCGTTAAGGGCTACCCCGACTGGGCCGCCGCCACCATCGTTTTCGCCATCGATAAGGGGTACGGATATTCCACCGGCCCGTTCCGGGGCGCTTTAAGCTATATGCTGACCCCGATAATCCAATGGGAATCGATTCAGGGCGATAACGCCGCTTTTGCCATTCATAACCCGAAATACATCGATCCGAACGGACCCAGGATCCCGACCCGAAAGATCACCCGGGAGCAATTCTGGAAGGAAACTGCCGGGCATCCTGATTACACAGGCTGGTGAAGATGAAACTGACCGACAAGCAGATTTTAGCTAGAGCGCTCAAAGTACGCCAATTGTTAACCGCCGGGGTCAAGCCCGAAGCGAAGCCTAAACGCAAACCCAGCAAGCACCGCAGCGTCTGGTTCCCCTCTTTCCTGCGCGGCGGCAAATGCTCACCCAAGTAAGGCCATGCTATGAGAACACCAAACCCAAAGCGTTTAGCGACAAGACTCGAAGCCATTGGTTACTACGGCGGGAAATGTAACCGCTGCGGCTTCAGCGATCATCGCGGGCTGGTCCTGCACGAAATCCACGGCGGCGGCGGCAAATGGCGGCGTGAGCACCGGGGTAAAACCCTGGCCAAATGGCTGAAACAGCAGGGCTGGCCAGACATCATCGAGATCCTGTGCGCCACCTGTCACCAGATTCACCATTACGACCAGCTGTTCGAGTAACCCAGCATGCACTGTCCTCATTGCGGCAAAAATATCCAAGACGGGATCCTGAAGTCCTATGTCCTCGGACTGGCTGGCCAGGCCGGGACGGGCGAGGCCAAGGCGCGTTCACATGAACAGGCGTCCAAGGCCGGTAAGGCGGGTGCCTTGAAACGTTGGGCAAATCATAAGAAGGCTGCGCCCAGGCGGCAAAAGCCCCCTGTCCAGATATAGCCCACCTCATAAAACGCGCCTATATCGAATCCTCGGAAGCCGGTTTTCAGCCCTGGCCGCCAAAATTGGGCCACAGCGCGGGAGCTTGCCAGATTTCCTCCGGCAGTGGTAGGCTCTCCAGGCCGCCCCGCCTTGGACTCCGTCACGCTCGTTCCCGTTGCCTCAGATCACTCGGAACCGGCTCAGCTCCGGCGGCAGATCCGTGCCCGGATCACCCGGCACGAGGCCCTGTCCCGCGCCTGCACGGATTCCTTCTACGATTGTCTGGCCAACCTGATCCAGACCGGCTGGCTCTTGGAGGACGCGTTCGCCCTAGTGGCGTCCGGCCAGTGGAAAGCGTGGGTCGGAGCCAATCTCCCCTTCGGCCCTGACCGCGCCCGCCGGTTGCGCCGTCTCGCGAGCTGTTTTAAGCGCGACGCAGACCTGCGGGCCCAGATCGCCCAATCGGGCTGCAGCGGCGTTAACCAGCTCCTGGACCTCCTCGGGTTAAGGCCAGTCAAGCCAGCGGCGTTGCCGCCAGCAGGGCGCGAGATCGTACCCGTGCACGGCTCCAACGGCCAGACGCCTTACCCCGCTAACACCTGTCATTATGATGAGCGCAGGTTCATGCATTCCCGGCTCCAACAGCCTTTGAACCGGCCCCAGCGCAACGGCTCAGGCTTACCCAGGCCGGCATCGCCCGCGTCATTCCGAACGACGCCCGACGCCGTTCGCGGGCCTGGCTGCAGTCGGAGCGTTTTTGCCAAGAGCCAACTCCCGCGCCGAAGGCTCAGCGGCCGCCTCCGCCGCAAGCACCAAATCTAACAGCGCCAGGGTACCGATGATCGACCCTCCCCAGCCTTTTGCAGGGCGTCGAGTTCGCCACGCTCTCAACCGCTGATCCGCAATGCTCCGATCTGCTGAAAGATACCGAGCATATCGAGCAGACCGTGTTCTTCGGCAATCTTGCCATCAACGATCCGGTAAAAGGACGTGCTCATGCCGACAATGGCCTTTCCAGTCGGGGGGACCCCAAAAAATAGCCCATCGTGCGTACCCCGAAGGGTGAAGCGAGCGGCGACTTTATCGCCCTCGGCCACCATATCTTCCAAGATCCATTGAAGGTTAGAAAAACCAGCGCGCATCGTGCGGACGACCTGGAGATAACCCGCCGGACCACGTAGCGGTACGGACATTCCAGGTAGATGAAATACGGAATCAGGGGCGATGAGTTCTGCGGCCACGGTTTCGCTGGCGGTGTTGATGCACTCGGTTGTGAATCGTTGGATGACACGTTTATTGGCTTCTACGGACATAGGAAGGCTCCTTTGAAAGGGCGGCCAAGCCGCCGCACCTATCGGTCGGCGGCAACCCGGTCTGCTCCGCAACCGGCGCTTTAACGCCCATGAGCCGATGGTAAGCCCGATCGACCGGGACGTACCACCGCGAAACAGTCGCCCGCTCAGCCCGGGTAAAATCAGTTGTTTCGAGCTGGTGCTGAACCTGCTGCAAAGCAGCAATCAAGGCCTGCATAGGCGTCGGCGCAGGTGAAAGGAGTCTCTAAAGCGTTACGGGTCAGTTCAATGATTTTCGCCGCCGTTTTCGGGTCGGCACTTTTCCAGTAAGTCTGATCTTCGAGGAATCCGGGTTCGAACTTAGCTCTGAAGCGCGGCATCGGCTGCTACGGGCCAGTTTCCTGAAATGAACTGTTCGAGGGTCATTTCGATCCCTTTGCCATTTTCAACGTCTTCCAGGGCTTGCATTAGGCGCTTGGCATTGGCCGGGGAGCTCATCAGATGGATAAACTCCTGCATCGAGGACAGCTCAGCCGCATCGATCAGCAGCTACCGCTGGCTTGCCTTTGCGCTCCACGATAATCGGTTCACCGTTCAGCGCACTTACGGTGTCCAGCCAGGTCGACAAATGCTGGCGTAACTCGGAATAAAGTACGGTCTTTGTCATCGTCTCTTGTACAAGAAACTGTACCACAATCTGGGCCGAGGGTCCAGCGCTGTCCCACTGTGGTGGAGCGGGCTCCAGGTCGCTGAAGTTTGTGCTCCAACTCAAGGGACCACATCCCTATACCCAGTCCTCATTTCCTTTGCCGGTATTCCACCGGGGCAGGCGTGAGGGTGGTATGGGCAGGGTACTAGTCCGAATATCCACCCTCGAGAAAACTCTGGCCGCTGCGGGCCGGATAGATAGGGGCGGCAGAGGTCGCTGACACGACAGCGACCTCTGGTTTACAGCGAGCAGGCTTCCGTCCTGTGCCTGTATGACTGTCATGCTCAACCGTAATCGTGAGAGTCACGGCAAGCCGAGCTGAAGCCGAACCCCGGCTCGGCCTGGCCGCCAAACGCCGGAACGAGTTGCGCTTCTGGCTGTCCAGCAGCACGGCGTTGGTTACACACATATGTGCAACGTCCGGCTTGGCTGCGTAACCCACTCCGACCCCGCCTTTCGCCAAAAGATTCGACCCCCCACTTTAGGTTCTTTCAGGCTTAGACCCAGAGGGCGGGCGCGGAGAGCACCCAAGATTTGGCGGGATCTTTCAGCGCCGAAGTGGACGGCACGACAATTTCTACGTGAAATGCGTGGAAAACCTGGATGTTTCCCACCGGGAAGTACCGCCGGTTGAAACCGGCATCAGCCCCCCCCGTTCAGGCCACGTGCTGGCGTGAAAACTTTTCCGCGCTTTCCATCCGCCCCCGGCGGCTGTACATCAGATGTTCATGACACGTGGGGGACGCCGCCCAGGTTCAGGGCCCAAGCGCCGGAATATTGTGCGGGTCAGATGCTGTCTGCCGAGAGCCGCTTACGATGAGCTGGAGGCGCGGGTGAGCCAGTTGGGAATCAGCCGTGCGCAGGTCATGGTCCGGATTCTCTGCCGGGAGTTGATCGGCCAAGAGGAACCGCCCCGTCCTCCAGAAAGCGGGAGACGCCCTCAGTCGCCGTTCGGTCTGCGGGGCGCGCTCCGCGAGCTAGGCTCTGGCCGGGTGCCAGAGCTGAACCTCGGGCCGTTGGACTTCGGGTGATCAAGCGCTGCTCTGAGCCATCTTCAAACTTCGTCCCATCTTTGTCCCAAAATGGGACAAAGATGAGACGAAGTTTGCACAGGAAGGGTAACCGGTTGCCCCTCCTGCCAAAAGCTTTCCTTTGCACCGGGGCTTGGTGCAATGTTCCCGTAGCCATGCCCCGTCCAGGCCGTCAGCCGCGTCGAGACATCATCGAACTCTCGGTTCCGGCTTACCGCGAGTTGGTACGCCTAGAGACTGAGACCGGCATGGACCGGGCAGGATCGCAGCGGGGATCTTGATCGAGCACCTGATCGGTTACGGGGCATCGCCACGTGAGCTGGACGCTGAGCTGATCAAACGCGTGCTTGCCCGGCTAAGGCCCTAAATTGGGAACTTCAGGGCTGCGCGTGCTTTATAGCGCTGCTGAGTAGGAACCAAGAACGAATGCGCACACGGCAAAGAGTAGCAGAATCGCGCCGAGAGCAATTAACCAACGATGATGCTCATTAAACGGTTTTCCCTCGTGCCGTGCCTTCTCTTCGTTGTAAAGACGCAGCTGATTGAAGTAAGCGACGAAAAGGGAGGGGTATCGCTATCGGACCGACAAAAACCCGTGAAAGTGGCGTCGCAAAAATAGAGCTTTATAGATAAATTCCGCGGCGATGAAGTGCACGCTTGTCGTTGGATGGTATCCGTCCCAGAAGACATAATCGTTCGGGTCAGATACTGGGTTCGAAGGGCTAAGCGGAGCGTTCGGGTTGTATGCGGCGCCAACACTGTTGGAGAATCCGAATAAGGCTGGCTCGAGCACGACTGGAACAAAAAACGTGTTGATCTCCAAAAGATCCACATCGACCCGTTCAGTCAAGGCGAGCCCAGGTAACTCGATCGCAAGTAACAGATCCACAGCCGCAACAAATTGTTTTGCTGCTGCAATGTCAGGAGATGGCAACGCCTTCACAAGCGGCGTCAAGGAAATGTTCGGGATATCAATCACGATGAAATGTTTTGCTCCCGCATGTGCGAGTGTAACGATTCCTTCGCGAATATTAGCAACGGTGGTTTCGGGAGAAATTCCTGCAGCAAAGTCATTTGTGCCGATCCAGATGAGATACAGGTTGCTGGC
>Ga0213878_10000383_pt1 | contig 16773 bp, 16 predicted proteins | sample VelepicoBEBS_R02_FD_161053 | JGI IMG/M metagenome (GOLD analysis project Ga0213878, IMG submission 161053) | Vellozia epidendroides bulk soil microbial communities from rupestrian grasslands, the National Park of Serra do Cipo, Brazil - BS_R02 | ecosystem: Environmental > Terrestrial > Soil >... | reverse complement strand
ACAACAATTTGCTTAAGCGGCAGAGGAGCTATTCCTGTAACTGGCGTTTTGTGTTATAAATGGGACAGGACACTAGTTTCTATCGACTTCAGGTAGAAGTCCTAAGACCAGCAAATGACGCCAGACCTGAATTACGAGGATCCCCGCCTCGCAGAGATCTACGACCTGGACAACCCGTGGGCCGAAGATACGGATTTCTATTTGTCGATGGCTAGGGCCATCCCTTCTCGCGTACTTGATCTAGGCTGTGGCACCGGCACCTTGTGCTGCGCTTTGGCGCAACGAGGGCACTCGGTAACTGGTGTCGATCCGGCGAGTCCCATGTTGGCGATCGCCGCCACGAAACCTCAGGCGGAGAAAGTGGAATGGATTCAATCTCGCGCTGAGAACTATCGCTCGGAAGATCGATTCGACCTGATCGTGATGATGGGCCACGTCTTCCAAATACTGTTGACGGACGAAGAGGGGTTAGCGGTCCTGACTAACATGCAGAGGCACTTGAAGCCGGACGGCACGGCCGCATTCGAGAGTCGTAACCCGAACATCGACTGGGCTCGCGTCTGGGCGAAGTATGCGCCTGTCGAGCACACACTGCCTAGTGGCCATGTGCTCGAAACATTACAGATCACGCGCGAGTGCGGAGACCTGATTTCCTTTGAGCAACAATTCGAATTTCCCGACGTGACGCTTAGCTCGAGCAGTACGCTGCGGTTTATGTCTCGAGCGCAGGTCGAAGGCTTCATTGCCCGTTCTGGCCTTGTCGTCCGCGAAGTATTCGGAGACTGGGATCGAAGCCCATTCGAGCCGAAGCGATCGCCGGAAATGATCTTTATCGTGGCACAGTCCTGGTAAAAGAAGGTTACATCACGATCGGTCGCGCTGTGGACCAAAACGCTCGTGGGCTAAGGGCCGACGAGCAGGAGCTCACCTCTATCGACGTTGGCCACCTCGGTAGGCATGGGCCAGGAGAGAAATCGGATGAGCGATTTTCACGTTCAAGCCTGCCGCGCGGACGCCGGCCTGTAACTGCACAGAACAACCAGGGTTAGCCGACGCTACCACCGGTGCTCCGGTCTTCGCAATGTTCGCCAGCTTACGTTGCAGGAGTTTTTGCGACATCTCCGGTTGAGTGATGTTATAAATGCCGGCGCTGCCGCAACACCACGTTGATTCGGGCAGCTCGACCAGTTCAAGCCCAGGAACCGATCTGAGGACTTGGCGTGGTTGTTGGCTGATTTTCTGGCCGTGACACAAATGGCAGGCCTCGTGGTAAGTCACGCGTTGCTGGATTGAAGCCGCTGGTGCACGGATGCCGATCTCGGCCAGCCATTCATGGATATCGCGCACCTTCGCCGACCATTCGGCGGCGCGCTTTGCGTAAACGGGATCATCCTGCAATAAGTGCCCGAAATTCTTGAGCTGGGTGCCGCACCCTGCCGCGTTAGTGATGACGGCGTCAAGCCTTTTAAGATCAAAGGCGTCGAGGTTTTGGCGCGCCATTTGTTTGGCCAATTCCAGTTCGCCGTTATGGGCATGGATCGAGCCGCAGCAATGCTGGGCTGGCGGGGTGACGACCTCGCAACCATTGGCCAGTAACACGTCGGCGGTATCCCGGTTTACGTCGGAAAAGGCCAGGTCCTGCACACAGCCGGTCAGCAGGCCAACGCGCTGTTTCGGATTCGCAGGAGTTTCAACCGGCCGGATCAATTGATCGGAGAAAGATCGCTGTACCTGAGGAGTGAGTGGCTCCAGCTCTCGCAACCGAACTGGTAGCAACCTAGTCAATTTTAACCGCCGTACGAGGAATTGCAGCCCGCTGGCTTGGTAAAGCCAGACGAGCCGGCCAATGGCCCGCAGGGCCTGGGGTTGCGCAAACATCCAACGAAGAGTTAATCCGCGCACTAAGTCACGTACGGGATTGTGTAACACACCACTCTGCTCAATATCGGCGCGTGCGTGCTCGAACATCTCGCTGTAACGAACCCCGGCTGGGCATGCTGTCTCGCACGTTAAGCAGCCGAGGCAAAAATAGAGTTCTCGCCCGAAAGCTTCGGTTACATCAAGCTGGCCATCAGCGATGCGGCGCATCAACGCGATGCGGCCACGCGGGCTGTTCCGTTCAAGCTTGGTTTCGTCGTAGGTTGGACAGGTTGGCAGACACATGCCGCAGTGGATACACTGCTGGAGCACCGAGTAGTCTAAGCGTTTGAGGTAGTTCGCGGCACCGTGCCGGCCCTCCGGATTAGCCCGGCCGATCTGAAATGCAGCCTGATGCAGTTCTTCCGCAGTGGCCATCAGTCAAAGATTTTGCCCGGATTCAAAATGTTATTCGGGTCGAGCGTCAGTTTGAGTTGGCGCATGAGCTCCAGGCTGGCGTTACCAACCGCTCTGGGTAAAAAGTATTTTTTAGCCAGGCCAACGCCATGTTCGCCAGTAATGGTGCCTCCTAGCCGCACCGCTTCATCAAAAATTTCTGCCATCGCTTTCTCCACGCGCGCCATTTCGGCGGTGTTCTTTTCATTGGTAAGAAAGGTCGGGTGCAGGTTGCCGTCGCCGAAATGGCCGAACGTTCCCACGGTCACCTCATATTTGGCGGCTATTTGCTGGATGAACCGAATCATATTAGCTAGCTCACTGCGCGGCACAGTAGCGTCTTCCAAGATGGTGGTGGGAGACACCCGTGCCAGCGCCGAGAAAGCCGCGCGACGAGCAGCGGCGAGTTGGACGCCTTCTTCTGCGCTCTGCGCCAGCTGCACCTCCATAGCGCCGTGCTGACGAGCGATTTCCGCCATCCGGTTAGCTTCTTCCTCGACCACCGCCGGATGCCCGTCCGTTTCCATTAATAGGATAGCTTCGGCATCGAGGGGTAACCCCAGATGGGCATATTCTTCGACGCATTTGACAGTGATCCGGTCCAGGAACTCCAGGGTGCACGGAATAATTTTGGCGGCGATGATCGCCGAGACGGTTTCCGCCGCTGCGTCCATTTGCGAGTAGGTCGCCAACAAGGTCCTTTTAGCCTGCGGCTTGGGCACGAGCTGCAAAAGTACTTTGGTGATGATTCCCAGGGTTCCTTCCGAGCCAATGAATACGTCCTTTATCGAGTAGCCGGCAACGTCCTTAACACACTTGTTTCCGAATGAAACCGCTTCGCCGCTGGCTAGCACCACCTCTAGGCCCATCACGTAATCCCGAGTGACGCCATATTTCAGCCCGCGCAAACCACCTGAGTTTTCGGCAACGTTACCCCCAATGGTGGAAATCTTCATTGAGCCAGGATCGGGCGGGTAAAGCAAACCAGTGGCATCGGCAAGTTCGGCGACTTTTTGGGTCACTACGCCGCTTTCAACATGAATGGTCAGGTTCTTTTCGTCGAGCTCGAGCACGCGATCCATTTGCACCAGGCAAAGGACGATACAGTCAGGCACCGGTATGCTGCCGCCGCTTAAGCCGGTACCGGAACCGCGCGCAACGATAGGAGTTTTGTTCTGAGCGGCGTAGCGGACGACTTCACATACCTCCGCCGTGGTTTCTGGGAGGACTATGCAACCGGCTTGAGCATAGAGCGCTGGGGTGCCGTCAAATCCGTAAGTGGCCAGGTGTTCTGGTTCCCAGAGCACGCGCTCTGATCCGAGCATGCGGGTGAGGTCTGCGGCAACCTTGTGCATGATGCTGATTTAAGGAGTTACCGGTTTCTTTGATGCAGGCGTAGGAAATGGTTGTGGCTGCGCCCGCGGCGGCAAGCGAGCGGCAGAAGGCGGTGATGACGCTCATGGGCGTACATGAGTGAATCTAGTCAAACGCTTATTAGGGTCAATCTCTGGGGGGCTTTAACCGATCAGCAGCGAAGCTGCGACTAATGAAAGCCTCTAGGGAGCCGAAGCGATCGCCGGAAATGATTTTTATCCTTGCCGGTAGATAGGCGCGCCGAGCGGATCAGGCGACTGCGATATTCTCGCGGCTTAGAGCTTCATCGACAGCGACAGCAAGATTGCTTCGCACCAGGATCCAGTTCTCATATTGATCGGTCCAAACCCGAAGGTTAAAGCCGACTGCGGCGGAGCCGAAGTTAGCAACGTAAGCTTGGGGCGCCGGTTCTTTTGTAATTCCGGCTTGATCGGCAGCGACCCGCTCCAGCACTTCGATTACCCTTTGCGGAGTTGCGCCTCGAGCGACCGTGACGGGTACTTCAATCGCCCGGTACCGGTCGGACAAGGTCCAGTTCGTTACTTTGTTGGCGATGATGCTTCCGTTGGGCACGATGACCTCGGACCCGTCGGTCGTGCGAATGATACATGCTCGGATACCAATCCGGCGCACTTCTCCGACGTCCGTGTCGATTTGGATAACGTCGCCAACTTTAATTGGCCGCTCGAAAAGTAAGATCAAACCACAAACGAAATTGTTAATCACCGTTTGCAGTCCGAATCCGACCCCGACAGTAAATGCTCCGGCCAGAATCGTTACCTTGGTAAGATCTACGCCAAGGACCGCCAAGCCGACAAAAAATCCCAGCAACAGGAGCGCATAGTGAACCATTTTCGAGACCGCTTGCGGAATGCCGCGGGCCAGATGCCAATGAGAATAGATATCTTCTTCGAGAAGAAAACGTAAGAACCGCGAGAGCGCGAAAGCAGCCCAGACCGTCATCAAAAAGACGAGTACTTGTTGTAAGGAAATGCTCAACGAGCCGATGGTCAGAGTCGCTCGGAGCAACTCTTCCGCGCTCGCGATTAAGGGAGTTCGCAGCCCGAAAAAGTTTAACGTCAGGCTTACCCAGTAGATAAACACCAGCAACTCGACAACCGCGCAAATACGCCGCTGAAGCATCGGCCGATGAGCCTGAACTGCGCGCAGTAAACTGAGGGGATGCGTCCTGAAAGATATAATGATTAGACCTTGCACAATGCGCAGGGCGGCATAGACCGACGCACCAACATATGCGCTCCTGATGACACCGCCCCCAAGCAAGTTAGCAAAGTTCATGTAGCCAAGAATGTTTGCCAGCAGAGTCAGCGGGAAAACGATTAAGCCGAGGCGTATGACCAGCCGGATCCCTTGGGCGAAAAGTTTTGTTGTGTTGCCACTGGCAGATGGCAAATGCCCGGCCCGAGTCAGCCAGATCAGGAACAAAGTCCCACCTAACATCTCCGCCCCGAAGACCAACCGCCCGACAAACGGTAGGAGCGAACTGAGCAAACGGAATTGATCGACCACGTACAGGACGATCAGAGCGTAGAGCATCGGAAATAGAGCTCGGTCGACTAACCGGCGCAGGATGAGCGTAATGGGAACAAGCAGTACACCCCAAAGTATTGCTCGGAGCAAGAACGGTGCTGTCGAATAGAGTGATCCGAGGATCAGAAAAGAAAGTGTGATAGCCGTGGAGACAGGCAAATCAAAGACAGGCGCCTGGCGCCGTAAGCTAGGCTCTTCCTCGGTCCATTTCTCTACGCCGCGCCGCAGCCAAGACAAAGAGAGAAAAAAGAAGAAGATCACGGCAGCATGAAGATAAAGGACGCCGGGTTCGCGTTGGACATACGTCTTGAGCAAAGCCGCACTCGCAGGCGGTATGAAGGATGCCCGGGTTGCCTCTTTCCATTGGTCGATCCCAAGCCTCCAGATCGGAGGACTATCTTGAACGAACAAATTCTTAGCTGCGTTAGTTTGGGCCTGCTGAAAGGCGGGAGCAATTGCCTGCAACCGAGCCGTTGCCTCCAGAACACGGCCCTGCAGGACTAAATCCCGTTGCCGAAGCGCTTCTGCTGAGTTCCGGGTCCGATCGATTAACTCGATAATGTTCTGGACGCGCTGAGGGATCTCAGGAGCCGCGCCAGATAGTTCTGGCAGTTGCAAAGTTGTTTTCCAGATTTTGCCCAGCTCGTCGAGTTGACCAATCTGACTGTCCAGGATTTTAGATCGCTCGGTGAGATCATGATTCCAGCTTGAAAGTTGGTCGCGATACTTCTGCAGAACGATCTCCATGCTGTAGAGCAGCTCTAAGGGAACAACTCCGCGCAGGAATTTGGCCATCTCTGTCCCGCGCAACTCGATCTCGTCTGTCAACGGTGGGAGACCTCTTTCGACGGTTGCGGTTACCTGATCGGTCGAAAGTGTGGTCTCGATGTTTTGAACCGACCGAAAAGTCGATTCGGCTAGCGACGCGATTTCAGAAAGAGGAATCGGCGTCGGTCCAGCGCCTGGCTTCGGCGCCGTCGAGCCAGATGGCTGAGCTCCGCCGATATGCCCGCTTAATCCCCAACATAATGCGACAAGCACAGCCATGCAGGTTTGTCGCGGCATGGGAACTAGTTCCCGCATAGGTTAGGACGATACTAGTTTTCGATCAATGCTGTTAAACACTTTTACAGGCAGAGCAGGCAGCGATTAACCTTTTGGTGTTTTCGCTGAGCCCATTCGGCCTGTATAAAAATCCCACTTCAAGAAAGTGAGTCTTAGAAGCAAAAGGGACAAAATGGACGCGGTTCCCTGAGACCGCCTTAATAAATTCGCCGACAATCGCTACACCGCGTCCGCTCTCAACCGCAGCGATTACACCCAGCACATCATCACATTCCTGAGCTACCACCAAAGCGCCGACACTGACGCCGAGAATCCCGGCGATCCATTTATGATATTCCGGGAAATCCTTTCCTCGGTACGCAATCAGTTCCTGGCTCGCCACGGTGGACGGCCGTACGTGATCCGCTTCGGCTAAGGGACTCTTCACTGGACAGATAATTCCCACGGTATGCCGGCTTATGGTTTCAAATCTGAGTCCTCGCATCTCCTTTTCGCGGGGGCGTAAGGTTAGAGCGGCGTGCAGCTTCTTTGTTTTCAAGCCAAGTAGGATCTCGGTATGAGTCAGATCTTGCAGCGTAATGCGTCCGCCAGGAGCAAGCTCGTGATAGTTGGCAAGTACCTTCGCGATGATTACGGCGGTTGGAGACGGCGCGTAACCGATCCGAAGTTCTTCGTGGATCTCTTTGTCGAGAACCTTGGCCTCCGCCTTAAACGTATCTGCATCGCGAACTAAAGCGCGGGCTTTTGCTAAAATCGCGTTGCCGAGGGGAGTAAGCCGAACTCCCTGGCGATTCCGGTCAAGCAGTTTAACACCCAATTCGGCTTCAAGATCACGGATCTGTCGACTGAGAGGCGGCTGTGACAGATGCAACTTTTCGGCCGCTCGCGAGAAGCTACGCGCCTCGGCCACGGCCATAAAGTAGCGCAGGTGTCGAAGTTCCATGGGCGCCTCTGAAGTCGTACCTTCGTTAGGAGCTCCTAAACGTGACCTTCTCGTTATCGACGAATGATTGGAACAGAGCGTAAGGCCAGTTAGGATCGATGTTGGAGACGCGCTCAACACATTTCCACTGCCCTTCTCTTTTCTGAAAACGGTCAGTGTAAGTCCCCGTCGAGACAACCCCTTCTTTTTCTGCTCTCCAGCTCACAATCCAACGCCACTCGACGCTGGCTTCAGAGCCCGTGCCTTCGATGACAAACGGGCCAAGCGCATGGCTCCATTTATGCAGCGGAAAGACGCTATGAGCATAGTCGTATAATTGCTTTAGCCCATTTGGCCCTTCAAAAGTCGTGTGCCTCAGGTCGTGTACGGTAAACTTCGCGTCAGGCCAATATAGTGAGACGTACTTTTGTACAGACTCTAAGCTGGCATCGTTATCGATGTACCGCTGGTGGAGATTTAGTTGCTCAAATATCTCGAATCGATCGATGACGGTTAATTTATCGTTGGAATCCATCTTACTCTCAAGTGTAAGCGCGATGCTCTTCTTCAACTTGTTGCCGGGGGATTGGTCGAGGCAAAAAGATAGCGATGGATTTTCCATTTGCCGTGTTCTTTCCGAAAAATGAAAAGCTCATTGTTACCTTCTTTAACCGTCGCTTTCTTGGCGAGAATCTCCGTCTGGCCTGCCGACGTCGTTCGGACATAGGCCAAATCGCCCATCTCAACGACTTCATGGACCGTGAAAGTGACATTGAGTTTCAGGGCGTTAAAAACGTGATCGTATCCAGCCTTTACCGCATCGCGACCACTCAGTGCAGAAGAATATTGCGGCATAAAAATCGGATCCTCCCCGTATAGCTCGAGTGCGGCCGCAGTGTCGCTCGCATTGAGCGATTTTTCGTAAGCTTTAATGACCTTGACGATATCTTGATTCATTTTGTTGGTTTTCGCTTGTTAATTGGTTGTTAGTTGGCTTTTTTCTCTCACTTGAAATCGCTAGCTCATTGATTGGTTACATCAGGGCCAGAACCACCGGAAACGAGCAGGTTCCGGATCGAACCGAGTTGTTCGAGCGGTACGATCCCCGAGCCATGGGTCTTTAGGCCGCCGTCGACCTGAATCGTGTCTACCTGTGCACCGGGTTTGATACTGAGCGCGATGGCAGGTAGTTGCTGGATGACTCCTTTTACCAAGGATGGACCTGTGCCGCCGAAGGTCTCAATGCCGCGCCGGACGAAGATGGTACCTGTTGGTTGACTGATCTGGATGCCGACAGCGCCATCACCGTGAGTAATAATCCGGTCAAACTCGGCTTTATTGACCGTGCCAGCATAAACATTGAATCCACGAGCGCCTTGACCAAAAGTTTCGACGGGAGCGCGCATGGCGACTTCCCGAGTCAGGCCAAAGTTCACGAAGCCGATACCACTGGGCCCAAAGGTCGTCACTTTTGCCGCGGCGAACCAACGATCTACAGTCCCCCAGTTGTCCAGGGCCATGTCGTTGGGGCCGTAAGTGGTGACAGGACCCAAATTATTCACTAGATCGACAGTTGCTCCATGGAGGACAAAGACGCCGCCGGTGATTTGGTCCGGCGTCCCTGGCTGGATCTGTCCGTTGCTGTAAACAGGCCCAGTCTCGAGTCGTTCCAGCTGCAAGCTCCCACCGTTGTCCCCGTATCCGGCAACAAAGATTCCTGACCCAAATATTTCGTTTTGCGGATTGCACCAAGCCATCGGGGTTACTGGCGGGTAGTTCGAAGCCAAAAGGACTGCGATCGACATAAGACTTCTCGCGCGCATCGAAGTATTGCCGGGTTAATCCTCTATCCCGCCGACCGATCCGGCGCCTATCGAGCGAACCACGGCGGCATGACGGTGCCTCGCCGATTCGGCTGCGGATTCCATCACCTTGTCGTCCCAGCGCACGTAGATCAGCGCTGTCCTTACCTGGCTTTCAAGCCAGACATCCACTCCCGCGAGGCGATTGATCCACCTCGGTTTCAACTCAGCCACTGCTTCCTGCGTGATTTTGTCCAAGACGACCTTGAATAGTAGAAATTCGTTATCGGTACCAACGGCTTTTGCCGCTCCGGCGACGATCGCTTGCTGATTCGCGCTGTTATGGATTCGTTTAACGGTGTGGTAAACATCCAACGTAAATTCTTTGGTCATCTGAACGTCGCTTTTGTCTCCGATCGAGGTTAGGTGCCCACCACAGAAGGTGGTGAAATCGTAGGCCAACAATTCGTCAAATACCTTCAAATATTGGTCGAAGTTAGTCGTGATATCGAACCCGGAAAAAGGGATGTAACCAGGGGTAACGCAATCGACTGCCATCATGAATTTGGCTTCCGGCACGTATATGAAGAGATCCCCTTCATTCGAATGATAGAAATGCCGGGTCAGCTCAACGGTTTTTCCACCTAACTTGATCGTCTTCTCGGACACGAAGGTCTCGTCGGGGACAGGCCGGTTCGGATCCTTCTGGGCGTTGAGGAAGTCGCTGACGCCTTGGCAGGCGACTATTTTTAGTCCCTTGATGCTCCTTAACGCAGCAGCGCCGCCGATGTGGTCGCGATGAATGTGCGAGTAGACCAAGTATTTGATCGGCTGACTCGTCACTCCTGCCACTGCTGATGGAATCTTGGGGCCAAACGTTTCCGGCGCATCGAAAACGATGACCCCGTCGTCAGTGACCAGGAAAGCCGATTGCCAACCGTTATCGCTCATAACATAGACACCGCCCCCGACTTCTTTGAGCGCGTAGCCCAGCTTAGGATCGATTACGAAGAATTCTTTCCGTACCGAGGGCAAGATCGGTACGTACTGCTTCAACCCCTCCGGGGTATCGGTCGACTGGCTTAAACCGGCCGGGCAGAGGATGTACAGCAGAGCAGCCGTAAACAGAGCTTTTTTCATGTTGGGCTCTCTCTAGTTTTTTTGGATTTGATACTGCTTCAGGCCAATAGAAGGATCTTTCCCGCGCCGCCTTTCTCAGCGGCAGCGTGTGCCTTGGCGGCATCTGCTAAGGCAAACTTTTGACCAAGAGGGATTGAGAATGCTCCCTCTTGCACTGCCTCAGCCATTCCAATAAGAAGGGCCGCATCGGGAGTCATTGCCATCGGATCGACTTGTACCTGGGGATAGCGCGCCGCTGTGCTAGGCGGCCCCAAAACCGTAGCGAAGATGCCACCCGCTTTGACTTTCTTGATAATAGCGTCAGCAGTTTGGCCACCAACCGTATCCGCGACTGCGTCGAGCGGTCCCAACGTTTCGACTGCCTCAGCATCGTCTAAAGCAACGACCTTGTCGGCTCCAATAGCCTGAGCCTTGGCAACCTGCCTTTTCAGGACGCCGGCGATAACGGTCGCTCCCCGACTCTTCGCGGTATAAACCGCGGACCGCCCTACGTTCCCGAAAGCGCCGGTCACAAGCAGCGTCGCACGTGATCTGCTTCCCAGAGCGAGAGAAGCTAACTGTGCGCCGGTTATGGTCACGGTTGGGAGCGCTGCCATCTCAACGAGGTCCGCTCCTTCCGGGATTTTCACTAAAACGGCGGCCTTTACCACGCAGCGCTCAGCGTAGGTTTGAGAGGCAGCGGCAATCACCTTGTCGCCTGGGGCAAACGTTGTCACTCCCGGACCTACAGACTCCACCGTGCCCGCAACATCTATGCCGAGAATGGCTGGAAACGTGGTCGGAATAAAGTCTTTGAGCGCACCGGACCGGATCTTGAAATCAAACGGATTAACACTTGCTGCAGCTACGTTAAGCAGCACCTTGCCTGGGCCTGGAACCGGGTCTGGATAGTCCTGGTACTTCAATACTTCTGGGCCGCCGTAGCCATGGATCACAATCGCTTTCATAAATCGTATGATTCTTTTTTGAGGTTTCTCAGACGCTCCATTTCGAGATAGCCGGGAAAACGCGCTAAACCGAACTAATCGCTGCGGTTTCACCGATCTCTGCTAGCTGCTGGTCAGTTGTCTGGAACCGCTCGATCAAAGATCCGGTCTAGCCAATTTACGGTTAGGCTATTGAAATCGGGGCCGCGTAAGCATGATGGCGCGTTCAGTTATTTCGAAGAAATACTCTTTTAGACCTGACGTGATTCCCGAAAGGTATTACGATCTGCGGAAGCCGAAACACCGATGGAACTACGCCACCTGCGTTATTTCATTGCAGTTGCCGAGGAACTAAACTTCTCACGTGCTGCTGAACGTTTGAACGTCTCTCAACCGCCGCTAAGTCGCCAGATTCGCGATCTAGAGGATGAACTCAACGTCAAACTGTTTGAGCGTACTCACCAGGAAGTGAAACTGACCGCCGTCGGACGTGTCCTTTTGATTCGGGCGCGAGAACTCCTGCGCGAGGCCGAGTTACTACGAACGCGGGCTCATCAGATGGAAGGAGAAGCCTATGAGGATCTTCAACTAGGATATGCACCGGCGCCAACCGCGGCGATTATTTCTAATATTCTTAGTCGATATCATGAGATGGCGCCCGGATCCTGTGTCACTCTGCACGACCTGTCGCTAAGCGAGATCTTGGCCGGTATCAAGAGCAAGAAACTACATGCCGGTCTGACGCTCCGGCCGAGACCCGGCGAGATGCGGGGCGTTGAGTTCGAAGCCCTCCGTCGTTATTCGGTGGGGATTGTCTGCTCCAAGTCTTGTCCACTGGCCGACTTGTCTGCGATTCGTCCTTCAGCAGTTCCACCTGACAATTTGGTGGGTTACCGGGCCACCGAATTTCCCGAATACCAATCCTGGGTAGCGAAAGTGTTAGGAGTGAGCAAAAACCGTGTCGTCATTAGTCAAGAGTGCGATGGTGTGTTGAGCCTGGTCGCAGCGGTCGAATCCGGGCAGGCGCCCGCCGTCGTGGGTGAGTTTACTACCACCATTGCGGGCGATCGTATTCGCTATGTCCCATTTGTTTCCAAACCCTCTTTTATGGATGTGGGTTTGCTCTACAGGAAAGGTGAGACCGCGGAGAACGTTAAAAAGCTGATCGCGTCCTCGTTATCGTTCAAAGAGGCTTTTAAGTAACCGCCACCAACGAAAGCGATCTAAAAAATCCGCAGACTACACAGATTACGCAGATTGCAGAGACTTGTGCGAGACTGGGTCGCCGATTCTCCGGTGCAGGGCTCTAGCCGGGCGTTCGGGACGCTAGCCTTTTTGAATCTGCGTAATCTGCGAAAATCTGTGCATCTTAGATTCGGGTTCGACCGCAATAGGCGGACGAGCGGGAGCTCGTCCCTACTGGTCAAACGGCCATGCCGCCTGAGACTTCGATGCGCTGAGCGCTGATCCAACGGTTATCTTCTGAAAGCAACGATGCTATCATCGGACCGATGTCTTCGGGCTCACCCGGACGGCCGAGTGCAGTCATTTCCGCGACGCGTTTGTTAACCTCCGGATTATCCCGAACTATGCCGCCGCTGAAGTCGGTGGCAATTGCTCCCGGGGCGACCGTATTGACCGCGATCCCATGTGGTCCAAGTTCTTTGGCCAGGTACCGTGATAATACCTCGACTGCACCCTTCATGCTGCCATACGCAGACGATCCCGGGAGCGAGAATCGGGCGAGCCCACTCGAGATATTGACGATCCGGCCGCCGTCATTGATCAACGGCAATAGTTTTTGCGTCAGGAAATATACACCCTTGAAGTGGACATTGCAGATCGCATCCAATTCTTCCTCGGTCGTCTGATCGAAATTCTTATGCAGCGAGGTACCAGCATTGTTGATGAGATAATCGAAGCGCTCAGCGCCTAAGGTAGCCAAGGCTTCGCGCAGGTTGGTTACAAAGGAATCGAAGGTTTTGAAGTTCCGCGACGACTACGATTTGGTCGCGCCATGCTCATCCCTAACATTAAAAATACCCTCCGCCTAAAGTAAGCTTCACGTAGTGGTAGATGCCGCTGACAAGATGGAGGCAAAAAAAGGTCATCACAAAATAAAACCGCGGAGAGCGCTGCTGCGAGACAACTACCGAGGCACTTACTAGAAAAAGCAGATACATCGCAATGTTACTACCCCAACTCCAATTTGCAGCACCAAAGTTCATAGCCGTTTCAGCCAGCAACGCGTATTGCAATATCGCGATCGCCAAAACACTCCAGGCCAGGCCGATACCGGCGTTGGTCTTAACCTCCTTGAAATACAACGCAACCACGCTAAGAGGAAATACTAGAGATAACAACAAGGAGGCCGGTATGTTAGGACTATACAAGCTCCAGACCGCTAAAGGAGCGAAAACAACGTGTGCCGACTCTTTCGAGACAGTGGGGTCTGCCCATACGCCACCTTTGGCGATCGTATCAAGGTACTGAAAATATAAAATACCGCATAAGACCAATCCTAACCCGGTGTATAACAGAAGAGCTCTACGAGTGTCATGGCGGCCTTTGCTAGCTGCTCGTATGAGCACTACCAAGCCCAGAATGGGATAAAATGCAAGCACGTAATTTGGCTTAGTTAGCACACTCAACAGAGTGGACACGGCAACCCAGATAAATGTTCGGAGGGTTAACGCCTCAAGCCACCTCAGTGCAGAAAAGAACAACAAGATCGCAAATGGCGTCGTCAGAATCGTCGTTGCGTCGAACCAGATATTTGGGGCTATCTTGTCGATGTAGATTTGATCCGGCTTCCACCAATTCGGGAGCGGCATTACCAAGACCAGCCCGAGAGAAATAGACATCGCCAATAGCCTGCTATGGGATGTTTTCTCGAGAACGCGGTAAGACAAAAGCCATTTTGCAGTGACTGCGGCCATTAGTAACCCAATCGTCACATAAATCAGTATATAGGTGTTTCTTGAGCCAAATGAGAGAGTGTAGACGAGAAGGTAAAATATAGAATAGAGGTTCCATGGCCCATGGTCGCTGATGGCTTGGACGGCTAATATTTGCTCATAGACATCGTTAAACTCCTCGTTTTGATGCACGAGTACTTGGGGATAGAGGATGATTAGGGTAAGCACAGCGACCACGATCCCTAACCAAACTAAGAGCCATTGACTCCAGAGTTTACTCGAGGTGGTGGCACTTGAATGCCGCATAAGTGAAAAGAGAGAGGACGATACAATATCCGAGTTTACACGCCTTCCGATCGCTCGATACGAACGGCCGGCGTGCCCAACGCGATAACGCTAAACCTGCAATAGAAATTGCATTGCATAAATGCAAGACAGCGTCGCCAAACGTCAACCTGAAAACCTTGAACTGAGGGATGCCAGGACATAATGGCCAAAAAAATCGGCAAGCAGGGTCGTTGCTTGCTCGATCCTCTGTTAACTGATGAAAATGGAGCGATGATGATGCCCGTTCTCTGACCAGGTTGAGACGAACTGGTTGCACCAGATTGTCCGTCGAGCATCCAGGTGATACATGGATCGACTGACAGCCGGAGGACGGTCAAGAGCGCCAACCACACGTTGGCGTCAACGACGCGGATCCCAGAGACTGGAATCGAGCTGCTCTCTAGTCGGGTTAATCAACCTTTTACCATCGCCCTGCACTAGCGGGAGCTTGACCCGGGAGCTTTTCGATGGGTTCGAGCGTTCAGCGAGGGCTCGCTCTAAACAACGCGTGATAAACTCACGGAGTTTCATTCCGCGAAGCGCTGCTTCGGCTTTGACCTGCTTAAAGAGCGGGTCAGGCAAATCAATCGTGGTTCTCACAAAAGCATAAAAGCATATTTCTGAAATTGGTCAACCCGATGGCGGAGCTGGGGCTAACCGAGTATCTTTATCAAATGCAACCCTTGGAACGCCTAATCTTGGACCGCCTCGCGAAGGCGAAAGAGGTTCAGCAAACCAATATCAATCTCAACACGATCTGGAGAGAATGTGGCGGTGTCGCTCCGAGCGACTTTGCCCAGGCGTGGGGACTCTTAGACGCTGAGGAACTGGTGCATGGAGAGCTGTATGCCGGCGCGGAAAGCATTGAAGGCCTGGGTAAAATCACGGCCAAGGGCGAAGAAGCGCGTAAGGAGTAGAGAGGGGATGGAGCAATGGAGTGTTGGAGTGATGGAGTAGTGGAGCGCGCGAAATCCTTGTTGAACCGGTGGGGTGTTAGCGGGCTATTTCTTCTCCATGGCCGCTTTCGCCCGTCGAGCGAGTTCTTCAGGTGGGACATCCTCGAAGTGAGTGGCGATCCACCAGCTGATACCATTGGCGTCCTTTATGCCGGCATGACGATCGCCATAAAACTGATTCGCGGGTTCGCTGATTGAGGTTGCGCCGGCCTCGAGGGCTTTCCGGTACCGGGCATCCGCGTCATCAACATAGACGTAAAGTGTGGCCGTAGCGGTGCCATAGATAGACGAAGTGGTTCCAAGCATAATGATCGAATCTCCGATTTGAACTTCTGCATGCCTGATTTGGCCGTCAGCTTTTCTGATGATCTCCCGTTCTTTGGCATCGAAAACTTTCACCATGAAATCGACTAGGCTTTGGGCATCGGGAACCGCTAGATAGGGAGTAACTGTGTGGTAACCGGCGGGGATGGGGAGGGCCGACATAAGGGGGCAGTCTACCGCGAAGCGTAACACATCATAGTACCGGGGGTCCGGTAGGGATGAGCTCCCGCTCATCCGAGATTCTTTAGGTCACAGACGATTTTACGAACCGGTTGGAGTTGTTCCCACCGACCATGGCGGATGAGCAGGCCGCCGTCGCTTCGCTATGGCGCCCTCGTCGTAAGGTGTTTCGAGGTGGCAGAGCTTGGCCGCGACGTAGGCTTGGCCTAGTCGGGAGCTCATCCCCACCGGCTCTACCCGCAACACCCAGGTTGCAGCCAAGACTTCAGGACGTATCCTTCAGCTTATTATGGAACCGGGTGGAACGGAGTTAGCTGCTACCGGAAAACCGGGCGATTACGCAAACGAATCATTGGTCCCGGCTTTTCTGTTCGATTTGGACGGTACATTGGTGGATAGCGTGTATCAACATGTCCTGGCTTGGCGCGAAGCGCTGGAGAAAGTGGGCATGGAGTTATCGGTTTGGCGGATCCATCGCCGTATCGGGATGAGTGGCGGGTTGTTTTTGAACGCGCTTTTCCGCGAGACTGGTAGAGAGATTAATTCGGAGAAAGCTGACGAATTACGCCGGTTGCATGCGGAAGCTTAGTGATGGAGTGTTGATCGATGGCCAGAAAGGACGAGCGCGAGTTCGTCCCTACCGACTCATAACCGCATTTGATCATTACGATCGAATAATGCGATTCCTCCGGTGATAGCCGGCGCATCGAGTTTGTGTATTTTAGATAAGTAACTCGCTCGGTTCCTGATGACGGCAACTTCAAGCTGGAGGGCTTTACGGAGCCCGACTTTTCGCAGGCTTTGGCTGGCTACGATTGTTTCGGGCATTTTCATATCTGCGCACGACACGGCCGCCACCTGGACGATGAACAGCATCAGTCGGTCGACGTTGATGCTTTCCTTGATTTCGACGGCATCCACGCTGCCGTTTTTCCTGTTTATTTTGCCGGCAGGGGCCTTGGCTGACACCGTTGA
>Ga0213878_10000382_pt1 | contig 16791 bp, 13 predicted proteins | sample VelepicoBEBS_R02_FD_161053 | JGI IMG/M metagenome (GOLD analysis project Ga0213878, IMG submission 161053) | Vellozia epidendroides bulk soil microbial communities from rupestrian grasslands, the National Park of Serra do Cipo, Brazil - BS_R02 | ecosystem: Environmental > Terrestrial > Soil >... | reverse complement strand
GCTCAGCCCGCCCAGGTCGACGAAGCCTGCGCGCGAAGGTTCGGGCATTCGCTCGCCTGCTGCGCTCGCTGCACGCGGCATGGCGCCGTCGCCGATCCGTGCCCTCCAGCGCTGGAAGCTGCTCTTGACCACGCCCTCTCGCTTGCAGAACACGTCATCGGTTCGCCCTCGAAAGAGTCTGCGATAGAGAGAAATCTTCCCCTCCGTCGACAGCGCGGTCGAAGGCGGGTCCGGCGCGCGCTCGGTCGGCAGCTGGCGTTCGCGCCATTCGATGCCATGCGCGTCCAGCAGAGCAATCAGTCGGACGTTTTCGGTCCGCAGTGCCTCGACGGGGTCCAACTTCTGATGGGCCATGCAAAAACGCTGTCAGGGGCCGTGTTCGACGATGAGCAAATTCAGGGCTTCAAGCCCCATTGTTGAGCATGCCTGCGCTTGCCATTTCGTACCGGGCCAGCCAGCTGCGGCGCTGACGCCCATCGAATACTCGAGAGCCGGGCATCAGTCGCGATGGCTCAAATTTGCGAAGTCCCAGAGGTCAGTTTGCTTTGTCTCTTGCCACGAGAACTCATTGCCAGGGACTACCTCACTTAGGTCTTCGTCCACCTCAACACCGTCGCACGCGTTGAGCTCAGCAACGAACTTTGCGAACGCCGCATTGATGGCCTTTCTGCCTTCGACATCGCTATTCCAGACTTCCTCGTCGACAACGAAAGACACAGCTACGTGATAGGGCTGCCCTGGCTCGAGCTCCTGCTCCTTCTCAGCGATGCCGACGCGTACTTCAGCGATTTCATCGGAGAGGTCGTCGAGCGCCGCTGTCAGTGCGTCCTGAACAGTTCGAAGTCGGTCGCAGAAGCTATTCGGCCAGGACGGCCGCCCTGCCCTCAAGGCATACCACGCAAGGACCTTTCGCGAAGCAGCTAAGTCCAGCACGCGCCCGGCATCTGGGTCATTGGCCGCGAGCAACTCGCGTGGGACAACGTATCGGTCAGCAATCGCCTGCGCAGTCAAAACGACATTCGGGTGCGCCGCACGATTGGGTCTGAAATCGAGCTGGCGCGTTGACTGCAAGTCTCGATACTGTTTTCGAGGCTTGCCGGCAAGGGGCCTGCAATGCAGGACTTCGATGAGTGGCTCGGATTCGAGTCTCTTGGCCTGAACATCGCAGGTTTGCGAAACCACCGCAAGCCAATCGGCTTCAGCGACCTGAGTAGGTTGTTGACCAGGTCGAGTTAGATGCTGGGAAAGCGCAGGCAGCATTGCAACCGGCACCACGGAGCCGGTTTGCCACCCCCGCTGAGCGACATCATCACCAAACGCCAAGGCCTGACCTCACTCGTCAGAAGGAAGTGCGCGCACCGACGGTCGGCGCGTGAAACCGGCATCGCGCAAGCGCTGGCTTCGGCTCTTTGGCTGCCCATGTAACTTGCCAACGAGCTCGTCAAACGCACCAATCACGGTGGCGTCGTTGATGACGTCTGCCGACAGCAAGGCAAAGGCGGTGCCGCCGGCCGTCAGCGGCTCTTTACTCACGGAACTGAGCGGCACCGTCGAGCGAGACGTCCATTCTTTCGCCATGTGCTCGACAGTCGCAAGCCGTGCGCGGCTGGCTTCCTGCAGCTTGATGTCGTTGGTCGCGTCGAGCCATTTGTAGAGCTGAGGACGTGTGATGTCGAGCACAGCGGCCAGGTCCTGAATGGTGAAGCCGAACGCGGCTTGCAGCGACGAAAGCCTCTCAACTCGCCAGCGGGCCGCGGCCGTTGTTTGCCGAGGGGCAGTTGACGCGGCGTTCTGGAGAGCCTTCTTCGCCTCGCCGGACCAGCGGCTCCAGCTGTTTTCAGCCTGGTAATCATCGAGGTCGACGAGTAGTTCCGGCGCCGTTGTCGGCCACGAAGTGCTCAGCACGACGACTTTGGTGCCGGCCGTAAGAGCAGCAGCAGGCCCTCGACCTGCTGCTCCGGCACCGATGATGTTGACATGGGCGCCATAGACGCGGGTGGAGCTGTAGTTGAGCTGCACCGTGAACTGGTCGCGAGTTCCCAGCACATCCACGATGCTGTCAGCCGCTTCGATGATGTCGCTAGGCGGACGTTGCAGCAGTGCGGCCTGTCTCGCTGTGTAGTGGCGCGTTTGAATCGTGTCGCTCACATCCACTCCCCTTTGGCGATGTCGGACAGTGCGGCCTTGAAGGTCTTCGACGTGAGCTTCTGCATCTCGGCGTATGCGCCGAGCAGCTCGCCAGCGTCAAAGACCTTAGCGATGTCCTTGATGCAATCAGTATCGACGAATCCGATGGACGCCTCGGCCTTGAGGCGCTTCTCGGCCTCGAGCATGACCACGGGCTTGTTCAGTGGCAAGGCGTTGAATTCCGGCGGCAACAGGAGCCCTTGCGGTGCAGGCGCGGCCGCGCGCAGGTTGACCAGACTGCCGTCGAACTGGAATGCAGTTGCCCACATGGCTCCAGTGGAGCTCCCACCTTCTGGTTCAATGCCCCTGAGCCCTGGCGCCAAGTAGTCCGCCGGGGAGCGTCCTTCTTTTGGCACGATGAGGTCGATGTAGCGCAGGCCGGCGCGCTCAACGAAGGCGCCGAGCTCCGCCGCCTGGATGGCATCGAGCACCTCTGCCCAGCGGCCGAGGAAGTCGCTCGACTGGACGTAGCTTGTGGCGTGCAGCGAGATTGAGCGCGTGCCTAGCTGCACTCCATGCTTCAGGTCGACGGACATCAGTTGCCACAACGGCTGCGCCGATGGCTTCGCGCCGTCAATGACGAGCTCCTTGGCCTCGATGGTGCGTGGGAAAGCGCTCCTCAGCCGGTCCTGCAGGCCTGGAACCTTGGCTGCCATCGAGTAGTACGGAGAGATGACCAGCTCCGCAACGACATAGGCAAGCGGCGGCTTGCGCCAGGTTCCGAGCGCGGTCGTGGTCATTGAACTCTCCTTCGGGTCTCAGTTGTCATCAAGCCCCGCTCACTCCGGGGCAGGCAAGAGTAGTTTACATAGAAGTTGACACAAGAGTGGCCACAGGCTTGCCCGCTTCTGTGTAGGACAGCTCGCCCTGCCAGCCTGCGTCAGACAAAGCCTTTGCCAGCATCCGAGCTCAACTCCGAAGATTGCGCTTCGGTTTGCGGCGCGGCGTGAAAAACGCGCCAAACGCACGGCCGGCCGGTGGCGAACGGTCTTAGGTCGCCGACTCGCGCATAAGCCTCTCGACGACCGTTCGGTTCATTAAGGAAATCTGCTGGGCCTCAGGTTTGGCTGACCCGTCCAGGTCCAGCCGGAGATGTCGCAAGACGTAAAACAGGAAGGCATACGTTTTTCGGGGGCAAGGTCAACCGCTGGAGCCAGCTTCTGGGCCAGCCCCGGCCCCACCTCCACCAGTGCGCCCCGGGCCAGCAGTGATCGTCAGTGCGCCTGCACCGCCGAGCGTGCCGCAACCGGTGCGTCCGCTGGTGGTAGCGGCAGCGGCAGCGCCAGTACCTTCAACTCGAGTCGAGCGCACGTCGATTCCAGCCTTGTCGCTGGATGACGCTTGCAAGCTGCTCAAGGTGACGCTGGGCTCAGCATGGCAGGAGGTCGAGCTGGCGCGGCGAAAGATGGTGTTGCTGTCGCATCCACGGCACCTCGTCGGGATGGCTCCAGAGCGTCAAGAGGCCGTTCGCAACGAAGCGCGCCGCGTTAACGCGGCGTACGCCTTGCTGAGCGCCGCGCGAGCGAAATAGCGCAGGTCTATGGGAATCAAGATGAACAACGAGCCCGCCCCCACCCGTTGGCCGGGGACGGGCTCGCTCACTCCGCAACTTCCCGACCTATGCACTTCGCCGCTTTGCGCCGGCCAGGTTCCGCACTCTTTTGACCATCAATAGCCCCAATTGGGGCGCAATAGAGGGTTGCAATCCATAGGAGCCGACCCATAAGTTTCCCAACTTATGGGTCTCAGATTCTCATCTTATGGGTTGCCCTACAGACACGTCAAACGTCGATGTTTCCAGCGCGCAGCGCGTTGGTCTCGATGAAATCCCTCCGCGGCTCCACCTCGTCGCCCATCAGCATCGTGAAGACCTTGTCCGCCTCGATGGCATCTTCGATCTGCACCTTGAGCAGGCGGCGCACGGTCGGGTCCATGGTCGTTTCCCACAGCTGCTCGGGGTTCATCTCGCCCAGGCCCTTGTAGCGCTGGCGGCCTACGCTGTTTTCGGCCTGGCTCATCAGCCAGGCCATGGCGGCGCGGAAGTCGTCGACCTTGCTTTCCTTGGCCTTCTCGCCCTCGCCCTTGCGCACGATGGCACCCGGCTGGATCAGGCCCTGGAAGCTCAGGCCGGCATCGGCCAGCACTTCGTAGTCGGCGCCGTGCACGAAGTCGGCGTGGATGACGCTGGCGCGCACATTGCCGTGGTGCATGCGGGCGATCTTCAGGAAGAGCTTGTCGGTGCGCGGGTCGGTCTCGACGCTGACTTCGGCGCCGTGCAGCGCGGCCTTCAGCGCCGCGGCGCTGGCTTCGGCATCTTCGCGGGTGTCGACCTTCAGTGCCAGGCCGTTGGCCAGCACGTGCAGAGCTTCAATGTCCATCCAGTTGGACAGACGCTCGATGACGCTTTGCGCGGCCACGTACTTGCGGGCCAGCGTGTCGAGGGTTTCGCCCTTCAGCGTGCTGCCTGCGCCGGTGTCCAGGCTCGCGTCCTGCAGCGCGACCTTAAGCAGGAAACTGTCGAGCTCGGGCGCATCCTTCAGGTATTGCTCGTGCTTGCCGACCTTGACCTTGTAAAGCGGCGGCTGCGCGATGTAGATGTGGCCGCGCTCGCAGAGCTCGGGCATCTGGCGGTAGAAGAAGGTCAGCAGCAGCGTGCGGATGTGGGCGCCGTCCACGTCCGCATCGGTCATGATGATGATGCGGTGGTAGCGCAGCTTGTCGGGATTGAAGTCGTCGCCACCGGCGCCGCGGCCGATGCCGGTGCCCAGCGCGGTGATCAGCGTCAGGATTTCATTGCTGGTCAGCAGCTTCTCGTAGCGGGCCTTCTCGACGTTCAGGATCTTGCCGCGCAGCGGCAGGATGGCCTGGAACTTGCGGTCGCGGCCCTGCTTGGCGGAGCCACCGGCGGAGTCACCCTCGACGATGTAGATCTCGCACAGCGACGGGTCCTTCTCCTGGCAGTCGGCCAGTTTGCCGGGCAGGCCCAGGCCATCGAGCACGCCCTTGCGGCGCGTCATCTCGCGGGCCTTGCGCGCGGCCTCGCGGGCGCGGGCGGCATCGAGGATCTTGCCGCAGATGATCTTGGCGTCGTTGGGGTTCTCAAGCAGGTAGTCGGTCAGCAAGCGGGAGACGATGTCCTCCACCGGGCCGCGCACTTCCGAGGAGACCAGCTTGTCCTTGGTCTGCGAGCTGAACTTGGGCTCGGGCACCTTCACGGACACCACGCAGGCCAAGCCTTCGCGCATGTCGTCACCGGCGACCTCGACCTTGGCCTTCTTGGCCAGCTCGTTGTCTTCAATGTACTTGTTGATGACGCGGGTCATCGCCGCGCGCAGGCCGGTCAGGTGGGTGCCGCCATCGCGCTGCGGGATGTTGTTGGTGAAGCAGAGGACGTTCTCGTTGAAGCCATCGTTCCACTGCATGGCCACTTCGACGCCGACGGTGGTGGCCTGATCCGACTGCTTCTCGCCCACGGCGTGGAAGATATTGGGGTGCAGCGTCGTCTTGCCCTTGTTGATGAACTCGACGAAGCCCTTCACGCCGCCGGCGTAGGCGAAGTTGTCTTCCTTGTTGTTGCGCTCGTCGACGAGACGGATCTTGACGCCGTTGTTCAGGAAGGACAGCTCGCGCAGGCGCTTGGCGAGGATGTCGTAGTGGTAGTCGTTGTTCTGCTGGAAGATCTCGGTGTCCGGGAGGAAGTGGACTTCGGTGCCGCGCTTGTCGGTCTCTCCGATGATCTTCATCGGGCTGGTCTCGACGCCGTCGACCATGACGATCTCGCGGTCCTGCGGGATGCCCTTGGCGAACTCCAGGAAGTGCACCTTGCCGTTCTGCCGCACGGTCAGGCGCAAGAACTTGGACAGGCCGTTCACGCAGGACACGCCCACGCCGTGCAGGCCGCCGGAGACCTTGTAGGAGTTCTGGTTGAACTTGCCGCCGGCGTGCAGCTCGGTCAGCGCGATCTCGGCAGCCGAGCGCTTGGGCTCGTGCTTGTCGTCCATCTTGACGCCGGTGGGGATGCCGCGGCCGTTGTCGATGACGGAGATGGAGTTGTCGGTGTGGATGGTGACGACGATGTCGTCGCAGTGGCCGGCCAGCGCTTCGTCGATGGAGTTGTCGACGACTTCGAAGACGAGGTGGTGCAGACCGGTGCCATCCGACGTGTCGCCGATATACATGCCCGGGCGCTTGCGCACGGCCTCCAGGCCTTCCAGGATCTGGATGGAGCTGGCGTCGTACGCCGCCTGCGGAGCCGGGACCGGAGCCGGTGCGGGGGTGTTCTCGGGGGTGGTGGGCTCGCTCATCGGGGACTTTCAGGAAACTCTTGAAACGGCAAGGCGGGCCGCGCGGGCCCGCCTGCTAGGCATGCGGTCTTTGAGGGGCGTCAGATCCGCATCGGCATCACGACGTACTTGAAGCCCGTCGTATCCGGAATGGTGAGCAGCGCGCTCGATGCGCTGTCGTTGAGGTCGATACAGACCATGTCCTGGCTCATGTTGCCCAGCGCATCCATCAGGTAGGTGACGTTGAAGCCGGTCTCGATCTTGTCTCCACCGTAGTCGATCTCGAGCTCTTCCTTGGCCTCTTCCTGCTCGGCGTTGCTGGACGCGATGCTCAGCAGGCCCGGCTCAAAGGTCAGACGCACTGCCTTGAACTTCTCGCTGGTCAGGATGGCGGCGCGCTGCAGGCTGCTCAGCAGCGGCGCGCGGCCCAGCGTCAGGCGGAACTTGTGGTTCTTGGGGATGACGCGGTTGTAGTCGGGGAACTTGCCCTCCACCAGCTTGGTCACGAACTCCATGCCGCTGAAGCTGAACTTGGCCTGGTTGCCGGCGAAGCGCATCTCGATGGCCTCGTCGTCCTTGCCGTCCTTCAAGAGGCGCTGCAGCTCCAGCACGGTCTTGCGCGGCAGGATGACCTCCTGCTTGGGAATGTCGGCGTCCAGCTCGGCCTGGGCCAGCGCCAGGCGGTGGCCGTCGGTGGCCACCAGCGTCAGATTGCGCCCTTCGGCGACGAACAGGATGCCGTTCAGGTAGTAGCGGATGTCGTGCACCGCCATGGCGAAGTGCACCTGGTTGATCAGGCCCTTCAGCGCCTTCTGGGGCACGCTGAAGGCGGGGCCGAAGTCGGCGGCCTCCTGCACCAGCGGGAAGTCGTCGGCCGGCAGCGTCTGCAGCGTGAAGCGGCTCTTGCCGCCCTGCAGCGTCATCTTGTTCTGGTTGCTCGTCAGGCTGACCGTCTGGTCGCTGGGCATGGAGCGCAGGATGTCGATCAGCTTGCGGGCGCCGACGGTGGTGCTCAGGTTGCCGGCGTCACCGTCGAACTGCACCGTGGTGCGCACCTGGATCTCGAGGTCGCTGGTCGTGAGCTCCACCTGATTGCCGGTCTTGCGGATCAGCACGTTGGCCAGGATCGGCAGCGTGTGGCGCCGCTCGACGATGCCCGACACCGCCTGCAGCGCGGCGAGCACCTGATCCTGGGGAGCTTTCAAAACGATCATGGAGACCTCTTCGGAGGGATCTGAGGATGGGATTTCGGCTGGCTGCGCATCGAAAAAACGCGCGCGCGCGTGAAGCTGCGATTGTCGCCCGGATTGGGTACGTCGCCCGCAGCCAGGGGCTTGGTTGCAGCTACGGGTGAACCCGGATGACACCCGAAAGGGCTCATCCGTCGGCTCAACCCTTCAGCGTCTGTTCCAGCACGTGCAGCTGCTGGTTCAGCTCGGTATTCTTCTGGCGCTCGCCGCCGATCTTGCGCACCGCGTGCAGCACGGTGGTGTGGTCGCGGCCACCGAACAGCTCGCCGATCTCGGGCAGGCTCTTCTGCGTCAGCTCCTTGGCCAGGTACATCGCGATCTGGCGCGGCCGCGCGATGCTGGCCGGGCGCTTCTTGGAGTACATGTCGGCGACCTTGATCTTGTAGAAGTCGGCCACCGTCTTCTGGATGTTCTCCACGCCGATCTGGCGGTTCTGGATGGACAGCAGGTCCTTCAGCGCCTCGCGGGCCAGCGCGATGCTGATCTCCTTGTGCGAGAACTTGGCGTAGGCCAGCACCTTGCGCAGCGCGCCCTCCAGCTCGCGCACGTTGGCGCGCACGTTCTTGGCGACGAAGAAGGCGACGTCCTCGGGCATGGGCGTGCCCTCGGCCTCGGCCTTCTTGATCAGGATGGCGACCCGCATCTCCAGCTCGGGCGGCTCGATGGCCACCGTCAGGCCGGCATCGAAGCGGCTGGTCAGGCGCTCGTCGATGTCCACCAGCCCCTTGGGGTAGGTGTCCGACGTCATGATGATGTGCGCCTTCTTGGCCAGCAGCGCCTCGAAGGCGTTGAAGAACTCCTCCTGCGTGCGGTCCTTGCCGGCGAAGAACTGCACGTCGTCGATGAGCAGCAGGTCCAGCGAGTGGTACTTGGCCTTCAGCTCGTCGAAGGTCTTGCGTTGGTAGTTCTTCACCACGTCGGAGATGAACTGCTCGGCATGAAGATAGAGCACGCGCGCATCCGGCCGGTCCTTCAGCAGCGCGTTGCCGACGGCATGGATCAAGTGGGTCTTGCCCAGGCCCACGCCGCCGTAGATGAACAACGGGTTGTAGGTGATGCCGGGCGCGCCGGCCACGTGCAGCGCGGCGGTGCGGGCCATCTGGTTGGCGCGGCCGGGCACCAAGGTGTCGAATGTCAGCTGCGGGTTGATGCGGTGCTTGCTCGACGCCGGCGCCTGCGAGGGCAGCACGATGGTGCTGGCCGTCGGCGCGGCGGGCCTGGGCGACGCGCCGGCGTCGATGGGCAGGGCCACCTGCTGGGGCACCGGCGGCGCACCAGCCGGCAGGCCGGCGGACGAGCCAGCGGGCTCGCGCACGGCCAGGGCCAGTTCCAGCCGCGTCGGGCGGCCGGCGAGTTCGGTCAGGATGGCCTCGATGCGGGCCGCGTACTGGCGGCGGATCCAGTCGCGCTTGAAATGGTTGGGGACCCTAAGCGTCGCTACCAGCGTGGCGGCCGAGTCATCGCCCGCCAGCGTGGCAGGAGGCAGGGGGCGTATCCAGGTGTTGAACTGCTGTTCCGGCATCTCGGCAGCCAGGCGCTCGCAGCCGCGCCTCCAGAGCTCCGCCGCCCAATCCGCCGATGTCGTGGCCTCTGCGCCTGCCTTCAAAGCCTGCAACCCGTCCACCCCATGTTCTTCTTCGCTCATTGTGGAAAACTTCTTTTCGAGCGGCTGGATTGTACGGACCCAGGGCCGCCAAAAGCCGGGTTATCCACAGAATTTCGAAGGGGGTCAATCCCTGGCAAACCCGGCTTGAGGCCAGCGACTTATTGACCGGGCCGGCGGCATCTGCTGTAATCACGGGTTTTCGCGCATTGCGACTCGTTCGCCATGCGCTTTTTTGGCCGGGCGCCAACCGCTGTGCCCAGCCTGAACAACCTCACAAGAGCCACAAGAGGTCTCCCATGAAGCGTACCTACCAAGCCTCCAAGACCCGCCGCGCCCGCACCCACGGCTTCCTCGTGCGCATGAAGACGCGTGGCGGCCGTGCCGTCATCGCCGCCCGCCGCGCCAAGGGCCGTAAGCGCCTGGCCGTCTAAGCCGCGCGACGACGCCTTCTGCGTCGTCAGCCCCCGGGCAACCGATGATCGGCAAGCTGCAACGCCCGGTGGACTTTGAGCGTGTGCTCGGCCGCCAGAGCCGGGCACGCAGCGCGCATTTCGCGCTGCACCACCTGCCGGCCCATCCGGCGCCCAGCGCCTGGCACGCCGCCAAGCTGCGCACCGCCCAGGCCGAGTTATCAACAGGCGACGCACAGCCTGCCCACAGCCTTGTGGAATATGACCCGCCTCGCACGCCTGAGGGCTGCTGGGTGGGCATGGTCGTGCCCAAGCGGCATGCGCGCCGCTCGGTGACGCGCCAGCTCTTGAAGCGCCAGATCCGCGCCGCATTTGCCGAACGCCCCGGCATGCCACCGGGTTTGTGGGTCGTCCGCTTGCGCTCGCCTTTTGACCGCCAGAAGTTCCCCAGCGCCGCGTCCGACGCGCTGCGCCGGGCCGCGCGCGCCGAGCTGGCGCAGTTGCTGGACCGCGCGCTGACGCCCAGGCCCGGGGCCGCCGCACCATGACGCCGAGCTGGCCCGCCCGTGCGCTGATGGCCGTCGTGCGCGGCTACCGGCTGCTGCTCAGCCCCTGGCTGGGCAATGCCTGCCGCTTCGAGCCGACCTGCTCGCGCTATTCGCTGGCCGCGCTGGAGAAGCATGGCGCGCTGGCCGGCAGCTATCTGACCGTGCATCGCATCCTGCGCTGCCAGCCCTGGTGCGACGGCGGCCACGACCCCGTGCCCGACAATCCGCCGCGGCTGTTCTCCCGCCTGATCTCCCCCTCCGTCGCGCCCGCCGGCGCGTCGCCTTCCTCGTCCGAGTCTCCCCATGACTGATATTCGCCGCACCGTGCTGTGGGTGGTGTTCACGATGTCCCTCGTCCTGCTCTGGGACGGCTGGCAGAAGCACAACGGGCATCCCTCGATGTTCAGCCCCTCGGCACCCAAGGCCGCGTCGTCGGCACCCGGCACGCCGGCCCCGAGTGGCGTGCCCGCCGCCACGGCCGCCGCCGGCGCCTCGTTCGCGCCGGCCGCCACGCCGGCGGTCGCCGCGTCCGAGAAGGTCACGATCCGCACCGACGTGCTGACCGTCACGGTGGACACGCTGGGTGGCGACATCGTCCGTGCCGAGCTGCCCAAGTACCTGACCTCGTACGACCCGACGGTCACCGACCAGCTTCTGCAGATGGTCCATCTGCAGAAGAAGCCCGAGTTCACGCCCCAGCCGGTCGTCCTCTTCAACGCCGCGCAGCACTACCGCGCCCAGACCGGCCTGGTCAGCGCCCAAGGCCCGCTGCCTGCCCACACGACGCCCATGACGGCCGTGGCCGGCGAGCGCGAGCTCAAGGCCGGCCAGGACCAGGTGCAGCTGCGCCTGGAGTCGGCCGAGATCGGCGGCGTCAAGCTCGTCAAGACCTTCACGTTCAAGCGCGGCGCCTACACGGTGGGCGTCACGCACGAGGTCGTCAACACCGGCACGGCGCCGGTGACGCCCCAGGTCTATCTGCAGCTGGTGCGCGACGGCAGCACCGTCACCGGCGGCGCGGCCTTCACGCCCAGCTTCACCGGCCCGGCCGTCTACAACGACAAGGCCAAGTTCCACACGATCAAGTTCGAGGACATCGACAAGGGCAAGGTCGACATCGAGAAGCAGGCCAATGACGGCTGGGTCGCGATGGTGCAGCACTACTTCGCCAGCGCCTGGCTCGTCAACGAACCGGGCAGCCGCGAGTTCTTCGTGCGCAAGCTGCCCGGCCAACCCGGCGTGAGCGCCGACACCTATGCCACCGGCCTGGTCTTCACGCTGCCGACGCTGGCGCCCAACGCCACCGCGACCCAGCAGGCCACGCTGTTCGCCGGCCCGCAGGAGGAGAACAACCTCGCCAAGCTGGCCCCGGGGCTGGAGCGTGTCAAGGACTACGGCATGCTGACCATCCTGGCCGAGCCGCTGTTCTGGCTGCTGGACAAGCTGCACGGCGTCATCGGCAACTGGGGCTGGACCATCGTCGCCCTGGTGCTGCTGCTGAAGGTCGCGCTGTACTGGCTGAACGCCAGCGCCTACCGCTCCATGGCCAAGATGAAGGCCCTGGCGCCGCGCGTCAACGAGCTGAAGGAGCGCTACAAGGACAAGCCGCAGGAAATGCAGCAGGAGATGATGAGGATCTACCGCGAGGAGAAGGTCAACCCCATCGGCGGCTGCCTGCCCATCTTCGCGCAGATGCCCATCTTCATGGCGCTGTACTGGGTGCTGCTGTCCACCGTCGAGATGCGCCAGGCGCCGTGGATCTTCTGGATCACCGACCTGTCGGTGCGCGACCCCTACTTCATCCTGCCGCTGCTGATGATGGCGTCCAGCCTGTTCCAGGTCTGGCTCAACCCGCCGGCCGCCGACCCGATGCAGCAGAAGATGATGTGGATCATGCCGGTCGCCTTCGGCATCATGTTCTTCGTCTTCCCGGCCGGCCTGGTGCTGTACTGGCTGACGAACAACATCCTGTCCATCGCCCAGCAGTGGATGATCAACAAGCAGCTGGGCGTGAACTGAGTCACGTGAATCTGCACAGCCCCCGCCCGGGGGCTTTTTTTTTCCCCCTGCCGGCGGTTCAATCGCTTTCGCGGGGCAGAGAACACCGGCCCGGACGGGGCTCACGAGAGCACCCGAACCGGACCTCCCCCGCGCCAATTCCGCAAGCCGCATCGCCTCACCGCGATGCGGCTTGTTCCATTCAGGGGTTCCTGGCCTTCCACGCGGCCAGCTGGTCGGGATCGAGGACGAGGTAGCGCTGGCAGCCGCCGTTCTGGCGCGAGGCCATCTCGATGGCCTCGACGGCCCGTGCCGGGTCGGCAGTGGCGCCATCGCGGCGCACGACGACGGTCGCGGGCTCGTGCAGGCCCGTGCCCCGTCCGTACAGCCGCATCATGTCCTTGCCTTCTCGCGCCAGGCCTCGATCTCGCGGGCGCGCGCCACCGGCAACTTGATCGTGAACTCCAGCGTCGTGCATCGGGGTTCAGGCTCAGGTAGTACTCGCCGGTCTCGACGTCCGGCCCGCTCAGGTTGACCTACTCGGCCTGGAAGGCCATCACCATGCCCAGCGAGGCCGGGTCGGCAGGTAGCTCCTGGCGCGTCTTCTCGACCCAGCCATGAAGTGCGAAGGCTCCAGTGCCTGCCAGCCGGACTGGCGCGACAGCTTGAGCCGGCCCTCGTGCACGAGGCCGGTGGCGCCGAGCAGCGTCAGCGGGCCGCTGCGACGCAGGCGCTGGCGGGCGATGCGGCACAGCTCGGGTTCCAGGGACGGCGGAGACTGCGGAGTCCGGAGCGGGCGGCACGGGTTGGACAATGCCGGCATGCTGTCTCGCCACGCCGACCCCATCGCCGCCATCGCCACCGCCCCCGGTCGGGGGGCGGTCGGCATCGTGAGGGTGTCTTCACCGCAAGACCTGACGCCACTGATCTTGGCGGTCTGCGGCAGGCCACTGCGCCCACGCGAGGCCACCTACCTGCCCTTCCGGGATGACGCCGGGCAGGCCATCGACCAGGGCCTGGTGCTGCATTTCCCGGCACCACATTCCTACACAGGCGAACATGTGCTGGAGCTGCAGGCGCATGGTGGCGCCGTCGTCATGCAGCTGCTGCTGGCGCGCGTCATCGAGGCCGGCGTGAATGTTCGCCTTGCCGAGCCCGGCGAGTTCACGCAGCGCGCCTTCCTCAACGGCAAGCTGGACCTCGCGCAGGCCGAGGCCGTCGCCGACCTCATCGACGCCAGCACCGAGGCCGCGGCGCGCAGCGCCAGCCGCGCGCTGGGCGGTGCGCTCTCCAACGAGGTGGGGGTGCTGCGCGACCAGCTCATCCAGCTGCGCATGCTGGTGGAGGCGACGCTGGACTTCCCCGAGGAAGAGATCGACTTCCTCGAGAAGGCCGACGCCTTCGGCCGGCTGGACCGCCTTACCGCTCAACTCGCCGCTGTGCAGGCCCGCACGCGCCAGGGCGCGCTGCTGCGCGACGGCCTCAAGGTCGTGCTGGCCGGCCAGCCCAACGTCGGCAAGAGCTCGCTGCTGAACGCGCTGGCGGGCGCCGAGCTGGCCATCGTGACACCCATCCCCGGCACGACGCGCGACAAGGTCAGCCAGACCATCCAGATCGAAGGTGTGCCGCTGCACATCACCGACACCGCCGGCCTGCGCGACGAGACGGCCGACGAGGTCGAGCGCATCGGCGTGTCGCGCAGCTGGGACGCCATCGCCGATGCCGATGTCGTGCTCTTCCTGCACGACCTGGGCCGCGTGGGACAGACCGACTACGAGGCAGAGGACGAGCGCATCCGTACGCGGCTGGCGGGCGTGGACGCGGGCCGCATCGTGCAGGTCTTCAACAAGGCCGACCTCGCCGCCGCCCCGGCCGGCGAGATCGCGCTGAGCCTGAAGACCGGCGAGGGCCTGGAGGCGCTGCGCCAGCGCCTGCTGCAGACGGCCGGCTGGCAGGCCGTGCCGGAAGGGCTGTTCATCGCCCGCGAACGCCATGTGCAGGCGCTGGCCCGCACGGCCGAACACCTGGCGCAGGCCCGTGCCATCGCCGAACAGCGCGATGCAGCGCTGGACCTGCTGGCCGAGGAACTGCGCCTCGCGCACGACGCGCTGGGCGAGATCACCGGCGCGTTCTCGGCCGACGAGCTGCTGGGCGTCATCTTCAGCAGCTTCTGCATCGGCAAGTGACGCGGCTCAGCGCAGCGCGGCCTCGAACAGCCCGCGCTCGGCCGTCAGCGCGGCGATGAGATCGGCCTCCAGCGCGTCGCCGAAGACGAGGTGGATCTCGACGCCGATGTCGTCCAGCAGGCGACGGGCGGCGACGCCGGGGTAGCGCTGGCGCGCCTGCGCGGCGGGCATCACCGTGCAGCCGCGGCCGGCCGCGATCTGCGCGATGGTGGCCGTGGTGCCTGGCGCCACGGCCTCGACTGCGGGACGGAAGCCGGCCGCCTCGTATTGACGCTGGTAGTGCATCCACAGCGGCGGGTTCTGGCGCTTGGGAAAGCGCAGGAAGGGTGGCAGCGCCTCCAGCTCGCGCAGCCGCAACGCGCGCTTGCGCGCCAGCGCGCTGCCGCTGGGCAGCAGCGCGACATGGCGCAGCCTTGCCACCGGCACATGGCGCAGGCCCAGCAGCTCGTGCGGCATCGCGATCAGCGCGGCGTCCAGCGTCTGCCGGCGCAGGCCGTCGAGCAGCTGCGGGCCGATCTCCAGCACGGGCTCCAGCGGCATGCGCCCGGCGGTGGCGCGCCAGCCCGCGTCCAGCGCCTGGAAGGCGCTCATGTCCATCCACCAGGGCAGGCCCAGGCGCAAGGCGCCGCGCGGGCCGCCGGCGGCGACCTCGACGAGCGCGGCGTCGAAGGCCTGCACGGCGGCCTGGAAGGCCGTGCGGGCGCGCTGGCCGGCCGCGGTCAGCCGCGTCGCCGGGCCGTCGCGGTCCAGCAGTGCGACGCCCAGCGCCGCCTCCAGGGCCGCGATCTGGCGCGACAGCGGCGGCTGCGTCAGGTGCAGGCGCTCCGCCGCGCGGCGGAAGTTCAGCTCCTCGGCCAGCACGAGGAAGTAGCGCAGCTGGCGGATGTCGATGCTGCGGTGGCCAGGAAACGTCATGCCGAAAAGGTATCACCTATTCGGCAATTCACGCCATCGCCGCCAAGGCCCAGCATGCCGGCCTTGGACCACTGGGAGATCAGACATGGCAGGAGTACAGGCCGCCACGCGCCGCGCGGTGCTGAGGGCCGGGTGGAGCACCGGGCTGGGCTGGGGCCTGGCGGCCTGCGGCGGCGGCGGTGGGGAGAAGGCGCCGGACGGGCCCATGGTGCACAGCCTGGAGGCCAGCGCGGCGCGCGTGGGCGAGGCGGTGACCGTGACGGCCACCTTCAGCGGCGGCACCGGGCGCATCGAGCCGGATGTGGGCACGGTGCAGAGCGGCGTGCCGGTCAGCGTGCCGCCGGTCATCGCGCCGCGGCGCTACACGCTGGTCGTCGAGGCCGAGGGCCGGCCCAGCGCGCGCCGGGCGCTGGACGTGCGGCCGGTCTACCGCGACCGCTACGCCGCGCTGGACGACGCGACGCCGCGGCAGTACCACGCGGCCGCCACGACGTCGGACGGGCGGGTGCTCATCATCGGCGGCTCGCGCGGGCTGTCTGCGCCGTCCGAGGCCATCGAGCGCTACGAGCCGGCAACGCGCCGCTTCACGCGCATCGCCAACATGTACACGGGCCGCACCATGCACACGGCGACGCCCCTGGCAGGCGCTAACGAAGGCCGCGTGCTCGTCGTCGGCGGTACGGTGGGCCTGAGCAACGGCGGCTTCGCGGAGCTGATCGACGAGCGCCGAGGCAGCGTCGAGCCGGCCGGCTGGCCCAACTGGCCGCGCACCCGGCATGCCAGCGCCGCGCTGGCGGACGGTCGTGTGCTGGTCGTCGGCGGCTCGCAACGGGACAGCGTCGAGCTGTGGGACCCCGCGACGCGGCGCTTCCGACTCGTCGCAGCACGCATGAGCAATGTGCGCGAGTTCCCGACGGCGACGCGGCTGGCCGATGGCCGCGTGCTCATCGTCGGCGGCGACCACGAAGGCGCCACGCAGCGCCTGGCCGAGATCTTCGACCCGCAAACCGAGGCCTTCACGCCGGTGGCCTCGCCGCTGAACGACGAACGCCGCGCAATGCACGAAGCCCATGCGCTGCCGGACGGTCGCGTGCTGGTAGTGGGCGGCGAGGTGCGCAGCAGCGCGGGGCTGGAGCCATTGGATACGGTGCTTGTCTACGACCCCGCGGCGCGGGCGCTGACGCTGCATGGCCGGCTCGACATGCCGCGCAGCCTGATGCGCAGCCTGCTGCTGCCGGACGGCCAGTTGCGCCTGTTCGGCGGCCAGACCGGGGCCGAGATCGCCGCGCGCACGGCCAGCGCCTACGTGCCGGGGACCGGCACGGCCACGGCGCTCGCGGCCATGCCGGCCGGACGGGCCTGGCACACGGTGTCGGCACTGCCCGAAGGCCGCGTGCTCATCGTCGGC
>Ga0213878_10000381_pt1 | contig 16793 bp, 17 predicted proteins | sample VelepicoBEBS_R02_FD_161053 | JGI IMG/M metagenome (GOLD analysis project Ga0213878, IMG submission 161053) | Vellozia epidendroides bulk soil microbial communities from rupestrian grasslands, the National Park of Serra do Cipo, Brazil - BS_R02 | ecosystem: Environmental > Terrestrial > Soil >... | reverse complement strand
TGCCGGCCGACGCGGGCGCTTTTTTCTTCGCCGGGATCGCGATGCTGATCGTCATCGTGGAGCGCTGCGCCGAGGCGGCGGACCCACCGCCGCCGTTCGCCGGCACGCCGGGAACGTTTGCCTTGGCTGCATCACCGTGCGCGGGAGGAACGGTCGACGATCCCCCGCTTCCGCAGCCCGCGAGGGCAAGACTAAAGACGGCCCCTGCCGCGAGGAGTCTGATGTTCATGGCACCCTTTATGAAAAGTCGATGTCACGCGAGCGCATTGACGGCTCGCAACTTCTGGTGAATCGGCGGCCCGTCGGAAATGTTTAGCGATTGCAAAGTTCGGCCCATCCGAGCCGGTTCGCTCGGAAGAGGGAGCGCTCGCGGCCTGGAACAACGGGTCTGCCCGCACGGAGAGATGGCGGAGCGGTTGAACGCGGCGGTCTTGAAAACCGCAGGCCCTTCACGGGGCTCGTGGGTTCGAATCCCACTCTCTCCTCCACGTCCGCTGACACCAAGTGCCTGCGGCGCCCAACGGAGGGAAGGGTCGCCGCAGATCGATCTGAAGCGGATCGAAGGACGGCTCCGGCAAGCGAGAGAGCATCATGAAAAGCAGCAGCGCAAAGCGAAAGACGCCTGAAGTCACGCACAAGTCCGGGAATGTCTTCGCGCAGCTTGGTCGTCCAGATGCCGACGACTTGCTCCGCAAAGCTCGCGTCATCAACGTGATAAATTCGGTCATCGCTCGCCGGAGCCTAACCCAAGAATCGGCCGCGCAACTCGTAGGCGTCGACCAAGCGGACATTTCACGGTTGGCGAACGGCCGCATCAACCGTTTCTCGTTGGACCGCCTGCTTACGATCGTGGACCGGCTCGGTGTGGCAATCGCGATGGAGCAGAGGCGAGATGCTGATGGACACCTTGTCGTCGAGGTCCACGAACTGGCCCACGTTTAGAGCCCGGTTGAACGCGGCGGTCTTGAAAACCGCACGCCCTTCACGGGGCTCGTGGGTTCGAATCCCACTCTCTCCTCCATGTTCCGTCGCAAAGAGGTAGTCGGGTGAAGATCGTCGTCGCCGGCGGGACCGGACAGCTCGGCACCTTGGTCGCTCGCGCGCACCATGCGGCGGGCTACGACGTCGTCGTGCTAAGCCGGGCGGTGCACGAGGCGCCGTGGCGCGTGGTCGCGTGGGATGCGAAGACGCTCGGGGCGTGGAGCGCCGAGGTCGATGGCGCGGACGTGGTGATGAATCTGGCCGGGCGCAGCGTGAACTGCCGGTACACGCCGGAGAACCGGCGCGCGATCATGGACTCGCGCGTCGATTCGACGCGGGCCGTCGGTGCGGCAATCGCGGCGGCTGCGGCACCGCCGAAGCTATGGGTTCAGATGAGCACGGCGACGCTGTATGCCCATCGCTATGACGCCGCGAACGATGAGTTCACCGGCGTCATCGGCGGCAGCGAGCCGGATGCCCCGGCCGAGTGGCGGTTCAGCATCGACGTGGTGCAAGCGTGGGAGCGTGCCGTCGACGAGGCGGTCACGCCCGGCACGCGCAAGGTGAAGCTACGTGCGGCGGTCGTGATGACGCCGGGTGCCGGTGGGCCGTTCGACGTGCTGCTGCGGCTCGTGCGCTGCGGACTCGGCGGAACCGTGGGCGACGGGCGGCAGTATATCTCGTGGGTGCACGGCGCGGATTTCGTGCGCGCCGTCGATCAGGTGATCCGCGACGAAACACTCGACGGTGCGGTCAACGTCTCGGCGCCGAATCCGCTGCCGAACGCGGAGTTCATGCGCGACCTGCGTGCCGCATGGGGGATGCCGATCGGACTCCCGGCTCCGGGACCATTGCTCGCGATCGGAGCGCGCGTGATCGGCACCGAGACCGAGCTCGCGCTCAAGAGCAGGCGTGTCGTCTCGGCGAAGCTCGCGGCGAGCGGGTTCACCTTCGATTTTCCGACCTGGGACCTCGCCGCGCGCGATCTGTGCGCGCGCGTTCGGCGCGGCGAAGGCTGACCGCTACTTCGTCGCCGCCGGAGTCAGCGGCGTCACCTCGAGCGTCGGGGCCACCGGCAATTCGATGCGGAGCAGCACCGGCGCGACGTCGCCCGGCGGGATGATCGCCAGCGACGGCGCGGTCATGTACGTCGTCGTGCCGTCGCCCGTCGCGACGCGCAGGCCGAACGTCGCCGTCTGGCCCGTGCCGATCGTGAACTCGCGAGGTTTCTCCGTGGAGAACGTCTCGGCGACGATATACGGGTGCTGTTGCTGGTCGAGAAGCCGCACGGCCGGATAGCCGTCGATCGCGCAGGCCGTCGTCGCGGTGTTGGTCAGCCCGATGCGCAGCTCGCGGTGCATCATCGCGCCCTGGTCTTCGACGACCGCGGCGCGGAGCTGCGCCGCGGCGCACGGGCGCAGGATGCGCATGACGTGCGGGCCGCCGGCGATCGGCGGCGGCGTCGGAGCGGCCGCCAGCGCGGCGAGCGTGGCGAGCGCGGCCAGTATGCGAGAGGTCATGTTCGCGAAACGCGGCGGAACCGGCGAACGTCGCGCGAACCAGCGCGGGATGGCCGCCGCGTCCCGCCTCGCGCTGCTCGACGAGCTGCGCGCGCACGAGCCCGCCGACGAGCGCGAGCGCGCGATGCGCGACCGGCTCGTCGCATTCGTCGCAGCGCACGCCGACGCGTTCGAGCGCGCGCTGCCGATCGGTCACGTCACCGCGTCCGCCTGGATCGTCGATCCCTCCCGCACGCACGCACTGCTCACGCACCATCGCAAGCTCGGCAAGTGGCTGCAGCTCGGCGGCCACGCCGACGGTGAGACCGACCTGCGCGCCGCCGCGATGCGCGAAGCGCACGAAGAATCCGGCCTCATCTCGCTGCGCTTCGTGCACGAGGCGATCTACGACCTCGACGTGCACGCGATCCCGGCGCGCCCGGGGGAACCGGCGCACGACCACTACGACGTGCGCTTCGCGCTCGAAGCCGATCCGGATGAACCGCTCGTCGTCAGCGACGAGTCGCACGAGCTGGCGTGGATCCCAATCGCTGAGCTGGCGCGTTACGGCGCGGACGAGTCCGTGCTGCGGCTGGCGAGAAAAACGGTCGGCCTGCGATAGCGCCGGGACGGCCGTCCGCATCGGCCGGCGCGGTTCAATGGGCCGCGAACAGCGCGAGCGCAGCGTCGAGCTGCGCGTCGCGGCCCGGTTCGCCGGGATGCGCGTCCGGGCGCTGCGCGACGACGACGTCGGGCGTGATGCCCACCTTGTCGATGTCGCGGCCGGCCGGCGTCAGATAGCGCGCCGTCGTCATCTTGATCGCGCCGCCGTCCGGGAGCGCGAACGTCTCCTGCACCAGCCCTTTGCCGAACGTGCGCGTCCCGACGAGCGTCCCGACCTTGTCGTCCTGGATCGCGCCGGCGACGATCTCCGCCGCCGACGCCGTGTCGCCGTCGACGAGGACCGCCAGCGGCGAGCCGAGCGGCGCGATCCCCGGCTTCGCGGCGAACGCGGCCGGCCGGCCCGTCCGCTCCTGGGTCGTGACGATCGCCCCCGAGACGAAGTGCGAGCCGATCGCGATCGCGGCGTCGCGGTAGCCGCCGCCGTCGGCGCGCAGATCGATCACGTACGCGCGCGGGTTCGCGGCGCGCAGCTTCGTGAGGACCGCGTCGAGCTGCTGCGGCGAGTTCGCGCCGAACGCGCGAATCCGCACGTACGCGATCCCGCCGGAGAGCATCCGTCCCGTCACGTCTCGCGGAGAGACGATCTTCCGAACGATCGCGACCGGCTCGTGCGCGAGCTCGCCGCGGACGAACGCGATCCGCACGGTGCTCCCCGGCGGGCCGCGCAACGCGGTCGCGACGGCGGCGGGCGTCGTCGCCGGCGGCGGGCGGCCGTCGATCGCGGTGATCGTGTCGCCCGGCTGCAGCCCCGCCCCCTCCGCCGGGCTGTCGGGGAAGACGTCGACGACGCGCACCGCGTGCGTCTGCGGATCGACGTCGAGCTCGGCACCGATCCCCGCCGCGGCCTTGCCGTCGAGGAACCCGACGAACTTCTTGAACTGCGCCGGCGGGAAGAGCACGGTGTACGGATCTTGCAGCGTCGCCAGCTCGCCGGCGATCGTCCTCGAGACGAGGTCGGCGGTCCGCACGCGCGCGCCGTAGCGCGCGACGACCAGCGCGACGTCGCGGTCGATCTCGCTCTCCGCGCGATAGCGGTCGACGCCCGCGGGCAGCGGCGGGAACCGCGGCGCCGCGATTCCCCGCGAGGCGAGATAGGACGCGATCCCGCTGCGTGCGCCGGTCAGCAGCAGCGCCGGATCGACGGGCTTGTAGTAGCGCGCCAGCACGGTCGTGTAGCAGATCTCGAGCGCGATCACGTCGAGCGCGCCGAGCGACGCGGCCGCGCGCGCGGGAGCGGTCGTCGCCGGCGCCGGAAGAGGGTGCGCCCCGCGCGCGTTCGCGGCCGGGCACGGAAGCACGGCGAGCGCAAGGGCGAGCGCGAGCGAGCGGCGGAACACCTCACCTTCGTTCCCGGAACATCGAGCTGCGAAAGATGGACTCTCTGCTGGATTCGCGATGAGCCGGCCCGCGGTCGCCGTCGTCCTCGTCCTTCTGACCGCGCTCGTTCGCGCGCACCCGTTCCTCGAGGGGAACGACGACGGCGACGTCGGCGCGTACATCCTCGGCGGGCGCGCGCTGCTCCACGGCGCGCTCCCGTACACGACGGTCTGGGAGTATAAGCCGCCGGGCCTCTTCGCGCTCTTCGCGCTCGCGCTCGCGGTCGCGGGGGACGGCTCGCGCGCGGCGGCGCTGCTCGACCTGATCGCCGCGCTCGCGACGACGCTGATCCTGTGGCGGCTCGTCGCGCGCATCAGCGGCAGCGAGCGCGCGGGCGTGCTCGCCGCGGTGCTGTGGGCATGTCTTTCGATCGAGAACGACGGGCTGATCGGCGACGCTGAGCTGCTCGCGGTCCCGTTCGCCGCCGGCTCGCTGCTCGCGCTGACCGGGCGGCCGCGCTACGGGCGCATCGCGCTGGCGGGGCTGCTCGCGGCCTGCGCGGTGCAGATGAAGCTCAGCATGCTGCCGTTCGCGCTCGTCCCGGCGCTGGCTGCCCTGCTCGCGCGCGGCGTGCCGGCGGTCATCGCGTTCACCGGCGCGTTCGTCGCACCCGTGCTCGTCGAAGCGGGCGTCTACGCGCTCGCGCACCGCATCGACGATCTCTACGATGCGAACGTCGGCGCGACGCTGCGCCGGATGGGCTCGCGCGGCGCGGTGCGCCCGCTGCCCCGCGACTTCGCCGCCGAGTTGCGGCTGCTCACGCCGGCCTGGGAGCTCGCGCCGTTCGCCGTGCTGCGCGCGAACGGCTGGATCGGACTGGTCGCGCTGTGGCTCGCGCTCGGCGCGCTGACGCTGATCGCCGTCGGCGAGTACGACGCGCGACAGTTCCTGCCGCTGGTCGCGCCGCTCGCCGCGCTCGGCGGGATCGGCGCGGACCGCATCGCGGCCCGGGTCCGCGCGCCGGCGCGCACGGCGTTCGTCGCGGTCCTGGTCGTCGCGACGTTCTTTCTCCACGGGTACTTCGAGGCGAACTCGTCGGCGCGCATCGTGTGGATGCGCACCGTGCGCGGCGAGCACGACTGGCGCATCTCGGAGGGCGATCGCCTCGTGCGGCGCCTGCGCGCGTACCCGCTCGCGCACGACGGCGTCTGGTTCGTGGAAGAGACGCCGCTGATGTACGACCGGCTCGGCGTCGCCGCGCCGACGCGCTATCCCGAGACGTCGAACCTCTTCAATCCCGCGCTGTGGCCGATGCTCGGCATCTCGGGCGCCGACGAGCTGCGCCGCATCGTCGACTGCGCGCGCCCGCGCTGGATCGTGGTGAAGCGCTGCGGTCCGTGGTGCGACGCCGCGACGCGCGACGCGACGCTCGCGCGCATCCGCGCGGGATACGGCGTGGCGGCGCGGCTGGACTACCGCACGGTGCTGTACCGCCGAAACGACGCTGCCGCGCCGGCGTGCTCGCGGACGCCTATCGCGGCGCCGCCGCGCGGATGAGCCGGTCGCGCACCGCGGCGTTCGGCTCCGTGTCGGGCGGGAGCGCCGCGACGATCGTGTCGTAGCCGTCCGCGTCGAGCGCGCGCAGCGCCGCGTACAGCGAGCGCGCCGCCGCCGCGGGATCGTCGGGCAATGTCAGCGCCGCGACGCGCTCGCCGCTCGCCGCGCGGCGCTGCGTCTCGTCCTCGAGCATCCGGCGAAGAGCTTCGGCGTCGGCCGGGCCTTCCACCAACACGAGCCGCGCGCGCGGCGCGTAGTGCGAAGGCAGCGTCCCCGGCGCGCGCACCGCGCCTCCGGCGCGCGTGATCACCGGCGTGCCGAGCGCCGTGCCGAGCAGCAACGGCGTGATCGCGCCCGCGCGCAGAACCGCGGGTACCTCGGCCGTCAGATCGACGATCGTCGACTCGATGCCGACGCGCGCCGGACCGCCGTCGACGACGAGATCGACCTCGTCGCCGAGATCGGCGCGCACGTGCTCCGCGGTCGTCGGCGAGATGCGCCCGAAACGGTTCGCCGACGGCGCGGCGAGCGCGCCGCCGAACGCGGCCAGAATCGCGCGCGCGACCGGGTGCTCCGGCACGCGCACCGCGACGGTATCCTGTCCGCCCGTGACGCCGCGCGGCGTGCGCGGCCCGCGCCTGACGATCGCCGTGAGCGGCCCCGGCCAGAACGCCGCCGCGAGCGCGCGCAGCCGCGGCGTGATCTCCGCGACGAAGCCGTCGAGCGCATCGACGTCCTGTGCGTGCACGATCAGCGGGTGATCCGCGGGCCGCCCTTTGATCGCGAATACGCGCGCGATCGCGTCCGGGTTCTCGACATCCGCCGCGAGCCCGTACACCGTCTCGGTCGGGATCGCCACGACCCCGCCCTCGCGCAGCACCCGCGCCGCACGAGCGACGACCTCATCAGCCACGTGCGGACCGCAGCGAAGCGAGGACCGCGAAGGATTCGCGCAGCGAATCCACCACTCAGCGCGTCGAACCGTCCGGTTCGATCGAGCTGAAACCCGCGAACGGCTGCAGCGCGTCCGGGATCGTCAGACCGCCGTCGGCGCGCTGGTAGCTCTCGATCACCGCGGCCAGCGTGCGCCCGACCGCCCCGCCCGAGCCGTTCAGCGTGTGCACCAGCTCCGGCTTCGACGCCGGCTCGCGACGGAAGCGGATCTGCGTGCGGCGCGCCTGGAAGTCGGTGCAGTTCGAGCACGAGCTGATCTCGCGGTACGCACCGGCGCCCGGAAACCACGCTTCGACGTCGTACGTCTTCGCCGAGTTGAAGCTCGTATCGCCCGCGCACAGCAGCATCACGCGGTACGGGATGCCGAGCTCTTCGTAGAGTCCGGCCGCGTTGCGCGTCAGCGTCTCGTGGTCGTCCATCGAGCGCTCGGGCGTCGTCAGCCACACCAGCTCGACTTTCTCGAACTGGTGCATGCGGATCAGACCGCGCGTGTCGCGGCCCGCGGCGCCGGCCTCCTTGCGGAAGCACGGCGTGTACGCGGTGTAGCGCAGCGGCAGCTCCTCGCCGCGCAGAATTTCTTCGCGGTGCATTGCCGTCAGCGGCACTTCGGAGGTGGGGATGAGATACAGCTCCTCGCCCGGCGCGTCGCCTTCGAAGGCATACATCTGATCCGAAAACTTCGTGAGCTGGCCGGTCGACCACATCGTCGCGCGGTTCACCAGCACCGGCACGTTCAGCTCGGTGTAGCCGTTGCGCGCAGCGCGGTCGAGGAAGAACTGTGCGATCGCGCGCGAGAGCCGCGCGCCCGCGCCGCGCAGCACGACGAACCGCGAGCCGGCGAGCCTCGTCGCGCGCTCGAAGTCGAAGATCCCGAGCCGCTCGCCGATCTCCCAGTGCGGCTTCGCCTCGAAATCGAACCGCCGCGGCTCGCCCCAGGTGCGGACTTGCACGTTGGAATGCTCGTCGTCGCCGTCGGGGACCGAGCCGTCGAGTAGATTCGGGATCTCCGAAAGCTCCGCATCGATCCGTTCGTCGTACCGCGGCACGCCCTCGCCGGCCGTCTCGATCCGCGCGTCGAGCTCGGCGATCTTCGGGCGCAGCTCGGCGGCGGCGGCCTTCTTGTCGGCGGCCTTCGCGATCTGTGCGGTCAGCGCGTTCTTCTCGGCCTTGAGCGACTCGGCGGCGGTGATCGCGGCGCGGCGCTCGCGATCCAGCTCCAGGATGCGGTCCACGAACTCGGCGCCGCCTCCGCGGCGCCGCGCCGCGACGCGGACGTGGTCGGGCTCGCGGCGCAGCAGATCCAGGTTCAGCACGGCCCGCCTCGTTCGCGATGGCACGGGGGGCCTCCGTGTCGAACCGGGCTGGGATGCGCGCACTCCGCCCCGGCGCAACCTTCGAGACCGACCAGCTTCTCGCGCCCGGCGAGGCGATCGCCGCATACCTGCGCGCCGTCCCGCTCCGCCCGCTCGGCATCGAGCGCGTCGCGCTCGGCGCCGCGTTCGGCCGCATCCTCGCGCGCGACGCGGTCGCGGACGCCGCCTACCCCGCCGACCACCGCTCGACGATGGACGGCTTCGCGGTCCGCTCCGCCGACGGCGTCGCGCCGCGGCGGATCACCGGGACGGTCCGGATGGGCCACGCGCCGCCCGGCCCGCTCGGCGCGGGCGAGGCGATGCGGATCCCCACGGGCGGCGTCCTCCCCGACGGCGCCGACGCCGTGATCCCGATCGAGGACGCCGAGGAGCGCGGCGACGAGCTGATCCCCGGCGCCGCCCCGGCCGCGGGCGACTCGTTCACGCCGCGCGGCGACGACATGGCCGCCGGCGATCTCGTCCTCCCCGCCGGCCGCCGCATCGGCGCGCCCGAGCTGTCGGTGCTGGCGACGCTGGGCCGGATCGACGTCGAGGTGTTCCGCCGGCCGCGCGTTGCGATCGTCTCGACCGGCGACGAGCTGGTCGACGCCGCCGAACGTCCCGGCACCGGGCAGGTCCGAGACTCGAATCGCTGGGCGATCGCGGGCGGTCTCGCCGCCCTCGGCTGCGAGGTCGTCCACCTGCCGCGCGCGGTCGACGAGGTCGAGGAGATCCGCGCCGGGATCGCCGAGGGACTCCGCCGCGCCGATGCGGTCGTGCTGACCGGCGGCTCGTCGGTCGGCGCGCGCGATCACGTCCCGGCCGCGATCGACGGCCTGGGCGCCCCCGGCGTGGTCGTCCACGGCCTGCGGGTGAAGCCCGGGAAGCCGACCGTCTTCGCCGCGGCCGGCGACCGGCTCGTCCTCGGGCTCCCCGGGAACCCGACGAGCGCGCTGACGATCCTCGACGCGATCGCATCCGAGCTCTTCCGTGCGCTCACCGGCGAGCGGGGCGCACGGCGCGCCGCGCAGGCCGCCGTCGCGCGCGAGCGCTTCGCCGGACGGCGGGGCTGGACGTGGTACGTCCCGACGATCTTGGACGATGCCGGCGCCGCGCGACCGCTGACGCTGCGGTCCTCGCACACCAGCCTGCTCGCCCGCGCCGACGGCTACGTCGTCGTGGGCCCCGACCGCGTGCCGATCGAAGCCGGCGAGCCGGTCACCGTGCTCCGCTACGGAGGCGCGTCGTGAGGCGCGCCGTCGCGCTCGGCCTGATGGCAAGCGCGCTGCTCGCCGGCTGCACCAGCTCGGACCGGCGGAAGGCGGCGGAGGCGCTCACCACGCCGGCGGCGGGCGAGGTGTTGCAGGACGCGCTGATCCTGACGGCCGTGAAGACCGGGCTGGTCGCGCACGACGCGGAGGCCGCGACGACCGTCAGCGTCTCGGTCAGCCGCGGGGTCGTCACGCTGGGCGGGGTGGTGCAGGACGCGAAGACGCGCGAGACCTTGATCCGGGTCGCTCGGGAGACGCCGCACGTCAGGCGGGTCAACGCGGGCGGATTGCGGGTCGGCCGGCGCCTCCGCATGCTGCGCCGCGCGGCCAGAGTCCGCAACGGCGCCGGCCGCGCGGGGGTCGCAGGACCGTGAGCTCGCCGCGCCGCGTCCCGCAGCCGACCGCGCTGGTCGCCGCGGTCCCTCCGTCGACCCCGTTCGTCGCCCCGGAAGAGCTCGCGCGCCGCTTCGGCCGCGACCGCCTGCTCCGCCTCGGTGCGAACGAGAGCGCCTTCGGCCCCTCGCCGCGCGCGATCGGGGCGATGCGCGAGGCGGTCGGCCTGACCTCGTGGTACGGCGACCCCGAGTCGCTCGAGCTGCGCGCCGCGCTCGCCGCGCGCCACGGCTGCACGGTCGAGGAGATCGTCGTCGCCTGCGGGATCGACGACCTGATGGGGCTGATCGTGCGCGCCTTCTGCGGGCCGGGCGACGCCTGCGTCGCGACGCGCGGCACCTATCCGACGCTGTTCTACCACCTGGCCGGCTTCGGCGCTCGCGCCGAGTTCGCCGACCCCGACGCGACCGGCGGGATCGTCCCCGAGAGCATCGTCGCGGCCGTGAAGCGCTCGGGTGCGAAGCTGGTCTACATCGCGAACCCCGACAACCCGTCCGGCGCGTTCGTCGACCGCACGGTGCTCGCCGAGCTGCGCAACGCGCTCCCGGACGACGTCCTGCTCTTCCTCGACGAGGCGTACGCCGACTTCGTCCCGCGCGACGCGCTCCCGCCCGACGTCATCGACCCGCGCACGATCCGCACCCGCACGTTCTCGAAGGCGTACGGGATGGCCGGCGCGCGGATCGGCTACGCGCTGTGCTCGGCCGAGCTGGTCACCACGTTCCAGAAGCTGCGGCTGCACTTCGGCGTGAACCGCACCGCGCAGATCGGCGCGCTCGCGGCGCTCGGCGACGACGCGTTCCTGCGCGGGGTCATCGCCGAGGTCGAGCGCGGGCGCGACGACTATCACGCGCTGGCGGCTCGGCACGGGCTGCGCTCGCTACGCTCCTCGACGAACTTCGTCTGCATCGAGATCGGGACGAAGGCGCAGGCGGAGGCGATGGTCGCCGCGCTGCTCGAGCTCGGCGTCTTCGTCCGCAAGCCCTGGGCGCCGCCGATCGACGGCTTCATCCGCGTCACGGTCGGTACGGCGGCCGAGCGAGCCGCGTTCGCCGAGCGCTTCGCCGAGGCGCTGGACAGCGTGCGGGAGAAGGCATTCCCGTGAGATACGCCGTGGTCTCCGACGTTCATTCGAACATCGAAGCGCTCGACGCGGTGTTCGCGCAGTTGCGCGAGGACGACAAGCTGCTGTGCCTGGGCGACATCGTCGGGTACGGCCCGAACCCGAACGAGTGCGTCGAGAAGATCCGCGCCCGCGCGACCGCGACGGTCCTCGGGAACCACGACGTGGCGGCGATCGATAACTTCGGTCTCGCGTACTTCAACCCGGCGGCGCGCGAAGCGATGAAGTGGACGCAAGGCGTGCTCACGCCGGAGAACCTCGCCTGGCTCGACAGCCTCGGCTACGAGTTCCGCATGCCGGAGTTTCTGCTCGTCCACGGCGCGCCGGTCAACTACTTCGAGTACATCCTCGACAAGGCCGCCGCGGCGCGCGCCTTCGCGGCGACCGACGCGCCGCTGATCTTCATCGGGCACACGCACATCGCGGAGGTCTACACGCTCAAACCGGACGGCACCATCGAGCACGCGCACCTGCAGCAGGGCGGCAAGGTGAAGCTCCTCCCCGGCTTGCGCTATCTGATCAACGTCGGCAGCGTCGGGCAGCCGCGCGATCTGAACCCGCGCTCCTCGTTCGGGTTCTACGACTCCGACGCGCAGACGGTGACGGTGATCCGCGTCGACTACCCGATCGCGCAGGTGCAGGAGAAGATCGTCTCCGCGAATCTCCCGGACGCGCTCGCGCGCCGGCTGCTGGTCGGCCGCTGATGCGCGCCGCCCCGAAGCGCGCGCTCGCCGCCGCGCTCGCTGCGCTCGTCCCCGCGCTGCTCGCCGCCTCGCCCGCGCCGCGAACCGCCGCCGCGCCGCGCCCGTCCGCCGCGGCGAAGACGAGCACGGCGCCGAGCAGCGCGCGCAACGACTACGCGAACGCCGCGTTCACCGCGCCGCTCGGGCAAGGGCTGAAGGCGTTCTACTCGCGCGATTTCGCGGGGGCGCGCAAGGGGTTCGAGGACGCGCTCGCGGTGATCCCCGACAACACGCTCGCGCTCTCGTTTCTCAACGCGACCGCGGCGCAGACGCCGGGGACGCTCGACGGCCTGATCGACGCCGAGGAAGAGCAGCTCGCGAAGAATCCCAAGAACGCGCTCGCGCACGTGAAGCTCGCGTTCTCGTACCTGTTCGCTTCGCTCACGGGGCGCGACCGCAGCGTCGACGCGCGCGAGGAGCTCAACGCCGCGGTCCAGCTCGATGCGGACTCGCAGTCGGCGCACACCGGGCTCGGGATCATGCGCGAGGGCGACCGCAGCGCGACGCGCGCGAAGACGGAGTTCCTCGCCGCGCTCAAAGCCGACCCGCAGAACGTCCTCGCCCGCGAATATCTCGCGCGCATCTACCAGATCGACCTCAAAGACCCGCACCACGCGCTGACGCTGATCATCGACGTCCCGAACCTCGTCCCCGACTACGCGGACATCTACTTCCACGTCGCCTCGGTGATGCACGACCTCGGGCAGTACACCGCTGCGGTCGACTACGCGACGCGCGGGCTCCAGGCGGACGTCGGCCACGTCGGCGAGGCGGGCCAGCACGGCTACACGCTGCTCGCGCGCATCTACCTCGACGAGAAGAAGCCCGACGACGCGCGCCGCGTCCTCAAGGCGTCGATCACCGCGAACGCCGACACGCTGTACGCGAGCAGCCTGCTGAAGAAGATCGACGACGGCGCGTACGGCAAGCTCACCCCCGCCTCGCCCTCGCCCGGCCCGTCGAGCACGCCCGCGCCGAAGCGGAAGAAATGAGCGAGGCGCTCCCGGTCGACGACGGCCGCTGCTTCGCATGCGGCCCGTACAACGCCGAGGGTCTGCACCTGCGCTTCGAGCCGGTCGGCGAGGGTGAGGTGCGGGCGCAGATCACGCTGCCGCCGCGCTTCCAAGGCTGGCGCGGCGCGGCGCACGGAGGCGTCGTCGCGACGCTGCTCGACGAGGCGATGGCGTACGCGTGCGGCGCCGCCGGCGAGCGCGGGATGACCGCCGCGATTCAGATGCGCTTCCGCGCGCCGGTCCCGCTCGGCGAGCCGCTGACGGTGACCGGAAAGGTGAAGTGGCGGCGCCGCAACGTGCTCGCGCTCGAGGCCGCGGTATGCGACGCGCGCGGTGCCGTGCTGGCCGGCGCGGAAGGCTCGTTCGTCTCGAAGGGTCCGCTCGGGAAAGAGCGCCTCGGCGTCCCCGACGCGCCGCGGAGCTGAGCCGTGCCGAAGATGAAGCAGGCGCGCACCGCCGCGAAGGCGGAGCGCGCCGCGAAGGCGGCGGAGCCGTCGCTCGACAACCGCCGCGCTCGGCACGAGTACGAGAAGCTCGAGTCGCTCGAGGCCGGGCTGGCGCTGACCGGGACCGAGATCAAGTCGATCCGCCGCGGCAACGTCTCGATCAACGAGGCGTTCGCGCGGCTGCGCGACCACGAGCTGTGGCTGCTCAACTTCACGATCCCGCAGTACAAGGAGGGCTCGTACTTCAACCACGAGCCGAACCGCCCGCGCAAGCTGCTGCTCCACCGCGAGCAGATCGACCGGCTCGCCGGCCGCGCCGCCGAGAAGGGGCTCACGCTCGTGCCGTGGCGGCTGTACTTCAAGCACGGCCGGGTGAAGATCGAGCTCGCGCTGGTCCGCGGGAAGAAGCTGTGGGACCGCCGGCGCGACATCCAGGCCCGCGACGTGCAGCGCGAGATCGCGCGCTCGACCGCGCGCTGAGCGGAAGGGGCGGGCGTACCTCGCGTTGTACGGTGCGAGCGGGCTCACCCGGCGCCGAAGGAAGAGGCATGGTTTCCGATCGTTTTCTGTTGCGAGCGGCTTTTGGCGCGCTCGTCTCGGTGTTGCTGGCGGCGTGCGGCGGCGGTTCGAACACGCCGCCGTTCCCCACGGGGAACCCGCCGCCGCCCGGAACGCTGACCGCGACGCCGAGCTCGATCACGTTCTCCGGCACCGGCGCCGCCTACGCGCAGACCGTCACGGTCACCTCGACGGCCGCGGCGTCTTCGGTCTCGGTCAACGCCGGCTCGTGCGGGAGCGGGAGCAGTGCGATCGTCGCCTTCAGCACCCCGACCGGGTCGGGGCTGACCTTCAGCGACACCGTGACCCCGCAGAACCCCGGCAGCTGCTCGGCGACGGTCAGCACCGGTGCCGGGGCGTCGGTCACTGTTACCTTCACGGTCAACAGTGGCTCGGTGACGGTCTCGGGCCGAAGGTAGACGTAAGTACGCGGTAAGCACCGCAAGGTAAGGATTTCGGTAAGTCGGCCGCAAGCGCGAGGCGGCGGGCGCACGTTCACGGAACCTCGCGCAACCTACCCCCGGCCCGCCCGATACGGACGGCCGGATTCAGTCTCGTTCCAACCGGAGGCGTTCTCAGCTCATGAAGTCACGTGCGCTCGCCATTGCGGCGCTGGTCTTGCTCGCAGGCTGCGGCGGTGGCGGCGGTTCGTCCCCGGCGACGGCGCCTGCGCCGCAGGGCCCGCAGCCCGGCGGCACTCCTCAAACCATCAACATGACGATCAGCTTCCCGCTCGGTGCGAAGCCGTCGTCTTCGAAGCGTGCGCCGCAGTACGTCTCGCCGAACTCGACGCAGATCCGCGTCCAGGTGAACACCGTGAACGGCTCGGCGCCGCCGGCCTGGGTTCCGAGCGACGTGACGACGGCGCTGAACTTCGGCGGAGGCGGAAACTGCACGACCTCCGGCGCACCGCCTACCGCGACGTGCACGATTCCGGTCGCCGCACCGCCCGGCAGCGTGAACTACACGATCACGGCCGAGGACGCGGTTCCGAACGCGCTCGCGCGCAAGACGACGACGCTCACGATCGTCCAGGGCACGAACAACACGCCGACGGTCACGCTGCTCGGCATCGTGAAGACGGTGAACATCAGCATCCCGGCGCTGACCGCGAACACCTCGGCGACCGGCGCGACGGTGACCTGGAGCGCGCTCGACGCCTCCGGCGCGCAGATCGTCGGCAGCGCGAACTTCGAGAACCCGATCACGGTCACCGACGGCGACGCGACGGGGCAGACGACGCTGCACGTCAACGGCGGCGCACCGAACACCGTGCAGACGCTGAACGCACCCGGCGACGCGCTGACGATCGACTACACCGGCCAGGCCGACAACCCGTTCTCGATCACCGCGAGCGGCACCGGCATCACCGGCAGCGGCAACGTCACGCCGACCGTCTTCGACGTGGTCTTGAGCGGGACGACCGACGACACCGCGGCCAACGGCGGCCTCAACACCGACTCGAACTTCAATGCGCAGACGCTGTTCTTCGCGCAGCCCAGCGGCGCGCAGAACGTGAGCGCCACCGAGACCGGCTGGACGGGCGCGCCGTACAGCAAGCAGTACGACCTGGATCCGGGCAACGGGACCGGCGGCACGTGCGGCACGGGCGGCGGCATCGCGACGTTCAGCGCGAGCCCGGCGACGACGTTCACGATCACGGCGCACGGCGTCGGCGTGTGCAGCGTTCGCCTGAAGGAGCACGGCACCGGCTACCCGATCACGTCGCACACGGCGAACCCCGTCGAGCCGACACCTGGCGGCGAGACGCATGACGGTACGTTCTACATCTCCGTCACGTCGGCCAACTTCACGGTCAACGGGAAGCAGCACAAGACCCAATAAGGGTCTCGGCGATCCATGAGCCGTGATCATAGTGATGATCCCCGCGCTACGGCGCGGGGTTCGTCACGTTTCCTCGGGAGGCGATTCCGTCATATGAACCCGCGCGCGCTAGCGGTCGCCGCATCTCTCGTCCTGCTCGCCGGGTGTGGCGGCGGCGGAGGCTCGGCGGTCGCCCCGCAGCAACCTCAGACCCAGCCGACGAGCACGCCGACGATCCCGACGCAGAGCGCGACGGTGAACCTCCTCGTGCCGCGCACGGGGACGTCCTCGAGCGGCCGTGCGCCGCAGTTCGTCTCGCCGAACGCCGCGACGCTGACGGTGACCGTCCTGACGGTCAACGGGAGCGCGCCGACCGCGTCGCAAGTTCCGCCGAGCGTGAACCCGACCGTTGCGACGCTCACCACCGGCGTCGGCGGGAACTGCACCGCCGTCAGCGGCGGGCTCTCGTGCTCGGTGAAAGTCCCCGCGCCGACCGGTGCGGTGAAGTACTCGTTCCAGCTCAAGGACAGCTCGTCGAACCTGCTGGCGATCAACGTCGTCACGTTCACCGTGACAGGCGGGAACCAGACGTTCTCGACGCAGCTCAACGGCGTCGTCCGGACCGTCACCGTCACGGCGCCCTCGCTCAACGCCGGCCAGACGCTGAGCAACGCCCCGGTCACCGTCGCCGCGTTCGACGCGAGCGGTGCGCAGATCGTCGGCAGCGCCGCGTACGCGAACCCCTTCACGCTCACCGACGGCGACGCGAGCGGTCACACCTCGCTCTCCGACGGTTCGCAGACCGGGACGACGGTCACCGTCAACGCGCCGACCGATGCGGTCGGCCTGAACTTCGACGGCTCGAACCAGACGCAGTCGTTCCAGATCACCGCGAGCGGCGGGACGCAGGCCGGCACGCCGGCGGTCTCCGGCGGCGGCGCGGTGATCGTCGCGACGTTCTCGGCGTCGAGCACGAACTCGCTCTCGTTCGCGACCGCGAACTCGGCCGACTCGACGACGACGACGACGCTCGCGCTGCCGAGCGCCGGCGGGTACAGCGGCAGCGAGATCTTCACCA
>Ga0213878_10000380_pt1 | contig 16853 bp, 14 predicted proteins | sample VelepicoBEBS_R02_FD_161053 | JGI IMG/M metagenome (GOLD analysis project Ga0213878, IMG submission 161053) | Vellozia epidendroides bulk soil microbial communities from rupestrian grasslands, the National Park of Serra do Cipo, Brazil - BS_R02 | ecosystem: Environmental > Terrestrial > Soil >... | reverse complement strand
CATCGCGCACCTCGTCGCCAACCCGCACTACGGCTTCTTCCGCGACGAGCTGTACTTCATCGCGTGCGGGCGCCACCCGGATTTCGGGTACGTCGACCAGCCGCCGCTGGTGCCGCTGCTCGCGGCGCTCACGCAGCTCGGCGGGCATTCGCTATTTCTGCTCCGTGCCGTACCCGCGCTGTTCGCCGCCGCGACGGTGTTCGTCGCGATCGCGCTCACCGCGGAGCTCGGCGGCGGCGCGTTCGCGCGGATCCTCACCGCGATCGTCGTCGCGCTCGCGCCGGTCCTCGCGGGCTTCGGCGGGAAGGTCGGGACCGACGAGGCGCTGCCGTTCCTGTGGACGCTCGCCGCGTACGCACTGCTGCGCGTCGTCCGCGGCGCCGACCCGCGCTGGTCGCTCGTCGCCGGCGCGGCGCTCGGGATCGCGCTGGAGATGAAGTACAGCACGGTGTTCTTCGGCGTCGCGCTGGTCGCCGCGGTCTTGATCGTGCCGGAGCGGCGGATCGCCGTGTCGGGCTGGTTCGCCGCCGCGATCGCGGTCTGCGTGCTCCTCGCGCTGCCGAGCGCGCTATGGCAGCTGGCGCACGGTCTGCCGATGCTCGAGCTGCTGCGCAACGGCCAGCACGGGAAGAACGTCGTCGTCTCGCCGCTCGCGTTTCTCGGGCAGGAGCTCCTCATCACGGGTCCGTTGTTCTGGTCGGTGTGGATCGCAGGGCTCGTGCGCCTGGCGCGTGACCGCACGGCGCGGTTTCTGGCGCTGGCGTGGGTGCTGCTGATCGGCGGGATGATCGCGCTTCACGGCAAGCACTACTATCCGGCCGCGGTGTACCCGATCCCGTTCGCGGCCGGCTGCGTCGCGCTCGAAGCGTGGACCTCTCGAGCGCGCGTGCTACGGCCGGTGCTCGCCGCGGCGCTTCTCGCAGCCGGGCTCGTGTTCGTGCCGTTCGCGCTGCCGGTGCTTCCGGAGCAAACGTATCTTCCGTACGAGCGCGCGGTGCTCGCGGCGTTGCACGTCTCGCGCGGCGCGACGTCGACCGAGCACCACGCGGAGAGTGCGCTCCCGTCGGACTACGCGGACATGCACGGCTGGCCCGAGCTAGCCGAGACCGTCGAACGGGTCGTCGCGGGGCTGCGCCCCGGCGAGCGCGAGCGCGCGGTGATCGTTGCCGGCAACTACGGCGAAGCGGCCGCGATCGAGTTCTTCGGCTCCGGTCTGCCGCCGGTCGTGAGCGGCCACAACCAGTACTTCTTGTGGGGGACGCGCGGGCGAAACGGCGACGTGCTGATCGACGTCGGCGGCGACTGCGGCGCGCGCGACCACCTCTACGCGAGCGCGGAGCGCGCCGCGACCGCCGGGACGCCGTACGCGATCTCCTACGAGCGCGATCTTCCGATCATGGTCTGCCGCGGCCCGCGCGTCGCGCTGCCGGTGCTGTGGCCACAGCTGAAAGAATATATCTGACGAAGCTCGGTGGTCAGTCCTCGAAACCGCGCGCGCGCAGGAACGCGCGGCCGGCGGGCGAGGTGATGAAGCCGACGAACGCCCGCGCGCCCTCGGCGTTCCCGGCGTTCTTCGTCACCGCGATCGGATAGACGGCCTCGGGCGCCGCGCCCGGCGGAAAGCGCAGCACGCGCACCGTGGGCGCGATCGCGGGCGTCACGTCGGTCGCGTAGACGACGCCGGCGTCGCCTTCGCCGAGCGAGATCTTCGTCGCGACGGCTTTGACGTCGGTTTCCTCGCTGACGACGTTCCGCTGTATGCGGGCCGCGAAATCGGCACCGTACGCGCGGTCTTTCGCGAGGTTGCCGAATGCTTGCCGCGCATACGCCCCGACCGGGACCGCCGGCGCGGCGACGATCACCTTGACGCCGCTCTTGCCGAGGTCCGCGATCGACGCGACGGTGGTGTCGTTCACCGGCACGATCACGACGAGCCGGTTCCGTGCGAAGTCGCGCGGGGAGACCACCGCGCCGCCGTCGAGCGCGCGCTTCATCTGCGGCTCGTTCGCGGAGGCGAAGACGTCTGCGGGCGCGCCTTGCAGCAGCTGCGCGACGAGCGCATCCGAGCCGCCGTACGAGAACCGCACCGGGAAGCCCGTCGCTTTGGTGAACGCGGGCGCCGCGGCGTCGAAGGCTTCCCTGAGCGACGCGGCCGCGAACACGGTGACGACGCGCTTCTCGTCCGCCGCGGACGCGCCGCCGCCGAGCGCGAGCGCCGCGGCGAGGACGATCACGGCGTGAGTGAAGCTTGCGCGGCGCATCGAGGACCTGGTTCTCCGCGCTCGGCAACGGCGCCGCTTGGGTCGGGCCGCAGCGGCACGAGAACGCGCGTCCCGGGCCGAACGGACCGCGCATGACGACCGCCGCCTCGCGCCCCCGACCGCTCGCCGACCTGCGCATCGTCGCGGTCGAGCAGTACGGCGCCGGGCCGTTCGGATCGGTCCACCTCGCCGAGTTGGGTGCGGATGTGATCAAGATCGAGGACGCGCGCTCGGGAGGCGACGTCGGGCGCGCCGTCCCGCCGTACCAGTCCGGCGACGACTCGCTGTTCTTCGAGACGTTCAACCACGACAAGCGCAGCGTCACGCTCGACCTCGCGAACGACGCTGGGCGCGAGGTGTTCCACGACCTCGTGCGCGCGAGCGACGCGGTGTACTCAAACCTACGCGGCGACGTCCCGCAGAAGGTCGGGCTGCGCTACGCCGACCTCGCGCACGTCAACCCGCGCATCGTCTGCGTCTCGCTCTCCGGTTTCGGCATGACCGGCCCGCGCCGCGCGGAGCCCGCGTACGACTACATCTTGCAAGGAATGACCGGCTGGCAATCGCTGACCGGCGATCCTGACGGCCCGCCGACGAAGTCCGGCTTGTCGCTGGTCGACTACAGCGGCGGCCTCGTCGCCGCGCTCGCGCTGCTCGCCGGCGTGCACGCGGCGCGCCGCGACGGCGTCGGCTGCGACTGCGACACCTCGCTCTTCGACACCGCGATGAACATGCTGACGTACGTCGGCGCCTGGGCGCTCGCGCCGGACGGCGCCTACGAGCCCGAGCGTCTGCCGTACTCGGCGCACCCGTCGATCGTCCCGTTCCAGAACTTTCGCACCGCGGACGGCTGGATCGTGATCGTGTGCGCGAAGGAGAAGTTCTGGCAGCGCCTGATCGACGTGCTCGGCATCCCGCACGTGCGCGATGACGCGCGCTTCGCGGGCTTCGCCGCACGCCGCGCGAACCGTGCGCTCGTCACGAAGACGCTGCAGGACGTTCTCGCTACGCGCCCGACCGCCGAGTGGATCGCCGCGCTGACCGCCACCGGCGTTCCCTGCGGCCCCATCAACGACGTCCGCGCCGCCCTCGCCGACCCGCAAACCAACGCGCGCGGCCTGATCACCGAAGTCGAGCATCCCGCCTTCGGCAGAGCCCGCTGGATCGCAAGCCCCGTCCGCGTCGGCGAACCCGCTCCGGACCACCGACGCGCGCCGGCACTCGGCGAACATACTGAGACGGTGCTGCGCGAACTGCTGCGATACGACGCGACGACGGTCGGATTGCTTCGCGAGCGGGGAGCCTTCGGTGAGCCGCGACCGCTCGTTGCGCCGATCGATGAGCGATCCGCAATCTAGGAGTTTTCTTGACGTCGTCGCCGCATCGAGGTACGATATCCGCACCTCGCACAGAGCTGCTGCAGCAGCGCGGGGCATGAGGGCTCGGAGCAATCCGGGCCCATAAGTTTTTCTGGGCCGGGTGGATTTCAGCGCAGCACGAGGTCGGGCTGGATGCCGTTGAAGCTCGCGGGGACTTGGCCGGGCGGATAGACGCAGACTTGGATGCGCGCTTGGAAGTTGGTGTCGCCGCCCTCCGAGACGGTGGCCTGCGTCTTCTTGCCGTTGACGTAGACGACGTTACCGCGGACGTCGGCTTGCAGCACGCCGTTCTCGGGCACGAACCGCGTCTCGGCCACGTCGACGCCCGGCTTCGAATAGCGTATCACCAGCACCGGCATGAAGTAGACGCGCGTCCCGGACGGATACGCCGCGAAGTTCGGCCGAGTCTCGCTCGGGAAGCAGCCCGGTTGCGGCGGTCCGGCCGCCGGCACCGTCGGAGCCGTCGGAGCCGCCGCGCGCGCGACGCCGGGCGGAAGCGCGAGCGGCGCGCAGAGTGCGAACGCGAACAGGGCCGAAGCGAACTTCATGGAGAGAGCCTCATGGATGAGCGCCGGCGCGTCGCAGGACGCGCTCGGCGGCGGTGACGATCGGCGGGTCGATCATCGTGCCGTCGAGGACGGCGGGGTTCGAGCGCTGCGCCGCCTCGACGATGCGGTGTGCGTACGCGACCTCCTCGTCGGACGGTGCGAACGCCGCGCGCACCGGCGCGATCTGCGCCGGGTGGATCAACAGCTTGCCGTCGTAGCCCAGGCGCCGCGCGCGCTCGGCGTCGCGCGCGGGGATCGATGCATCGCCGTACTCGCGCGACGGTCCGTCGATCGCCCAGCGCTCCGCGGCGCGCGCCCCGACGAGCACGCGCGCGCGGTGCGGGTCCATCACATCGGCGTCGGTGACCCCGCCGAGCTCGGCGGCGAGATCGTACGGCCCGAACGCGAGCGCGAGCACGTGCGGCGCTTCCGCGATCGCTTCGCAGCGCGCGACGCCGCGCGCGGACTCGACGATCACGATCTGCGGGACGTCGTGGAGCACCTCGGCGACGCGCAGGCAGTCGCGCGGATCGCCGACCTTCGGCACGACGAGCGCGCCGAGGCGCCGCGTCGCGGCGAGCATCGCGAGATCCTCATGCCCGTCCGGCGTCTCCGGCGGGTTCACCCGCACCGCGACGTTCGCGAGATCGTCGTGCGCGTCGAGGAACGCGCGCACCTGATCGCGCGCGTACGCCTTGCGGTCCGGCGCGACGGCATCCTCGAGGTCGAGGATCGCCCCGCTGCCGCCGGCCGCGAGCGCTTTCACGAACCGCTCGGGCCGGTCGGCCGGAACGAAGAGCAGCAGCGAAGGGTCGAGCGGCATCGCCACAGACATTCGCGCCGAGTCAGGCCGCTCCATCGCGGGAACGCCCAGTAGAGCAACCGAACACGGGTCTATCGCTTTCGCGTCGGATCCGTTTTGGTGCTCGGAGTGAATGTATTTATAAGCTACAGTCGGAAAGACCGCCGATTCGTCCGGCGGTTAACTAAGGATCTTGAGCGCTATGGCTTCGCGGTATGGATCGACGAGAAGGACATCCGAGTCGGCTCGTCCATCGCCGAGAGCATACGCGTCGGGATTGAACGATCTGATTACTTCCTTGTAGTCATATCAGAGAATAGTTCCGATAGCCCATGGGTTCGGCGGGAATTGGACGTAGCGCTGAATGCGGAGATGTCAGGGCGAATTCGTAGCGTGTTGCCGTTGATGGTTGGAACGATTACCGTGCCGTCCTTGCTAGAGGGCAAGCTGTATGCCGACTTTCGACATGGCAAGTATGTAGGGCCGCTTCGAAGCTTACTTCAGGCGCTCGGGTTCGATGAGCAGACAGTTGGAGTCCTGGCCGGGTCAATTATAAAAGGGAAGTACATCGACGGACTGATACAGCACCTTCGCGACGAGGGCTTCAGCAGCACGAAACGTTGGAAACCGATGCAACTTAGGGTTGAGATCGACGGCGGTTACCTTACCTACATGAGGGGAGCGCGTGGTAGTGCCGGTAAGTTCGCGACGTTTAGTCCTCTGTCGCCCTTGCCGCTAAACACCGAATGGCCGATTCTTCGCCGCGGAGGCATTCAGATTGGGTTCGGGCATATGCGTGTAGACTATCTCGGCGATGCCGATCAGATTTCTGGATTGTCGCTTCCCACTTGGCGTAACATCATTTTCATCGGAGGACCTTCCGTCGAAGTCCGAAGTTTCGTGTCGTCGCTCTTGGCATCCGGTATCCGTTTAGGTGGTGCATTTCACGATCTGACGGACGTAATCTCGTGGTGGTCGAATCAGCATTTCCCATCCGGTGATGACGTCTCAGTGACGGCGATGGCGTTCGGCAAAGAGTTCGTCGTTCGAGCCCGGTTCCCGACGGAGCCCTTCTTGGATTCGGAATCGCCTGATTAGGGACTGCACTTCGGCCTTGTCGGCCGACATCACCGTACACGATACGAGTCATACTGGACGAGTGCCCCGGCGTAGCCGCGCGCCACGCCGGCACGGCTCCGATCAGAACGTCTTCGCCACGTAGTTCGGACGGGCGGTGACCGTTTGGCTCGCCATCGCGGCTTTCGCCTCGCGCGCCCAGGGTGCGTTCGGCCCGCCGTCGGCATCGGCCGCGGCGACCTCGCCGACGAGATCGAACATGAAGCCCGTCTTCTCAAACTTCTTTTGGTTGACGACCGAGCCCGCGAAGACATCCTGCGTGAGCTGGTGGTCCCACGGGAGATACGTCGAGCGGCTCGGCTTCGCGGCGTCGAACGAGTAGTTCTCGAACGCCGCGGCGAGCTTCTCCGCCTGCGTCGTGCGCGCTTCGAGGATGCGCTGCATCAGCGACGTCGCGCCGACGTAGCCGAAGTAGTGGCGCCACGAGATCGGCCCGCTGATGTTGCGCTTCAGCCGCGCGGTCAGGCGGCGCGCGCCGTCGCTGCACGTCGGCGACCACGCGACGGGGAACGTCGTCCCCGCGATCGCGTCGAGCGGGACCGTCTTGTAGTAGAAGTCCTCGAGGTTGATCCCGGCAAGCTTCATCTTCTTGCCGAGCCCGTAGTCGACGAACTGCTTCGCCGCGTTCGCGGCGTCGAGCCCGCTGTTCGCCAGCACGAACACGTCGGCGTCGCTGTTGCGCGCTTTGGTGAGGTTCGGCGAGAAGTCGCTCGTCCCGAGCTTCACGACGTCGTGGCCGACCTCGGTCCCGCCCGCACGCGCGAGGATCGTGGAGAGCTCGGTGTACGCGTCCTTTCCGAACGCGTAGTCGGCCTGGAGGAAGTACCACTTCTTACCGAGCGCGAGCACGCGCGAGGAGAGCGTGCGCAGCATCATGTGGTTGTTGGGCGAGAAGCGGTAGGTCAGCTTCCCGGCCTTGCTGCCCGTGATCGAGGAATCTTGCGGGCCAAGCTCGAGCATGAACGTGCCGAGCTCGTTCGCCAGCGCCGCGAGCGCGAGCCCGTTGGCCGACGAGGTCAGCCCGAAGAGCACGTCGACGTTCTCCTGGCCGACGAGCCGGCGCGCCTCGGTTCCGGCGACCGCCGGCTTCGAGTTGTCATCGGCGTAGGCGAACTCGAACTTCACGCGCCCCTTCGCGTTCATGTCGGCGAGCGCGAGCTCGGCACCGACCTTGTGGATCGCGGCGATGTCGGAGAAGACGCCGCTGAACGAGTCGATGAAGCCGATCTTCACGGTCGCGGCGGGACCGGCGGCCAGGGTGAAGCGCGGCGCCGAGACGGCCGCGGCCGCGGCCGCGCCGCCGGCGATGAGCGAACGACGTGAGATCACGCGACTACCTCCACGGGTGCGGTGAACCGGCGAGCGCGCATCACGGCGCGTCGTCGGAGGTGCTGACCGGTTCGGAGAGCGCGCGCCGCATTTCCTCCGGCATCCGGGTCGATCTGATCGGGCCGGCGCCGGCGGCGATGACGACCCGCACCTCGAAGCCGTTCGCGGCCTCGGCGCCGTCGCGCGTCACGACGTGCTCGATCCGCATCGAGCTCCGCCCGACGTGGACCACCGTCGAGCGAATCTCGATCAGGTCGTCGTAGTACACCGGGGCGACGAACCGTGCACCGCTCTCGACGAGCGGGATCGGGTACTGCGGCCGCTTGTCCGGCCCGCGCAGCTCGCCGATCGCCGCGCGCAGCAGCCCGTGCGTCGCGACGTCGAACCAGACGAAGAAGGTCGGGTAGTAGACGATCCCGGCCGCGTCGGTTTCGCCGAAGCGCACGCGGAGACGCGTCGTGTGCGTGCGTCCTTGCATCGGCGCGTCAGGCGAGCCGGACGTACTCGTAGTCGACCGGGCGGTCTTTGATGCCCTTCTCCGGCGGTGCGATCCAAGCGGCCATCTTGCCGGGCTCGACGACGCGCCGCATCAACGATGCGACGAACGCGCGGTCGTCCTCGCTCGGCAGCCACGAGGCGAGCTTCGCGTCGTACTCCGCCTGCGAGATCGGTTTCCCGGATGGATCGGTCGGAACGCCGGCCCAGTTCCCGATCGTGCGCCGGAACCGCGTGCTCGGCAGCGCGAACCGGAACGCGTGTCCTGCCGCTTCGATCAGTTTGTTCCAGCGCCCGAGCCCGCGCATACAGTCCTCGACGTACGAGTTGCGCACCACCTCGTTCATCGCGTTGCGCATCGCGACGGTCTCTGCGCGCATGCCGCCGCTGCCGTCCGGGACGTCGAGCGTGAGCGACGCGTCGCGCACGACGTGGTCGTCGTACTTCTTCTCGTCGGGACGGCCTTTGATGCCCTGGGCGAAGTACGCGGCGGCGTTCGACGAGGCTTCTGAGCCGAACAGATCGAGCGACGAGGAGAACCAGAAGTTCAGGTAGCGCTGGATCGTCGGCAGGTCGATCGCGCCGGCGCGCCGCACCGCCTCGGGCTCGTCGGTGCCGAGCTCCTTCATCACCTCGAGCGTCCGCTTCGTGACGCGCGAGATCCCGGTGTCGCCGACGAACATGTGGTGCGCTTCTTCGGTCAGCATGAAGCGGCAGGTGCGCGCGAGCGGGTCGAAGCTCGACTCCGCGAACGACTTGAGCTGAAACTTCCCGTCGCGGTCGGTGAAGAACGTGAACATGAAGAACGAGAGCCAGTCGGTGATCGGCTCGTTGAAGGTACCGAGGATCCGCGGATTGTCCGCGTCGCCTGAATGGCGCGCGAGCAATTCTTCCGCCTCTTCGCGCCCGTCGCGCCCGAAGTACGCATGCAGCAGGTACACCATCGCCCACAGATGGCGCCCTTCCTCGACGTTCACCTGGAAGAGATTGCGCAGGTCGTACAGCGAGGGCGCGGTGTGGCCGAGCAGCCGCTGCTGCTCGACCGACGCGGGCTCGGTGTCGCCTTGCGTGACGATCAGCCGGCGCAGGGTGCTGCGGTACTCGCCGGGGACCTGCTGCCACACCGGCGCGCCGAAGTCGTCGCCGAAACCGACGCGGCGGTCGGGCTCGGGATCGGCGAGGAAGATCCCCCAGCGGTACTCCGGCATCCGCACGTAGCCGTAGTTCGCCCAGCCTTTGGTGTCGACGGAGATCGCGGTGCGCAGGTAGACGTCCAGCGCGTTGAAGTCGCTCGGGCCCATCTCTTTCCACCACGAGAGGAACGCCGGCTGCCACTGCTCGAGCGCGCGCTGCAGCGTGCGGTTCGTCGAGAGCTCGACGTTGTTCGGGATGCGTTCCGCGTAGTCGATCGCCATGATGGTCGCTTACACTCGTTCCTGGTCGAAGTCAGGCCGTGAGCCGGTGCCGAAGATCTTCAGCGCGCCGCGCTCGCCGGTGGAGTTGGGGCGGTAGAACACCCAGTTCTGCCACGCCGAGAGACGGCCGAAGATCTTCGTGTCGAGCGTCTCAGCGCCGGGGAAGCGGAGATTCGCCTCCATCGCCGTGAGCGCGTCCGGCGAAAGCGAGGCGCGCTCCTCGATTGCGAGGCGAATCTCGTTGTCCCAATCGAGATCGTCGGGCGCCGCCGTGACGAGCCCCGCGTCGAGCGCGTCCTGCGCGCGGTAGCGGTAACCCGCGGCGGCCTTCGCCGCTTTCAGCGCGCCGATGTCGCCCTCGAACCGCGTGTCGATCCGCGAACGTCCGTTCACCGGCGGATAGGTCCCGAAGTTGACCGGGCCGAGCGCGATCGCCGGCGCGCGGTCTTCGTCGTCCGGGAGCGCGAGCATGTAGACGCGGTCGGCCGCGAGCGCGAGCTCCATCAGCGTCCCGGCGAAGCACGAGCCTTCGTCGACGACCGCGTACAGGCTGCGCGAGGTGACGTCGAGCCGCGCGAGCGTGCGGCGCAAGAACCCGATCGTCTCGCGCACGAGCCAGTGCTCCCGATGCGCAAGGAGCGTGCGGTCCACCGCGAGCACCGCATCCGCGTCGCCTTCGGTGCGCAGCAGCAGCAGCCCGAGCTCAGGTTCGTTCGTGCGCAGCATGAGGATCGCGTCGTCCAGCTCGCGCGCGAGCGCGAGCGGCCACCACGCGTCGCCGCGCAGCACGATCCCGTCGGGCTCGCTCGGCTGCGCCTCGCGCGGCGCGCGCACGAGGACCGTCGCGGTCCGCTGCTCGCGGTCGAAGACGACGTCGACGTTGTCGTAGTGATAGCCGCGCTCGTCGATGCTGCGGCGCAGCGGTCGCAGCGCGATCCCGCGCGCGTTCGCGTCGCGCGGCGAAGCGGCGGCGTGCGCCGCGGCGCGCTCGCGCACCAGCGCGGCGAACTCCGAGGGCGGCGCGATCGCGTCGACCAGCTTCCACGCTTTCGCGCGCTCGGCGCGCACGCCGTCGGCGTTGGTGCAGAAGAGGTCGGCGACGTCGCGGCGCATCTTGCGCTTGTCGACGACGCGCGTGAGCCCGCCGGTCCCCGGCAGCACGCCCAAGAGCGGTACCTCCGGCAGGCTCACGACCGTGGAGCGGTCGTCGATCATCAGGATCTCGTCGCACGCCAGCGCGATCTCGTAGCCGCCGCCCGCGCACGCGCCGTTCACCGCCGCGACGAAGCGCAGGCCGTCGTGACGGCTGGAATCTTCCATGCCGTTGCGCGTCTCATTGGTGAACTTGCAGAAGTTCACTTTCCACTGGTGCGAGGAGGTGCCGAGCATGTAGATGTTCGCGCCGGCGCAGAACGACCGGTCCTTCGCGCTGGTCACGACGACGCACGCGACCGCCGGGTGCTCGAACCGAATGCGGTCGAGCGCGTCGCGGAACTCGATGTCGACGCCGAGATCGTACGAGTTCAGCTTCAGCTTGTAGCCCGGCCGGATCCCCGCGTCTTCGTCGACGTCGAGCGCCAGCGTCGCGACGCGGCCCTCGACCGAGAGCGTCCAGTGGCGATAGCGTTCGGGCGAGGTGTCGAAGACGACGAGGTCCGACCTCGCCGGCGGGTCGGCGGTCAGCATTCCATGAACTATACTGCATGGATCGCGCCCACGCAAGCAGTATCATGCGCGTCACGCCGAGGTTCTGGACGCGCGTTTCGCTTTGTGCTACAGAGTTTAGTGATGTACCGAGCTTGCACCTGGCCCCGGTCCCTCGTCGCCGCCGCCTTCGTCGCGGCGGCCCTTGTCCTAGCGGCATGCGGGGCGCCGCCCAGCACGAACCGGGACGACTACGTCGGTGAGTACGTGTTCATGCCGCGGAATACGAACCCCGAAGACTTTGCCAGCTTCGTCATTCTGAAGCGCGACGGCACGGCCGTCGAAGTCCGGTTCGCCCAAGCGACCGGTAAGATCACCTCCACGAACACGAGATGGCGTCTCTACGCGAGCACGAGCGAAACCGTCTCGATCGGCAGCTTCGCTCACCCCGTTGAAGGCTCGCCATCCGACATCAAGCTCGGCATCAATGACGATACGGATTTCTATTACGAGAAGGTGCGCTAAGCCGCGCTAGCGTGGCCGCTCGGGTGGGCTCGTGACCGCGTGCCACAACAGCTCGACCGCCTCGCTCGGCAGCTTCCCGCTCGTGTCGACCGTCGCGTCGGCTCGGCGGTAGAGCGGTTCCCGGTTCGCGAGGATGCGCTGCAGGTCGGCCATCGACTCGCGGTTCCCGGCCATCGGGCGCATGTCGCCCTGCGCGACGACGCGCTCCATGTGCTCGGCCGGCGCGGCGCGCAGCCAGATCGTGTAGCACGCCGCGAGGAGGCGCTCGAACGTCGCCGGCTCCGAGACGATGCTGCCGCCCGTGGCGACGACGAAGCGCGGATGCGTCTCGATGATCCGCTCGAGGCAACGCCGCTCCATCCGCCGGAATCCCGCCTGACCGTAGAAGTCGAAGATCGTCGCGAGCGAGACGCCGCTCTCGCGCTCGATCTCGCGGTCGAGCTCGATGAACCGGACGCCGAGGTGGTCCGCGAGCGCGGCGCCGAGCGTCGTCTTCCCCGCGCCGCGGAGCCCGATCAGCGCGATCCGCCCCGCGCGGCCGGCGGCGTCCGCTTCGCCGAAGGTCTTCAGCAGCAGCGCGCGCGCCTCGACGAGCCGCTCCGGTCCGAGGCGGTTCAGCACTTCAGTCGCGGCGGCGAGATCGGGGGACGGCTCCGGCGTCTCGCTCACGAGGGCGGCGAGTGGGACGTCGAGCGCGCGGGCGACGCGGCGCAACAGCGTCAGCGACGCGTTGCCCTGGCCGCTCTCGAGCTGCGCGAGGTAGCGCTCCGAGACGCCGGAATCCTTGGCCAGGATCTTCCGCGTCATGCCGCGCCGCGCGCGCAGCGCCCGGACGCGGTCGCCGAGACGTCCCAGGAAGGCGGCATCCTCATCCGCGGTCGAATGCACTATCACGCTGGCAAACCCACTTGCCTGCACTATACTGCATGCCGATTGCGGATGCAAGCAGGATCGTGCGCGTTCGGGAGGTTTTGAATGCGACCTGGCGGTTCGTCGGCTTGGGGACTTCTCGTCGTGCTCGCGTCAGCCGCGATCGCCTGCTCGCCCGGCGGCGGGCACGTCACGACGGTCGCCGGCCAGACCGCGCCGCCGTACATCACGCCTACCCCGTGCACGATGCCGCGGCGAGGCCCCGGTGCCGCGATGTGGTGCTCAGTCCCGCTTGCGCCGGGCGTCGTGTGGCGCTACTCGTACCGGCCGCTGCCCGACGTCCCGCTCGTGAACGTCGTCGAGGTCGATCCGGAACGGGTGGTGGTGCGAGCGGTCGAGTCCGTCCGCGCGCCGCGCGGATACGAGCGCGTCGACGAGATGGCGCGGCGGACCGGCGCGCTGGTCGCGATCAACGGCGGCTTCTTCGACAACACCGGCACGCCGCCGCCGTTCAGGTTTCAATCCATGCTCCGCCTCCACGGCGCGACGATCGCGCACAACCTCGTCCCGCGTCCGGCGGTCGGGCTGCGCGGACCGCCGGCGCATCCGGTCGGGTTTGGGATCGATCCGCCGCCGTCGCCGGGCGGCGCCTCACTGAACGGGTTCAAGGACGCGGTCGGCGCCGGACCGTTCGTGGTCGTCCCGAACCCGAAGCCGTCGGCCGGGATCCCGTCCTGGACCGCGAGCCCGGGCGGTTTCGACTGGTCGTGCAGCGCGCACCCGCGCTCGGCCGTCTGGGTCCTGAAGGACGGCCGCATCGTCCTCGGGGCCTTCGACGGCTACGACGACGCGTCGGGATTCTGGCTCGACGCGCCCGGGTCGTCGTATTGCGGCAACGTCGCGCCGACAGGCTGGAACGGCGAGTCGCTCGGCGCGTTCATCCTCGAGCAATATCCCGACACGGTCCGCGCGATGAACCTCGACGGCGGCGGTTCGACGACGTTCGTCGTCCGCGGCATCGTCCGCAACGAGCAGCACAACGGCCCGCTGCCGCGCTCGGTGATCGACGGTATCGTGGTCTTCGCCGGCCCGGCCGCCGCGTCGGCCGTGTCACCCTGAGCCTGTCGAAGGGTGAGAGATCATCGTGCCGTCCGCGCCACATCACGCGACGTCCTCATCGACGGCCATCGCCTCGAGACCGTCCGCTATGACGGCGATCCGGCGCGCCCGCCGATCGTCATGCTGCACGAGGGGCTCGGCTCGGTCTCGCTGTGGCGCGACTTCCCCGAGCGGGTTCGCGACCGCACCGGCTGCACGACGATCGCGTACTCGCGCTACGGCTACGGCCGCTCCGACGTGCTGCGGGAAAAGCGCGAGCCCGAGTACATGCACCGCGAAGGCGGGATCGTGCTCCCCGCGCTGCTGCGCGCGCTCGGGATCGAGCGGCCGATCCTGTTCGGTCACAGCGACGGCGCGTCGATCGCGCTGATCTGCGCCGGCGCGCACCCCGCGATCGCGCGCGCGCTGATCCTCGAAGCGCCGCACGTCTTCGTCGAAGAGATCAGCGTGCGCAGCATCGCGGAAGCCAAGACCGCGTTCGAGACGACCGATCTCCCGGCGAAGCTCGCGCGCCATCACGCCGACGCCGCCGCGTCGTTCTACGGCTGGAACGACATCTGGCTCGACTCGCGCTTCCGCGCTTGGAACGTCGAAGCGTACGCCGCGCGCGCGCGCGTCCCGGTCCTGCTGATCCAAGGCGACGCCGACGAGTACGGCACGATCGCGCAGCTCGAGTCGATCGCCGCGCGCGTCTCGCAGACGGAGACGCTGCTCGTCCCGAATGCCGGCCACAGCCCGCACCGCGACGCGCCCGAGCTCGTCCTCGACCGCGTCGCGGCATTCGTCGCCCGCCTGTGACGCCGGTGACCGCCGCCGACTTGCAGGCCTCGTTTCGCGGCGAGATCTACGGCGATGCGTTGACGATGACGGAGGCATGGTTCGCCGATCACGTCCGGCGCAACGACGTCGATCTCGCGCGTTCGCCGCGCTGGACCGTCGGCGGTGAGCTCTCCGGCGCGGCGCTGCTCGGCTTTCGCGGCGACCGCGCCTGGGTCGGCGGATTCGGCGTCGTCCCCGCGTATCGCGGACGCGGGCTCGCGCGCCGCTATCTCGCCGAGACGCTCGCGATCGCCCGCGAGGCCGGCGCGGCCTCGCTCGAGCTCGAGGTCATCGCGCACAACGCGCGCGCGATCGCGCTCTACGAGCAGGGCGGCTTCGAGCGGATCGGCGAGCTGGTGGCGTGGTCGCGCGAGCCCGTGCGGCCTCGGGAAACCGCCGCGGTCGCCGGCGGTCGTAGCGTGGTCACCTCCGCGGCCCGCCTGCACACCGCGGCCGAGGTGGCCGCGCTCGCGCGCGATCCGGCGACGTGCTGGCAGCGCGAGCCGCGCGCGGTCGCGGCGGCGTCGCCCAGCGAGCTCGTGCTCGTCGGTCCTCCGCAGGCGCCGCGCGCGTACGCGTTCGTCCGAGCGAACGACGACGGGCGCGCCTCGGTCCTGGACGCCGGGATCATGCCGCAGTCCTCCGCGGACGATGCGACCGCGCTCATCGCGGAGCTGGACCGCCGCTTCGCGCCGGCGCTGATGCTCGTCAACGAGCCGCCCGACGGCCCGCTCCACGCCGCGCTCGGCGCTTCACTGCACTGGCGAGAGTTCATCCGCCAGTTCCGCATGCGCGCGGTGCTCTGAAGCCGGCGGCCAAACGCAAAGGGTCGCCTTGGCGGACGGAGAAGGCGGTCTGTCCTTCAGCCAAGCTCAGCAAGGAGTACGGGTATGCGCTCACGAGCCGCCAATGGTCATCCGTTCGCCGTTCCACCCGCGCCGGACGAGACCGTCCCGGCGACCGTCGCCGCGCCCGCCGCGGCGACGCTGTCCGCCGCTTCCAGCATCGTCGCGCACGACGGCGCGCTCACCGTCAAGGCGTACCGCGGCGACGGCTGCATCCTCATCGCGATGGACGTCGCGCAGAGCGCGTGTGAAGGTCTCGCGGGGTTCGCGATCGCGCGCTCGACCGACGGCGTGAACTTCACGTATACGCCGAACCGCCTCAGCTTCAACCCGAGCAAAGCGGTCATGGCCGACACCACGACCGAGGTTCGGCAGGCGAACGCCGAGACGACCGACGTCGCGCCGTACCAGAAGTTCCGCTGGGCCGACTACCCGCCGGTCACGGTCGCCGGCCCGTACACGTACCGCGTCGAGGCGATGTATTTCGTCGCCGGCAAGGACCCGGCGAAGGACGCGGGCGCGCTCGAGAAGCGCGCCTCGGTCACGTTCGCACTCCCGCTCACCGGAAGGATCTCGCCGCAGTTCGACCTCGCTTTCACTCGGGGCTACGTCTCTTCGCAAGCGTTCGCCGAGCGCTACGGGGCGGTGAAGAACCTGCGCGCGGACAACACGGTCGACTACGACACGCGCCAAAACGTCCCGGGCGTCACGCCGGCGACGAGCTATCGCGACATGTACCGCTGGCTCGGCGCCCGCGCGCGCCAGCTGCTTAGCGATTTCCTCGTGCAGTGCGAGAAGGACGGCACCGCGACCGGCTCCGGCTACGACGTCTTCGCGTACGATCTCGACGAGCCCGATTTCATCAAGGTGCTGGTGCGCGATGCGCAGCGCGGCTGGCCGATCCGGATGGTCCTCGACGACGCGCCGCTGCACACGAAGAAAGGCGCGCGCGAGATCGAGGCCGCCGCGGTCCTCGGGAAAGCCGGCGTCCAGATCAAGCGCGGCCACTTCAAGCGCTACGCGCACGACAAGTGCGTGATCCAGCGCGACAAGGCCGGTGACGCGGTCCGCGTGCTCACCGGCTCGGCGAACTTCAGCGTTCGCGGGCTATACGTGCAGTCGAACAGCATGATCGTCGTCGACGACGTCGAGACGGCGAAGCTCTACGGGCAGGCGTTCGACGAGGCGTGGAACGACATGTCGACCTTCCCGAGCTCGGAGATCGCCGCGCAATGGTTCGAGCAGAGCGGGCCCGGACTGCCGAAGTTCGCGGTCTCGTTCGCGCCGCACGCGGACGCGAGCGTCTCGCTCGACCGCGTCGCCGAGGCCGTCAAGAACGCGAAGAGCTCGGTTCTCTTCGCCGTGATGGAGCTCGGCGGAGGCGGCGACGTCCTGGCACAGCTCTCGGCGCTCACGAAGCGCACCGACGTCTTCTCGTACGGCGTCACGCAGTCGGCGCAGGGCCTCACGTTCACCAAGAGCGGAAAGCCGGGACTGCTGGTCCCGTTCGGCTACCTGAAGAGCAAGGTCCCCGAGCCGTTCCGCGCCGAGTGGAACGGCGGGATGGGCCAAGTGATCCACCACAAGTTCATCGTCGTCGACTTCAACGGCGAGAACCCGGTGGTGTTCTGCGGCTCCTCGAATCTCGCGCAAGGCGGCGAGCAG
>Ga0213878_10000379_pt1 | contig 16853 bp, 17 predicted proteins | sample VelepicoBEBS_R02_FD_161053 | JGI IMG/M metagenome (GOLD analysis project Ga0213878, IMG submission 161053) | Vellozia epidendroides bulk soil microbial communities from rupestrian grasslands, the National Park of Serra do Cipo, Brazil - BS_R02 | ecosystem: Environmental > Terrestrial > Soil >... | reverse complement strand
CGCTTCCACACCCAATAACCGTTGATAGAAATCTTTCTCATTCATTCCTCAACCTACCCAAAATCCCGCTTGCTCATCCCACGCTTTTCCCCGAAGAACCAGCAGTAAGCAGTAAGCAGTAAGCAGTAAGCAGTAAGCAGTTAGCAGTTAGTCGCCTATCCTTGTAACAGAACCGCTTCATCATTTCGTCGTGCAGCTGACCGCGATCCTGAGAGGATAAGATTGGTCCTGCACCTGCTAAAACTTCGTGATGCGGCTGACAAATTCGGCAAATCCAGGGTCTTTGCGAGCGGCAGCTAAATTTTGGAGTTGCGACACCTGTTCATTCGAAAACGTGGAAGCGACGGCGGTTCCTACCGCTCGCGCTTCGGCTGCGATCCGCGCTTCGATGCCGTGGAGCTGGTCAGGGCCGCTCAAGCGAAATGAAATTGCTGAAAGCGGACCAAATAATAGCGCTGGAGCCAAGTGTGGCCACGCAATTAGATCGGGTTCGACACCGGCTTCCCGCGCGAACACAAGGGCGATGCGATGCATCGCCTGCAGTTGCGATTCTCCCCGCGCGTCCCGGTATGCCGCGATTGCGGCATTCATCTGAGTCCGATCGGGAAACGGTCGTATCCCGCTCCAAACATAAGTGATCCAGCGAGCCTGTAGTTCCAGTGGTGGAAGAAAAGGTCCCGTTTGTTCCCAAAGACCAAGGAAAGCAAGGCCGGGTAAGTCCGGATGAAATGTGAATTTGTACAAGTTGGCATGCAGAGCGTCCAGATCGAGGAGGTCAGAGATTGCGGGACTCAAAAATGGGATACTCAACTCAAAGCCAGTACCTAAGATGATTGCATCAAACTCTTCCCAGGATTCGTCGCTGAACCGAACGTTCCGGCCCTGGATCTCCCGAATCCAGGGCTTAACGGTAATCCGTCCTTCAGCAACCAACGGCAGGAAATGCTGGCTCAATGCCCGTCCTACGATTAAGAAATTACCTGCTGGTCTGAACGCACCAAACTGCTCCGGATTGCCAAACACCTGGAGGATGTAGTCCTGCGTTTTCTCGCTCAGTCGTTCACGAGGAGTCGCCTCGGCATTAAGCGCAGCAAAACGGTTAAACGCTAGTACATCGCTTGGTACCCCGGCTACGAGCTTTTGCATGACATAGCGTTGACGGCGATAGGTTGATACGACGCGCAAGGCGCCAAGCATCGCAAGGTCGCTTGCGATTTCGAGCGCGCTGATGGCGCAACCGATCACGAGGACGCGCTTGCCGCGGAAGCTCTCCGGATCCTTATATCCAAAACTGTGGAGCACGCCACACTGACCGCAAAACGAGTCGAGCCCAGGCAGCGGCGGGACCAGGGGTTTGTTGAATCGGCCGGAGGCGACAACGACATACGGAAAAACTTCGCGCTTCTCTTGCGCGCCGTTGGATCGCACCAGCCATCCAGCTCCTTGCGGGTTCCGCTCAATTAACTCGACGCGGGTACCTAAGCAAACCTGTGGAAGTATGTCGAATCGCTCTGCATAACGCTTCAAATACGCAAGGATCTCCGTGTTGGATGGAAAAATTGCAGCCTTTGGTTCTAAAGCGAGATCGCTGAAGCAGGTTAGCCATCGGCTAGTGTTGGTCACCATCGAAGGCCAGATGCCACTGTGAGGAGAACGAGAGTTCCACTGACCCCCGATGTCATCGTCCTGCTCAAAGACGACTGGCTCGAATCCGTGATGTTTGAGATACCTCGCTGCCACTAGACCACCAGGACCGCTTCCAATGATAGCAACCCGGCATCGTGAAAGCGGTTGGCCAGCCAACCTCTCTCCAGATGCGATTTCGTTCATAGCTTTTCCTTTGTGGATTTATGAGCGATATCTAAACTAAATTTTGCACTGGCCAACATCAGCGATGGGTGGGTTTGTCACACCGAAATCTTCTTCTTACCGAGAGCAAGCTGGTCGTCCGTTCTATCGTATGGTTTCGTCCTGCCCGGCAGTGGATCCGAAGCAAGATCGGAAACGCGCAGTGAGTAAACCCGCTGGGTGAAAGCTTAAGGATGATTAGTTGGCTCGTGTTCCAGACTTCGAGCACTCCTGTCCTTTTTGTCCTCTAGCCAGGCAACGTCTTCTGTTGAATCAGCGAAGCGCTTCAAGCCAGCTTCGAGGATGGCGGAATCGGGGACCTTGTGTAAAGGCGTGTACCTAGGATGATGCGATTCCTTGTAGGGGTTATTGCGAGCCGCGTTGTAGCAGCAGATCATCGACCAGCGGGGCTTATCGGATGCGTTTTCAGCCGAGGCATGCAGAAGATTGCTGTGGAAGAAGAGCACATCGCCGGGGTCCATCTCGACGTAGAAAATCGGAAAACGCTCGAGGATTGCGGCAACGTGCTCCTTGTCGGCGCCGGCCTGATCTCCCGTTAGCACATGGTCTATTCTTCCCAGCAGATGAGTACCTTCGATCACCTGAAGGCAGCCATTTTCGCGAGTGGCTCGATCGACGGCAATAAATGCGCTGCAGAGATCAGGTGAAAGGACGCCGTTCTGATACCAGTAACCATAGTCCTGGTGCCAGGCCCACGCGCCACCGGTCTTCGCATCTTTCATTATCATCTTCGAATGGTAATGATAAATCTCGCCCTCGAGAATCCGCTCCGCGGAGTTAACGATGCGTTCGCAGCGCGCAAACATTCCGTAGATGGTGTCACCGGGCTGGTTCCAAAGGGAAAGACGAACAATCTTGCCGCGGCCGTCGTCCCGTCCGAAAGCATGGTCGTCGAGGGTCTTATCCTGTTTCGCGGAGCGCCCGAGCAAGTCGATCTCCTGCGAATTGAACATCTGGCGAACGAGTGTGTAGCCCTTTTGCCGGTATTCAGGGAGTTGGTCTGCAGTGATGGGACCGCTGGCCATAATAGGAGCCTCCTTCCAAAGCTTCTCATCGAGAGTTGGTGTGCGCAAGGACGGCCGAACAACCAACGCGCTGCAGAAGATCAAAATTCCGGGCAAGACGATCGTGTGGCTAGGCGACGAAGGACGCGGTCCTAGGAGCGAAAAAGTAGTCCTTGCTCACTTCTGGTCACGCAGTATGAAGTGTCGCCGGAAAAATGACTTCGCTTCCGGCAAAGGTGATCGCTATCGAAAAACGAGGCGATCAGTATCGGGTGATTGTGCAAATCGGTACCAAGTACCGGGGCTCATTCAACACACTCGCTTTTGGAGAGATCAAACCCTACATCGGCTCCCTGAAGGATGGCCGATTGGATCTTGTGTATTACCGGGATCCCGGGCTAAGCGAAGGGGATCCGTTTCCGCTTTGGACCCTGCATTAGCGCCTCGAATCGTGCTCGTCCTCTGGATAAACGCCAACTCTGAGCCCACATGGATGAGCGCTGCATCGATAGGGGCTAACAAGTCCTAGGCAAAGGCTAGAAGGTGCCAGGGGTGGCGACCCCTTCGGCCTCGCAAGCGAGGCAGCGCTCCAGGAACCCCTTGGTGTCCAGGTATAGTCTTTTCAGCATTTCGCGCCTTTGCTTGATTTTCTTAAATGAAACCACTGATTTCATTTAGATTCTTATACGAAACGGCTAGAATACTTATTAATTGAAACCATGCCGCTAAGAGCGATAGAGTGTCGATTATTTTATGGCTAAACGCGTAACCCAGGCTACCAACTCTGCCGGCGGTGTATCCGAGCGAAATGGCGTTGGCGCGGTGATTAGCGGGAAGAACCTGACGCTGAAGTCTGTCGCCGATTTACTTGAGTCGAAGGCACAAATAGAGCTGGATCCCGAGGCTCTTGAGGCAGTCAAACGTTCGCGGGCGATCGTGGAGAAGCGAGCGACCGGTGAAAAGGCGCTGTACGGGATCAACACCGGGTTTGGTGTGCTCGCGCATGAACGTATTCCGGCGAAAGATCTGGAGCGTTTGCAGCAAAACCTGATCCTTAGTCACGCGGTAGGCGCCGGGGACGAAGTTCCGGCTGAAATCGTCGCGCTGATGCTGCTACTCAAGGCGAACGGATTAGCGGTTGGGCTCTCGGGCGTGAGGCCGATCATCATCGATTATCTGATCCGATTCTATAACGAAGGGGTCTATCCCATCGTTTATACCAAGGGCTCTTTGGGGGCTTCCGGTGATTTGGCGCCTTTGGCGCATCTTACTCTACCGCTGATTGGCATGGGTGAAGTGTACCGAGGCCAGTTGAGGGTGCCGGCAGGAGAAGTGCTAAAGGAGCTCGCTCTTGCACCGCTGCAGCTGGAAGCTAAGGAAGGACTTGCTCTCATCAATGGTACCCAATTCATGACGGCTTACGCCGTCCATTGCCTGCTCCGGATTCAACAATTGCTAGTGACGGCGGACGTTGTTGCCGCGATGACGCTCGAGTCAATCAGAGGTAGTGCAGCGCCGTTCGACGCCAGGATTCATGAGGCGCGCCCCCATCCCGGGCAAAAGAAAGTCGCCGCCAGAATGCGGCAGCTCTTACGCGGCTCCCAGATATTGCCTTCTCATATCGATTGCCCCAAGGTGCAGGATCCGTATTCGATTCGTTGTGTTCCTCAAGTTCATGGAGCCGTCTGGGAGGCATTTCAGCACGCGAAGGACGGAGTGGAGCGGGAGCTGAATTCCGCCACCGACAATCCGCTGGTCTTCGACGACGGCGATATTGTGAGCGGCGGTAACTTTCACGGCGAATTACTGGCGTTTCTTCTGGATTACCTCGCGATTGCGTCCGCAGAGATCGCTTCTATTTCTGAGCGCCGCCTGTTCTTGTTGCTAGGAGGCGACACGCTGGGTGACATCAAGTTGCCGAAGCTTTTGATGAAAGATACCGGGCTGAACTCCGGATTTATGCTGCCCCAATACCTGGCGGCGGCATTGGTGTCGGAAAATAAGGTGCTGGCTCACCCGGCCTCGGTTGACTCCATCCCCAGCTCATTAGGCCAGGAGGATCATGTTTCCATGGGCGCGACGAGCGCAACGAAGCTTCTTGAGATAGTGAAGAATGCCGAAACCGTGCTTGCGATCGAACTGATGAGCGCGGCTCAAGCGCTGGACTTTATTCATCCATTGAAAGCGGGTGAAGGCATAGAAGCCGCGCATGCGGAATTTCGGAAGTATATTTCGTTCGCCGAATCGGATCGTTTATTTCATGATGATATTCAGGTCGCGCTGCAGGTTTTGCGATCCGGGAAGATAGTGAAAGCGGCGGAGTCGGCGGTTGGCGTATTGGGGTGAAATCGTCCTCGTACTCGTCGTCGTCCTCGTACTCGTCGTCGTCCTCGTCCTCGAAGGCGTGGGGCAACGAACGGATGATGGAGTGACTTGGGCGAGCCGGGAGACGAGGGCGGAAGAACGAGACGGAGTTCGGAAGATCAAGGTTACATTCGCAAATTTTTGGAAGAATAGAACGTATCTCGAGGACGAGGACGACGACGAGTACGAGAACGATAAAAGAGTCTAGAACCCATTATAACAATGAACCCAGTTCGAGCCCCCAGAGGTAAAGAGATCAGCTGCAAGGCATGGCCACAGGAAGCTGCTCTTCGCTGTTTGATGAATAATCTGGATCCGGATGTGGCGGAACGACCGGATGAATTAATCGTTTACGGTGGACGTGGTAAAGCCGCGCGGAGTTGGGATTGTTTCCATGCGATTGTACGCGAGCTGCAGGGATTGGGGAACGATGAGACTTTGCTGATCCAGTCCGGCAAGCCGGTCGCGGTGTTCCGCACGCACGATGAAGCGCCTCGAGTCCTAATAGCGAACTCGAATCTCGTGGGTGCTTGGTCGAATTGGTCGACATTTGATCGTTTGGAGAAGGCCGGGTTGATCATGTACGGACAGATGACGGCGGGCAGCTGGATCTACATCGGGTCACAGGGAATTGTGCAGGGCACATTCGAGACGTTTGCGGCGATGGCGAAACGGCATTTCGGCGGGGATTTGGCCGGGAAATTGGTGATCACCGGAGGACTCGGTGGAATGGGTGGAGCCCAGCCTCTGGCGATTACGTTAAATGGAGCTGTTTGTCTGGCAATTGAGGTTGACCCCCGAAGAATTCAGCGTCGAGTCGATACCGGTTATTGCGATCGCATTTCGTATAACCTCGACGAAGCGATTGGTTGGTGTGAAAACGCGCGACAAAAGAAGGAAGCGTTTTCAGTCGGGTTAGTTGGGAATACGGCCGAGGTTTTGCCGGAGCTGGTTCGGCGTGGCCTGGCAGTTGATGTAATAACTGACCAGACCAGCGCGCATGATCCTTTAATTGGTTATATTCCCAAAGGCCTAACGCTGGAGGCGGCGGAGCAACTCCGTCAGAGCGATCCCACCGCCTACGTTGAACAATCAATGGCCTCGATGGCCGAGCATGTCGACGCGATGCTGGCTCTGCAACGGAGCGGCGCGATCGCCTTCGATTACGGCAACAATCTCCGGAAACAAGCTTACGATGCCGGCTGCAAAGATGCTTTCTCGATCCCAGGATTTGTTCCGGAATATATCCGGCTCCTATTCTGCGAGGGTAAAGGACCGTTTCGTTGGGTGGCGTTGTCCGGCAATCCCGACGATATCCGCAAGACCGACGAGCTGGCTCTTACGCTCTTTCCCGATGACCCGACGCTGACTCGTTGGTTCCGTCTGGCCCGGAACAAGATCCACTTTCAGGGATTGCCTTCGCGAATCTGCTGGCTTGGTTACGGTGACCGCGCACGGATGGGGTTGGCGATGAACGAGATGGTCCGTCGCGGCGAACTGGATGGACCGGTTGCTATCGGCCGTGACCATCTGGATACCGGTTCGGTCGCATCGCCGTTTCGAGAAACGGAAGCAATGAAAGATGGATCGGATGCGATCGCGGATTGGCCGATCTTAAATGCACTTTTAAATACGGCAGGCGGAGCAACGTGGGTGTCGGTGCATCATGGAGGAGGGGTTGGAATGGGATATTCGTTGCATGCGGGCCAGGTGACGGTTGCGGATGGAACGGAGCTGGCCGACCGGCGATTGGAGCGAGTTCTAACCAACGACCCCGGCATCGGCGTCGCGCGACATGTGGATGCCGGTTATGACGAGGCGAAGCAAACGGCGCGGGAGAAGGGAATCCGGACACCGCTAGTCTAAAGAAGGAGTCAGGAGCAAGGATCCAGGAGCCTGGAGGTCTTAGGTGTTTGCCATGAAATGGCAGAAGAGAACAGCCCAGGGCTTTAGCCCTGGGAAACGCAACCACCAGAGTTCGCCCTGAAGGGGCGACAGAGAGATTTAACTCGGTACGCAACGGTTCTGGTTGAACAAAATGTTATTTGCCCACCGCGCTCCCATTCGGCCGCCCTTTCAGGGCGAATATTCGTTATTGCGCACCCCAGGGCTGAAGCCCTGGGCTATTCTGTTTAGCCATTTCATGGCATAAGGCCCGTTCGCCGTTTCGGAAAAAATGCCACGCGATCTGATCATCGTTAACTGCAAACAACTCGTCACACTCGCCGGCCCCGCCGTTCCTCGGGTCGGTCCTGCTCTCAATAACCTCGGCATCATCGAAGACGGGGCGCTGTGGGCGAGGGACGGAAAAATTGAACGAGTCGGAACCTGGGATGAAATCAAGGCGGTTGCACCAACCGATGCCGATACGGTTGACGCGGAAAACCGTATCGTGTTGCCCGGCTTTGTCGATGCACACACGCACCTGGTGTTTGGTGGCTCGCGAGCGGATGAGTTTGAGCGGCGCGCCTTGGGTGAATCGTATCAATCGATTGCGGCTTCGGGAGGCGGGATTCGATCGACGGTTCGTCAGACCCGGGCGGCCACGGAGCTTGAGCTTTTGATCAGTGCCAAAAGACGGGCACACTGGCTACTCAGAAACGGCACGACCACTGTCGAGATAAAATCAGGCTACGGATTGGCTTTGGAGCACGAGGTCAAAATGCTGCGGATTGCCAGATCTTTGGGAGAGACCGGTACGTTGCGTGTGGTGGGCACATTCCTAGGGGCACACGAATTTCCGGACGAGTTTCGTGATCGGCGCGAAGACTACGTTGAGCTTCTGATTAACGAGATGTTGCCTGCGATCGCGAATGAGCAATTGGCGGAATACGCGGACATATTCTGTGAACCGCACATTTTTAACCACGAGACCGCATTTCGAATTATGACCGCCGCATCCAAGCTCGGATTCGGTTTACGAATGCATGTAGATCAGCTGAGTTTATCGGACGGCGCACAACTTGCCGCCAGATTGAAAGCGGCTACGGCGGATCATCTCGAGCAGACGGATGAGCCTGGTATGCTGGCGCTACGTGACGCCGGTGTTCAACCGGTCTTACTACCAGGTTCGGTTTACGCCCTGGGATTACATCGGTATCCTGCTGCCCGGCGGATGGTAGAATTGGGTCTGCCGATAGTTCTAGCGACCGACTTAAATCCGGGCTCATCGCCGACGCCGTCCATCCCGATGGTGCTTTCGTTAGCTGTAACCCAGATGAAGCTTTCCGTGGCCGAAGCGCTTAGCGCAGTAACCATCAATGCTGCGTATAGCCTGAAACGCAGCCACGAAATTGGGTCTCTGGAGAGAGGGAAATACGCAGATATTGTGATTCACGATTGTAGCGACTATCGAGAGCTGGCCTATTACTTCGGAGTCGAACCCGCTCGTCAGGTCTTCATCGGAGGTGAGTCCGTCTATGAGCGTTGAAGAGAAGGAGCCGGGAGCGAGAACGAAGTTGCCTCGCGCTAGCGAGTATCTTTCTTCTCTACTGAGTGCTGATGTCTATGACCGAGACGGCGCCGTCATCGTAATTCGTTACGTAGGCGCGGAGCCCATCAGGAGCAATCGCAATACCCCTAGGGTAATTGCCGACCGGAATCGGGGAACCGACGAACCCATAGGTCGTTGTATCGATCGTCAACACTCCACTAACAGCGGCCGAATACGTAACGTAAAGATATTTTCCATCCGGTGTTACTGCCGCAGCCTGGGGGAATATTTGGGGAAGCGGAATCGTTTTCACTACCTTGTTAGTTTTGGTGTCGAAAACGATGACATCCTGGTCGTCGACAATGTAAAGGGTGTGTCCGTGGATGCTCGTCGATCCTGGGTCACTGATACCGAAAGGAGCGCTCACGTTAACTTTTTTCTCGGTCGCCGTGTCAATCTTTGAGACAAAAAGCTTAATGCCTGTGGGATCTTTCTTGCGAGTGGCGGCGAAAGTCAAATAGGCGGACCGGCCGCTCGAATTGAATACTACGCCACAGGGCGTCTGGTCGAGCCAACCGCTAGGAGGGTTGATATTTATTGTTCCCAAGACCTCGTTTGTCGATGTGTCGATGACCGGAACCCCTTGCCCTTGGAAACCAGTCGCAACGTAAAGCTCGGCTCCATCCGGGCTGACTGCCAACTGATTGGTGCCAAACGGCTCACCCGAGCCGAGATCGATCGTTTTCGTCACCGTGTTAGTTGGAGTATTAATAACCGAGATCGGGATTTGCCCTTGATGAACGTTTGCCGCGTATACGGTTGCCCCGTCAGGCGTAATGGCTAACGCAACCGGATTAATGCCAACCGGGATGACAACCGCGACCGTATTAGTCGTTGCCTCAATCACCGAGACGGAATTAGAGACTTCGTTTGCGACATACACGAGTTTGCTAGTCGGATTCACGACCACGCCCCACGGCGACAATCCGACCGGAATTGTCGCAACCACCTGATTCTTGGGCTGCCCAGCGCTGGGCAAAGCATCCGTTGCCGTCTGCGCGAAGCCCGAGACAAGGGTTGCCAAAAAAACACACAGCCCGAGTGAAATCTCAGCTGCTTTAATTCTCATAGCCCGCCACGTTTTCTCTTCACATATTAGATTAATGCAAAAAACCGCGGAAGGGTTCAAGGAAATCGGAAGGTGGTAGAAGTGGGATTCGCAAGGATAGGGTTGGATTTCAAGGGAGTTTGTCCGAATTGCGGAGCGACGGGGCCGAAGAGAATCCAGGAGCCAGGACCTTGCGCGCAAAACCGACAGGCCGCTCATATGGACGGGTCTGAATTGAAAGGTCTCTTGAAAAATCAATGCCAACCTTTGTGAACTCTGTGTCTCTGTGGTGAAATTCGACGCGAATGAGTAAGGACGCAGAACGTGGCTGGTTACCGGACTTCCTGCTGATAAACGGTGAAATAAAAAGCGGGACGGCGTTGTTTGCGGATGAATCCGGAATAATTACCCGGTTTTCTCAAGCTCCGGCCGATCTGGCAGGGGCGCAGCGTCTAAAAGGACGGGCAGTTTTGCCGGGGCTGGTCAATGTCCATTCCCATACCTTCCAACGGGTCATTCGTGGACGGACCGAGTGGCGAAAGCAGGGGCAACGCGACACCTTCTGGACTTGGCGAGAAAAGATGTATGATGCGGCAACGCGATTAAGCCCGGAACAGATTTATCAGACGGCGAAAGCTGCCTTTTTGGAGATGCTGCTTTCCGGGATAACCACCGTCGGTGAATTTCATTATTTGCATCATCAAGCAGACGGCAATCGTTATTCCGATCCTAACTTGATCGCAAAACTGGTTATTCAGGCAGCCAGGGAGGTCGGTTTGCGAATCGTGCTATTACGTACGGCGTATTTGCGGGCCGGTTATGGTAAACCGCCGAATCCTGGGCAAACCCGATTTATTACGGGAGACGCAGCTACCTTCATTTCTGATACCGAGGAACTGTCGGGTTGGGTGAAAAAATTCCGTTCTCGCGGTGAAGCAGAGGTTGGGGTTGCGCCTCATAGTGTTCGCGCGGTGACCCGGGATTATCTGGTCGAGATCGCCGACTATGCGCGGCAGCAAGAACTTTGCCTTCATATGCATGTGTCGGAACAGCCGGGTGAAAATGAAGCTTGTATTCAAGAATACGGAGTTTCACCGGTTACATGGTTAGAGCGAATGGGTTTGTTGGGCCCACGGTTTACAGCCGTGCATGCGATCCATATCAGTGAGGCAGAGGCTGGTTTCCTGGCGGATTCAGGTAGTTCAATCTGTGCTTGTCCAACTTCGGAACGAAATCTGGCAGATGGCGCCGTGCGAGCCGATTGGCTACTGGCTCGCGGGGCAAATATCTGTCTGGGCAGCGACAGCCAAATCCAGATCGATCTTTTGGAGGACGCGCGGCTGTTGGAGTACCACTTGCGCATGCAGCAACTCGAGCGGGTGGTGCTAGATCCGCAGACGCCCGGGCGAGAAAGGCTGAGCCAGATGCTGTACGAGGCCGCATCCAAAGCGGGCGCGAAATCGCTTCGTCAAAAAGTAGGTGAACTAGCTATCGGTAAACCGGCTGACTTTGTGGGGATCGATCTTGATGATCTCAGCGTCACAGGCGCTAGCCCGGACATGTTGCTGGCCAACGTTGTGTTTTCGTTGGAACGGACGGCGGTGAAGGATGTCTATGTCGGAGGACGGTGTGTGGTAACGGATGGCCGTCATCCGCTTCAGGAAAATATTACGGCAGAGTTCAAGGGGGTGCAGGGCGAGTTTTGGAAGTGATTCAGCCGATTGGCGTGGTGATGGATGGGATCTATGCGACTTATGGGACTAATAGGATCTCATCGTGCTCGTGCTCGAAAGCGTGGCGTGATGAGGAGTCGAAATTGTGGAGAGCTCAGGAAGGGCTTTTGTCCCGGAGGGACGACGTGATTGTAGCCTGGTCCGGCAGCGGCCGGACCAGGGATGCGTTTAAAAAACGGCCCGTCCCGTAGGGCACGGTCTGAGTTGGTCTGCTGGCGCGTTCACCGCTCAAGGTCGCAGAACGTTCCGTCCGACCCAATCGCACCGTTCCCTACGGGACGGTTCCTTTTTTGGACACATTCCAGGCAGTAAACTGCCAGGCTACTATCAACTGGTCCCTCCGGGACAAAATCCATGCCTGAGACCTGTCCGCAAAATCGACGCCACATCACACTCTCACCAATCTCGAGCACGATACTAATCAGCAAGAGAGCAAACTCAAGTAACTGTGCCAATGCCGGAGCATGAGTCCTATCCCCATGATCACAAGAGTTCGGATACCGTAACCCACGAGAAACGAGAGAGGCACTGCGGAGCAGGCGAGACTGCAACTGGCTATTTTGCGTGCGAACACGAGGTGGTGCGATTCGATTTTCATTGGTTGTCCCTTTCGATCCCTCCGCCAATTGCCAGTCTCCGTCTCTATACTAAGAGAATCAGGCCGGCGAGGTTTCAATGTTTCTGAGGATAGACGCCGGTTTGACGCGCGATTGCAGACTCGCCTCTCTTACAGCTCGGCAGAATGACAAATTAGAAATGACAGATGACAAATTCCTTTGGCTCACCCGGCGTGCGGCTGCAGCAAATCTGTCATTTGTCATATCCGAGCATCAGGCGAGGATGTAGCGATGGGCGTCACCGAGATTTTACTGGATCTGATTGCGATCCCTTCGGTTTCATCGGCTTCAAATCGGGCGGTGATTGAGTATGCCTGCCAATGGCTGACGCCGGACCAATGGGCTATCCGAACGTTTCCGTACGCTGATCCCAATGGGATTGAGAAAATAAACCTGGTCGCGGCGCCTAGGAGACTTCTTCAGCACGGGGACGATGTTCCCAGCGTCGAGTTAGCCTTGGTTTGCCACACCGACACCGTTCCATATCCGGATAGTTGGCCGGAAGCCGTGCACCCAAAGGTGATGAACGGACGGGTTTATGGGAGAGGCGCGTGCGACGTAAAAGGGTTCCTGGCGTGTATTTTGGCAGCAGTGGGGGACCCTGAGATATCGGAGCGGTCGCTCGCGGTGGTTTTTACCGCGGACGAAGAAATCGGGTGCGTGGGCGCAAAACGCTTGCTTGGAGAAAAGCGGCTCTATGCCCGCAATGCGGTGGTGGGTGAGCCGACCCAATTGCGCCCGGTTGTCGCAGGAAAGGGCTACGCGTTGGGAGAAGTTGTGGTGCAAGGGAAGGCGGCCCATAGCGCTTTTCCGCAAGCCGGTCGATCGGCAATTCTTGATGCGGCCGCGTTGATTGACTCCATCCGCAAGATTGGGCTCCGCGCTGCAGCGGAACGCCATGAACGGTTTGATCCACCTTTCACGACCGTCAATATCGGGACGATTTCGGGAGGGACTGCTAAAAATATTGTTCCCGCCGAATGCCGATTTCTGGTGGAATGGAGGCCGGTGCCAGGACAGAACGAGCGCTGGATTGCTGATCTTATTGGCGAAGAGCTGGCCCGAGCACAGCGGGAGGATCCCGGACTACAGGCGACCTTTGAGCCGATTCGGGTCGACGGGGGCTTTGAAACCGATCCGCAAAGCAAATTGGTCGGAGAAGTTGAACGCTTATGTGGTAACGCCGCCGTGGCGGTGGCATTCGGCACCGAGGCACCCTATCTGAAAAAACTCGGCGCCGAGACCGTAGTTTTCGGTCCCGGCGATATGAAGACCGCGCATTCCGTGGAGGAGAATGTGCCGGTCGAGGAATTGGAGCGGTGTGTAGAGATCCTGAAGGGGCTGGCTTACAGCCTGGCGAAATGATCCGCTGCCACATAGGCATTAGCTTACCGACGTAGGAGCAGATAGCGCGCAACCACGCCCCAGGTCGGGGCGTTGCATTCGGCGTTTTCAGGTTTATCGGATGTCGGCGCAGACAGACTGGCTGCTGGCGTGGCGTTCGATGAGATGCGACGCCCCGGGGTGGAGGTAAGTTCAGCACGCCCGGCTTTAAAACAACTCTGGATTGTGCCCCGCCAACCGGGAGCCGCGGCCGGACTCGTCTTTCGGCGCTAGGCGCGATAAACTGTTTCCAAATCTTCAGGCGGGATTCCCCTAATGCGGCTCCCCTCCGTTCAGCGTGGTGCGTGCGTGTCAACTGCTGCTATGTCGGTTCGGTCAAGACTTATGGGCAGCTGCCCGATCATTAGCCGAGCCTCTGGCGAGGCTCTTACGGTCGTCCGCCGAAGCTGGCGTAGTCGTCCACGTCGAGCACATCAAACCAGGTAATGATGTCCTCTCGATCGGGGGCGACTTTTTTGACCATTTCACTGAAGTATTCTCGGCTTTCGTTGTCGGCCGGGCTTCTCTGAAGTTGATAGTCAGACCATGAATAAATTTCGAAGTCGGTCCGCTTGGTATTCGCCTGGATCCAGGCCAGCACTTCGGTATCCGATTTTCCGTCCTTCAATAGCTTCAGAATATCATCGGCGCTGACGGCGAGGAACGCGGTTAAGCGCTGATCGAGAGGGCAATTGAAGTGGTATTCTCCGACGGTACCGGCCAAGTGGGCGCGGCCTTTGTCGAGCATGCGTGGCAGCATGACTAATCCGCCCAGTTTGACTCTGGGGCTACGAGGAGGGCGTTGGGTGAGATCGGTAGCATTCATTTCGAAGAAACTGACGACGACCGACAGGTTCGTCAACAGCCGGCAAGGATTAGATTCCAGACGGCGCTTGGACGCCCCGCCTGGAATCTAATCCTTGCCGGCTATTAGCATTCCTGGCCCCAAAGGCAGGTGCCTTTGGGGCCAGGAATGCTCTTGCATGCCGGATAGGCCAACCGCTATTAAGTTGGGTGTGTGTCCCCGCTTTAGTCCACTCATCGTTGTGGCGTCGATTCTTCTCGGCCAATCTGTCTGGGCCGATTCCTTCGTTTTCGATCCGACAACCAATGGCCGGGTTCCGCTTCCCTCCTGGTTGCCTGATCGACCCGTGGCAATCGCCAGCAATCATGCTGAACTATCCTTTAAGGTTGTTCCGGTAGCCGATGATGACGACTTGGCTTTAACCGTCGTTTTTGTCGAAGACATGGGGGGTTATCTCAGCGTTTACTGGCAGCCTCAAGGCGGTTCGAGACAGTTAATCTGTGCAAATCTGTTTGAGAATATCTCGCTACCGAATCAGCGAACGATCCTGATCAATCGGCCAACCTTGGGTGGTCCCGGGAAATTGATTCTGTCGTCCAGCTCGGACGTATTGCACATCAAGCGAGTGCGTCTTGATTGGGCGCGTCCGGGTGTGGTCCGTTTGTACGATTTGATGCCGAATGGCGCTCTAATCACGTCCGCAGGCAAGATTTACGCACCGGAAGAAGTGGATGGAAGCCCACTCACTCCGGTCGCCGATCGATGGGATGGGTCAGTTTATACGACTTCGGTCTCGGAGAACGCGGAACGGGTCGAACAGGGTGTGCAATACCCGGTTTCGATTCCGAAGCCGGTTCGCCGGGTCCGGGTGGAGGTCTTAGTCAATGGGTTGCCATTAAGCAGTTCGGTTAAACTTTGGCTCAACGGCGCGCAGATTGGCTCGTTAGCCATGGAGATTCCGGAACTCACTGATCCTGGTTATTTTCATAGCCGGTCGCAAGGAGATCATTATACCGGCTGGCGTAAGGGTGTTTTCCTGCTTTCTGCCCGCCAAGTGAAGAAAGGCGATAACGTGTTTCAGTTTCAAGGTCCACCGAATACGCCGCTAGCTATCCGAGACTTTTTACTGCAGATTCAATATGCCTCGGATTGACTTGAATAGCGGATGTACTAGCTTCGGGACCGGCCTTATGAAACGTAAAGTTGTCTCAAGTCGCAGGGCTAATTTCGTTGGGAATAATCGCGGGCGCGCGGGGTATACACTAATGGAGATAATGCTGGTGGTGGCGATCATCGCCGTGCTGGCAGGCGGCGTCATCATCAAGATGACTGGTATTTTGGACGTAACGAAAATTCAGCGCTCGGAGCAGGATATTGCGAACATTTACAGTGCACTCAAACTCTATGAGGCGCGTAACAATCAACTGCCAGAGCAAAGCCAAGGTCTGGAAGCGCTGGTAAGTCCTCCCACTACCGGCACCGCGCCGTCGAACTGGGTCAGGTTGATGGATAGCTTACCGGTTGATCCCTGGAACACACCTTATCAATATCGGAACCCCGGCAAGAAAGATCCATCCGGGGTGGACGTCTACTCGCTCGGTCCACAACGCAAGGAAGGTGAAGGTAACATTTACCGGCGCGTGAATTGACGCTGTTACCGCCGTGAATGCAGCGAACGCCGTGAACGCAAAACCGTCCAACGGCGTTTTTGTCGCGCTTCTCCACGGGCGACCTACCGTTCGCCGGACAGCTGCTTTCACCTTACTGGAGATTTGCTTTGTACTGTTTATCGTGGCCGTTCTATTCGCGGTAGCCGCGCCGCCAGTTGCCAAACAGTTCCAGGAGGAACAGATCCGAAAGCCGGTACGCGAGCTACAGAGCTTTGCCAAAACGGCTCGGCGCCTCGCTATGGAACAAGATCGAGCTTATGTGGTCCTCTTATTAAACACGGGGTACCTGTTAGAACCGTTAGAAAAGAAGGACACAGACTCCCAATCACTTCGATACGACTTGCCAGGCAATGTTAAGTACGAGATTCAGCGGCCGGCGGATCGGGACCTGAAGACCGTAGCGGATGCACGCTGGGTATTCACGCCGAATGGCCTTTGTGAGCCGATCGTTTTCTATTTCCAACGCGACCAGGATTGGGTTCGGTTCAGGATAGACGCGTTAACAGCACGGATCGAGCACGAGGAATCGTTTATCCGATGAGCCCGCAAACTATCGACACCCATGGAGCGCTGCCTTGCTTGCGAGGCCGACTCGGTCGGAACCACGGGGCTTTACTGCTGGGAAAGGCTACCCACCCCCCAACCGCAAACGGCAAACCGCTAACTGCGAACCGGCACGGCTTCGTGCTTTGGGAAATGTTGCTGGGGCTCGCCATCTTTTGCATGGGAGCGATCGCTCTTACCACGGCCCTGCAGCAGGCTGTCGATACGGTGATCTTGATCCATGACGAATCCGAAGTTCGCCAGGATTTGGAAAGCATCTTGGCGGAGGCGAGTGTCAACAAGCTGCAGCCCGGGAAAACGGCG
>Ga0213878_10000378_pt1 | contig 16872 bp, 12 predicted proteins | sample VelepicoBEBS_R02_FD_161053 | JGI IMG/M metagenome (GOLD analysis project Ga0213878, IMG submission 161053) | Vellozia epidendroides bulk soil microbial communities from rupestrian grasslands, the National Park of Serra do Cipo, Brazil - BS_R02 | ecosystem: Environmental > Terrestrial > Soil >... | reverse complement strand
GCGATCAATCTGCGAGAGTTAGCTTTTGCCGGGCGATTACAGGCGCAAGACTGGGCCTTCGGGAGTTGGTTACCGGACTGGTGGCCGGTGATTTCATTTCCTTGGTGGGTCCTGGTCGGATGCCTCGTCTGTTTCGCGGTTAGTTTCATTTTTGCGACGCCCCGCGATCGAGTAATGATGGCCGAAAGACACGTTACGGGCCGGGACGATCAAGTAAAATCGCCGGTGAGCAGGTAGTGAGCGTAACGTCAAGCATAAGATGAAATTAATAGCAAATTTATTTGGCCGAATTCCGGGACTTTTTGCTTGCTGACTCCAGTGCGTGATTCTAAGCTGACATCCGCTCGACGGGAACGAGGCGGGTACATGTGAATAACTTGTGGATAAAGTATATTGAGCGACTGCATCGATTTCAGGGTGAGCGGAAGTCGTGACGGATGGAGTCAAGTATTGGGTGATCGATTCAAGGTACTCGTGCAAAGTGCGCTAACATCATAACTATCTGAACAATAACGGTTTAAATCGTTCCTACTGCAAGTGACCCCCGGAATCCAACAAAACCTGATCTGCCGTTCGCCGCTGCGTCGCGCATTGGAAGCACGCAGGCATCGGGATCGAACAGCAATAAAGGCGTGTGGATAAATCACTTATGGAAGAGAGCTACCGTAGAATCTGGGATGAGATAGCCTCTAACATTCAGCCACACGTCAGCGTTGATGCTTTTCAAAGGTGGTTCGCGGCGATCGAATTAATTCAGGCGGACGAATTGGCCCTTACTTTCCAAGTGCCAAATACGATCTACCAACTCTGGATCGAGAGTAATTACCTGAATCTGGTCCAATCCGCTACGCTATCGGTTCTTGGTAGCCCGCGTAGTATAAAGTTTCGCGTGGCGGACAATGGAAAGGCCAATGCAGTGGCCGAATCTCGGGTCGAGGCATCCAGCGAACCGCCCCAGGCAAGAATTCAGGACAAGGAGTCTGAGGCGGTGAGTAACCATGGAATGAATCCGCGGAACAGCTTCGAGACGTTCGTCGTGGGCTCCAATAACCAGTTTGCTCATGCCGCGGCGCTGGCTGTCGCGCAGTCGCCGGCGAAAACCTACAATCCATTGTTTATATACGGCGGAGTAGGCCTGGGAAAGACCCACTTGATGCAGGCGATTGGCCAACAGGTCATGGACCGGAAGAAAAACTTCAAGGTAATGTACCTTTCAAGTGAGAAGTTTACGAACGAGTTCATCGATGCAATCCAGCACAATACATTGGTTAAATTCCGCAAGCGTTATAGGCAGTCCGATGTATTACTGATCGATGATATCCATTTCCTTGCAGGCAAAGAACGTTCGCAGGAGGAATTTTTTCACACTTTCAATACCTTGTTCGACGGCCGCAAGCAGATCGTTCTCTCAAGCGATCGGCCCGCCAGCGAAATAGCGAACCTGGAGCAGCGACTGGTCTCTCGTTTCGAATGGGGCCTCACAGCGGAACTGCAGCCACCGGATATCGAGACCCGGATGGCCATTTTGCGAAAAAAAGCTCAGGCTCTCCATGTCCAACTCGCGCAGGAGGTTCTTGAATTTTTGGCCCAGCGTGTTCGTTCAAATGTTCGGCGGCTGGAGGGGGCACTGATGAGGGTCGCTTCCTTTGTTTCCTTGAGCGGTCGGGAGATCTCGCGCGACACTGTCGAGCAACTGCTGAGAGATATCCTGCAGGAAGAAGCGAAGAAGACGGTCACAATCGATCAGATCCAAAAAAAAGTCGCTGAACATTTCGACGTCCGGCTTGCGGATATGACAAGCAAACGGCGACCGGCCAATATCGCTTTCCCACGCCAGGTCGCAATGTACCTCGCTCGCCGTCATACGAAAGCTTCTCTGAATGAAATCGGGGACGCCTTTGGCGGTAGAGATCACGGGACAGTCTTGCACGCCTGCAAGACCGTCTGCGAGCGAATGCAGAAAGAAGATCAGGTCCGCCAATTAATTCTCTTGCTCGACACGCAGCTGGAACGCTGAGGAAGCCAACGCTGTGCTAGGAATGCGCTCCGGCGTGCCGGTAGGGCCCATACCGGGAGGCGCGGACCGCATCCCTACCGAGATCGTGATCCGACAGCGTCGTTTGCTGAACAAGGTTGACCTTGTCGGGAAATTTCTCTAATCACCGGAAAGGAATGCGCTCAGCTAGCCTGCATCGCTTACAATTTTTAAAGATTTGTAAACGACGCAGGCTGTGGCAGCGGCAGTCTCCGGCTACGCCGGAAAATTCCGCTGCTTTTTTGGAGGGAGAATTGGAAAACAGTTTGTTTCGATTCATTTATTTTAAAACAGGCTCTAAAGCAGACGCGCAAGTGTCTGTTTTAGAGCTCTCTAGCCCGCAATGAGCTCGTCGCCTCGGCTTTCGCGTGGTTTTTGCGGGCTAGCTGCGGATTCGTTCGTTAGCCTGAAAGCGGAGATTCCCTGGTCGCCTCACTTCCAGCGACTTGCGGAGATTTCCGGCGCATGATTTGATATTCTCACACCATGAAATTCAGCGTCAGTAAGGACAAATTGCTCGAGGGGCTTTCTACCGTTCAAAATGTGGTTAGCACCCGCACGACACTACCGATCTTATCAAACGTGTTGTTGCAAGCGAGCGATGCAGAAATTCGGCTGACTACAACTGACCTGGATGTCGGTGTCCGCGGGAGTGTGGAAGCTCAAGTGGAACGTACGGGGGCGACGACTCTGCCGGCTCGGAGACTATTCGCCATTGTTCGTGAATTACCTGCCACGGAAATCTATTTCGACGTCGATTCGAAGAATCTCGCATCAATCCGGAGCGGAGCGAGCTACTTCAAAATTCTCGGTTTACCCGAAGAAGAATTTCCGCCGTTGGCGCGTTTCGACGAGGCCAAGGTTTTTTCGATCGCGCAAAAGGACCTGAAGGATGGCCTGAAGAAAACCTCCTATGCGATATCGACAGACGAAACGCGTTACGTGCTGAACGGTATCCTGTTTTCGTTCAAAGATAACAAGTTGACTTTGGTGGCGACCGACGGCCGGCGGCTGGCATTGGTTGACCTCGAACTGGAGTTTCCTCGGAGCCAGGAACTCGACATTATTGTCCCGACCAAGGCAGTCGTCGAATTGCAACGGCTCGTTCGGGATGAAGGCGAAGTAAAGCTCAGCATCGGAGAGAACCAAATTGCCTTTGAGGCGAATCGTACGTTACTCGTCTCAAAATTGATAGAGGGCAATTACCCTAATTATCGACAGGTGATACCGGCGGAAGCCAAAGAGCGAATTACTCTCGAAAGAGAGACCTTCTTGACCGCAGTTCGCAGGGTATCACTCCTCGCGAGTGAAAAGTCGAACTCCGTCAAACTCATCTTCTCAAAGAGCAACATCGACATTGTGGCAAATACGCCGGATGTCGGCGAGGCCAAGGAATCGCTGCCGGTGATGTATAAGGGTCGCGAATTCTCGATTGCGTTTAATCCGGAATTTCTTATGGCGCCGTTGCGAAACCTGACGAACGACGAGATCTACCTGGATCTCATCGACGAGATGAGCCCTGGGGTCATCAAAATCCCTGGCCCGTTCCTTTACGTGTTGATGCCAATGCGGATTAGCTAAGCCTGTCGGCTTTACCGCGAAGCGGTTACAGATCTTAGCCCAGGGCTTCAGCCCTGGGTCTTTGCCACAAGGAACTCGCCCTGAAAGGGCGTCCGAATGCGATGGTTTTTCGATGTGAATCGCAAAATATTCATTTTCACCCGTTCCCGTCGGACGCCCTTTCAGGGCGGATTTCGATGGAACTTTCCCAGGCCTGAAGGCCTGGGCTGTTCTGTTAAACCGCTTCGCGGTTCGCCAAATCGACTTGTGTATATAGATCAGGGCCCTGGGCCAAACTAATATCTGTAACCGCTTAACGGCAAAAATCCGACGGACACCTGGGCTGAGCTTGCGAGGCCTAGACATTGACGCCGCGACCTTTCTCCGATAGTTTCCCCTTCTCTCGCTCACGTGGCGGAATTGGCAGACGCGTACGGCTCAGGACCGTATGGGGAAACCCGTGGAGGTTCGAGTCCTCTCGTGAGCAGTTCCTGTCATGGAATCTGTCTTTACGCAGAAGGAACCGGGCACAATCCAGCGCCTATTTGCTCGGATCGCTCATCGGTACGACTTGGCAAACACCCTTTTGAGCGTGGGCTGCGACGCGCTGTGGCGCGCGAACGTCGCTGCCAGGGTGAGAAGGTGGACTCCTGTTGATATTTTGGATTTGGCAACTGGTAGCGGAGTCTTGGCTCAGGAGATCAAGCGACAAATTCCGGGCGCGCGCATCGTCGGAGCAGACTTTTGTGAGCCAATGTTAGCCCTTGCGCGCCAGCGTGGAATCAAGGAATTGGTGGTCGCCGATGGATTGGCGCTGCCGTTTCAGGAAAGCCGTTTCGACGTTGTCACCATTGCCTTTGGTTTGCGAAATATGGCCTCTTACGAGATCGCGCTCAGCGAAGTCGGAAGAGTTCTAAGACCCGGAGGCCACTTGGTGATTTTGGATTTCTCCCTTCCAAAGCAGCCTCTTCGTCCGCTCTACCGCTTCTACCTCCATCAAATTTTGCCGGTTTTAGCCGGTTGGGTGACAGGTGAACCGGAAGCATATCGTTATTTCGGCGGGACTATTGAAGATTTTCCGAAAGGCGAGGCGATGCTCGCACTGCTGGGTCGTTGCGGGTTCGTGAATTGCGACGCGAAAGCGCTGACGATGGGTATTGTGACGGTGTATACAGGCCAGAAGGGGGGATTCAGCGCCGAAGGAGCGACGTCAAGATAGAAGCCTAGCCCGCAGGGCTAGGACCTGTACGATGGGGCGATTAGCGCTGAATTCCGAAAGACGGTGCTAAAAAAATGGCCAAACTCCAGGGGCGTTGTAAGCCGCCCTGGAGGCTCACCTCCAAGCCGTTTTTCAGTACCCCCAAGACGCGGACCGTTCCACTCATCGTTGTAGCGATGCGCTCAACTGCTTGAACTGCGGATCGTCCAGAAGAAAGACTTCAGCTTCTTCAGTGCTTAGGCCGTAATGCTGGTTTCCGGCGTTAGCAGTACCAAACTTCACGTCTACCTCTCGGGTTTGTTCGCGGCTTTGATACCAAACTTTGATTACCAGAGAAGGCTGATCGAGACCGTACTCCGGTTTCGCATTTCCCACCCAGGCCGCGGCGCGCAAGCCCGTCAGGGCATTTAAGAACACCTGAACTTGGCCATCGTTCTGCTGATTCTCACGACCTTTCAAAATCCATTTTCCTTCCGTACCGCGGACCAGTTCGACGGGCTCCTCTCCCTGTCGTTCAATAACCAAGCTGACCAACTGATCTCGTCTCAGGTCCAGAACTTCCAAGGTCCTGAAACTATATACCGCCGTTGGCAGAGCGGCGACCAACTGGTCGCTCACTGAAAAGATATACGGTTCCTCTTCCAGGCGAGCAAAGGTGGCGCCGTTTTCCGAATTCCCGAAAGTCAGCGCGGCCAAGACGGTTTCACCGGCATTCGCCTCAGCCGTGTTTTCCGTCGAGTAGGAACTAAAGCTTATTTTGAGTCTTGGCTGATCGAGTCCGTATTTAGCTAGATCGGTGGCTGTATCCGAAACAAATTTGCTAACCTCGCCATCATTAATTTCCTGAATGAGTCGGGCAATATTCCCGGAATTCGCCGGGGCGTTTATCGGACTTAAGAAACGCCAGCGATTCTCGTCGCGACCGAGGATGATCTTTGACTGGTCCGGCTTCTCGATAGTAATGCGATCGATGAGGTCCGAATTCAATCGTGCGATCTTCCGGTCGCGGAGGTCATTTGGAGTGACATTAAACAGATTAGCAAAACCTTTGCTCAGTTCGACGACCGAGTTTCGTTGCGGTAGACCCGCGTACACTGAGTCCGGATTTGACGGGACCGGGCTGCCGATATCGATCTCGAACTTATTTTGCTCGTCGCCAAACAGTGTGATGACATTGGAGGGTGAGTCCAAGCCAAACGTTCCCGGATTTGATCTATTGTCTGAAACGAACTTTGCGATCTGTGTCTGATTTATCCTGGTGAGGATATCCGCGACCGCGTCGTTGCTGGCTCGTGCTTTGATCGGCCGGACAAGCATCCAGTCGTCCTGTTCTTTGGCAAGCTCAATTTCGCCGCCGCTCACTCGGAAAATCGCTCGGTTGATCAGCGTGGTCAGGAAAGGTGTCATTCGATGGTCACGAAAGTCTTCCGGCTTTTTTGAAACGATATTTTTCAGATCGTTGCTTACGACGTAGACGGCATCGTCGTCCGTGGTGCGGAGATAGCATTCGCCTTGGACAGCCGTATCTTGCCCAAACTGGAGCTCCGCCGGCATCTGTTTACCGTCGAGCTTCAGTCGCAGCCTCGATTTGTTGAGTCCGAAATCCTGCAACATCCGCCGCTTCTTTTCGCCTCTTCCCAAATCGGTGATCACATCTTCGGGTCGGAGGCTCTGTATGGCATCAAGGAGTTGGTCAACTACGCCGGTATCAGCATCATCTTGCCAGGGGGCAATCACTTTCCAGGCATCCCCGTCTGTTCTGACCTTGATCAGTTCATCGCCATTATGGATTGTGAAGCCCTGAATGTTCGCGCGGTTCACCCGAACAACATGAGCTGCTCGTTCGCGGCGTTCCCGCGTACTTTGGGACCAACGGTCGAGACCGAAAATGAAGGCGCCCATCGCGACCGCAACGATCAGCAGAACAAGCGTGGTTTTGGGCTTCATGACATTAGTGCACCGTCTTGCATATAATGATGATGCCGGCGCGGGTCACCTAGCTGTTTTTGAAGGCGGTCCGAGCCGGCGGCCCATTTTGAACGCGACGACATTACCATTCTCTGCGAGACGGTACACTACCGGCGACGGAGCGCCCAGACGCCTGCTCCCAGCAGCGCCACTAGCATTGGGATGCCCGCCACGGTAAGAAGGACGATTTCGTTCATCTGCGCGTCTGAAAGGTTTAAGGTAAATGCCCTGGGTACTTTCGGGGCGATCGCAACGAGTTGTTCCCGATCTGCCAGCCAGTTAATGCCCATCATGACGAAATCAATGTCCGGAGCTGACTCACTCAGCGATTCGTTTCGCAAAAAATCGGCGTTTCCAAGAACGATCATGCGAGATGAAGAGCGCACTTGAACACGCGCATCTTTGATTGATCCCCTTTCAAGGGCGACGCCGAAGTAGAGTGGGGGAGGTAGATCAACTCCCTGCACATAGGTTGGGGTGCTTTGAGAATTAAAAACCTCATCCTTGTCGCCCCAGTAGTCGGGTACGGCAGGAGTCAAGGCCTTCGTAACGCTGAGGCCTTCTTGAGCCGTCTTCGATTCGTCAATCGACATCGATCGCGTACCGCCCGGAAAGAAACCGGTGGTCTGGCTCAGTGACCGCAAGAATCCTGTTTCGGGCAAGAATTGCGCATAGACATCCAGCGTTACAGATTGCTCCTCGATGCCTGTCTTAAACTGCGTGACGATTATATCATGATCCGGCCGGATACCAAATTCCACGAGAAATTGGTCGAGCTTCGGTGTGTTGGTTTTTGGATCCAGCAAGATCAAGAGTCGACCTTGTTCATTCCAATAGTTTCGCAGCAGCGACAAATCGCGGTCGCCGAGGTCATATTTCGGGCCGGCCAGAACAACGGCCGCATAGTCGGTTGGTATTCTTTCCAAGTTAGTTAAAATCAGAGGCTCGAGTTTAAGATTCTGGCGCTCGACGTACTCTTTAAAGCGCGTGAGAGGTGAGCCATCCTTCAGGCCCGGTTCACCGTGGCCGACGACGAAACCAATTTTTGATTCTTTTTCTTCCGTTAGCTCGATCAAGGCACTGGTGATGATTTGCTCGCCGCGGAAAGCTCTGACTTGTGGCGCTTCGTTAAACATACCCGGAGGATCATACTCGGCCATGTCAGCTACCCGGAGAAGCTTCTTCCGGTCCTGATAGTCAATGATGACCAAATTCTCTTCGGCTCCGAAGTTATATTTAGTCTGCAGTTCACGCGTGTGTGTGAGGTTGCGATACGGATCAATGGTCTCGACTTGTACCTTCCTTTTGCCGGCAGATTCATATTCCTTTAACAAATTCTGAAGATCGACGTAGAGTTCGGAACCAGCGCTCTGGGATGAGGGCGAAAAGAAGACATAGATCTTGACCTCCTTTTTCAGAGACCTCAAAAGCTTTTTGGTTAGCTCAGAAAGCGCATACTTATTGTAACGGGAGAGATCCCATCGTTGATATCGATTGAACCCCACGTAGTTGATCATCAGAACGATCGCGGCCACGATGAGGGTCTGCAGGATCACGTTCGCGCCGATGCGCCATCGATTGATGCCGGCGGGCTTAGGGAGCGGATTAGCCATGCTGATTGGGAAGACCGGTTACGCTCTCCAACGCCGGTATTGAAATACCTGGTAGGTCATGACCAGTAACAGGAAGGTCATGCTCGGATAAAAGACAAATACGCGAGAGTCCAGGACGCCTCGCGAGAAGGAATCCATATGGTCGAGTTGAGCCACGTAGGCGGTTATATCCCGGAGCAAAGGGGACGAATTGTTGACTACATAATTTATGAGTGTCAGGAAAAAGAAACCGATAGTTAGCACCAGCGAGATCATAGCTGCGACAATTTGGTTGGACGTGAAGGCTGAAGCCAGGCAACCCAAGGCAACATTAAACATGCCCATGATCAGGAGGAGCAGGTAAGGAGCCCAGAGTTGGCCGGCCGAACCGATCGCGGATCGATTACCGAGCCAGCCGAATACAATAAAGTATAGTAAACTAGGCAACCAAAGGCTTAAGTAGAAAATCAAGGCGGCCAAGAACTTGGAGGCAACGACTTCCCAGTCTCGAACTGGGGCCGTCATCAGCGTTTCGATTGTCCCTAGCTTAAACTCTTCTGCAAATAGCCGCATCGTGATCACTGGAAATACCAAGAGGTAAGCGATCCAGAAAAAAGCGGAATTAAAGAAAACCTGAACTACCGTATTCTCAGAGGGTGCGCGGTTCAACAGCGCGATAGCGAACCAGAACGAGAGCCCGTTCAGGATCAGAAAGAAGAACAGGACGATATAAGCTATTGGCGAGTAGTAAAAAACCGACAATTCTCTCCGAAGTAAGGTAAGAAGGCGTCTCATCGGGCTATGGCGATTCCCTAATCATCAGCCTGGGTTAGTTCCACGAAAACGTCTTCCAAGGTCGCGCGCTCCTGAGTCAGTTCCCTGACGACCCAATGTCGCGCGATCGCCAGGCGAAAGATGGCTTCCCGGAGATCCGAATTTGCCTCGACCCGGATTGAACATTGCTGCCAGCCGGCTTCCATGTTCACGCTAACGTTTTTCACTCCGGGTATCTTTTCGATCATTTGTACCGGATCGTCGCTGCCGGTCTTAGCCTCTACCTTAACCGTGCCAGAAGTGCGGATCTGTCCGACGAGGTTCTCGGGCGTATCAGACGCTTCGATTTTTCCTCGGTGGATGATAATCACGCGCGAACATGTCATCTCTACCTCCGACAAGATATGGGTTGAGAGCAGGATGGTGTGACGTTCGCCTAAGGATTTGATCAGCTCACGCACCTGGCGAATCTGGTTGGGATCCAGTCCAATTGTGGGTTCGTCGAGGATCAAGAGGTCCGGTTCGTGGACTAGGGCCTCAGCCAATCCCACTCGTTGGCGATAGCCCTTTGATAAAGTAGCAATCAGCTGATTCTCGACATCCTTCACGCTGCAGAGTTCTTTCACCACTTCGACTCGATTGCGAAGTTTTTTTCCGCTTAAACCCTTTAACGACCCGCGATATCGAAGATACTCGCTGACCCTCATGTCACCATATAATGGGACACTTTCCGGCAGGTATCCGAGATGCATCCGCGCTCTGAGCGAGTCGCTGAAAACATCATGACCGGCAATCGAGGCCCGGCCCGAAGTGGCGGGCATAAAACTCGATAGAATCCGCATGGTCGTGCTCTTACCCGCTCCGTTCGGCCCGAGGAAGCCGACAATTTCGCCTTTGCCAACCTCGAAACTTAGGTCGCTAATGGCGGTTACCCCCGGATATTTTTTTGTAAGCTGTTCTACCTTGATCATCTAAATCATCGGGCAAAAGGCATGACGGCGCTGCTGCGTCCCGGCTCGGACTAAGCTCGCTGCTACCGGCTGCGCGCAGCTTTGTCCAGCTGCCTGCCCTCCGCATCACCGTAAATTTGTGATAATTTCCGTTTGGGTCGAGCCAAAGTTCGTTTAGATTTTTGGTTCATCGCTCGTAACCGAGCTACATTGATGAAGACTTCGTATTTGAATGATTGGAACGCCGGTCTTCTGGACGAATACTATCAACGCTGGAAGCAAGATCCGGCATCTGTTGATTCGAGTTGGTCCGCTTTCTTCGAAGGTTTCGAGTTAGGCGCAACTCCGACGCGCAATGGGAGATCTGCCGTTGGGCCGGAAACTGAGGGCGTAGTCACCGAGGCTGACCGGCTCCAAAATCGAGTCGATGGTCTAATCTACAATTATCGGGTGATCGGCCACACTCAGGCCCAGGTCGACCCGTTGGCGCAAGTGCGTCCTGAAGTCCCTGCATTGACGCTGACCTCTCTGGGATTAGAAGATGTGCCGCTCGATACGATCGTTTCATCGAGGTACTTTCAAAATTCGCGCCCCATGGCCTTGCGGGAGATGATCGAGACGCTGCAGGCTATCTACTGTGGCCCTATCGGCGTCGAGTTCATGCACATCCAGAACGAGACGCTGCGCGAGTGGGTGCGCGAAAGGATGGAAGCTCGGATCGCTCTCGGGCAACCTGATGCTGAGTCCCAAAAAAGGCTGCTGCGGTGTCTGATGGAAGCGGAGACCTTCGAGCAGTTTGTCCACACCAAGTTCATCGGTCAAAAGCGTTTCTCGTTGCAGGGGTCCGAAAGTCTAATGGTGATCCTGGAGACGATCCTCGCCGGTTGCCCCGCAACGGGTATTCGGGAGATCGTTATGGGGATGGCTCACCGCGGTCGTCTGACAGTGTTGGCGAATTTTCTGAGGAAATCGTACAACATGATCTTCAAAGAGTTTTCCGAGAACTACATACCCGACCTCGTGGCCGGCGATGGCGACGTCAAGTATCATCTAGGGTACGAAAGTGTACGGAAAACGGACTCGGGCGCGGAAGTGGCCATCCTGCTTACGGCCAACCCCAGCCATCTCGAAATTGTCAATCCAGTGGTTGAAGGCAAGGCACGGGCGCGCCAGCGGATTTTGCTGGACACTGAGGAACGAAAGAAGGTTTTGCCGCTGTTGATTCACGGGGACGCGGCTTTTGCCGGTCAGGGGATTGTGGCCGAGGTGTTGAACCTGTCTCAATTACCCGGCTATGAGACCGGCGGCACCGTGCATGTCATCGTGAACAACCAGATTGGGTTCACGACCCTGCCGGCTGAAGCGCGCTCAACGATGTACTGCACGGACGTGGCGAAAATGATTGAAGCGCCGATCTTTCACGTGAACGGAGATGATCCGATTGCCGTGGAATTTCTCGCTAAGCTCGCTTTGGAGTTCCGGCAAAAATTTACCCGGGACATCGTGGTGGACATGTACTGTTATCGGCGATACGGGCATAATGAAACCGACGAACCGAGCTTTACCCAGCCTAGGCTTTATAAAAGAATCCACGCGCACCCGAGCGTTACGAAACTCTTTACGGATCGGATGTTGGCCGCGGGAGCGCACACGGCGGAGGAGGCAAATACTCTGGAAAGAGAGTTCCGGAGCCGGCTCGAAATCGCGCTTGGTGAGGTCCAGACGTCGGAGGTGAAGTCAAAAAAGGATTTTCATCGCGGCTTCGAAGAGTCGACCGCGGTATTTCAACCTCCCTACAGCCATCGCGAGCCCGAGACCCGAATTTCAAAGGAAATGGCTGATTTCATCGTAGGGCGAATTACCCGGGTACCGGATGGCTTTCGTGTACAGCCGCAGATCAAGAAATTGCTTATTGATCGGCGGCGAAGGCAGCACGAGGGAGGTGGGCCGTACGACTGGGCTTTCGGAGAGGCCTTGGCCTTTGGCGCTCTTCTTATTGAGGGGACACCGATTCGGTTGTCCGGGCAGGACAGCCGGCGTGGGACCTTCAGTCAACGCCACTGTGTATTCTACGATGCCTCAACCCGGGAGAGATTCATTCCGCTCGGGAATCTGAAAGAGGGGCAAGCCCGATTCTGTGTCTACAATAGCATGCTATCTGAGGCAGCTGTTTTGGGCTTCGACTATGGTTACTCGCTCGATTACCCCGAAATGCTTTGCCTCTGGGAGGCGCAATTTGGCGATTTCGCAAATGGCGCTCAGGTGGTTATTGACCAATTTATTGTGAGCTCCGAATCGAAATGGCAGCGACCGAGTGGCATTGTTCTTTTGCTGCCGCATGGGTACGAGGGGCAAGGGCCCGAACATTCGAGCGCGCGCTTGGAGCGTTTCTTGCAACTTTGTGCGGAGGACAACATCCAGGTCTGCAATCTCACTACCCCGGCTCAGTATTTCCATGTGTTGCGCCGCCAGGTCCGGCGAGATTTCCGGAAGCCGCTCGTGATCATGACGCCGAAATCGCTGTTGCGAAATGAAAAGGCGACTTCACGCATCGAGGACTTCACCGAGGCAGCCTTTCAACCGGTCCTTGGACCGACCTGCCTGGGGGAACCGAAGCAAGTCAGCCGGCTGATCTTCTGCAGCGGTAAGGTTTATTATGATTTGGCTAATTACCTTGAAACGAACCGGGTCGGCGACGCTGCGCTGGTACGTCTGGAGCAACTTTATCCCTTGAGCTTAGACGGTCTCGAAGACGTGATCAGCGATGTTCGTTCCGCGTCTAAATGGGTTTGGTGTCAGGAGGAACCCAAGAATATGGGCGCATGGAGCTATATCGCTCCATTGCTGGCCAAGGTGGCGGGGCAAGCCATCGAATACGCAGGTCGACCGCCTGCGGCGAGCCCCGCGGTTGGCTCCAAGGCATGGCACGATCAACAGCAGAAGGAGCTTGTTCACCAGGCGTTCAGTATGTAATCGGTGGGGGAACGTTAAACATCTCCCCTCTCAATGAGCATTGAAGTCAAGATACCTGCTGTTGGCGAGTCTATCACCTCTGGCGTCCTGGCAACTTGGCACAAGCAAGACGGGGAGATCGTCCACGATGGCGAGGCCCTGTTCACCCTCGAGACCGACAAAATTGCGACTGAGGTGCCAGCGGTTGGCTCTGGCAGGCTTAGGATCCAGGTTGAGGCTGGTCAGGAGGTTAAAATTGGTCAGGTTGTCGCCTCGCTGGACGACAGCGTCAGTGGGCCGGTTTCCACCCCGGAACCTGTGTCCGCCGCAGCTCCGCCGGTCGTTGCTGAAGAGAGGAATGAAACCTTGTCTCCCGCTGCGCGAAGGATCGCTGAGGAAGAAAATGTGAAGCTGTCCGAGGTTACCGGCACAGGCAAACACGGTCAGGTCACGAAACCGGACTTGGTGGAGTATCTAGAATCTAAAGCCAGTCCACCGAAACAACCCAGTGCCGAGCCTGCGACCGACGTTCCGATTTCGTCAATTCCGGCCGCCGAGCTGGCGTCTCGCACGACCCGGCGCAAGCTGACCCCTTTACGGAAAAAAATTGCCGCTCAACTGGTGATGGCGCAGCAAAACGCCGCGATGCTCACAACGTTCAATGAGTGCGACATGTCGGCCGTTATGCAGCTTCGATCACAATACCAGGAGTCGTTCCAAAAAAGACACGGCGTAAAACTCGGATTCATGTCTGTTTTCATCAAGGCCGCGGTCGATGCGCTGCAGTCTGTGCAAGCGATGAATGCCAGAATCGACGGTGATGATCTGGTGGAAAATCACTATTACGACATCGGCGTCGCAGTGGGAACGGAGCGCGGGTTGGTCGTCCCGATTATTCGAGATGCCGATAAAAAGAGTTTTGCCGAGCTGGAGAAAGAGGTCGCGGCCTATGCCGAAAAAGCGCGCGAAGGGAAATTACATTTGGACGATCTAACCGGCGGAGTTTTTACAATCACGAATGGCGGAATCTACGGATCACTCCTAAGCACTCCGATCTTGAATCCTCCACAGAGCGGTATCCTCGGGATGCATAAAATTCAGAACCGACCTGTGGTGATTGGGGATAAAATCGAGGTACGCCCGATGATGTACTTGGCCTTAAGCTATGATCATCGCGTGGTGGATGGCAAAGAGGCGGTTACATTTCTGGTACGAGTAAAAGAATGCGTGGAAGCGCCAATGCGGTTGCTATTGCGAGGGTAAAAGATCGGAGGAGTTGCACTCTTTCCGAGACTTATTTTTTCCTCTTCCGCCCGTAAAGCATCACGGCAAGCTGGCGACCGACCCATCTCGGATCGATCGACGGTAAACGGAACGAGATCCGGGGCGCACCGGGCGGGCGCACCAGGTATCCGATGACAATGCGCAAAATAAGAGTGGAAACGGCTACCGCCACCAGAGCCGGTATTAAAAGCGGAAACATTTTGGATACTATGCCGCTTCTCTGACAAATGGCTACAGCCTGCGTCGCTCACAAATCTTCAGAGATTTGTGAGCGACGCAGGCTCGTTAATCAAATCGACAAGGGACCGACGGGTTCTTCTGGGCTTCGAAACAAAAATGGATCTGGTCGAGTGTTACTCTCCCAATCGAGAGCGGCGGAATCTCGGTTTCGCTGAAGAAAGCAGCGGCGCTTGTTTCTAATGTCGGCTTGGCTTCACCTGCCTGGAGCCGGCATAGCATAAATAGTTTATAGACATGAAACGGAGACGGTGGCTGATGCGCATGCTTGGCTCGGTCGAAGATAGCAAGCATCCTTTCGGCCTTTGCCTGAAATCCCGATTCTTCGAGTATCTCGCGTTCCACAGCTTCGGACGGCGAATCTTCTACGTCCGCCCAGCCTCCAGGCAACGTCCACAGCCCGTCTGCCCGTTCCTGAACAAGCAGTAACTTCCCGTCCCGGAACACCACGCCGCGAACATCGACTTTGGGCGTAGCATAACCGGTTTGATTCTCGAAAAGCCGCGAGATCAATGACGGTGATTCGCCGGATTGTTCGGCAAAAATCTCGATCGAGATTTTCAGAATTTTTTGGTAGCGCTCGCGATCGTACTCAGATTCCGAAAAGTGCAGCCCGGTTTGCGCAATGGCCTGCAGCGCGCGGGCCCAATGGACCCATCTTGGTTCAGACGACATAGCTGCCAACGTCCATGAACGACGGCGAACGTCAATGCGGAAGGGCACTGAGGTTCGGGAGGGCACAGAGAAATGATTTCACCACAGAGGCACGGAGAACACGGAGATATAAGAAAATTTTTGGGTTCCTCTCTGTGGGCTCTGCGTCTCTGTGGTAAATCCATTTCTGCGTGCTCTTCCGAGCCTCCCTTAACCGGGACCGCGCCCTACCGGCGATTTTCATGTCCGAAAACGGCGAGACAAGGATCCAGTTTTGGGCCAGTTTCGCCGTATGCAATTGAACCGCGATCAATGCTACCAGGCGATCATCACACGTGATCCACGGTTCGATGGGCACTTTTTTGTCGCGGTGAAATCTACGTGGATTTACTGCCGGCCGATCTGTCGTTCCAAACGCCCCGCATTCGAGAATTGCGAGTTTTTTCGGCATGCGGCAGCCGCCGAGGTCGCAGGATATCGACCCTGTCTCCGCTGTCGGCCTGAGCTTGCACCTGGCTTGGCACCCGCCGATTCCGCAGATCGGCTGACGCTGGCGGCGGTCAGGCAGATCGAGGCCGGCAGCCTGCGCGATCAAAGTGTTTCGGATCTGGCTGCTCGCCTCGGGGTGAGCGATCGGCATCTCAGGCGGGTGTTGCTCGAGAACCTGGGGGTCACGCCAATCCAGCTGGCACAGACGCACAAGCTTCTTTTGGCCAAGCAGTTGCTCACGGACACGACCTTGCCGATTATCGACGTCGCGTTTGCGAGCGGTTTCTCGAGTCTCAGAAGGTTCAATGCACTATTTCGTCAGAGGTACTCGTTTGCTCCCAAGGCACTCCGGCAGAAACAACGGACTGCGAAAGACGTGTCATCTTGTGTTTGCCGGCTATTTTACCGCCCGCCTTTCGATTGGCATTCTCTATTGGCGTTTTTTTCGCCGCGTGTGTTTGTCGGCGTTGAGCAGATTGATGGTGAAACGTATCGGCGGACAGTGAGGATCGGATCGCATCAGGGATGGATCTCGGTCGAAAATGATCCGGCGCAATCGGCGCTCCGAATAGAGGTATCAATTTCCCTCCTGCCGGTATTGGTGCAACTTCTCGCGCGGCTCCGGAGATTGTTTGATCTCGAAGCGACGCCCCAGCAAATTGCCGCGCACCTGGGTGCGTTGGCCGAAAACCGTCCTGGCTTGCGCGTGCCCGGGGCATTCGATGGGTTTGAGATGGCGGTTCGGGCAATTCTTGGGCAACAGATCAGCGTGAAAGCAGCGACTACGCTTGCCGGACGTCTGGCGAACCGGTTTGGGTGCGCGATGGTTACGCCGTTTCCCGGCTTGACACACCTGGCTCCGACAGCTCCGGCGATCGCAGCTGCTGAAGTAAATGACATCGCCCAACTCGGTATCACGCAGTCACGCGCAAGATCGATTCTGGGAATCGCTCGGGCGGCGACCAACGGGTCAATTTCCTTCGACGTAGCGGTCTCAGTCGAAGACGCTTTGGCAAAGCTTAAAGAACTCCCGGGGATCGGTGATTGGACCGTTCATTACTTTGCGATGCGGGTCTATGGATGGCCTGACGCGTTCCCTCATAGCGACCTTGGCATATTGAAGGCACTCAAAACCAAAAATCCGCGTCAGGCGCTGGC
>Ga0213878_10000377_pt1 | contig 16875 bp, 13 predicted proteins | sample VelepicoBEBS_R02_FD_161053 | JGI IMG/M metagenome (GOLD analysis project Ga0213878, IMG submission 161053) | Vellozia epidendroides bulk soil microbial communities from rupestrian grasslands, the National Park of Serra do Cipo, Brazil - BS_R02 | ecosystem: Environmental > Terrestrial > Soil >... | reverse complement strand
TCAGCCCGGCGAGCAGGTGCAGCACGTCCTCGTGCAGAGCTTGGTCGCGGTACAGGTCTCGCTCGCGGTGTTGCTGCTTCCGAACAGCGGCGAGCGATCGCCCTCGCCGCGCGCGGGCTCCTCGCGCAGGTCGAGGTCGTCGAATCTCATTTCGATCGGCATGGTAGGTCCTTTCATGGTGTCGTGAGCCGAGCGCGGCGCGCGAAGAGCGCCTTCCAAAGGAGCCTCCGCAGGTCGTTCTCGTCGTCGCGGCCGACGCCGCGGCGGTTGAGGTGCATGTGCAGCAGGCTGTCGGCGATCTCGAGATACGGGTTCGCCGGCGTGCAGCACGCGGCGATCGCGCGCGCCAGCGCGACGCGCTCGTCGTCGTGTGCGTCCGCGCCGGGCGGCGGTGCGCTCGCGAGCGCGCGCAGCGCGTCGGACTCGTCGCGCGTCGCCGGTTTCGCTTCGGGCCGGCGCGACTCGAGCCAGCGCTCGCGCTCGTCCGCGGTCGTGAGCGCGTCGAAGAGCGCGAGCAGCGGCGGCAGCAGCGCGTCGATCCGCTCGCGCCCGCTCAGCAGCTCGGCGCCGGGCGCGCGCAGCGCTGCGAGGCTGTCGAGGTGGAAGAGCCGCTCGCAGCGCTCGATCCCCTCCGCGCCGCCGTAGCGCTCGAGCTCGCGCTCGTACGTCGCGAGGGCGTAGCGGCTGACGACCCCGGCGCTCGCGAGCTCCTCGGCGAACGCGAGCGCGCGCTCGCGCAGCGCCGCACCGCCCTCCGCGCTCGGCGCGCGCAGGCGAAAGCGGACGTGCTGGTCCGGATCGCGGTAGAGCACGTAGAACCACTCGCGCGCGAGCTCGGACGACGTCGCCTCCTCGCCGAAGTGCAGCAGTCGCGGTGCGACCTGCGAGCGGAACTCGCGGTCGTTCGCGTACAGCTTCAGATAGCACCACTCCGAGGCGGGCGTGCGCGTGCGCGCGCGCTCGTCGGCCGCGAACGGCACCGCGCGCGCCGGCTTGCGCTCCGCGCCGCTCCGCACCGACGCGATCACCTCGGCGGGATACCGCGCGCCGTCGGTATCCCGCAGCCACAGGTCGTCGTCGTCGATCGCCGCCTCCGCCAGCGTGACGAGATCGTCGGCCGGGCTCGCGCGCGTCTGGTCGCGCAGCAGCGCGTCGCCGGCTTCGCCGCGCGTGTCGACGAGCAGCACGTTGTCGCTCTCGCCGTAGAGCGCGTAGCGCGGGATCTCGCGCTCGCGCGCGAGCGCTTCGAGACCGCGTTCGCGCAGCTCGGCAACCGTGAGCGTCCACGTCGCGCGGCGCAGCACGACGCGACCCCAGCGAAGTCGCGGGACGAACGGCAGCAGACCGAGCTCGCCCGGATCGAACGGCGCCGGCAGCAGGTTCCCGTCGCGCGCCGCGAAGGCGAAGAAGCGCGCGAGCGGCGGCGCGAGCGTCGCGTTGAACGCGTGCGGCCACACCACGTGCACGCGCCGCTTCCGCGAGCGCGACCACAGCGCGAGGCGGTTCTCCGCGATCCCGACCAGCAGATCGCCGGGCGCGATCGCATCGACGCCGGCGGCGTAGGCGTTGATCGGGATCACCGCCTCGGCGACGACCGGGTGCGCGATCACGTTCCCGGTCCGCGCGCGCTGCGCGACGAACAGCGGCTCGGCGGTGATCGCGCCGGGCGGCGCTTCGGCGGCGACCGTCGCGCGCAGCCGCGCGCGGAACGCCTCGTCCTGATACTTCGCGAAGCGCCCGGTCGACATCCCCGCGCCGTACGTCGCGAAGAGCGGCGAGGAGACGATGCGGTACTCGCCGGCCGCGATCGCGTCGTACGACGGCGCCAGAACGTGGAAGCCAACCTCGAGCGAGGCGGGAAGCGGCTCCGGAAGGTCGGGCCGGATCGCGTTCCAGTCCTCGTCGCTCAGCGCGATCTCGCGGCTGCCTTGGCGCAGCGCCGCGCCGATCAGCGCGGCGAGCCGCGCGCGCCGCGGACGCGCCGAGGCGGGGCGCTCGACCTTGGTCTCCGACGGGATCCCGATTCCGTGCGGGCCGACCAGCTCCAGCAGCGGGACGAGCCGTTCGCCGGACTCGTAGCGCGTCATGAAGCGCTCGCGAAACGGTTCGAGATGCTCGCGCGCACCGCTGCGGATCAGCACCTCGGCGAGCCGCAGCGCGTCGTCGCGCACGATCTCCGGGAGCGCGAGCGCGCCGTGCGTGGTGTCGAAGAAGACCGGCTGCGCGACGTCGGCGGGGCCGACCGCTTTCAGCCGTTCGACGGTCGCGCCGAGCGCGCCGAGATCGGGGATCCCGCGCTGCGCGCCGGCGCTCGCGCGCAGCGCGCCGGCGAGCGGCTCGAGCGACGACTGCGTGCGTGCGAACGACTCGAGCCGTTCGCGCGCGTCGTCGAGCGGTGCGGGCCGCGCGGCGGCGATCAGGTAGCGCGCATCGGCGAGCTTGCGCACCAAGTTGCGCGCGCGCTCGAGCGTGACGCCGAACTCGTCGGCGAGCGCGCGCGCGAGCGCGTCGCTCGACGTCCCGGCCGCGGCGAGCTCGAGCGCGCGCACGACCGGCGGCGACGCGGCGATCGTGACGCTGCGGTACTGGCTCCCGGTTCCGTCGCTGACGACTTTGCGCTCGTCGAGGAGTACGAAGCGGTCGCCTTCGCGGCGCAGCGCGGTCGCGGTCGCGACGACGACGTCTTCGCCGTCCGCGAGCGCGCGCTCGTCGACGGCGTCGACCGCGCCGACCAGCCACTCGTGATCGACGTGCGCGTGCGCGACGCGTGCCGCGGCGGGCTCAACGCGCCGCTCGTCGCCGCCGAACGCGACCGGGCCGACCGACGCGAAGATCCCGAACGGCGTGGTGCGCGTCGCCATGCGGACCGCGTACGCGAGGATGCGCGTCGCCTCGCGCTCGGCGAGCGGCGCGCCGTGCACGACGCGCTCGATCGTGGTGCGCAGCCCCGCGCTCGCCAGCGAGATCGCGGTGCGCAGGTGCGGGTCCTCGCGCAGGAGCGCGGCGAGGCGCGCGCGCCAGTCCGGCGCCGCGAGCAGCTCGCGCGCGCGCGCCGCCGGCCACGCCGTGACCCGTCCGAGCGTGAGCGCGTCGACGATCTCGAGCGGCGGCGCCTCGGCGCGCCGCGCGGAGCGCCGCGCGGGACGTTCGCCGGCGATCACGGACGCGTCTCGGGGCGCAGCCCGAGCAGCGGGAGCCAGCGCCGTTCCGACGGGACGGCGGCTTCGATCAGGAACAGCGCGATGCCGAGCGCGGCGTCGAGGAACTGCGGGCGGTGCTCCTCGGCCCGCTCGACGAGATTGAACGCAGCGTAGCCGAACTCGGCGTCGTCGCGATAACGGCGCAGCACCTCGAGCGCGAGCCGTTCCGCTTCGCGCGCGAACGGATCGCCGTCGCGCGCGACGTGCGCGTAGATCAGCGCGACGCCGCTGCGGCCGTGACAGAGCGCGTCGTCCCAGCCGGCCTGCTCGGGCTCGCCGATCGTCGCGCGCAGCGCGTCGAGCGCGAGATTGCGCAGCGCATCGTCGCCGTCGACGACGGCGCGGTCGTAGAGCACCGCCGCGACGCCGGCGGTCTGATAGCACCACGCACGCCGCGGCGGCGGCGTGCGCTCGCGCGACCACGCGCCGTCCCAGCGGCGCGCGCCGCCCGCGGCGTGCGAGACGGCCAGTATCAGGTCGACGTACCGCCGCGCGAGCGCGCGTTCGTGCGGGAGCGCGACGTTGAGCGCCGCGAGGATTCCGGGAAACCCGTGCGCGACGCCGATGTCGATGCCGGCGCGCTCCGGATCCGGATCGGCGATCCGCTCCGCCGTGCGGTCGGCGAGCTCGCCGAAGAGCGTGCGCACGTGCGCGGCGACGTCGTCCGGCACCTCGCGCAGCGCGATCAGCTTCCCCGCCGCGCCGCGGATCAGATCGAAGCCGGGGCGGTCGGCGGGATCGAGCGCGCGCGCCGCGAGCAGATCCTCGGCGAGCGCGGCGCACAGCGCCGCGCGCGGTCGCGCGAACGCGGTGCCGTCGCGGTCGAGCGCGTCGAGAACGACGAGCAGCCCGGCGCTCCCGTCGTAGAGCCCGCGGCGTTGCGGCGAGACGACGAGCGCCTCGCGCGCGAGCTCGCGCAGCGGGCGCGGGGGCGAGCCGCCGGTGCGCGCGAGCGCCTCGGCGACGAGCAGGCAGCCGGCGAACCCGCCGAGGGTCTCGGGATGCTCGGTCGAGCGTTCGCTCGTCCACGCGATCGCGCGCGCGACGATCCGCTCGGCGATCTCGAGCGCGCGCTGCGCATGCGGCGCGGCGAGGAGCGGGCGGTTCGTCCGCTCGCGCGCATCGAGATCCACGCAGTCTTCCGCCTGGTGCACGCTCGCCACGATCGCCCACCCCTTCGCGCGGCCTCACGCCGCGCACACCGGGCTTTCAGCCCGGCTCGAATCGTATCTTGCGCCTTACGAGGAGTGTGAGGCGCGCCGCTCGGCTACTCCTCGGACGAATCTTCGCCCATGAAGCCGTAGAAGTAGTAGACCGAGCCGTCGTCGGTCTCGATCGCGATGCGCGTCTCTTCGAGCTGCGCCGAGACGATGCGCCGGCCGACCATCCCGCCCAGCAGCTCCTGCGCCTGCATGAACTCGGCGGCGCGCAGCGCTTCGGGATCGATCTCGAGGAGTTGGTCGTCTTTCACGGTCGCGTTCTTCCTGTGGAGAGGACCGGCGCGCCGGCTCGCGCGAAGGCGGCTCGGTCATGTACGTCCTCGAGGTGATGAGCGGTCCGCTCGACGGTAAGACGTGGGCATTCGAGCGTGAGATCACCATCGGCCGTGACGACGCGGTCGCGTCCGCCTGCATCACGATCGACCGGTATATTTCCCGAAAACACGCGCGCCTCTACCAGGAACAGGACGGTCGCTTACGGTTGGCCGATCTCGCCAGCCGGAACGGCACCCGCCTGGGCGGGCGCGCTCTGGGGGAGCCGGAGCCGATCGACCTGGGCCAACCGTTCGTCATCGGGCGCACGACCCTTCGCGTGATCAGCGCTTGAGGACATTCACCGTCCGTGTACCCCGCGGACCGGGCTGGCCGACCAGGCGGCGGCTGTGAGCCGGCGATGGTGATCGCGCGCACTCCGGCCCAGGCGCGCGATGCGCTGGCCGGGGCGGAACGGCCGCTGGGGCTGGTCCCCACGATGGGCGCGCTCCACGCCGGGCACATGGCGCTCGTCCGGCGCGCGCGGGAAGAGTCCCGGACGGTCGCGGTCTCGATCTTCGTCAACCCGCTGCAGTTCGGCCCGAACGAGGACTACCAGCGCTACCCGCGCGCGTTCGAGCGCGACGTCGCCGCGCTGCGCGAGGCCGGCGTCGATGTGGTCTACGCGCCGGACGCGGCGACGATGTACCCGGCGGGCTTCGCGACGAGCGTCGATCCGGGGCCGCTCGCCGAGGTGTACGAGGGCGCGCTGCGCCCCGGGCACTTCCGCGGCGTCGCGACGGTTTGCGTGAAGCTCTTCGCCGCCGTCTGTCCCGACCGTGCGTATTTCGGCGCGAAGGACGCGCAGCAGGTCGCGGTGCTGAAGCGCGTCGTCACCGACCTCGATCTCCCGCTGGAGCTCGTCGTCTCGCCGACCGTGCGCGAGCAGGACGGGCTCGCGCTCTCGAGCCGCAACGTCTACCTCGATGCGGAACAGCGCGCGGCGGCGCCCTCGCTGCACCGTGCATTGCAAGAGATCGTCGCGGCGGTGGACGCGGGCGAGACCGATCGCGAGCGCGCCGTCGCGCGCGGGCGCGCGCAGCTCGCCGCGCCGCTGCGCGAGGCGTATCTGGACGTGGTCGATCCGGCGACGTTCGCCGTGCCGCCGCACGTGCACGCGCCGGCGCTCGCGATCGCGAGCGCGTGGGCCGGGACGACGCGCTTGATCGACAACGAGCCGATCTTCCAGCCCATCCTTCGACAAGCTCAGGATGACATGGGGGCGAGCCCGTGAACGGGCGGCGCGTGCTGCTCGGCGTGACCGGCGGGATCGCGGCGTACAAGGCGGCCGCCCTCGCGAGCCGGCTGGTGCAGAACGGCGCGGTTCTCGACGTCATCATGACCGCGGACGCGCAGCGCTTCGTCGGCGAAGCGACGTTCGCCGCGCTCGCGCGGCGTCCGGTCCACACCTCGCTCTGGGATCGCGTTCACGAGATCCCGCACATCGCGCTCGCGCGCGAGGCCGAGGTGCTCGCGATCGTCCCTTGTACGGCGAACACGCTCGCGAAGCTCGCGCTCGGGCTCGCCGACGATCTGCTGACGAACGTCGCGCTGGCGACGCGCGCGCCGATCGTCGTCGCTCCGGCGATGAACACCGCGATGCTCGAGCACGAGGCGACGCGCGCGCATCTCGCGGCGCTGCGCGCGCGGGGCGTCACGATCGTCGAGCCGGAGTCGGGATTCCTCGCCGAGCGCGAGCACGGCGCGGGCCGGCTCGCCGCCGAAGAGACGCTGCTCGCGGCGATCGCCGCCGCGCTGCAGCGCGCGCGCGATCTCGCCGGCGAGCGGGTGCTGATCACCGCCGGGCCGACGCGCGAGCCGATCGATCCCGTGCGCTTCCTCTCCAACGCGGCGAGCGGGACGCAGGGGATCGAGCTCGCGCGCGAAGCGCTCGCGCGCGGCGCCGAGGTCGATCTCGTCCTCGGCCCGACGCATCTCGAGCCGCCGGCCGGCGCGCGCACCGCGCGCGTGACGACCGCGCGCGAGATGGACGCCGCGGTGCGCGAGCGCGCGCCGGGGGCGACGATCGCGATCGCGACCGCCGCGGTCGCCGACTGGCGCCCCGCCAGCGCGCACGAGCACAAGGTCAAGAAGACCGACGACGCACCGCCGCTCGCGCTCGAGCGGAATCCCGACATCTTGGCAAATCTCGGCGCGAGCAAGGACGGGACGTTCCTGGTCGGCTTTGCCGCCGAGACGCAAGCGTTCGAGGCGAACGCGCGCGAGAAGCTCGCGCGCAAGCACCTCGACGCGATCGTCGTCAACGACGTCGGCGGCGAGCGCGGCTTCGGCGCGGTCGAGAACCATCTCGTCTTGCTGTGGGGGCACGACGGTCGTAAAGATCTCGGCAGCGGCTCGAAGCGCGAGCTTGCGTCCCGGTTGTGGGATGAAATCGTCGCACTCCGAGTCACCCTGAGCTTGTCGAAGGGTGAGTCGAGATCGTGAACGCCAGCCACATCAACGCCGTGAAGTTCAGGTCGCCCTCTCATCCTTCGATCCTTCGACAGGCTCAGGACAGGCTGAGCTCAGGATGACATAACGTGCTGCTCTGCATCGACGTCGGGAACACCGAGACGAAGCTCGGCGCGTTCGACGCGTCCGGCGCGATGGTCGGCACGTGGCGCGTCACGACGGCGCGCCGCCGTACCGCGGACGAGTACGGCGTCCTCTTCGCCGCGTTCTTCTCGGCCGCGAACCACTCGATCGCGGACGTCGAGTCGATCGTCGTCTCGTCGGTCGTCCCCGTCGTCGACCGCCCGCTCGGTGAGGGCTGCGAGAAGTACTTCGGCGTGAAGCCGTCGTTCTTCACGGCGGCGAACCAGCGCTCGATCGTCGTCAAGACCGACCGCCCGACCGAGGTCGGCAGCGATCTGATCGCGGCCGCGATCGGCGCGGTCGCGTTCGTCGGCGCGCCGGCGATCGTGATCAACTTCGGAACCGCGACGACGTACGGCGCGATCGACCGCGAGGGCGCGTACGTCGGCGTCGCGATCGCGACCGGCTTGCAGGTCGCGCTCGACGCGCTGGTCGGCCGCACCGCGAAGCTGCCGCAGGTCGCGCTCGTCGCGCCCGGCTCACCGATCGGGCGCGACACCGTCACCGCGATCCAAGCCGGGCTCGTCTACGGCGCGGTCGGCCAGACCGAGGAGCTCATCCGGCGCATGCGCGCGATCCTCGGCGAGGGGACGCGCGTGATCGCCTCCGGCGGGATGGCGCCCGTCGTCGCCGCGGAAACCGATTGCATCGAGCGCGTCGAGCCGCATCTCGTCCTCCACGGCCTGCGCGAGGCACACCTCCGCAATCATTAGGAGGAGCATCTCCGGGATCTACGGAAGAATTAGGAGATTCGCTCCGACCGGAGGCTCCGATGCCGGCTCTTCGTCTGCTCGTCCGACTCTGCGCGGTGGTCGCCGCGTTCGCGCTCTTCCTCGGCGGCGAGGTGCGCCTCGACGCCGCGCCGGCCGTAATCGCGGCGGCGATCGATCCGGCGAACCGCGACGCGACCTGCCCGGCGTGCCGTGACTTCTACCAGTTCGCGAACGGCGGCTGGCTCAAGTCGCACCCGATCCCGGGCGACAAGGCGACCTGGAGCCATTGGGACCAGCTCGACGAAGACAACCTCGCGGCGCTACGCCGCGGGCTGGAAACGGCGGCCGCCTCGCACGCGGCGCCCGGCTCGCGCGATCAGAAGCTGGGCGACTTCTACGCCGCGTGCACCGACGAGGACACGATCGAGCAGAAGGGCGCGGCGCCGCTGCAGGACGGCCTCGCGCGCATCGACGCGGTGAACGACGTGCCGGCGCTGCTCGCGCTGGTCGCCGACTTCCACCGCCGCGGCGCGGCGGGGCCGTTCTTCGGCTACGGCTCGCAACCCGATCCGGTGAACTCCTCGCGGACGATCGGTGATCTGAGCCAAGGCGGGCTCTCGCTGCCGGAGCGCGACTACTACACGCGCACCGACGCGAAGTCGGAGCAGTTCCGGCAAGACTTCGCCGCGCACGTCGCGCGCGAGCTGCAGCTGGTCGGCGAGGACGCGAGCGCGGCCAGCACCGATGCGCAGACGGTGCTGCGCGTGGAGAGCGCGCTAGCGATCGCGCAGACGCCGAAGGCGCAGCTCCGCGACCCCAAGGTGACGACGAACCCGTACACCGTCGCGAAGCTGGCCTCGCTCGGCACGGCGATCGACTGGCGCGCGTACCTGCGAACCGTCGGTTCCTCGACGGGCGCGCTGAACGTCGACGAGCCCGCGTATTTCCGCGCGCTCGAGAAGATGCTCGCGACGACGCCGCTCGCCGATCTCAAGACGTACCTGCGCTGGCAGTACGTCGGCGCGAACGCGGGGCTGCTCTCGAAGGCGTTCGTCGACGAGAACTTCAGCTGGCAGCAGAAGGTCTTCGGGACGAAGGCGCAGCCGCCGCGCTGGAAGCGCTGCATCCGCGTCGTCGACGGCTCGATGGACGAGCTGCTCGGGCAGATGTTCGTCGCGATGCGCTTCCCGCCGTCGGCGAAGGCGCACGCCGAGCAGATGGTCGGCAACCTGCGGTCCGCGTACCGCGCGGACATCGCCGGGCTCGGCTGGATGACGCCGGCGACGAAGGCGCGCGCGACGGAGAAGCTCGCCGCGATCGTGCAGAAGATCGGGTATCCGGCGAGATGGCGCGACTACTCGGCGCTGATCGTCGCGCGCGACGACTACTTCGGCGACGTGCAGCGCGCCCGCGAGTTCGCGTCACGCCGCGACATCGCGAAGATCGGGAAGCCGACCGACCGCACCGAGTGGGCGATGCCGCCGCAATTGATCAACGCGCAGTACGAGCCGACGCTGAACGACATCACGTTCCCGGCCGCGATCCTGCTCCCGCCGTTCTTCGACGAGCACAACGACGACGCGCTCAACTACGGCGCGATCGGCGCGGTGATCGGGCACGAGATGACGCACGGCTTCGACGACAACGGCCGGCTCTACGACAAGGTCGGCAATCTGCGCAACTGGTGGAGCCCGGCGGACAACCGGCAGTTCAACGCGCGCGTCGCGTGCGTGACCAAGCAGTACGGCAAGATGGAAGCGGCGCCCGGCGTGCTGCAGAACGGACCGCTGGTGACCGGCGAGGCGCTGGCGGATCTCGGCGGGCTGCGCATCGCGTACAACGCGTACGAGAAGTCGCTGGCCGGCAAACCGCGCCGCACGATCAACGGCTACACGCCGGAGCAGCGGTTCTTCCTCGCGTTCGCGACGGTGTGGGCGGAGAACGACACGCCGGAGTTCGCGCGGTTCCTCGGCCAGAGCAACGAGCACCCCGTCAACCGCAACCGCGTGATCGGGACGCTCGAGAACATGCCCGAGTTCGCGCGCGCGTTCGGCTGCAAGGCCGGCGATCCGATGGTGAAGCCGGCCGCGGCCATGTGCAAGGTCTGGTAGAACAGCCGAGAGCCCCGGCTCGACGGCTCGGGGCTCTCCTGGGTGGGGTGTTTTACGACCGGCGCACACGCCCCGGTGCCGTGTGCGTACCCCGAGCGCCGCGAATATCACGTTCCGAACGGTGGTCTGCAAGCACGGCGGGCGAGCGTCAGAGGGTCTTGGCGAAGAACGTCTGGATCGCGCCGAGCGCGTCGCCCTGGCCGCGCGTGTTCGCGGCGAGGTTCCCGCCCATGCGCATCTTCAGCTTGCCCGCCGGCATGACGTCGTCCGGCGCGTGGCCGCTCAGCGCCGGGATGTGCCCGACGCCGGGCTCGATCACGACGCGGTCGGCGCCGTCCGCGTGCGCGGCACGTCGCCGCGCGGCGATCACACCGCAGGCGTCGGCGCTGTCCCACTCGCGGTCGTCGCCGCCGGCGACGCACAGCAGCGGCGCGGGGATCCGCTCGACCGGGATCGTCGCTTTGGCGACGAGCGCGGGCTTCGCGGCGGCGAGCGAGGCGTCGTAGAGGTCGCGGAACGCGTACGTCCCGCCCGCGTCGAACGCCCGGCCGAGTGCCGCTTCCTGGATCGAGCTCGGCGGGATGAACGGGAGCCCGCCGGCGTTCTCGCTCCACGACGAGCGGTCGGGCTGGCCGTCGAACGCCGGCGAGAACCAGACGTACGCCGTCGGCGAGACGACGGCGACCGTCTTGATCCGCTTGTCGCGCGCTGCGGCGAGCAGCGCGAGCGCCGAGCCCTGCGAGATTCCGACGATCCCGATCCGGTTCGGGTCGACCTCCGGGTTCGCGACCAGCCAGTCGACGGCGCGCGAGACCGTCTCGACCGGGATTTGGTCCGCCGCTTGCGGCAGCGGCGGCGTCCCGTAGTAGGCGACCGCGAACGTCGCGTAGCCTTGGCGCGCGAAGGTGAAAGCGTCGCCCGGGATCCCGCCCTCGAACCCGCCGAGCAGGATCACCGCCGGCTGCCGCGCGGCGTCGCGCGGGACGATGAAGTCGCCGACCAGCGAGTTCTCGTGGACCGCGTGCTCGATCGGCGCGCCGGGACGGGGTGGCGGCGTGGCGGCGCCCAGAAGCGCCGAGAGGGCGAGCGCGGCGATCATCGGGGGTGCTCCGCACGCCGGGCGCCCGCCACCTGCCGGCGCGCCGTTATGAGTCGCGGCGGGCGTCGCCGTTCGCGGACTGCGCACTCTCGCGCAGCCATCCTTCGAACGTTTCCGCCGGCATCGGCGGCGCGTAGAGGTATCCCTGGCCGTGCGTGCACCCTTCTGCGCTCAGAAAGGCGGCATGCTGCGGCGTCTCGACGCCCTCTGCGACGGTCGAATAGCCGTAGCGGCGCGCTATGGACGTGATCGCCTCGACGATCGCGACATCGTGCTTGTTGTCCGGGATCCCCGCCACGAACGAGCGGTCGATCTTCACGACGTCGATCGGCAGACGGCGAAGGTGGGACAGCGACGAGTAGCCCGTACCGAAGTCGTCCAACGCGATCGCGAAGCCGGACTCGCGAAGCATGGCGATTGCGTGCGCCATGTCGGCGGCGTTCTCTGACACGGCGCCCTCGGTGATCTCGACGCCCATCCCGCGCAAGCCGCTCGGCACATCCTCCAGGCGCTGCGCCAGCAGCGGGCGGACGAGCTCGCGCTGTGAGACGTTGAACCACGCTGTAAAGTCCGGATCCTCCTCGCGCCAGCGTTCCGAAATTCTGATCGTCTCGCGCATCACCCACGCGCCGAGGTGGTGCGCGAGGCCGTGCGAGTCGGCGAACGGCACGAACTCGGAGGGAGGCAGGAGCCCGCGTTCCCGGTGCTGCCACCGCACGAGGGCCTCCGCACCGACGACGCGTCCCGTGGCGAGCTCCACGTGCGGCTGGAAATACAGGACGAGCTCGTCGTGCAGCAGGGCGTGCATCAGCTCGTCTTTCATGCGCCGGTTCCAGCTCAAATTGCGCTCGATGCGCCGGTCGAAGAACGCCCATCGAGCACGTCCGGCGTGCTTCGCCTCGTACACGGCGGCATCGGCACGAGCCAAGACGTCCTCGTAGTCGCCGTCCTGTGGTGAAAGCGCGATTCCGATGCTCGCGGTCAATGAGATGCGTTGACTTCGATCGCGATCGCCGGTCTCGAACGGCTCGCGGAAGGCCTCGGAGAACACGTGAAGCCGCCGTTCGGCGTCGGCACGGGTGTGCGCGCCGTCGATCATGATCCCGAAGTGGTCGCCGCCGAGTCGTGCGACGACGTCCGCCGGCGCGGCACGTTGCGCCATCCGGGCCGCGACCTCGACGAGCAACGCGTCGCCGGTCTGATGCCCGAGCCGTTCGTTCACCATTCGGAACTCGTCGACGTCCGCGACGGCAAGGGCGAATCGGCGTCCGGCGCCGTAGGCGGCGATCCCGCGGGCACGGAACGCGGCCGCGTTGAGAAGACCTGTGAGGGGATCGTGCTCCGCCTGGTACCGCAGACGCTCGTACTGCGCGCGCTGCTGAAGGTGCGCCGCGCAGAGCGTTGCGAGCGTTTCGACGTACGAGTGATCGAGCGCGGAGAATCCCTCATCGAGCGGCTCGGGAGAGGCAAACCCGAGGAAGTACGCCGTTCTGCCGACCGTGAACGGCGTACCGATCGCGGCGCGCCACGGCGTATGTGCCAGACGGCCCTCGCGCTCGGAAAGCCACACGTGGGAACCAACGTCTCGATGCGACCGAGTCGACGGATCACCGAGGAGCGCCCCCAACAAGGTGTCGGCGATAGGTCGGCGCATCCCCGGGCGAAGGATGTCGTGGCCGGAGAATCCCTCGGTCGCTGCCTCGACCACCACGTCCCCATCCTCGAGGTGCGCGATGACGCCGTAGAATGTCGTTCCCTCGCGCAGCAGCCGGCTTGCGTCATCGAGGACGGCACGAAAGAACGCGTCACCGCTACGCGAGGCATTGATGCGCCAAAGCCGGCGCAACCGCTCCGCGTGCCGGTCTTCTCGCAGCATCGCTAAACGATAGACAAGGCGCAAGAATTTGTCATCGTGCCCGCGAGACGACGACGCGCCCGCGCCGTCGTGCGCGGCGACCAACGCTACGCCGGCGGGCCGAATCCCGATCGTTCGGCGTGCTCGTCGCCGGGCCGAAGGACGGCTCCTCCGAAGTACCGGCACGCGAGCAGCGCGATTTCGACGTCGAGCCGCCCGTCGCTGAAAGGCCGTCCCCGCAACTCCTCGGCCTTGCCGATGCGGTACTGAACGGTGTTGCGGTGCAGGTTCATCTCGTGGGCGGTCGCGGCGAAACTTCCGCCGTTGGCCAGAAAGACCCGTGCCGTTTCGCGCAGCATCGAGCCGCGCTCGTCATCGACTGCGAGCCCGGCGAGCGTCTCCGCGACCCACGCCCGTGCGCCGTCGAGGTCCGACGTGAACGCCGCGATCGAGGCGACCTCTGCGAACGTCGTAAGCCGCGAGAGGGGCGGCTTTGCCGCCGAAACGACCGCACAGGCGAGCCGAGCTTGCCGGTGCGAGCGGCGAAAACCCGGGAAGCCGTACAGCGGATCGCCGGTCGCGACGAAGATGTCGACTTCGCCGGCGTTCTCCAGGCGTGCGCGCTCGACCGATTGCCCCTCGCGCAGCGGGAGCCAGAGCCACGCCGTCGTGTCGTCGTACGGGATGAAGAGCGGAGGCTCCACGGCGCCGACAGTTTTGCCGAGCCGCTGAGCGTAGCGTTGAAGCTCGTCCAAGACGTTGCATATTGGCATGGAGCGATCACACCAGACGATAGCACCCAGATGATTGCGCCCAAGTCGATATGCGCCCAGCATGCGCTGTGCTTCGTCGACGCCGACGTCGTCCGCATGGAGCAGCGTTCGCACGTGCTGGATGAGGATCGCGCTCCGGTGCGAGAGGACCTCATCTCGGGCCCGCTGGTAGATGTCGTCCAGTTGCTCCAGAATCGTATCGACGTAGGCCGACGTCACGTTCACGATGCGTCGCGCCGAGTTCGCCTCGACATGGTCGCCGTCGCGGCCGCGGGTCAACTCTTCGATGCAGCGTTCCTGAAATCGCGCCAGCCCGACGCGGTACGCGCGCAGGAGAGACGTACTCCCGAGGTCACGCTGGGCGACCCGGCGCGCGTACGCGACGGCGGCGTTCGGTGCGACGACGCTCGGCATACCGTGCTGGAAGCCGTGCAGCACGGTGTTCACGTTCTCTTGGACGCTCGCGAAGAGAAGGGCGGCGCCCGGCTCGTCGTCCGCGAGCGCGGGCAGCGCGTCGGCGATCGCCGTACGCACGTCCCTCGCGACCTCGTCGAGCCGTTCGCTCATTCGACGGGCGACGGCCGCGAGCTCACCGTCGACCGCCCCGCTGTCGAGACGGACCAGATCCATGGGAATCCTCCCGGGCCTCCAAGAGAGTTACGCGCCGACGGGCCGACCGCCTTGCTCCATAGCGCGGCAGCGCGGTCAGCCGCCGAACGGGCGGCCCCCGACTGCGATCCGGGCGGGCACCCGCAGACCGGCCGTGGTACACTTCTTCGCTGTGAAGCCGCTTCGAATCGGCCCCCACGCCATCTGGCCCCCCATCGTGCTCGCGCCGATGTCGGGGGTGACGAACCGTACGCTGCGCGCGCTCTACAAGCCGTTCGGGTTCGGGCTCACGGTGACCGAGTTCGTTTCGTCCAACGCGCTGCAGTACGGCAGCAAGCGGACGATGGAGATGATCGACCAGCACGGCGTCGAGAAGCCCGTCTCGACGCAGCTCTGGGGGAACGATCCCGCGATCATGGCGTACGCCGCGAAGGTCGTGCGCGAGTGCGGCGCGGACATCGTCGACATCAACTTCGGCTGCCCCGCGCCGAAGGTGACGAAGACCGAGGGCGGGAGCGCGTGCCTGCGCGACGTCGACCGCTGCGAGGCGATCATGAAGGCGGTCGTCGATGCGGTCGACTGCCCGGTGACGATGAAGATGCGGCTCGGCTGGACCGAGCAGAGCATGGTCTTCGTCGAGGTCGCGAAGCGCGCGCAGGAGGTCGGCGTGCAGGCGCTGACGCTGCACGCGCGCACCGCGAAGCAGTTCTACAAGGGCAGCGCCGACTGGTCGAAGATCGCCGAGCTCAAGCGCGCCGTCGACATTCCCGTGATCGGGAACGGCGATCTCGCCGATCCGTTCGAGGCGATCCGCCGGATGCGCGAGAGCGGCGTCGACGCGGTGATGCTCGGGCGCGCGACGCTCGGCAACCCGTGGCTCGTCTCGCGGCTGCGCGCGCTGATGGAAGGCCGCGAGCCCGAAGCGACGCCTGAGGCGCCGGACCGCCTGCGCTTCGCGGTCCACCACTACCACGTGATGGTCGACGAGCTCGGCGAGGCGCGCGCGGTCCCGCAGATGCGCAAGCATCTCGGGCATTATCTCAAGGGCTTCCCCGGTGCCAGCGCGCTGCGCGAGCGGCTGATGCGGACCGAGACCGCGGCCGAGACGCTCGCCGTCCTCGAAGCGACGATCGAACAGCTCGAGTCGAACACGCCCGAGCTCGCGGTCGCGTGAGCGAGCCCAATGTCATCCTGAGCTTGTCGAAGGATGAGCCGCAGGCAGCGGACGACCTCTACGGCGCGCCGTCGCCGGCCGCGCTATACGACGAGGTGTACGAGAGCTACCGCGCCCACGTGAACCCGCCGCTTGCGCGCGTGATGAAGCTCTCCGGCTCGCCGGTCGAGGTGCGTGCCGAAGGCTGCACGATCACCGACCACAACGGCAAAACCTACCTCGACTTCGCGGGCGGCTACGGCGTCTTCACGCTCGGCCACCGCCACCCGCGCGTGATCGCGGCGGTGAAGGAACAGCTCGACCGGATCGCGCTCTCCGGGCGCACGATGTTCAACCCGCTGATGGGACGGCTCGCGAAACGGCTCGCCGAGATCGCGCCGGGCGATCTCTCGATCGCGTTCTTCGCCAACAGCGGGACCGAGGCGGTCGAAGGCGCGCTCAAACTCGCGCGTGCGGCGACGAAGCGCCCGGCGATCGTCGCGACCGACGCGGCGTTCCACGGCAAGACGCTCGGCGCGCTCTCGGCGAGCGGGCGTGATGCGTTCCGCGAGCCGTTCGCGCCGCTGCTCGCCGACGTGCGCCGCGTCCCGTTCGGCGACGCGCGCGCGCTGCGCGCGGCCGTGGACGACACGGTCGCGGCGGTGATCGTCGAGCCGATCCAGGGCGAGGGCGGCGTGAACGTCCCGCCGGACGGCTATCTGCGCGAGGTTCGCGAGATCTGTGACGAGCGCGGCGCGGTGATGATCGCCGACGAGGTGCAGACGGGTCTGGGCCGCTGCGGCGCGCTGTTCGCGTGCGACCGCGAGGGCGTCGTCCCCGACGTGATGACGCTCGCGAAGGGCCTCTCCGGCGGCGTCGTCCCGATCGGCGCGTACGTCGCGCGGCCGCCGGTGTGGAGCGCGGCGTACGCGAAGCAGCCGCTGCTGCACACCTCGACCTTCGGCGGCAACGAGCTGGCGTGCGCGGCGGCGTTGGCGGCGCTCGACGTCTTGCGCGACGAGGACCTCGTGACGAACGCGCGCGAGCGCGGCGAGCAGCTGCTGGCCGGCGCGCGCACGGCGATGGAGCGGTATCCCGCGGTGATCGCCGACGTGCGCGGTGCGGGGCTCTTGGTCGGTGTGGAATTGCGCAGCGAGGGCTACGGCGGGACGATCATCCCCGAGCTGCTGAAGCGCGGCGTCACCGCGGCCTGGACGCTGAACCAGCAGCGCGTG
>Ga0213878_10000376_pt1 | contig 16881 bp, 16 predicted proteins | sample VelepicoBEBS_R02_FD_161053 | JGI IMG/M metagenome (GOLD analysis project Ga0213878, IMG submission 161053) | Vellozia epidendroides bulk soil microbial communities from rupestrian grasslands, the National Park of Serra do Cipo, Brazil - BS_R02 | ecosystem: Environmental > Terrestrial > Soil >... | reverse complement strand
AGAGGGGAACCAGGGCACCTCCGGCAATCAGCCCGGAACGTTCCCTTCCACGCCTTCCACATAGAACTTGATGTTGTGGAGGAAGTTGTCGTCGGCGACCTGGTCGCGGGTCAGTTGCTCCTTGCCGGCGTTGTCCTTGAGCGGACCCTTCCAGATCGGCGCGGTGCCGTCGATCACGCCCTTCTTGCGCTCTTCCACCAGTGCCTTGACGTCATCCGGCACCACGGCGTTGAAGCCCTTCAGGTCGATCATGCCTTCCTTCAGGCCCCACCACGTGGTGTTGGACTTCCAGCGGTTGTTGAGCACGTCGTCAACCACCTTGTTGTAGTAGACGCCCCACGAGATCACCGATGCGGCCAGGTGGGCCTTCTCGCCGAACTTGCTCATGTCGCTGTCCCAGCCGAACGCGTACACACCCTTCTCCTGGGCGGTCTGCACCACGGCGGCGGAGTCGGTGTTCTGCATCAGCATGTCCACGCCCTGGCCGATCAGCGTCGTGGCGGCTTCGCGTTCCTTGCCCGGATCGAACCACTTGTTGACCCACACCACCTTGACCGTGGCCTTCGGGTTCACCGAGCGCGCGCCCAGCGTGAACGAGTCGATGTTGCGGATCACTTCGGGGATCGGCACCGAAGCCACCACGCCCATCTTGCCGGTCTTGCTCATCTTGCCGGCCACCACGCCAGCCAAATACGCGCCTTCATAGGTGCGCACGTCGTACTGGGCCAGGTTCTCGGCGGTCTTGAAGCCGGTGGCGTGCTCGAACTTGACGTCCGGGAACTCCTTGGCCACCTTCAGCATGGATTCCATGTAGCCGAACGTGGTGCCGAAGATCAGCTTGTTGCCCTGGCTGGCCAGGTCACGGAACACGCGCTCTGCATCGGCGGCGGACTCGGGAACGTTCTCGACGTAGGTGGTCTTCACCTTGTCGCCGAACTTGGCCTCGACCGCCTTGCGACCCTGGTCATGGGCGTAGGTCCAGCCGGCGTCGCCGACCGGGCCGATGTAGACGAACGCCACCTTCAGCGGCTCGCTGGTGGCGGCGGCCGGAGCCGATGCCGGCGCTGCCGTCTCGGCCGGCTTCTCGGCTTCCTTCTTGCCGCAGCCGGCCAGCGCCAGCACAGCGGTGGCGGCCAGGGCCGCCAGGGTGGTCCTGCGTGTCACGATCATCGATCTCTCCTAGTAGAACGTCTTGTGATGCGTTTGTGGTTTGACTTCGTTTGACTGCTGAAAGCGGGTTACGCGTTGCCTGGGCGGAACGGCTTGCCAAGGGACGCCGGCATGTTCAGGCGAATCCACGCGGGGTTACGCGAAATCAATGCCAGCACGACGATCGTGGCGGCATAGGGCAGCATGGACAGGAACTGCGACGGCACCGATACCCCGATGCCCTGCAAGTAGAACTGAAGAATCGTCACGCCACCGAACAGCCATGCGCCGATCAGCACGCGGCCCGGACGCCAGGTGGCGAACGTGGTCAGCGCCAGCGCGATCCAGCCGCGGCCCGCGACAAGGTTTTCCACCCACATCGGCGTATATACGAGCGACAGGTACGCGCCAGCCAGTCCACAGCACGCACCGCCGAACAGCAGCGCACCGAAACGGATCCAGCGCACCGGATAGCCGAGCGCGTGCGCCGATTCGGGCGATTCGCCAATCGCGCGCAGCGTCAGGCCGGCGCGCGTGCGGAACAGGAACCACATGATCGCGAAGCACAGCGCCAGGCTGAAATACACCATCCAGTGGTGCTGGAAGAAAGCCGGGCCGACGAACGGCAGGTGGGCCAGGTAGGGGACGGACTTGGCCTGCGTCGGCATGGCATAGCCAACGAATCGCTGTGCCACGAAGGCCGAGAGTCCTGTGCCGAAGATCGACAGCGCCAGACCCGTGGCCACCTGGTTGGTGGCCAGCACCAGCGCCAGCCACGAGAACAGTGTGGCCATCAGCATGCCGGCCCCGGCGCCAGCCAGGAAGCCGAGCATCGGCGATTGCGTCTGGTAGCCGACCATGAAGCCGAGCGCGGCGGCCACCAGCATCATGCCTTCGGCGCCAAGGTTGAGCACGCCGGAGCGCTCGTTGACGAGCAGGCCGAGCGCGGCCAGCAGCAGCGGGGTGCCGGCATTGATCGCCGTGGCGATCAGGGGAGCGAGTTGTTCCATGTTCTTGTGAGCTCCGGATCAGGCGGCACGGGCACGCCAGCGCAGGCGGTTGTCGATCAGCGTGTCGCATGCCAGCAGGAAGAACAGCAGCATGCCCTGGAACACCCAGCCGATCGCCGACGGCAGACCCAGCCGGGACTGCGCCATCTCGCCGCCGATATAGAACAGCGACATCACGATGCCGCCAAACACGGCGCCCACCGGATGCAGGCGGCCCACGAACGCGACGATGATCGCGGTAAAGCCATAGCCCGGGGAAATCGACGGCAGCAACTGCCCGATCGGGCCGGTCACTTCAAATGCGCCGGCCAGCCCGGCCGTGCCACCCGAGATCATCAGCGCGTTCCACAATGCACTGCGCGACGAGAACCCCGCGTAGCGCGCCGCCAGCGGGGCCGTGCCGCCAACCTGCAGACGGTACCCGGCGAAGCTGCGGAATACGAACACGGTCATGATGACCACGAGCACCAGCATCACCGCAAAACCCACATGCAGGCGCGAGCCGGGTAGCAGGTTCGGTAGCAGGAACGCCGAGTCGAACACCTTCGATTGCGGGAAGTTCATGCCATTTGGGTCCTTGAGCGGTCCGTTGACGACCCAGAGCAGCAGTTGCTGCGCGATATAGGTCAGCATCAGCGAAACCAGGATCTCGTTGGCGTTGAAGCGGTCCTTGAGCAGCGCGGTGATCGCGGCCCACGCCATGCCGCCGACGATGCCGGCCAGCGATGCCAGCACCAGCACGACGAACCCGCTGGTGGTATTGCCCGGGGTGTCGAACCAGAGCACAGTGGCGCCGGCGAAGATGCCGCCGAGGATCAACTGGCCGTCGGCGCCGATGTTCCACACGTTGGCGCGATAACAGACCGAGAGCCCCAGCGCGCAGAGCACGAGCGGCACGGTCTTGAGCAGGACTTCGCCGATTGCCCGCTTGTCCTTCAGCGGATCGACCAGGAAGACCTTGAGCGCGGCAACGGGGTCCTTGCCGAGCACCAGGAACAGCAGCGCGCCGAACAGCAGTGTCAGCACGATCGCGAACAATGGCGAGGCGTAGGCCATGCGGCGCGATGGCACGCCACGGGGCGCCAGCACGACGGGCGAGAGGAGCTTAGTCATGAGCAGGCACCTCCGCGGCAGCCTGGTCATGCCGGCTGGCCGGCCCGCCTTCCCAGAGCCCGCTCATCCACAGGCCCACCTGTTCTCGTGTGGCCGACTCCACCGGAATCGACGGCGACAGATGACCCTTGGCAATGACGTGGAGCCGGTCGCAGATCGCGAACAGTTCGTCGAGTTCTTCCGACACGACCAGGATCGCGCAGCCGGTGGCCTTGAGCGCCAGGATCTCGTTGTGGATCTGCGCGGCGGCGCCGACGTCGACACCCCATGTCGGCTGCGCGACGATCAGCACCTTGGGGCCGGCCTCGATCTCGCGGCCGACGATGAACTTCTGCAGATTGCCGCCGGACAGGCTGCGCGCCAGCGCATCGGGGCCGCTCGCCTTGACGCGGAAGCGGTTGATGATGCTGGCGGCCAGCCCTTCGGCTGCTTTCGGCGAGACCATGCCATGGCGAACAAACGGCGCGGTCTGGTGCGACAGCAGTGTGTTCGACGACAGGCTCATGCCCGGCACTGCACCGCGGCCCAGGCGTTCTTCCGGAACGAAGGCCAGGCCGGCGCGACGGCGGCCACGCGCATCGAGTTTTCCAACGGACTTGCCGTCGAGATGCACGGCCGTGCCGCTGGTGCGCGCGTCTTCGCCCGACAGCGCGGCCAGCAGTTCCTGCTGGCCATTGCCGGAGACGCCGGCGATGCCGACGACCTCGCCCGCATGCACGTCCAACGCGATGTGCTGCAGCTCCGTGGCGAACTGATGCGCGGGCGGCATCGACAGATCGCGCACGGACAGCCGCACCGGACCACGCTCGGTGGTCACGCGCGCCTCGCGCGGCGGCTCGCCGCCGATCATCATGCGCGACAGCGACGCGGCGCTTTGCTCGCGCGGATCGCAAATACCCGTCACCTTGCCCAGGCGCATCACGGTCGCGTGATGGCACAGCGCACGGATCTCGTCGAGCTTGTGGCTGATATAGAGAATGCTGGTGCCTTCGGCGGCCAGTTGGCGCAGCGTGACGAACAGCGTCTCGACAGCCTGCGGCGTCAGCACCGAGGTGGGTTCATCGAGAATCAGCAGTTGTGGATTGGCCAGCAACGCACGCACGATCTCCACGCGCTGGCGTTCGCCCACCGACAGCGTGTGCACGTGGCGGTGCGGCTCCAGCGGCAGACCATAGCGTTCGGCCGTGGCGCGAATCCTTTCGGCCAGTTCCTTCATGCCGCCGACGTCCTTTGGCGGCAGGCCGAGCGCGATGTTCTCGGCAACGGTCAATGTGTCGAACAGCGAGAAGTGCTGGAACACCATTGCGATGCCCAGGTTGCGGGCGTCGTGCGGACTGTTGATCGATACGGGCGCCCCATTGAAGTGCATCTCGCCGGCATCGGGTCGAACCGCGCCAAAGATGATTTTCATGAGGGTGGACTTGCCGGCGCCATTTTCGCCAAGGACGGCGTGGATTTCGCCGGGCGCGACGGTCAGGCTGACATCGTCGTTGGCGGTCACGCCGGGATAGCGCTTGGTGATATGTGCAAGCGCCAGCCTGGAGGGTGTTTGTAATGTCACTGAGGCGGCTCGAATTGTTGTGGCAGCAACGTTGAGATCAGGCACGTGACAGCGGCTGTGCGTGGCGCAGCATCGCCGCGCGGCAGGTCGTCATCATCATGATTGCGTGATGCCCGGAATTAGCGGTGAATTATATAAGTGCGAGGGGGGCTGGCGGGCCACTTTGACCCTTTTGCCATGCCCCACAACGGTTCCAGGCAGGTTGCAAGTCGCGTGCCGACCACAGTGGCAAAGAAAAACCGCCGCCGGGTCGGGGAAACCCCCACCGGCGGCGGCTGGGTGGATGCGGAGCGCGCCGGGCGGCGCGCTCGGTCAGTCAGGTCCGTTCGGTCAACTGGCCTGGTTCGCCGGAATCTTGGCGAAACGGCCATCCCGGAAGTCGGCCAGCGTCTGGTAGATCTGATCCTGCGTATTCATCACGAACGGACCGTACTGCGCGATCGGCTCGTTCAGCGGCTGCCCCGCGATCAGCAGGAAGCGCGCGTCCTCATCGGCCCGGATCATGACGCCATCGGCCTGGCCGGCGTTGTCGAGCACGCCCATGCGCTGGGCCTCCACCACGGCGCCATCGGCATCGCCCACGGTGATTGTTCCGCGATAGACGTAGATAAACGCGTTGTGGCCAGCCGGCAGCGTCTGCGCGAAGGTCTGGCCAGCGGGCAGATGAACGTCCAGGTACAGCGGTTCGGTGACCGGCCGCGTTACGGCCCCGGCCACGCCATGGGAGGCGCCGGCCAGTACGCGCGCGGTGCCGCCCGAGGGCAGCGCCACGGTCGGGATGGCTGCGGCCGGCATGTCGCGATACCACGGCGCCGTCATCTTGTCTGCGGCGGGCAGGTTCAGCCAGAGCTGGAACCCTTCCATGCGGCCGTCCTCCTGCTCGGGCAGTTCCGAATGCACCACGCCGGCGCCCGCCGCCATCCACTGTGCGCCGCCATTCTCCAGCAGGCCTTCATGGCCGGCGCTGTCGCGGTGACGCATACGGCCGGCCAGCATGTAGGTGATGGTTTCGAAGCCGCGGTGCGGGTGATCGGGGAAGCCGCCGATGTAGTCGTCCTTGTTGTCGGTGCCAAACGCGTCGAGCATCAGGAACGGGTCGAGCCGGCGCTGCAGGTTTTGCGTCAGCACACGGGTGAGCTTGACGCCGGCGCCGTCGGATGTGGCGATGCCGCGAACCACGCGGTCCACGCTGCGCGAGCGCTGCACGGTTTCCGTGGCGGTTGCCGGAACGGTCTGGATGCGGGTGGTGTCCATGAATTTCTCTCCATTGAGACGGCGCGGTGGCCGTCGGATCTACCCTGCCAATTTAAGGCTTTGGCGGCAAAGCGGTAGTGCAGCAGGAGGCAACACATTGTTCTGTCCGTGGGACGACGGTCGATTGTTGGGGGGTATTTTTGCAACGTCAGAATGGTCTGAAAGTTCTGGCAGAATCCCGAAAATTTGGCGTTGGAATCCACGAAGATGACAGGATCGCAGAAGATGTGTAGAATAGCGCTATCTTTGTCATCCGTTGCTGTGAATTGCGTTGGGTGTGGGTCATCCCCGATCCTTGCAATCCGTTGTCAGGCAACGGCCTTTTGACCAGGCGGCGCTCCACCGAAGCGCGTTTGACACGACATCAGTCGCCGCCACTGGCCAACCCCTCGGGTTGCGCCGCAACCAGCGGGTTTGGGCTCCATACACGAACCCCATCAACAGGGTGATTCGCCGATTCGAACATTGGCGTGACACCCGCAAGTCCGTCCGCCGGCAATCGTGCCGGTCATGGCGGCAAGGCAATCTGAACCGGGCCCCGGCGGGCACCCCCAAACGAACTCCGCCGGCCCTTCTGTTTTCCGCACTCCGGAAGTGGCGGCGAATTCTCTTTCGCTTTCCGCTTCGGAGGAGGAGAGAGGGAATATGTCAAAACAAACCATCCGGGCGCTGGCCTGGAGTGGCGTCATTGCCGCTGCGCTGGCCGGGCTGGTCGCGTGGATTGGCGTCGATGTCATCGGCCAGTACCGTGACCGCCTGCTCTACGACGTGGCGGATCATCTACGCCTCGTGGCGATTTCGATGACGCTCGCGCTCGTCACGGGCATCCCTGCCGGAATCGGGCTAAGCCGCCCGTGCATGCACCGCTGGGCCAACCGCCTGATGCAGGTCTTCAACATTGGCAATACGGTGCCGTCGCTGGCCGTGCTGGCGCTTGCGCTGGCGGTGCTTGGCATCGGCGAGCGGCCAGCCATTCTCGCGCTGTGGCTCGCCTCGCTGCTGCCGATCGTTCGCAACACCTATGAAGGCTTGCGTACCGTGTCGCCGACCCTGCTCGAAGCGGGGCGTGGCATCGGCATGACGCCGTGCCAGCGTCTGATGCGCGTGGAACTGCCCAACGCACTGCCTGTGATCCTGGCTGGCGTTCGCATCAGCCTCGTGATCAATGTTGGCACCGTGCCGCTGTCGTTCCTGATCGGCGCCAACAGTCTGGGCGAACTGATTTTCCCGGGCATCTACCTGAACAACCAGTCGCTCCTGCTGCTGGGGGCCGCCGCCACTGCGCTGCTGGCCCTGGCCCTGGATGCGATCTTTGCCACCGCCGGCCATCTCTATCTACGCCGTCGCGGCCTGGCTCGATGAGGAGTTCCTGATGACATCGAATAGAAAGCGGCGCCCGGCGCCAATTTTCGAAGGGCGGCTGTACTGGCTGGTTGTCGCGCTCGGCGCGGCGCTGGCGGCGGTACTGCTGATTACCGCACCCGCGCGTGCTCAGGGCGCAGCCGAGCCCGTTCGCGTCGGCGGCAAGAATTTCACCGAACAGCTGATTCTCTCGTCGATGACGTCGCAGTACCTGCGCGCCAAGGGCATCGACGCCACGTTGACCTCTGGCCTTGGCAGCACGCTGATGCGCCAGGCGATGGAATCCGGCCAGCTCGACGTGGTGTGGGACTACACGGGCACCGCCCTGATCGTCTTCAACAAGGTCGAGGAAAAACTGGATGGTCCGCAAAGCTATGCACGCGTGAAGGCGCTCGACGCGGCGAAAGGGCTGATATGGCTCGAAGCATCGGCGATCAACAATACCTATGCGCTGGCGATGCCGAAGGAGCGCGCCGCCGGCGTGACCACGCTGTCCGCCTATGCCGAGAAGATGCGTGCCGAGGGGGAAGACAAGCGCCATCCTCTGGCCGTCGACATGGAGTTCGCCGCGCGTCCGGACGGACTGGAGCCGCTGAAGACTGCATACGGGCTGCCGTTCACGCGCAAGGATGTGATCCAGCTCGATCCGGGCCTGGTCTACACGGCGCTCAAGAACAACCAGGTGGACCTGGGCCTGGTCTACACGACCGACGGCCGCGTGAAGGGCTTCGATCTGGCGCTGCTTGAAGACGACCTGCATTTCTTCCCGCCGTACAACGCGGTACCCGTGGTGCGCAAGGCCGTGCTCGACGCGCATCCCGAACTTGCCGGCTTGCTCAACGCGCTCGCCGCCACGCTCGACAACGCGGCGATGACCGACATGAACTACCAGGTCGACATCAACCAGCAGCCCGTGGAAAAGGTGGCCGGGGATTTCCTGCGCAGCCACGGACTGATCTGAGGAGCCGCGCATGGATCTGCTGACTTACCTCCACCATAGCTGGCCGATGCTGCTGCGGCTGACCGGCGAGCACCTTGCGCTGGTTGGCTCCGCGGTGGGGCTGGCCATCGTGATTGGCGTGCCGCTGGGCATCCTGATCACACGCCACCGTTTCCTTGCCACGCCGTTGCTGGCGCTGGCGACCGTCGTGCTGACGCTGCCGTCCATCGCGCTCTTCGGCCTGATGATTCCGATCTTCGCGCGCTTCGGCCATGCGCTCGGCTACCTGCCGGCCGTGACCGCCGTGTTCCTGTACTCGCTGCTGCCGATCATGCGCAACACCTACACCGCGCTGGCCAACGTCGACGCCGGCATCCAGGAGGCAGGGCGCGGGATTGGGATGACCACCTGGCAGCGCATGCGGCTGGTTGATCTGCCGCTGGCCGTGCCCGTGATCCTGGGCGGCGTGCGCACGGCCGTCGTGATGAATATCGGTGTGGCCACGATCGCCGCGATTATCGGCGCCGGCGGCCTGGGTGTGCTGATCCTCCAGGCGATCAGCCAGAGCAACATGAGCAAGCTGGCGGTGGGCGCCGTCCTCGTCAGTCTGCTTGCCATCGTGGCGGACGCATGCCTGCAGGCCTTGCAGCGCGCGCTGACGCCGAAAGGAATCCGTCAATGATCGAACTCGACCAACTCACCAAGTCCTTCCACCAAAAGGACGGCACCGAAGTGCGCGCCGTTGACGCCGTCAGTCTGACGGTGCCGCGTGGGGAAATCTGCGTGTTCCTGGGGCCGTCCGGCTGCGGCAAGACCACCACGCTCAAGATGATCAACCGGCTGATCGAGCCGACCTCCGGCACCGTGCGCATCGACGGCGAGGACACCGCCGGAATCGATGGCGTGGCATTGCGGCGCAAGATCGGCTACGTGATCCAGCAGATCGGCCTGTTCCCGAACATGACGATCGAGGAAAACATCATGGTCGTGCCGCGCCTGCTGGGCTGGGACAGGAAGCAATGCCGCGAACGCGCGCGCGAACTGATTCGCATGGTGCAACTCGACCCGGACAAAATGCTCAAGCGCTATCCGCGCGAGCTGTCCGGCGGGCAGCAGCAGCGTATCGGTGTGATCCGCGCGCTGGCGGCGGATGCGCCAGTGCTGCTGATGGACGAGCCGTTCGGGGCCGTCGACCCGATCAATCGCGAGAGCATCCAGAACGAGTTCTTCCAGATGCAGCGCCAACTCGGAAAGACCGTGATCATGGTCTCGCACGATATCGACGAGGCGATCAAGCTGGGCGACAAGGTCGCCGTGTTCCGTGGGGGAAGGCTGGTGCAATTCGATCATCCGGATGCGCTGCTGGCGCATCCCGCCGATGACTTCGTACAGGCCTTCGTCGGTCACGACAACACGCTCAAGCGCCTGCTTCTGGTGCGCGCCGGCGATGCCGCCACGATGCCGCCGAGCAGCCGCCCGGACATGTCGCTCGCCGAAGCCTTCAGCGTAATGGACGATGCCGATGTGCGTCACCTGCCGGTCATTGACGATGCGCAGCGCGCCATCGGCTACGTGACCCGACGGGATGTACGCAACGCGATGGCGGCCGGTGGTCGCTGTGCCGACGTCATGCGCCCGTTTGCGGCCATGGCGGCGTTCGATGAACATCTTCGCATCGTGTTGTCTCGCATGTACCAGCACAACACAAGCTGGTTGCCGGTGCTGGATGGTGACGGCGTGTACCTGGGCGATGTCACACAGGAATCGATCGCGGACTATCTGAGCTCGGGGCGTTCGCGCGGCAATGCGACCAGCCTGTCAGCGGCTCCATCGCAACGCGCAACTGCCAGCCCGACGGGTGCCGTAGTGCAACCTGCCATCGCCTGAGAATGCAGCCTGACCGCGGCCACGCAGCGGTCAGGGTCCACAACGTTCTCTCAGGCGCCCCCATGCTTCAGGTAGATGCCCCAACCTACCCACGACGCGTAGACGACGAGATACACCTTGAAGGTCCGGGTCATGACCTTGCGTTGAAGTTCATTGTCTTCCAGGAATCTGATGAGTGCTTTCTGCATGTTGGTTCTCCTTGGTTGCTGGTTCAGTGACCATCTCAATATGCGGATGGATGAACGAACGGTTGAACGAACTCGGCGTACACGCCGAAGTAGGCCCCGGCGCTGACAATGGTCAGGCCGATCGAGACTCTGAGGACCCAGTTGGGTCTGTTGCGTGGACGTGTGCCGGCGCAACTGGCTTCCATCGCGCCCAGCAGCACCAGCACGGCGGCAAAGACGATCAGGAAGACATGTGTCGCGATGCCCATCCACATGTACTGGCGGTTCAGGGTGGCTTCGTCCAGCGTCATCGCCAGCAGATAGCAGGCTGCGGCGCTCATCGGAATCGCGGCCCACAGCAGCTGCCCGCCTTCGATTGCTCGCAAGACGATACCGTGGCTCTGTTTCCGAAAAAAATAGGGCAGCTTGGCCAGCGGCAGCAGTGCTAACGGCGCGACCAGTGGAATCGCGACGTTGAACACAAACCAGCCGAATAGCTCGATAGTTCTTGCCATGGTGCCCTTGAGGTGAGTGGGAGAAGGTTGTCGCGCGTGCGCCGCCAGTTCGGGCACGTGGACAACGAGGCCGATGCTATGCCTCGTCCCAGCTCACGCCAATAGGGAAGATGTGAACATTTGTGGCATCGGCCACGACCTTTGTGCAAGGTCAATTCGCACGATCTCGCTATTTCGAGCCACCGCCAGTCAGCGCGGACAACACATCCATCGGCAGCGGAAAGACAATGGTCGAACTCTTGTCTCCCGCGATCTGTGTAAGCGTCTGCAGATAGCGCAGCTGCATGGCCTGCGGCTGCCGCGCGAGCATCTGTGCGGCTTCGAGAAGCTTTTCCGATGCCTGCAGTTCGCCCTCGGCGTGAATCACCTTCGCGCGTCGTTCGCGCTCTGCTTCGGCCTGCCGTGCAATCGCGCGGACCATCGTTTCATTGAGGTCCACATGCTTGATCTCGACATTCGACACCTTGATGCCCCAGGCGTCGGTCTGGGTATCGAGCACTTTCTGGATATCGAGGTTCAGCTTCTCCCGTTCCGCCAGCATCTCATCGAGCTCGTGTTTGCCCAGCACAGAGCGCAGCGTCGTCTGCGCGAGCTGGCTGGTGGCCTCCAGGAAGTTGGCCACCTGGATGATCGCGCGTTCGGGATCGACGACGCGGAAGTAGATCACCGCGTTGACCTTGACCGAGACGTTGTCGTGCGAGATCACGTCCTGGGGTGTTACGTCGAGCACCACGGTGCGCAGGTCCACTCGCACCATCTGCTGCACCGCCGGGATGATCAGCACAAGGCCGGGCCCCTTGACGCGCCAGAAGCGGCCAAGCATGAAGACCACGCCGCGTTCGTACTCGCGCAGCACGCGGAACGCGGAGATCACCAGCAGCACCAGCAGGAAGATCAGACCACCGAAGCTGAATCCGAATGCCATATCAGACTCCTTTTGTTCTTGTCTCAGGGGGTTGCATGTCAACCATCGTTTGCGGACGTCACATCGAGTACCAGGCCGCGGCGCGCCGTTACGCGAATACGCTGGCCGCGCGCCAGCGGCGCCATGCTGTGGACACGCCACTGCTCGCCATGCACCATCGCCCAGCCATCGGCCTGCGTGTCGTCGATGACCAGGCCGAAGCTGCCCACTAGCGCGTCGGCGCCGCTGACCACCGGGCGACGGCGCGCACGCAGCAATAGCGTCGACATGCCGAGCAGGAAGAACCCGGATATCGTGCACAACGTGGCGATCAGCGCAAACGGCACGCCGAAGCCAGGCACGTCGGTATCGATCAGCATCACGGCACCAAATCCAAAAGCGATGATGCCGCCGACGCCGAGCGCGCCGAACGTCGGCAAGAACAGTTCGGCGGTCATGCAGCCCACGCCTAGTGCAATCAACGCAAGCCCGGCGTAGTTCACGGGCAGCATCTGCAGCGCGAACAGGCCCAGCAGCAGGCAGATCGCACCGGCGATGCCCGGCACGACCATGCCCGGTGTCGAGAACTCGAAGATCAGGCCGTAGATGCCGATCATCATCAGGATCAGTGCCACGCTTGGGTCGGTGATGACGGCGAGCAGGCGGCTGCGCCAGTCGGGCTCAAGCGTCACGACAGGCGCGCCCGATGTATGCAGCGTGCGGGTGGCACCCGCGGCCTCGATGCGCTTGCCATCCACCTGCCTGAGCAGCGCCGGCAGGTCTGGGACGACCATATCCGCCACATGTTGCGCCACCGCCTCGTCGGCGGACAGGCTCACTGCCTCCCGGACCGCGCGCTCGCCCCACTCGGCATTGCGGTGCCGCAACTGTGCGAGTCCGCGGATATAAGCCGACGCGTCATGCATCTGCTTGCGCGTCATGGTGTCTTCGGCCGCCGGCGCGCTGGACGGGGCCGAGGCGGGCGCCGGCCCGGCCTCTGGCTTCGGGCCGCCGATGCCAATCGCCACCGGGCTGGCCGCGCCAAGATTGGTGCCCGGCGCCATGGCGGCGATATGACTCGCGTAGAGGATGTAGGTGCCCGCGCTGGCAGCGCGCGCGCCGCCGGGGTAGACATAGGTGGCTACCGGCACTGGCGAGGCAAGGATGGCCTGGATGATGTCGCGCATGGATTTGTCCAGGCCGCCCGGCGTATCCATTTCGATCACGATGAGCTGCGCGCCATGCTTGCGGGCCTGGTCGATGCCGTGCACGGCAAAGCTGGCGCTGGCGGGACTGATGGCGCCCTGGACGGGTATCACGTAGACCGGCGGTTCGGCTGGCGCGGATGTCGCGGGCTGTTGCGCCTGCACGTTCGACAAAGCGAGCAAGGCGAGTCCCAGCGCGAGCCAGCGCACCCGGGCAAGCCAGCCTCGAATCGGTGCGATTGTCATGGCGGAGCGCGGCCCGCCGTGGATGCCGTGGTCGCGCCACTTTCAGTGTAGGCGACCGGCCACATTCTGCCATTGCCCTATGGAGCGCCGCCCGTTCCCGCCGCCAGCAGCCAGAGCGATACAGGCGTAGCATTGCCGACATTGTTCAACCTGCGGCGCGAAAGCGCGAGCCCGGATTCCGTCACATGCCTCCAGCAAATGCCGATGTCTCCCCGGGGCTGATGGCCCGCCAGACCGCCAGTCCGTGGGCAGTGGCCATGGCCGGGCTTGTATCTCTGGCGCTGGCCATGGGCATCGGGCGCTTCGCCTTCACGCCGTTGCTGCCGATGATGCTGCACGATGGCACCGTCACGCTGGCCGAGGGCAGTGCACTGGCGACGCTGAACTACATCGGCTATCTGCTCGGTGCGCTGCTCTGCCTGTTCATCCGGCCGGATCCGGTGCGCATGGTGCGTGGCGCGCTGGTCCTGACCGTGGTGCTGACCCTGGCGATGGCGTTGCCCGGCGGGATGCCGGCGTGGCTGGCCTGGCGGACACTGGCCGGCATCGCCAGCGCCGTGGTGATGGTCTACGCAACGGCGTGGTGCATGCAGCGACTCGCCGAGCTTGGGCAGCCAACGCTGGGCGGCTTGATGTTCTGCGGACCGGGGATTGGCATCGTCATCACGGGCGTGTCGGCCTTCGGCATGGTGGCCGCACACTGGCTGGCCAACTGGGGGTGGGTGACGTTCGCCGTGCTCGGCGCGGTCATGCTTGCAGCGGTTTGGCGCGTGTTCGGCTCGCAGCCGCCTGCGCCGCACGCGACGTCGGGGCAGGGCGCGGCATATGCGGCACCGGCACACGCACCGCGGCTGGACCTTGAAACCTGGGCCCTGACGCTGGCCTATGGCCTGGCAGGATTTGGGTACATCATCACGGCAACCTTCCTTCCCGTGATCGCGCGCCAGGCCATGCCCGGCAGCGTCTGGGCGGACCTGTTCTGGCCGATCCTTGGCGCCGGCGTAGCCGTGGGTGCGTATCTGGTGACGCGTGTTGGCATGCATCATGACAACCGCCGCATGATGATGATCCTGTACACGATGCAGGCGATAGGCGTCAGCGTGGCGGCCGTGTGGCCGACGGTGGCCGGATTCGCGCTCAGCAGCATCCTGGTGGGCTTGCCGTTTACGGCGCTGGTGTCGTTTGCGATGCGCGAGGCGCGGCGCCTGTGGGGGCTGCGTGCATCGAAGCTGATCGGGCTGATGACGGCCGCGTATGCACTCGGCCAGATCGCCGGGCCGCCACTGGCCACCATGCTCGTCGTCCGCACTGGAGGGTTCGCAGCCTCGCTTGGCGTGGCGGCCAGCGCGTTGCTGCTGGGCGCGTTGATTTACCTCTGGATGTGGCGCGCGCTGCCGCTGGGCGGCCACGCCGGAGACTGAGGACTGCGCTACAGTATTGCCTTCGCCGCTCACTCGACCGGGCGCATTCGCGCAGGCGTTGCAGGGCGGCGCGAAAGCCATTGCCCCATGTCTTTTGCATTGCAGCCCGGGCGTGCCACAGGCCCGGTCTTCCCGATCACTCCCGAGGAAGCGCGCGTACGTGTGGATCTGGCCGCCGCCTATCGGCTGGCCGCGCTCGAACGGTGGGATGACCTGATCTACACCCACATCTCGGCCACCGTACCCGGTGAGCCCGATCATTTCCTGATCAACCCGTTTGGCTTTGCCTTCGAGGAGATCCGTGCCTCGGACCTCGTCAAGATCAACAGTCGCGGCGAGGTGGTCGGCGAAGTCGTGCATCCCGTCAATGTGACGGGGTTCGCCCTGCACGCGGCCCTGCATGCGGCGCGAGCAGATGCGCATTGCGTGATGCACCTGCATAACACGGCCGGCATCTCGGTGTCCGCCCAGGCCGAGGGGCTGCTGCCGCTGTCCCAGCACGCGATGCGTTTCCATGGCCGCATCGCCTATCACGATTACGAAGGGCTTGCCTTCACGCCGGCGGAGGGAGCGCGGCTGACCGAGTCACTTGGCGCACACCCGGCCATGCTGTTGCGCAACCACGGTACGCTGACCGTGGGCCGTACCGTGGCCGAGGCCTATGTGCTGATGGCCACGCTGATCAAGGCATGCGAAATCCAGCTCGGCGCGCAACTTGGCAGCGCCACGGTCCAGCCGCCTCGGGACATTGCCGACAAGACCTCGCTGCAGCTCTACGACAATGGCGCTGTGGAGGGCGTGATGGAATGGCCCGCGCTGCTGCGCAAACTCGATAGAATCGATCCCTCTTACAAGAACTGATATTCCGAAGGAGTCACGCATGCCCACTTTTCACGTAGAAATGTTCGAAGGCCGCACGGTCGAGCAGAAGCGCAAGTTTGTCGAGGAAGTGACCCGTGTCACGTGCGAGACGCTCGGCTGCTCCGCTGGCGCCGTCGACATCATCATCACCGACGTCAAGCGCGAGAACTGGGCCACCGGTGGCGAACTCTGGGTCGACAAGAAGTAAATCCACGCAGCAATTCCAAGCAGGGTTGACCGATGACCTCCGCAGCTTCCGCCATGCAGCAGTTTGCTTCCGACAACTATGCCGGCTTCTGTCCGGAATCGTTGAAGTATTTCCTCGAGGCCAATGCCACGGGCCACGAGAAGGCCTACGGCGACGATAGCTGGACGCAGAAGGTCTGCGACCGCATCCGCGACCTGTTCCAGACCGATTGCGAAGTCTTCTTCGTGTTTAACGGCACGGCCGCGAATTCGCTGGCGCTGTCGTCGTTGTGCCAGTCTTACCACTCGGTGATCTGCCATGAGCTTGCGCACATCGAAACCGATGAGTGCGGCGGCCCCGAGTTCTTCTCGAATGGATCGAAGCTGCTTACCGCGCACGGCGAGAACGGCAAGCTGACGCCCGATGCGGTGGAGGCGCTGGTCACGCGCCGCTCCGATATCCACTATCCGAAGCCGCGCGTGGTGTCCCTGACGCAGGCCACCGAGGTGGGCACGGTCTACACCGTGGAAGAAGTGCGCGCGATCGCGGCGATTGCCAAGCGGCGCCAGTTACGCGTGCATATGGACGGTGCCCGGTTCGCGAACGCGGTGGCGTCGCTTGGCGTTCATCCGTCGGAGATCACGTGGCGCGCCGGCGTTGACGTGTTGTGCTTCGGTGGCACCAAGAACGGTTTGCCGGTAGGCGAGGCCGTGGTGTTCTTCGATCGCAAGCTTGCCGAGGATTTCGCCTATCGCGTCAAGCAGGCCGGGCAACTGGCCTCGAAGATGCGATTTATTTCGGCGCCGTGGCTGGGCATGCTCGATGACGACGTCTGGCTGAAGAACGCACGGCACGCCAATGCGATGGCGACGCTACTGCATCAGCGCATTGCCGATGTCCCCGGCGTGCGCATCATGTTCCCGACCGAAGCGAACGCCGTCTTTGCCGAGCTGCCGCTGCCGGCCATCGATGCCCTGCGCGCCAAGGGCTGGCTGTTCTACACGTTCATCGGCGCTGGCGGGTGCCGGCTGATGTGCGCGTGGGACCTGCAGCCCGAAACGGTGGAAGCATTCGCCGCCGACATTCGTGCGGCCTGCAC
>Ga0213878_10000375_pt1 | contig 16914 bp, 16 predicted proteins | sample VelepicoBEBS_R02_FD_161053 | JGI IMG/M metagenome (GOLD analysis project Ga0213878, IMG submission 161053) | Vellozia epidendroides bulk soil microbial communities from rupestrian grasslands, the National Park of Serra do Cipo, Brazil - BS_R02 | ecosystem: Environmental > Terrestrial > Soil >... | reverse complement strand
TCGCACTTGCGGATGTTGTACTCGATCCACTCCTTGTTGATGGTGATGTCACCTTCGAAGAAGTGCATGCGCGGGTGGTTCACCAGGTCACCCAGGCGGTCCGACGACATATCCATGCCGTAGACCTCCCATTGGGTGGTTTCCAGGATGCGGCGCGTCAGATGGTGGCCGATGAAGCCGTTGACGCCAAGAATCAGGACCTTTTTCATCGGTTTTCCTCTTTGGACTTCGCAGTAATGATGTTGTGGAATTCTGGCGCGGACACAGGACTCGCATGGTCGGCGTTCGCGCCTTCCAGCAGTTGGGTCACGCGGATTGCGCCGCCGTCTCCGCAGATCGCCACGATACGGCCGTCCACGACATGCAGGCCTGGCTGCAGGCCTGCGGGCACGGACGACGCGTCAAGACGACGAGCCTGCGCGACGACGAAGCGGCGGCCGCCCAGGTCCGTGAAGGCACCGGGGTAGGGCGGCGCGACGGCGCGGATCAGATTGTAGACTGCCGATGCCGGCTGCCGGAAATCGATGCGGCCGTCCTCGGGCTTGCGGCCCGAGAAATAGCTGCCATCGGCCAGCCGGTTGGGGCGCTTGGGCGTCTGGCCTGCCATCATCGCAGGCAGCACGCGCCACAGCGTCTGCTCGGCGGCGACGGTGACTTTCTCGAAAACCTCGCCCGCCGTATCGTCCGGCAGGATTGGCACCGAGGTCTGGTCGACGATATAGCCGGCGTCGGGCTTGGCTTCCATCGCGTGCAGCGTGGCGCCGGTTTCGTCCTCGCCATGCAGGACGGCCCAGTTCACCGGCACGCGGCCGCGATACTTCGGCAACAGCGAGCCGTGCATGTTGAATGCACCTTGCGGCGCGATGGCCAGCAGGTCCGCCGGAATCATCGACCGGTAGTAGAAGGAGAAGATCACGTCCGGCTTTGCCGCGCGGACAGCCTCAGCCAGCGCCGGGTCGGTCGGGTCTTCGCCATAGATGAAAGACAGGTTCAACTCGGCGGCCGTGTCAGCCACGCGGCGGAACCAGATGTTCTCGTCGGGGCGGTCGCGGTGCGTGACGACCAGCGCCACGTCCACGCCGCGCGCGTGCAGCACGCGCAGGCAGCGATCGCCGACGTTGTGATACGCAAAGACTACTGCGCGCACGAAGCCTCCGTCGTGTTGTCCTTCTGCGGGTCGCGCGGATCACGTTCGAGCACCGCCTGGATGCGGTAGCGCGGACGGTCGCGCACTTCCTGGTAAATACGGCCGACGTACTCGCCCAGCAGCCCGATACCGAACAGCATGATGCCGACCAGGAAGAAGTTGAGGGCGAACAGCGTGAACACACCCTGGACTTCCGAGCCGAGCACGAAGCGGCGGATCAGCAGCACCAGGAACAGGCCTGCCGACGAAATCGACAGGATCGTGCCGATGGCGGAGAACCACTGCAGCGGCACGATGGAGAAGCCGGTGACCAGGTCGAAATTCAGGCGGATCAGCTGGTAGAGCGAATACTTCGACTCGCCCGCATGGCGCTGCTCGTGGCCAACCTCGATCTACACCGGGTTCGACGAGAACGTGTAGGCCAGTGCCGGAATGAACGTGTTGACCTCGCGGCACGCGTTGATCGTGTCGATGATGTTGCGGTCGTAGGCGCGCAGCATGCAGCCCTGGTCCGTCATCTTGATCTTGGTGATCTTCTCGCGCAGGCGGTTCATCGCGCGCGACGCATAGCGGCGGAACGCGGAATCGTTACGCTGGCGCCGGATCGTGCCGACGTAGTCGTGGCCCTTCCGCATCTCTTCCACCAGACGCGGGATTTCCTCGGGCGGGTTCTGCAGGTCGGCGTCCAGCGTGATCACGATGCGTCCGCGCGTGTGCTCGAAACCGGCCAGGATCGCCATGTGCTGGCCGAAGTTGCCGTTGAACAGGATGACCCGGGTCACGTCCGGGCGCTTGTGATACTGCGCGGCCAGCATCTGCGGCGAGCGGTCGGCGCTGCCGTCGTTGACGAAGATGATCTCGTACGATTCGCCCAGGCTGTCGAGCGCCGGATAGACGCGATCGAACAGCGCCTGCAGGCCATCCTCCTCGTTGTAGACGGGGATGACGACCGAGACCTCGACGGAGCTTAATGAGAGAGGCGTTTGCATGTTTCGCTTAGAGTTGCGCAAACCCGCTCCACGTCGGCCGTCTGCATGGCGGGGAACAGCGGCAGCGTGACGATGCCGCGGCCAATGCGCTCGGCATGCGGCAGCATGCCTTCGCGCCAGCCCAGGGAGCGGAAATAGGTAAACAGGTGAATCGGCGGGTAGTGCACGCCGGTGCCCACGCCACACTCGCGCATCGACTCCATGACGTGCTTGCGCGCTTCGGCCGGCCCGCCGCGCAGGCGGTCGGTCGGTAGTACGACCTGGAACATGTGCCAGTTGGTCGTGGCAACGTCCGGGTCGCGCGGCAGCGGGAGTTCGATGCCGAGGTCAGCCAGGCCGGCGTCCGCGGCGCAGCGGAAATAGGTCTCGGCCAGTTCGGCGCGGCGCGCGGTGATCGCATCGAGATGCTGGAGCTGGGCCAGGCCGATGGCGGCGTTGACGTCGGTCAGGTTGAACTTGCCGCCCGGCTCTTCGACATCCATGCCGTCCATACCGGTACGAATCACGCCCTGCAGGCGCAGGCGCTCGGCGCGCCGCGCTTCCTCGGGGGTGTTCATGACCAGGCAGCCACCCTCGATCGTGGTGATGTTCTTGTTGGCCTGGAAGCTGAAGCTGACCAGGTCGCCGAACGCGCCGATACGCTGGCCGCGCCAGCGCGAATCGATCGCCTGTGCGGCGTCTTCGATCACGCGCAGGTTATGGCGCTTGGCGATGGCGTAGAGGCGGTCCATGTCGACGGGCAGGCCGGACAGGTAGACCGGCATGATCGCACGCGTGCGCGGCGTAATCGCGGCTTCTACGGCGTCGAGATCGATGTTGCGCGTGCGCGGGTCGATGTCGACGAAGACCGGCCTGGCGCCGACCGTCAGCACCACATTGGCGGTGGCCACCCAGGTGATGGGAGTGGTGATGACCTCGTCGCCGGGGCCGATGTCGGCAATGCGCAGCGCGATTTCCATCGTCGCCGAGCCATTGGAGAAGGTGCGCACGGGGCGGCCGCCGAACAGTTCGGACAGGGTCGCCTCGAACGCCTGTACCTTCGGCCCGGACGTGATCCAGCCGGAGGCCAGTACACGGCCGACCTCGGCAATGGTGGCGTCATCGATCTGGGGGCGCACAAACGGCAGGAAATCCTGCGGGGCGGAAGTGGTCATGATCCTCAGGAACGGGCAATCAGGAAAACGCCAGCCAGTATCAGCAGGATGCCGGCTACGCGCAAGGGACCGATCATCTCACCAAACAGCCACCAGGCGGCCAGTGCGTTGACCACGTAGCCGAGCGACAGCATCGGATAGGCAATCGACACATCCACACGCGACAGGCCGACGATCCAGACCCCGACGCTCACGACGTACAGCGTCAGGCCGCCGATTACCGGCCATTGGGTCAGCACGCGGAAGGCCGTGTCGAACAGCGTCGCGCGTTCGATCGTGATCGCGCCGACGGCGTTGACGCCGGCCTTGAGCAGAAGCTGGGCACAGGCGTTGAGCAGCACGCCGGCAAAGATGAATGCGAAAGTCGATAGCGTCATGGTGCGGTGACAGAATCCTTGGGCGACTGTGCCGGCGCGGCCGGCAGCGGGAAATTGCTGACGACGACGCGGCGCACGTCGCGGGCTACCACGTACATCGGAAGATGGCTTGCCGTCAGACTATCGTAGGTGTCCGGTGACATGATGCCGAGTGCCGGCTGCCCGTCACGCCACTTGGCGACGAAGGCATCCATGGTCGGGATCCATTTTTCCGGCTCCTGCTGGGTGCCGAATTCGAGTTCGTCCGGGGCCGCCACCATGACGAGCGTGTGGCCGAGATAGAACGGCAGCGTGTGATCCAGGACACCCACGCCGTAGAGCGGCATGTCGTCCTTGAGCACGGCCTTGATCGCCGGGACCATGTCGACGCCCGACGCACGCCGGCCCATCACTTCGTGGGCCATCAGGCCGATGGTGCAGGTCAGGAACATGGCCAGTGAGAAGGCCGTGATGCTGGGAAGCAGGCCATGCGTACGCAGGAGGCGGCGCGCCAGCAGCATGCCGGCAAGAAGTACCGCAAACGCCACACCGATATAGATGGCGAAGACGCGGAAGACTTCATTGGGATTGTTCTCGTCCCCGAGCGTGGCCACGAACGGGGACGCGATCAGGCCGACAATGGCCAGCACCGTGATGGCGTTGATCTGGCGCTTCCACGAGCGCTCGTTGATCTGCTCCAGCGCGACGCCCGCGAGCACGGCCAGTGCAGGAAAGACGGGCACGATATACCCGGGCAGCTTGGAACCGGACAGGCTGAAGAACACGAAGATCGCCGCGAACCACAGGAAGGCCATCAGGGCAGGCTGGAACGGCTTGCCGCCCACGCCGCGCGCCGCACCGGCGCGTTCGCGCACCACGGCCCACATACGCGGCGTCAGCCCCAGCCAGGGCAGCGTGCCGGCCAGCAGCAGCGGTACGAAATACCAGATCGATCCCTTGCGGGCATGGACGGTCGAGGTATAGCGGTCCCAGTGCTCGTGGATGAAGAAAAAGTGCGGGAATTCGGGATTGCGCGTGGAAATCAGCCAGAACCAGGGCACCGTCACGATCAGCATCGCGACAATGCCACTGAAGAGGTGCAGGCGCCGCCACAGGCCAATATCGCGCGTGATCAGCGTATAGACCACCAGCACCAGGCCGGGCAGGGCGATGCCAACCAGGCCCTTGGTCAGGATGGCCACGCCCATGGCGATCCAGCAGGCCAGCATCCAGCCACGGCGCGCGGCCGGCGAGGCATCGGGATGCTGGGCCATCAACATGAAGGCCAGTACGCAGGCCAGCGCCCCCGAGAGCGTCATGTCGAGCGAGTTGAAATGGCCGGTGACGCTCCACATCGGCATGGCCAGCAGCGCGAGTGCGGCCAACAGCCCTGCACGCACGCCATACCAGCGCACCACGGCCGCCATCGTGACCACGAGGCCGACGATGCCGGACAGCGCCACGCTGAGCCGCGCCTGCCAGTCACCGACGCCGAACAGCTCGTAGGCGATCGTCGTCACCCACATGTGGAATGGCGGCTTTTCGAAGTACTTCAGTGCGTTGTAGCGAATTGTGACCCAGTCACCGCTGGCGAACATTTCGCGCGAGATCTCGGCGTAGCGGCCCTCGTCCGGACGCAGCAGGTGGCGGGCATCGAGCGTGCCGAACCACACCAGCAATACCGCGATTGCGACCAGCACCACCGGGGCGATCATGCCCGCTGGCAGCCCGGCTTGGCGCGAGGGCGAGGAACTACGCATAAATCTCCTGAAAAGGCCGGAAGCCGGACGCAATGTGGTCGCCATGGGAGCGGCCGGTATGTGGCGGACACCACACAACGCAGCGGGGCCGGATCTGGTGGACATCGGGGTCCACTGCAGTCGTGAGCACCGGGCAACGTGTTGGACTCCCGCGCTCCCGGCATCACCTGGCCCGGCGGTCAAGCGGCTGCGGGCGCGCAATGGTAGCACGACCGCACACCTGCACCGCGGTTTGCGGGGCTGGCCATGTATCAGACATGGATCGCGCCTGGATCGGACCATTCCGCTTGTACGTATTTCGCGCAATACTTCATGCACTGTCGGCCGCTTGTCATGATCTCGCCGACACTCAAGACCCGGGGGACGCGATGAAATCGGCCTTGCTATCGATTCTGCTGTTGGGAGTGCTTGGTAATGCACTGGCGCAGCCGGCCGAGCCGGAGGCCCAGCCAGCCGCCGAAGGGGCGCCGGTGGCCAAGGCGTCTCCCGCCTCCGAGGCTGGCGCCGCGCAACTCTGCGACGCCCCCTGGTTCCGCTCTGGCGCCCGCGTCCAGATGGAAGGCGAGGGCACGATGCCGATGTCGATCACGATGACGCTGCGTGACGTCATGCGCACGGCTCGTGGGTGCAGCGCCCAGCTGGAAGTGCGCTCAAAATCGGCGCTGTCGGCGCTGATGGGCCCGCCTGTGGTCATGGATCAAGTCCATGAAATCAACATCGACAAAAACGCGACCACGTCCCGCACCCGCATCGACAGCCGGAACGCAACCATCAACGCCCGGGCACAATACGCGCGGATGTTTGGCGAGGCATCGTTCAATGGCAGCGGCGTTTTCAACTACGCCGGCATGACGATTCGCGAGGGTACGACGCTCGAAGGTGAAACCTTCCAGTCCAGTGTTGCGCTGAAGATCTACTCGCTCAGGTCGGATGAGGCGGTGGGCACGATGCAGGCGCTGCACGCCTCGATCATCGTCGGTTCGCGCCATGTTGGGCGCAAGCAGATGATCGATACAGTGCTGGGCCGCAAGGAATGCATGCCGATCACCTACGAGAAGCGCACCTCGCTGGGGCCGCTGATGGTCGGCGACGAGCTGCTGCAACTGGAGCCAAGCGTCCTGCACGTCACGGACTGGTACTGCCCGGCCGAGGCGTTCGTGCTGCGGACGGAGATTCGGCAGAACAACACGGTGCAGAAGGTGAATGTGACCTCGCTCGAGGTGACTTCGGACGAGGACTCGCACTGACCCCCGGCGGCCGGCCCCGCTGAACCCGTCAAAATGAAAAAGCCCCGCCTGAGCGGGGCTCCCTGTCAGCAACCGAGGCCCGGTCCGGGCCTCGTGCCGAATGCCTTAGTTGTTCGAAGCGGTCGGCTTCTTCGTTGCCTTCTTGCTCTTCGTGGCCGGCTTCTTCGTCGTATCGGTCGACTGGTCGGTCAGGTCGGCACGCGTGCTCTTGTTCGCGCCTTGCGAGTACGGGTCGAACTTGTCGCCGGCCTTGGCGCCTTCGCTATAGGTGTCGAACTTGCCGGACTTGGCGCCTTGCGAGTACGGGTCGAACTGCTTCTTGTCCTGGGCTACGGCAGCAACCGAAGCAGTGGCGAGACCCAGCGCGATAGCGGTGGCGATGATCTTGTTCATTGACTTCTCCTGAGTGATGCCGCCCTCCGGCGGTTCGCAAATTCGCTTGAATTTCGCTTGATGCACGGGTTACCAAAAGGTAAAAACGCGCTCAAGCCAGTGTGTCCAACGCCGGGAGGGTCGTCAACTCAGGGGTTTTCCGGGGGGATACCCCTGAATGCGCTTATTCCGTCACAGCGTCCGAAGGGTGCTTCCACGCCTGCAGCACTTCGGCCGAGGGCGCCAGAGCCAGGTTGGTGCCGCGTGCGCCGATAGGCTGCTGGAACCAGCGCTTCTGCAGCGCCGGAGCGTCGGGGCTGGCAAAGGTCCTGGCCAGCGTCTGGTCGACCAGCCGTTTGAACTCGGGGTCGGATTTCGACAGCATCAGCGCGTTCTGCTCGACGGACAGCGCCGGGCCGACAATCACGTACTGCGACGGGTCCTTCGACTTCGCACGCAGGCCGGCCAGCAGCACGTCATCCATGACAAACGCCTGGGCACGGCCCGTTTCCAGCAGCAGGAACGATTCGCCGTGATCCTTGGCATAGACGTCACGGTAGCCATACTCGGCCTTCAGGCGGCGCACATGGCGGTCGCCGGTGGAACCGGCGCTGGTCACCACGGTCTTGCCGCGCAGGTCTTCGAACGACTTGATGCCCGAATCGGCCCGCACCAGCATCCGCACGGTGGAGACATAGTGCGAGACGCTGAAGGCCACCTGCTTCTGACGCTCAAGCGTATTGGTGTTAGGCGCGCAGTCGAGGTCGACCAGTCCGTTGACCACGGCCGGCACACGATTCTGCGGGGTCAGCGGCAGCCAGCGGACCTTGATGTCCTTGAGGCCGAGCTTCTGCCGTGCGGCATCCGCCACACGCAGGCACAGGTCCACGGCATAGCCAGCGGGCTGCCCCTTGTCGTCACCGAACGAGAACGGCAGCGCCGACTCGCGATAGCCGAGCGTGATCGTGCCGGTGTCGCGAATGCGATCGAGCACGGGGCTTTGCGGGTTCTGGGCGTGGGCGGCCGGGGCCAGCGCGGCGGCCAGGGCGATACCGGCCAGCAGGCGCTTGAGAGACGAGGCAGATACTAGCGACGACATATTCGGGGGCAGGCAATGAAAGTCTGGGAGGGTATACCCGAAGATCGTCTGCAAAAAGAATTTCTTTTTCATAAGCTAATTCGCAGTGGCAGGGCACCCCGACGTCTGATTCGCGTCTGATTCGTCGCCTCGGTACACGATCTTACAAACGTTACGCACCCTCCACATTTCCGAAAACAACAATGGAGGTACAATGCGGGCCATTTTGTATCTCCTCCATAACAAATGAGCCCCCGGCCTTCTCGTCTGGCGTGTGTCGACGCGCTGAAGGCGGTCAGCTCACAGCTGATCGTGTTGCACCATCTGGCCTTCTACGGGCCGATGTCCGACGCCGCCCAGTCGCTTGCGCCCGGCCTGATTGGCTGGCTATCCGACTACGCGCGCATTGCTGTACAGGTTTTCCTGGTCATCAGCGGCTTTCTTGCCGCGCGCAGCCTGGCACCCACCGGCCGCCTGACCGTGCAGAGCCCGCTGACCACAGTGTGGCGCCGTTATCAGAAGCTCGTCGTGCCATATGCGGCCGCGATTCTGGTGGCCATCGCCGGGGCGGCAATCGCGCGGACGTGGATGCATCACGACTCGATTCCCGCGGCGCCGCATCTGGCGCAGTTTGTCGCGCACATCCTGTTGCTGCACAACATTCTCGACGTGGACGCGCTGTCGGCCGGTGTCTGGTACATCGCGATCGACTTGCAACTGTTCGCGTTGCTGGTGTTCGCACTCTGGCTGGCGCGTGTCGTTTCGCGTGACGCGCTGCCGCTGGGCGTGCCGCTTGTGGCCACGCTTGCCGTGGCGTCACTGTTCTGGTTCAACCGCGACGCGAGCTGGGATATCTGGGCGATCTACTTCTTCGGTGCCTACGGCATGGGCACGTTGGCCTACTGGGCTTCGAACCCGGATCGCTCGCCGGTGGCCCTGATCACGCTCGGCGCGATCGGGATGGCCGCGCTGGTGATCGATTTCCGCCTGCGCATCGCCGTTGCCCTGGCCACGGCCCTCGTCCTGGCGATGGCGCGCCGCGGCAACTGGCTGGAGCAATGGCCGGGCGGCCGGATCACGGCCTACTTCGGGAAGATCTCGTACTCGGTGTTCCTCGTGCACTTCCCGGTTTGCCTGGTGGTCAATGCGCTGGTGTTCCACCTCGCCCCTGGCCAGCCGATCCTCAATGCCCTTGGCATGCTGCTGGCGTGGATTGCCAGCAACGCCGCCGGCGCCGTCTTCCATCGCTACGTGGAAGCGGCCAATCCGCTGCGCACGGTTGTCGACTTCCTGAAGGAAAGCATTCATTCCCGCAAATGGGAACGGCACCATAAGCACCGGGCCTGACGCCGCTGCAACCCCGCAGCGGCCGCGGGATCGTCGATCGGATTGCCGCTTGCGCGGCCCCGACATCAGGGGGCGCAGCGTTCTGCCCGGCCTTCTTGTACTCCTCCCAACAGGACATCCGGAAAGCCTGCGGCGCGGCAGGAACTGGTGCGCGCGCACCGGCATGTTCCGCAGGCGCCAGGCGCAGCGCACCTGGCCGGTGCGTGCGGGATGTCACTCACCGTAACAACCCCACTTGGGCGTTGGCATGGGCGTTGCCTAGTATGGATGTATGAACCTGACCATTTGGTCAGGTTTCCATCCGGTCCCTCTCTGGGAGACGAGGCTGCCATGTCCGACCATATCGTCCTGACCTCGCACGCGCGCCGCGACAAGCCGGCCGAGCCGATTCACTGGGGCGCCCCCACGGCTGCCGAGCGGGGGCCCGTGATTGCCAGCCTGACCGATCCCGCGCAGCGCAATGTCATCGGCACCCACTCGGGCGCGTACGCGATCTACCGTGCGTTGGCCGTGGCGGCGGGCAGCCTGCAACGTGCGCACCGTCCGGACCTGACAGATACTTCGCCGGCCGAATCGATCGGCCCCCATCCGCAATGGAGCGATCCGGACAAGATCGTTTCGCTCGACCCGTGGGGTCATCTCGTGTCCACCGCATTTGCGGACCGGATTGCCGCAGGGGTCGACATCCGCCCGACCATTGCCGTGACGCGCGCGCATATCAACATGCCCGAGTTGACCGCGGCAATCGCGGCAGGGCGGCTCACGCCCGACGGCGAGATCCTGTACGCAGGTGGTGATGTGCGCGTGACCAAGGCGGCCATCGACCCGGTCTGGTATCTGCCCGGCATCGCGCGCCGGTTCAACATCAAGGAGAGCGTGTTGCGCCGGAGCCTGTTCGAACAGACCGGCGGCATGTTTCCCGAACTTGTGACGCGGCCCGATCTGAAAGTGTTCCTGCCCCCTATCGGCGGCATGACGCTGTACTTCTTCGGCGACGTGACAAAGCTCGGCCAGCCGGAAACCCGCGTGGCCTGCCGCGTACACGACGAATGCAACGGGTCGGACGTGTTCGGCTCGGACATCTGCACGTGCCGCCCGTACTTGGCGCACGGCATCGAAGTCTGCATCGAAATGGCGCAGCAGGGTGGCGTGGGGCTGGTGGTCTATAACCGGAAGGAAGGCCGCGCGTTGGGCGAGGTGACCAAGTTCCTGGTCTACAACGCGCGCAAGCGGCAGGTAGGTGGCGATCGCGCCGAAACCTACTTCGAGCGCACCGAATGCGTGGCTGGCGTGCAGGACATGCGTTTCCAGGAGCTGATGCCCGATGTATTCCACTGGCTTGGGATCCGGCGGATCGATCGCTGGGCCTCGATGAGCAACATGAAGCATGGCGCGCTGACGGCGCAGGGTATCGAGGTGGTGGAGCAGGTGGCCATCCCCGAAGCGCTGATCCCGGCGGACGCGCGTGTAGAAATCGATGCGAAGGTGGCGGCCGGGTACTTCTCGAAGTACACGCCACCTGACGCCAAGGAACTCGCCCAGGCAAAGGGCAGGGGGTTGAAGGAATGAACGAATTTCCCGCAGAAGGCAGGTTCGGGCACGACGATGGCACGGGCAGCGGCTGGCATAGTCCGGTTCCGCCCGACCATCCCGCTTTCCCGCTCCTTAGTGGCGAAGCCGTGCGCGGACACTGCGCGACGGTGACGGAGTTCGTGGCTTCGGGCGAATCGGAGTTGTTCACGTGGCATCCGGAGCGGATTCACGCGATCGCCGATTACGTGGCGGCAACGATCCGGCGCCGCTATCCGAATCTGCAGGTTCCTTACCACAGCCGCTGGCGCCACTTCGAGAGCGGCGGGCCGGGGCAGCCATCGATCAATCGCTGGCAGATTCTGTGCGAGCGTGCCGGGATGTCCGGGCACGACCATTGCGCGGAGCGGGCGCGCATCGGCATCGATCTCGTGATTCCGAGCGTGCTGCTCGACGCGGGCGCGGGCCCTGACTGGCGCTATCGCGACGCCGCCAGCGACATGATGCTGACACGCTCGGAAGGCCTTGGCGTTGCGAGCTTCGACCTTTTTGCGCGCGGGGGATTCTCCGCCGAGCACGGCGACCCGTTGCGTGCCGACGCCGAGCGCCTGAGCCGTATCGATGCCTCGACCATCGCAACGGCCTTCCAGGTTGCCCAGCACAATCCGCTGGTCGGCCTTGAGGGCCGCGCCGGATTGCTGCGTCGGCTTGGGGAAGTGGTGCAGGCGACGCCAGCCGTGTTCGGCAGCCCGGCGAGGCTTGGCAACCTGTACGACTATCTCGCCGCGCATGCGCCCGAAGGGCGGATCGAAGCAGGTTTCGTGCTGCACACCTTGCTTGTTGCGCTGGGGCCGGTGTGGCCCGGCCGGGTGCAGATGGCCGGGATTTCGCTGGGCGACTGCTGGCGCCATGAGGCGGCACCCGATGGACTCGTGCCGTTCCACAAGCTCACCCAGTGGCTGACCTATTCGTTGCTGGAGCCGCTGGAAGATGCCGGGCTCACGGTCACGGGGCTCGATGCGCTGACCGGTTTGCCCGAGTATCGCAATGGTGGCCTGCTTTATGACTTCGAGCTGATGGTGCCGCGCGACGCCACGTTCGCCAGTCGCACGCACACGGTGGACGAGCCGCAGATCGTCGAATGGCGCGCGCTGACGGTGACAGGGCTCGATCTCGTGGCCGACGCGGTGCGTCAGGCCCTTGGCGTGAGCGAGGCCGAGTTTCCGCTGGCGCGTGTGCTGGAGGGCGGCACGTGGGCGGCCGGACGGCGCGTTGCGGCGCAGCGTCGGCCGCCGGGCGGGCCTCCGCCGTTTGCGATCCAGAGTGACGGCACCGTATTCTAGGCACATCACACAGACGATTCGGACGATCCGCGCTTTTTCGCAAGCACCAGCTGGAACGATCTGCAGGCAGCACAGGCGTGGCGGGCCGGAGGTCCGCCTTGCCCGAACTTCACGAGAGTTTGATACCCATGGTTTGAAACCCAAGGAGCGCACGATGAATGATCTGTCCGCCGTACCCACGGCCGCGGAGACCTACGCCAACACGGAAGCGATGACGTCTCCTTCCGTGATGGTCGTCAATCATCCGCTGGTGCAGCACAAGGTCACGCTCGTGCGCAGCGAGGAAACCACCACCGACAACTTCCGCCGCCTGGTGCGCGAGATCAGCCAGCTGCTGACCTACGAAGCGACGCGCGACCTGGCGATGGAAACCATTTCGATCAAGACGCCGATTGCGCCAATGGAGTCGCCGGTGCTGTCTGGCAAGAAGCTCTGCCTGGTGTCGATCCTGCGCGCCGGCAATGGCTTCCTGGACGGCATGCTCGAACTGCTGCCGGCCGCCAGGGTCGGGCATATCGGCCTGTATCGTGACCCGGAAACACTTGAGCCGATCGAGTACTACTTCAAGATGCCGGAGGACATCCACGAGCGGATGGTGATCGTCGTCGATCCGATGCTGGCAACCGGCAACTCGGCCATTGCCGCGCTGAACCGGCTCAAGGAGGCCGGCGTCACGACCATGAAGTATGTCTGCCTGATTGCATCGCGTCCGGGCCTGCGCGCGTTGCAGACGGCGCACCCGGACGTTTGCATCGTGACGGCGGCCATCGACGAGCAACTCAACGAGCACGGTTATATCGTGCCCGGCCTCGGCGACGCCGGTGACCGGCTTTATGGCACGAAATGATGGACGCGCTCGCGCACGCGCTGCCAGCGCGTGAATCGGGTGGCCGAATCCGGCAGGAGAACGAGGCGCAGATCCTGCGCGCGGCGGAGCACGTGTTCGCGCGCGCGGGCTTTGCGGGCGCCACGATGGCCGACATCGCGCTGTGCGCGGGCATGCCGAAGTCGAACCTTCATTACTACTTCCGCACCAAGCAGGCGCTGTATCGCGCGGTGCTCGCTCACACGCTGCAGCTCTGGCTTTCCGAAACCGACATCATCAGCGCCGAGCACACCCCACGCGTGGCGCTCGAGCATTACATCCGCGCGAAGATGCGTCTGTCGGCCAGCCACCCTGATGCGTCGCGGGTGTTCGCCAACGAGTTGCTGCACGGCGCGCCAGAGATCGGCGGCGTGCTGCGCGAAGCCTTGCACGAGCTGGTGGCGCGCAAGGCGATGGTGATACGCTCGTGGATCGAGTCCGGCCGAATGGCCCAGGTAGACCCGTATCACCTATTCTTCACGATCTGGGCCGCCACCCAGACCTACGCGGACTTCGAGGCGCAGGTCTGCGCGGTGCTTGGCGTCAACCAGCTCGATACGCAGGACTTCGACCGTGCCACGGAGCACCTTGTGGCGCTGCTGCTGCGTGGCTGCGGACTGATCGATGATGCATCGCTGGCCTGATTCAAGGCTGAAAGGCGTGCCGGCTGATCCGATTCCAATTCCAACTCCAATTCGATAGGGATTCCCCATGCTCGACACCATCCTGCGGCATTGCAACCTGCCCGATGGGCGCGCCGACGTCGACATCGGCATTGCCGACGGCCGGATCGCCGCCGTGGCGCCACGGCTGGCGGCAAGCGCAGGCGAGGAGATCGACGCGGCCGGGCAACTCGTCTCGCCGCCGTTCGTCGATGCGCATTTCCATATGGACTCGACGCTTTCCTACGGCCTGCCGCGCGTGAATCAGTCAGGCACGCTGCTGGAAGGCATCGCGCTGTGGGGGGAACTGAAGCCGCTGCTGACGCAGGAAGCCATCGTCGAGCGTGCACTGGCCTATTGCGACTGGGCGGTAGCCAAGGGGCTGCTGGCCATCCGGTCACATGTCGACATCTGCGATCCACGCCTGCTGGCCACGGAGGCGCTGTTGCACGTGCGCGAGCGCGTGAAGCCGTATCTCGACCTTCAGCTCGTGGCGTTTCCCCAGGACGGCTTGCTGCGTTCGTCGGACGCCTTCAATAATCTCCGCCGTGCGCTCGACCTGGGCGTCGACGTGGTCGGTGGTATTCCGCATTTCGAGCGCACGATGGCCGATGGCACGGCCTCGGTGAGAATGTTGTGCGAGGAAGCCGCCGAGCGCGGGCTGCGCGTCGACATGCATTGCGACGAGAGCGACGATCCGCTGTCGCGGCATGTCGAGACGCTTGCCAGCGAGTCGGTGCGGCTTGGACTGCAGGGGCGTGTCACGGGCTCGCACCTGACGTCGATGCATTCGATGGACAACTACTACGTGTCGAAACTGCTGCCGCTGATGCGCGAAGCGGGCGTGGCAGCCATCGCCAATCCGTTGATCAACATCACGCTGCAAGGTCGCCATGACACCTACCCCAGGCGGCGTGGCATGACCCGCGTGCCGGAGATGCTCGCAGCGGGAATTCCGGTGGCCTTTGGTCACGACTGCGTGATGGATCCCTGGTACAGCCTGGGATCGGGCGACATGCTGGAAGTCGCCCACATGGGCCTGCACGTCGCGCAGATGACCGGCCAGGATGCCATGCGCGCCTGTTTCACGGCCGTAACAGAAACGCCGGCGCAAATCCTGGGGCTCGACGGGTATGGTCTTTCGCCCGGCTGCAATGCCGACCTGGTCCTGCTGCAGGCGCGCGATCCGGTCGAGGCGATCCGGTTGCGGGCAACCAGGCTGCTGGTGATGCGGGCCGGCAAGGTCGTGGCCCGCACGGCGCCTGCCACGGCCACATTGATGCTGGAGGGCAGGTCCGACCAAGTCGACTTCCGGCTACATCGCACATGACAGACTGGTGAGGATTTTTTGAAGAAACTGTGAATCAAGTGTTGACAGAAGTCAGCCTGCTCAGCATAATCACGTTCTTCGCATCGCCGCAGAAATGCAGCGAAACGAAGCCCAGATGGCGGAATTGGTAGACGCACTAGGTTCAGGTCCTAGCGGTGGCAACACTGTGGAGGTTCGAGTCCTCTTCTGGGCACCAAATTCAGAAAAGCCCCGCGCCGAGCGGGGCTTTTTTCGTTTCTGGCCCAGAAAGAAAGATCCTTGAGGATCTTTCGCGAGGACGAGAAAAGGTTGCGCTTGCAAGCGCAACCCGGGGTCGCGCACGGGTGACCGAGTCCTCTTCTGGGCACCAAATTCAAGAAAGCCCCGCGCCGAGCGGGGCTTTTTTCGTTTCCGCCCGGAAAGAAAGGTCCTCGAGATCGGTTCTCGAGGACGAGAAAATTCGGCGCGTGCGAGGCGCAGCCCGAAGCCGCGCATCGGTGACCGAGCCCTCTTCCGGACATCCGATTCAAGGGCCCGCGTGCAGGCGCGGCCAATTCCGTTTCGGTTTTGAAACACGGTTCCCTCATCACGCGATATGTCACACATTCGCGGCTAACTGTGGCGTTGGCTTTGACCTATGCTGCAGTTTGATCGGGCATGATTCAACAACGCCCGACAGGGTGGCTACCATGTCCGTACTATTGACGTGCGGGAGAGAGGAGGGGGCCGGGCCTTGCCTCGGCTGGGGGCGCTGTGTGGTCGCGCACCCGGGACACCATCCTTGTCTCCATCTGAGCTTCCTGTTAGTCCTGCTGGCAAGCGCCGCGGCTTGCGCCGACGAGCTTGCGAGTGGGCCACCTGGCACGGATGCGCCACCGCCCTTGGTTCAGGATAAGCACGCTGCCGACTCCGTGCCCGCTGTGGCGGTCGCCTCGGAAGAGCCATCGCTTGTGCCTCCCCGCATGGTGGAAGAGGGCGACGACCCCGATCTCCCGGTGCCTGTGCATGCATTGGCCTCGGAGCAGGCACCGGTTGACGGCGTCGAGCATGATGCGGCTGGCGGCAGTGGATCAATCGATCGGCATGTCGAATCCTATCGGGCCGGTGCGCGCCCAGCCGTGCTGCATCTCGACGACGTCACGACGGCGACGGGCTTCGTCGATGGCAACGTACGCAGCATGGCATTGGCAATGGACACGCCGCTGTCACGTAGCGGCTCAGGGGCGACGCTGCAGTCTCGCGTCGAGATGGCCTATCGCGCCGGTGCTGCTCCCGTGGCCGGAAACTGGGATGCGCCGCCCGGCGAGGCCAGTGCAACAGGACTGGCCGTACGGCTCTACAGTTCAAAGCCAACGCGTCTGAGTGGCGTCTATCCGTTCGTCGAAGCGGACTGGTGGCAGGAGAACCGGGCCAGGACCATCAATATCAACGGCACCCGCATCGATACCGATATGCTGCGCGGGCTGTTCTCGTTCAACGTTGGCGCCCACAGCAATTCGATCACCGGCCTGAAGCTATGGGTCAAGGCACACGCTGGCCGCAACGCCGGTGGAACGCTGGGCGCGAGGTATCGCTGGTAGGGGTAACGGACTATTTGAGAAATAATTTGCAGGAAACGCTTGCGCGCTGGACGAATTGCGATACAATTCGGGCCTCGCGTGCGGCTGTAGCTCAGTTGGATAGAGTACTTGGCTACGAACCAAGGGGTCGTGGGTTCGAATCCTGCCAGCCGCGCCACCTATTAGAAGGGCTTCC
>Ga0213878_10000373_pt1 | contig 16992 bp, 17 predicted proteins | sample VelepicoBEBS_R02_FD_161053 | JGI IMG/M metagenome (GOLD analysis project Ga0213878, IMG submission 161053) | Vellozia epidendroides bulk soil microbial communities from rupestrian grasslands, the National Park of Serra do Cipo, Brazil - BS_R02 | ecosystem: Environmental > Terrestrial > Soil >... | reverse complement strand
CGCCGGCTTTGAACCAATGTTCCAGCTTGCAAAAATAGTTTGCGCGGGTTTCCGCAAAACATGCTGTCGCCAGACTGTCGGGCGACTGGCCCGGAACTAGCGCCCCAGGCGGCGCGACAGCAGGGCCGCCGCATCCCGCAGCGGAACGACCAGCTCGCCCTCGAGGGCAGTGTCGAAGCTGGCGCTTGGCCCGATGGCGGTCAAGGCCATCACCAGCCGGCCCGACGCCTCGAAGACCGGAGCCGCCGCGGCGCTGACGCCGGCGACGACGCCGTCCCGCGAGGTGGCCAAGCCGTCCCGGCGCACCGCGGCGATCGTGTCGGCATCGGGCAGGGGCTCGCCCAGTGCGGCAGCCTCCTCGGCGCGCCAGGTCGCGAACAAGCGCCCCGACGCCGTGCCCGCCAGGCTCATCACCGTGCCATGGCGCATGCTGACGTGCACGGGCGTCGGCCCCTCAGCCACGCGCACGATGGTGGGGCCGCGCGTGCCCCACACGGCGATGGCCACCGTATGGCCCAGTTGCAGGGCCAGGTCCTCGATGACCGGCGTGGCCAGGCGCACCGGGTCGTACTGCTGCAGGCTGATGAGGCCCAGCTGCAGCGCCAGCGGGCCGAGGCCGTAGAGGCCCGACCGCCCGCTGCCGCCATCCTGCTCGACCAGGCCCAGCTTGATGAAGCTCACCAGGTAGGGGTGGGCCTTGGCCGGCGTCATGCCCGCCTCGCGGGCCAGATCCTTCAGCGGCATGGGGCGGCCGTGGTGGGCCAGCGCCAGCAGCAGCTGGCCGCCCACCTCGATGCTCTGGATGCCGCGCGGACCCTTGGTGTCGTCCATGTTTGAAATTCTATATTGGTGAATTCATTTGGAATAGGCTAAATTTGGCGCCTGCCCCTGGAGACCCGCCCATGACCGCCAAAGCCTTTGCCTCTCAAGCCGACCTGGAAGAAAAGAAGGTCAGCTTCGAGCGCCTGTCCGAACATGCCTGGGCCTACACGGCCGAGGGAGACCCCAACACCGGCATCGTCATCGGCCGCGAGGCGGCCATGGTGGTCGACACCCAGGCCACGCCCGTCATGGCGGCCGACGTGATCCGCCGCATCCGCTCCGTGTCCGACGTGCCGATCAAGTACGTGCTGCTCAGCCACTACCACGCGGTGCGCGTGCTGGGCGCGTCGGCGTTCAAGGCCGAGGGCCTGGAGCAGGTCATCGCCAGCGACGCGACGCTGGCCCTGATCCGGGAGCGCGGCGAGCAGGACAAGGCCAGCGAGATCGGCCGCTTCCCGCGGCTGTTCCGCAACGTCGAGTCCGTGCCGGCGGGCCTCACCTGGCCCACGCTGACGTTCTCCGGCCGGCTGACGCTGGACCTGGGCGGTGTCAAGGTCGAGATGTTCTCGCCCGGCCGCGGCCACACGGCCGGCGACACGGTGGCCTGGCTGCCCGAAGAGAGGGTGCTGTTCAGCGGCGACCTCGTCGAGTTCGATGCGACGCCCTACTGCGGCGATGCCCATTTCGCCGACTGGCCGGCCACGTTGGACGCCATCACCAAGCTGAATGCAGCTGCCCTGGTGCCCGGCCGCGGCCCTGCGCTGAAGGGCGCGGAGCAGGTCGCCGCGGGCCTGGGCGGCACGCGTGCCTTCGTCAGCGAGCTGTACGCGGCCGTGCAGTCTGGCGTGAAGGCCGGCGAGGAGTTGAAGGCCGTCTACCAGCGCACCGTCGAGGCGCTGAGGCCCAAGTACGGCCACTGGGTCATCTTCGACCACTGCATGCCCTTCGACGTCACGCGTGCCTACGACGAGGCCGGCGGCACCAGCCATCCGCGCATCTGGACGGCGGAGCGCGACGTCGAGATGTGGAGGCTCTCGAAGGCGCGTGAGATGCAGCCCCTCGTTCAAGGCACGCCCTGGCCGGCCTTAAAGGCCGCGCGACAGGCAAGCCCGCTGCTCTTCGGCAGGCACGCCGAGCCCACAGGACTCCCCATGCCCGGTCTCGGTCCCCGAGGGGACGGCAATGCTTGCGGCATGGCGCCGCAAGCACATCACGTGTGCGGACCGGCGCGGGGGCGCCCCCGCGCCCGGCCTGCAAAACGGAAGCGCTGACATGGATCTGCCTCGCTATCCCTATCACCAGAGCCTGGAGCAACGCTCGGGCCAGCCGCAGCGCCGGCCCGTCGTGATCGTCGGCGCCGGTCCGGTGGGGTTGACGCTGGCGTTGGACCTCGCCAAGCGTGACGTGCCGGTCGTTGTCATCGACGACAGCGACCGCATCGGCGAGGGATCGCGAGCCGTCTGCTGGGCCAAGAAGACGCTGGAGGTGTTCGATCGGCTGGGCGTCGGCGAGGGCGTCGCGCGCGAGGGCGTGCGCTGGCAGCGCGGCCGCGTCTTCCATGGCGAGCGCGAGGCCTACGCCTTCGACCTGCTGCCCGAGAGCCATCACAAGATGCCGGCCATGGTCAACCTGCAGCAGGACCAGGTCGAGGCGCGCCTCGTGCGAGCCGTGCAACTGGACCCGCGCATCGAGCTGCGCGGCCGGCACGAGCTGATCGGGCTGGAGCAGGATGAGGCGGGCGTCACGCTGAACGTGCGGACGCCCGACGGCCTGTTCGACATGCGGGCCGACTGGGTGGTTGCCTGCGACGGCGCGCGCAGCCCCACGCGCACCTTGCTGGGGCTGGGCTTCCAGGGCCAGGTCTTCGAGGACCGCTTCCTGATCGCCGACGTGCGCCTGGGCGCGGGCGAGCGGCCGCGCGGGCTGGACCCGACACGGCCCGAGCGCTGGTTCTGGTTCGATCCACCCTTCCACCCGGGCCAGTCCGTGCTGCTGCATGCGCAGGCCGACGGCCTGTGGCGCATCGACTTCCAGCTGGGCCGCGAGGCCAACGTCGAGGTCGAGCGCGACTCGGGCCGCATCAGGGCGCGCGTCGCCGCGATGCTGGACACCCATCGGTTCGAGCTGGTCTGGTCGTCCATCTACCAGTTCTGCTGCCGCCGCGCCGAGCGCTTCCGCGTCGGCCGCGTTCTTCTGGCGGGGGATGCGGCCCACCAGGTCTCGCCGTTCGGCGCGCGCGGCGCCAACAGCGGCGTGCAGGACGCCGACAACCTCGGCTGGAAGCTGGCCGCCATGCTGAGGGGCGAGGCGGGCGAGGCGCTGCTGGACAGCTACGAAGCCGAGCGCATCACGGCCGCCGTGGACAACATCGGCCACTCCACGCGCGCCACCGACTTCATCAGTCCCAAGAGCGCGCTGAGCCGGCGATTGCGCCGGGCGGCGCTGGACCTGGCGGCGCACGCGGAGTTCGCGAAGCCGCTGGTCAACAGCGGGCGGCTGTCCATGCCGACCGACTGCCCCGACTCGCCGCTGAACACGCCCGACATCGAGGCCTGGCCCGGCGGCCCCGCGCCGGGCTGCCACGCGCCCGATGCGCCGCTGGACGGCGGCTGGCTCGGCGAGCAGCTGCGGCATGGCGGCTTCACGCTGCTGGCCTTCGGCGCCGCGGCGGATTTCAACGGCCGCCTGCTCACGCTGCCCCTCGACGGCCTTGCCGCGCAGCGCTATGCAGCCGAGCCGGGCAGCGTCTACCTGATACGCCCCGACGCCGTCGTGGCCGCGCGCTGGCGGCACTTCGATGCCGCAGCCCTGCGCGCCGCGCTGGCCCGCGCCCATGGGAGAGCCTTGTGAGCCCCTTGAACCTGACTCCAAACTTCGGCCGCGAGGCGGATGCCTTCTACGCCGAGCTGATCGCCGCCCAGGCCGGCCTGAGCGATGAGCAGGCCGCCGACTGGCTGGCCCGGCTGACCCTGATCCTGTGCAACCACATCGGCGACCGCGAGGTGCTGAGACAGGCCTTCGCGCTCGCGCGCGATTCGAGCGATGTCCTCGTCAGCGAACACCATGACTGAACTGACCTACCTCACCGGCTTTGGCAACCAGCACAGCAGCGAGGCCGTGCCCGGCGCGCTGCCCATAGGCCGCAACAGCCCGCAGCGCGCGCCGCTGGGCCTCTATGCCGAACTGCTGTCCGGCAGCGCCTTCACCGCGCCGCGCGCCGACAACCAGCGCACGTGGCTGTACCGTCGCCGGCCCTCCGTGGTGGTCGGCGGCTACGCGCCGCTGGCGCATGCGCTGTGGAAGAGCGGCGCGGCGGCCGGCGAGAGCGCGCCGCCCGACCCGCTGCGCTGGGGCCCGACGCCGCCGGCAGGCGAGGGCGACTTCGTCGACGGCCTGCGAAGCTATGCGGTCAACGGCGAGGCGGGCCTCCATGGCATGGGCGCACTGGCCTACGTCGCGACGCGGGCCATGGGGCGTCGCGCCCTCGTCAATGCCGATGCCGAGATGCTGCTGGTGCCGCAGCAGGGCCGGCTGCTGGTGACGACCGAGCTGGGCCGGCTGGAGGTGGCGCCCGGCTCCATCGCGCTGCTGCCGCGCGGCATGGCTTTCAAGGTCGATCCGTTGGACGGCACGGCGCGCGGCTACGTCTGCGAGAACTTCGGCGCGGCCTTCCGGCTGCCGGAGCTGGGGCCCATAGGCTCCAACGGCCTGGCCAATGCGCGCGACTTCGAGGCGCCGGTGGCCTGGCATGAACAGGAGCAGGGGGACTACGAGATCGTCAAGCGCCATGGCGGCCAGCTCTGGCGCGCGACGCAGCTGCACAGCCCCTTCAATGTCGTCGCCTGGCATGGCAACCTCACGCCCTACCGCTACGACACGGCGCGCTTCATGACGATCAACACCGTCAGCTTCGACCACCCCGACCCCAGCATCTTCACGGTGCTGACCAGCCCCAGCGACACGCCTGGCTGGGCCAACGTGGACTTCGTCATCTTCCCGCCGCGCTGGATGGTGGCGGAGGACACGTTCAGGCCGCCCTGGTACCACCGCAACGTGATGAGCGAGTTCATGGGCCTGGTGCTGGGCCAGTACGACGCCAAGCCCGAGGGTTTCAAGCCCGGCGGCGCCAGCCTGCACAACAGCTATGTGCCGCATGGCCCCGACACCGAGGCCTTCGACAAGGCCAGCCATGCCGACTTGAAGCCGCACAAGCTGGAGGCCACGCTGGCCTTCATGTTCGAAACGCGCTGGCCGCTCAGGCCCACGGCCTGGGCGCTGAAGGATGCGCCGTTGGAGACCAGCTACGCCGACTGCTGGCAAGGCCTGAAGGAAGAATTCAAAGCATGAGCATCGATCACACCCATGACGCCGCGGCCCTCTCCTGGGTCGCCTCGGCCAATGACCCGGCCACCGACTTCCCGCTGCAAAACCTGCCGTTCTGCAGCTTCCGCCGCGCCGGCTCGCTGGAGCCCTGGCGCGTGGGCGTGGGCATAGGCGACCAGATCCTGGACCTGAGCGCCTGGGGCATCACCGAGCTGAACGGGCTGATGGCTCGCCCCAGCAGCGAGCGCCGCGCGCTGCGCCACCGCCTGTTCGACACGCTGAAGGCCGGCGCGCCCGAGGTCGAGCTGCTGCCGCAGGCGGCGGCCGAGTACACGCTGCCCTGCCGCATCGGCGACTACACCGACTTCTACACCGGCATCCACCATGCCCGTGCCGTGGGCAGGCTGTTCCGCCCCGACAACCCGTTGCTGCCCAACTACCAATGGGTGCCCATCGGCTACCACGGCCGCAGCTCGTCCATCGTCGTCAGCGGCACGCCGCTGCGCCGGCCCAAGGGCCAGGTCAAGCCACCTGACGCCGACGCGCCCGTGTTCAAGCCCAGCGCGCGCATCGACTGCGAGCTGGAGATGGGCCTGTTCGTCGGCCCCGGCAATGCGCTGGGCGAGCCGTTCTCCATCGACGAGGCCGACGAGCATGCCTTCGGCCTGACGCTGCTGAACGACTGGTCGGCCCGCGATATCCAGCCCTGGGAGTACCAGCCGCTGGGGCCCTTCCTGGCCAAGAACTTCGGCACGACGATCTCGCCGTGGATCGTCACGATGGAGGCGCTGGAACCCTTTCGCATCCCGTTCACGCGGCCCGAGGGCGATCCCCAGCCGCTGCCCTATCTCGACTCGCCGGCCCACCGCTCCCGCGCGAGTTACGACATCGAGCTGGAGGTCTGGGTCAGGACGCCGGCGATGGCCGAGCCGACGCGCATCTCGCGCTCCAACCTGCGCCACGCCTACTGGTCGCTGGCCCAGATGCTGACCCACCATGCCAGCAACGGCTGCAACCTGCAGCCCGGTGACCTGCTGGGCACCGGCACCATCAGCGGCCCGTCGCCCGAGGAGGCGGGGTCGCTGCTGGAGCTGACACAGGGTGGCAAGCAGCCCCTCACGCTGCCCACCGCCGATGGCAAGGGCGAGCAGCGCAGCTTCCTGCTGGACGGCGACCAGTTGGGCCTGCGCGCGTTTGCGCAGAAGCCGGGATTCCGGCGCATCGGATTCGGGCCCTGCGACGGCGTCATCCTGCCGGCCCGCTGAGCCGGCCGGGTGAAGCGGCGCCTCACCCGCGCTGCAGCGCCTCCAGCCACAGCAGGGCAAACCAGCCGTTCGCGTCCGTCCATGCCTTGCCCGGCCTGAATCCCGCCCGTGCGGCGAGTGCCTGAAAGCCCTCGAGCGTGTACTTGTGCGAATGCTCGGTGTGCAGCGTCTCGCCCTCGTGGAAGGCGTAGGCGGTGCCACCCAGCCGCAGCTCCAGCGGCCGCCTCGCGCGCAGGTGCATCTCGATGCGCCGGTAGGCCGGGTTGTAGAAGGCCAGGTGCTCGAAACCGTCCACCGGGAACTGCGCGCCCAGCTCCTTGCGCGCGCGCTCCAGCACATTGAGGTTGAAGGCCGCGGTCACGCCGGCCGCGTCGTTGTAGGCCGCGTGCAGCACCTCGTGGTCCTTCACGAGGTCGATGCCGATCAGCAGTCCTCCGCCCTGGAGCTCGCTGGCCGCCAGGCGCAGGAAGGCGTCGGCCTCGGCGGGCGTGAAGTTGCCGATGCTGGAGCCCGGGAAGAAACCCACGCGGCGGCTGCCGTCGGGACAGGGCGGCAGCGCGTGCGGGCGCGTGAAGTCGGCCACCAGGGGCTGGATGGCGAGTCCGGGGTAGTCAGCGGCCAGGCCATCGCAGGCGGCCAGCAGATGCGGGCCGGAGATGTCCACTGGCACGAACTGCACGCTGTCGCGCGGGATGGCGTCCAGCAGCAGGCGCACCTTGCGCAGCGCGCCGGCACCGTATTCCACCAGTTGCACCTGCCCGCCCATCTGCGCGGCCATGTCGGCTGCATGCCCGCGTAGCAGCGCGAGTTCGGTGCGCGTCGGGTAGTACTCGGGCAAATCACAGATCTGCTCGAACAGGCGCGAGCCGGTCTCGTCGTAGAAATACTTGGGCGAGATGGCCTTGGGTGCCCGGGCCAGGGCCTCGTGCAGGTCGGCCGCGAACTGTTCGCAGTCGGCGTCGGCCCGGGGCTGCTGCCATTCGATACCTGGTTTCATCGTGCGAGCCTCAATCCGCTGAACTGCCAGCGCGCGGCTGGCGGGAAGAAATTGCGGTAGGTCGGCCGCGCGTGGCCAGGCGGCGTCGCGAGGCTGCCGCCGCGCAACACCTGCTGGCCGACCATGAACTTGCCGTTGTATTCACCGACTGCGCCCGCCGCGGGCCGGAAGCCAGGGTAGGGCGAATAGCTCGAACGTGTCCACTGCCAGGCCTGCGTCGCGGCCTGCGCGAAGCCGGGCATGCCGCATGCCGCCTCCCACTCGTACTCGGTGGGCAGGCGGGCACCGGCCCATTCGGCGAAGGCACAGGCCTCGTAGAAGCTGAGCTGCATGACGGGTGCGTCCGCGTCCATGGGCTGCGCACCCTGCAGGCCGAAGACACGGCCATCCTCCAGCCAGTAGGCCGGCCGCTGCCAGCCCTGTGCCTGCACGGTGGCCCAGCCGTCGGACAGCCACAGCAGCGGCTCGCGATAGCCGCCGCTGGCGATGAAGTCGGCGTACTCGCCGCAGGTGACGAGGCGATTGCCGATCTCGAAGGGCGTCAGCAGCGCCTGATGTCTTGGCCCCTCGTTGTCGAAGGCGAAACCATGGCCGTCGTGGCCGAGGTCGACGATGCCGCCCGGGTGTGCCAGCCAGGCCCGCTCCGGCGCCGCGGTCGGGGGCTGCGCAGTAGCTTCATAGGCCGGCAGCAACGGATTGCAGGAGAACGCATGCAGGATGTCGGTCAGCAGCAGCTCCTGGTGCTGCTGCTCATGGTGGCAGCCCAGCTCGACCCGCGCGCGGGCTTCGGCGGGGGCCTGGGGCAGCAGGTCGGCCAGGGCCGCGTTCACATGGGCGCGGTAAGCCTTGACCTCGGCGAGCGAGGGCCGGCTCAGCAGGCCGCGCTGCGGGCGTGCATGGCGGGGACCCAGGCTCTCGTAATAGGAGTTGAAGAGACGGGGCCAGCGCTCGTCGAAGACCTGATAGCCGTCCAGATACGGCGTCAGCACCAGGGTCTCGAAGAACCAGCTCGTGTGGGCCAGATGCCATTTGGCCGGGCTGGCGTCGGGCATGGACTGCAACTGGGCGTCTTCGTCGGACAAGGGCGCAGCCAGGGCCAGCGTGTGGGCACGGGTGGTGCGGAGCAGCTCGTTCAGCATGGACAGCGACCGTATCGCAAACTGCTGCCAACGGTATGTCAGTGAAGGGCGGCTGGCTGTAGGACGGCACCCCCTGGGTGCGTGGTGGCGCTCGCGGCGGGCGGCCGTGCCTCGCCGCGCGGCCCGTCAGCGCTGGCGCGCCGCGCCGGCCGCGACGGGCCAGGCCGCCAGCAGGCCCAGCGCGATGCCGCAGCCGTCGGCCAGCAGGTCCCACCAGTCGCCGGTGCGCGGTGGCAGGAAACTCTGCGCGATCTCGATGGCGCCGCCGTAGGCCAGCAGCGTCGCGGCGAGCCAGCCCCATTGGCGCGGCCGCGGCCACACGGCCCAGACGCTGGCAAATGCCAGCGATGCGAAGGCGAGGGCATGGTTGGACTTGTCCCAGCCGGTACTGACGGCCCGGGGTGGGTTGGGCACGAGGGCCAGCCAGGTGATGGCGACAAGGAGGACGGCGAGCAGCACGCGCCACAGGCGGCGCTGCCCGGGGGCGGTGGCGAAGCGGATCAGGCGGGACATGGCGGGCCGCATTGTGGCTGCCCGGGGAGCTGCGGGTTGATGATGTCTCGTGGGAAACCCTGCTCGTTGGCGCCTGCCGCTGCATGCACAGGCCGGGGGCGGTCGATACAGTAGCCCGCAGGCGCCGGCATGGGCGCCGGGGAGCACAAGATGACGGGCAGCCAGATCATGCAAATGGGGGGCGCCTTCCTGCTGGGCGCGGTGCTGGCGGCGGGCGCCGTGTACGCGTGGTGCTCGCATCGTCTGCGGCTGGAGCGCCAGCGCGTGCTGCATGTCGAGCATTCGCGCCAGCAGGTGCTGGAGCAGGTCACGCATGCGCGCCGGCAGATCGAGCAGCTGCAGCGCGAATCCCATGAGCTGCGTCTCGCGATCCGGCCCGCGCCGCGCCATGCGCCCGTGCCGGCGCCGGCGCAGGACGCCGCCGAGGCGGCGCGGCAGTATGCCGAGTCTCTGCTGAAGCCCCCGCCAGCGACGGACAAGCCGCAGGCCTTCAAGGACACGGTGGTGCTGCGACGCGGCCCGGGCTGAGGCGTTGTCACTGCCGGGACAAACCGGCGCGAGCCGCGCTGCCTAGAATCGAACGGTCGTTCTATTTCCGGGCCGGCCGCGGGAGACGCGGGGTCCGCCAACCGAGGTCGTGCCCATGACAGCCCATTACGAAGTCCGCGGCAGCGTCGCCGTGATCACCCTCGACAACCCGCCGGTCAACGGCCTGGGTTTCGCCACCCGTACCGCCGTGGCGGCCGGCGTGGAGCGCGCCGAGGCCGATGCGGCCGTCAAGGCCATCGTCATCACCGGGGCCGGCAAGGCCTTCTCCGGTGGCGCGGACATCAAGGAGTTCGGCTCGCCCAAGGCGCTGGCCGAGCCCAACCTGTTGAGCCTGATCGCGTTGGTGGAGGCCTGCAACAAGCCCATCGTCGCGGCCATCCACAGCGTCTGCATGGGTGGCGGCCTGGAGCTGGCCCTGGGCTGCCATTACCGCATTGCGCAGAGCGGCACCAAGGTGGCGCTGCCCGAAGTGAAGCTGGGCCTGCTGCCCGGCGCCGGCGGCACCCAGCGGCTGCCGCGCGCGCTGGGCGTGGAGCCGGCGCTGAACATGATCGTCAGTGGCGAACCCGTGGAGGCGCAGATGCTGGCCATGGTCCCGGGCCAGAAGCTGTTCGACAAGATCGTCGATGCCGACGTGGTCGACGCGGCCGTCAAGTTCGCCGAAGAGGTGTCGGAGAAGCGCCCGCTGCCCAAGGTGCGCGAGCTCAAGGCCCGCCACCCCAATGCCGACGCCTACTTCCAGTTCGCCCGCAACATGGTGGGCGGCATGAGCAAGAACTTCCCGGCGCCGCTGCGCTGCCTCGAGGCGGTGGCCGGCGCGGTCAAGCTGAAGTTCGACGATGGCATGCGCGCGGAGCGAGAGGGCTTTGCCGCGCTGATGCTGACGCCTGAATCCAAGGCGCTGCGCCACCTGTTCTTCGCCGAGCGCGTCGCCAGCAAGATCGCCGACGTGCCCGAGGACACGCCGCTGCGCGCCATCGCCAAGGTGGGCGTCATCGGCGCCGGCACCATGGGTGGCGGCATCACGATGAACTTCCTGAACGCGGGCCTCCCGGTCACGATGCTGGAGACCAAGCAGGAAGCGCTTGACCGCGGCGTGGCGACGATCAGGAAAAACTACGAGGCCCAGGTCAAGAAGGGCAAGCTGAAGGAAGACAAGTACGCGCAGCGCATGGCGCTGCTGACCACGACGCTGAACTACGCCGACCTGGCCGACGCCGACCTCATCATCGAGGCGGTCTTCGAGGAGATCGCCGTCAAGGAGTCGGTGTTCAAGCAGCTGGATGAAGTCGCCAAGCCCGGCGCCATCCTGGCGTCCAATACGTCGACGCTGGACGTCGACAAGATTGCTTCGTTCACGAAGCGCCCGCAGGACGTGGTGGGCATGCATTTCTTCAGCCCGGCCAACGTGATGAAGCTGCTGGAGGTCGTGCGCGGCAAGGCCACGGCCAAGGACGTGCTGGCCACGGTCATGGCGCTGGCCAAGAAGATCAGGAAGACGGCTGTCGTGTCCGGCGTCTGCGACGGCTTCATCGGCAACCGCATGATCGAGCAGTACAGCCGCCAGGCCGGCTTCCTGCTCGACGAGGGCTGCAGCCCCAGCCAGGTTGACAAGGCGGCCGAGAAGTTCGGTTTCGCGATGGGGCCGTTCCGCATGGGCGACCTGGCCGGCAACGACATCGGCTGGGCCATCCGCAAGCGCCGCCATGTCGAGAAGCCCGGCATGAAGTACTCGGCCAGCGCCGACCGCCTGTGCGAGCTGGGCCGCTTCGGCCAGAAGACGGGGGCGGGCTGGTACGACTACCAGCCCGGCAAGCGCGACGCGATCCCGTCGCCGGTCGTCGAGGAGATGCTGGCCAAGCACCGCGAGGCCATCGCCGCGAAGACGCGCGACATCAGCGACGAGGAGATCGTGCACCGCCTGGTGTTCGCCCTGGTCAACGAGGCGGCGCACCTGCTGGAGGAGGGCATCGCCCAGCGCGCGTCGGACGTGGACATGGTCTACCTCACTGGCTACGGCTTCCCGATCTGGCGCGGCGGCCCGATGTGCTACGCCGACACCGTGGGCCTCTTCAACGTCGTGCAGGCGATGAAGCGCTTTGCCAAGAACCCGATGGACGACGGCGCGTTCTGGACGCCGGCGCCGCTGCTTGCGCGCCTGGTGGCCGAAGGCAAGAGCTTCACCTGATCAAGGACAAGACATGAGCAATGCACTGATCGTCTCCACCGCCCGCACCCCGCTGACCAAGAGCTGGAAGGGCGCGTTCAACATGACCCATGGCGCGACGCTGGGCGGCCATGCCGTCAAGGCGGCCGTCGAGCGCGCCGGCATCGAGGCCGGCGCCATCGAAGACGTGCTGATGGGCTGCGCCAACCCCGAGGGCGCCACCGGCGCCAACATCGCGCGCCAGATCGCGCTGAAAGCCGGCCTGCCGGTCACGGTCTCCGGCGTCACCGTCAACCGCTTCTGCTCCAGTGGCCTGCAGACCATCGCGATGGCGGCCCAGCGCATCATCGCGGGCGAAGGCGAGGTCTACATCGCAGGCGGCGTGGAGAGCATCTCCTGCGTGCAGCAGGAGATGAACAAGCACATGCTGACGGATCCGGCGCTGCTGAAGCTCAAGCCCGAGATCTACTGGACCATGCTGCAGACCGCCGAGAACGTGGCCAAGCGTTACAACATCTCGCGCGAGCGCATGGACCACTATGGCGCCGGCAGCCAGCAGAAGGCCTGCGCGGCCCAGGCCGCCGGCAAGTTCGCCGACGAGATGATCCCGGTGACGACGACCATGGGCGTGGCCGACAAGGTCATGGGCCTGATGAGCAAGGAGGTCACCGTCAGCGCCGACGAGGGCCTGCGCGAGGGCACCACCTTCGAGAGCATCAAGGACCTGCGCACGGCGTTGCCGGGCGGCGTCATCAGCGCTGGCAATGCCAGCCAGTTCAGCGATGGCGCGGGCGCCTGCGCGCTGGTCAGCGAGCAGTACGCGTCCACGCACAACCTGAAGCCGCTGGGCCGTTTCCTCGGCTTCGCCGTCGCCGGCTGCGAGCCCGACGAGATGGGCATAGGACCCGTGTTCGCCGTGCCCAAGGTGCTGAAGAAGCTGGGCCTGACGGTCGCCGACATCGACCTGTGGGAGCTGAACGAGGCCTTCGCGGTGCAGGTGCTGTACTGCGCCGACACGCTGGGCATCCCCATGGACCGCCTCAACGTCAACGGCGGCGCCATCGCCGTGGGCCACCCCTATGGCGTGTCGGGCCAGCGCCTGACGGGCCACGCCCTCATCGAAGGCAAGCGCCGCGGCGCCAAGAAGGTGTGCGTGACCATGTGCATCGGCGGCGGCATGGGCGCGGCGGGCGTGTTCGAGGTCCTGTGACCCCTGAGGCCTTCGTCAAGCGCGGCGCGGAGATCCTCGCCGCGCAGCCCTTCAGCCGCCTGCTCGGCGTGGAGATCGGCGCCGTGGCACCGGGCCGCGTCGAGTTGCGGCTGGCGATGAAGCCGGAGCTGCTCCAGCAGCATGGCTTCGCGCATGGCGGCGTGCTCAGCTACCTGGCCGACAACGCGCTGACCTTTGCGGGCGGCACGGCGCTGGCGTCCGATGCGCTGACCAGCGAGTACAAGATCAATTATTTGCGCCCCGCCGTCGGCGAGCTGTTGATCGCGCGCGCCGAGGCGGTGAACGCGGGGCGCACCCAGGCCGTCTGCCGCTGCGACGTGTTCGCGGTCAGGGACGGCGTCGAGAAGCTCTGCGCCGTGGCCCAGGGCACCATCGTCAAGCTGACCCAGGACTGAAAATGCAGGTCGACCTCGACACGCTGCGCGGCTTCTTCCGCTCGGCGCCCTTCATGGCCGACCTGGGCGTGGAGCCCACGGCCGTCGAACCCGGTCGCGTGCGGACCGGGCTGGCCGTGCAGCCGCGCCACCGCCAGCACACCGGCGTCGTGCATGCCGGCGTCATTGCGGCACTGGCCGACCACACCATGGGCGCGGCGGCCCAGACCCTGGCCGCCGACGGCCACTGGGTGCTGACGGCCGAGTTCAAGACCAGCCTGCTGCGCGGCGCCGGCGGCGAGCGGCTGGAATGCGAGGCCTGGGTCGTCAAGCCCGGCCGGCAAGTCTCCTTCACCGAGGCCGAGGTGTACGCGGTGGCCGGCGGCGAGCGCCGGCTCGTGGCCAAGGCCAGCGGCACGATGGCCGTGACCAAGGCGGAACAGCCGTGATGCGTGCAACCCTGGAATTCCTGCTCTACGACTGGCTCCGCGCCGAAGACCTGACGGCACGCGAGCGCTTTGCCGACCATTCGCGCGAGACCTTCACTGCCGTGCTGGACACCTGCGAGCGCATCGCCCGCGAGAAGTTCGCGCCCAGCTACCGGCTGATGGACACCGAGGAGCCACGCTTCGACGGCGAGCGCGTGCACCTGCCAGCGGCCACGCTGGAGGCGGTGGACGCGCTGGTCGAGTCCGGCATGCTGGCTGCGACACACGACTACGGCGTGGGCGGGATGCAGCTGCCCTGCCTTGTCGAGACGGCGGCCAACACCTTCGTCAGCATGACCAACGTCCATGTCGGCTCCTATGCGGTGCTGACGACCTGCAACGCCAACCTGTTGATGGAGCATGGCAGCGAGCGCCAGCGCGAGGTGTTCGCCAAGGCGCTGCTGGCCGGCGAGTGGTTCGGCACCATGTGCCTCTCCGAGCCGCAGGCGGGTTCGTCGCTGTCCGACGTGACGACGCGCGCCGAACTGGAAGACGAGAGTGATCCTCTCGGTGCCCGCTACCGCCTGCGCGGCAACAAGATGTGGATCTCGGGCGGCGAGCACGAGCTGCGCGGGAACATCGTCCACCTGGTGCTGGCCAAGATTCCCGGCCCGGACGGCAAGCTGATTCCCGGCACCAGGGGCATCTCCCTCTTCATCGTGCCCAAGCGCATGGTGGGTGCGGATGGCCAGCTCACCGGCGAGCGCAACGACATCGCGCTGGCCGGCCTCAACCACAAGCTGGGCCACCGCGGCACCACCAACTGCCTGCTGAACTTCGGCGAGGGCCGCTTCCAGCCGGGTGGCAAGGCCGGTGCCGTGGGCTATCTCGTCGGCAGGCCCGGCGAGGGCCTGCGCTGCATGTTCTTCATGATGAACGAGATGCGCATCGGCGTCGGCCTGGGCGCGACCATGCTGGGCTACGCGGGCTACGAGGCCAGCCTGGAGTACGCCAGGCAGCGCCCGCAAGGCCGGCCCATGACGGCGGCAGGCAAGGATGCTGCCAGCCCGCAGCGGCCCATCATCGAGCATGCCGACGTGCGCCGCATGCTGCTGGCGCAGAAGAGCTACGTCGAAGGCGCGCTGGCCTTCGAGCTCTACTGCGCGCGCCTCGTCGACGAGCTGCACACCGGCGAGGACAGGGCCGAGGCCCAGGCGTTGCTGGACGTGCTCATTCCCATCGCCAAGAGCTGGCCCAGCGAATGGTGTCTCGAGGCCAACTCGCTGGCCATCCAGGTGCTGGGTGGCTATGGCTACACGCGCGACTTCCCCGTCGAGCAGCATTGGCGCGACAACCGCCTGAACATGATCCACGAGGGCACGCACGGCATCCAGGCGCTGGACCTGCTGGGCCGCAAGGTCGTGCAGCAGGGCGGGGCATCGCTCGCGGCGCTGGCCAACCGCGTGCAGGCCACCATAGCCCGTGCGATGCAGACCGACTGGGCGCCGCTGGCCAACCAGCTCGCCGCGGCCCTCGCCCAGGTGGGGGGTGCCACCAAGAAGGCCTGGAGCAGCGGCGAGCCCGAGGAGGCGCTGGCGAACGCGACACCCTATATGCAGGCCTTCGGCCACACCGTGCTGGCCTGGATCTGGCTGGACGTGGTGCTCGCGGTTGAGGGTGACAGCGACTTCGCTCACGGCAAGCGTGCCGCGGCGCGCTATTTCTTCGCCTACGAGTTGCCCAAGATCGGCGCCTGGCTCGACGTCGTCGCCCGGCGCGAGCCACTGTGCCGCGAGATGAAAGCCGAGTATTTCTAAGGAGACCACATGAGCACCAAAGTCCAAGACCTCTTCGACCTGAGCGGCCACGTGGCCCTGGTTACCGGCGGCTCGCGCGGCCTGGGGCTGCAGATCGCCGAGGCGCTGGGAGATGCCGGCGCCAAGATCATGCTGACCTCGCGCAAGGCGGGCGACCTGGAGGAAGCCGCGGCCCTGCTGCAGGCCCGCGGCATAGACGCGCGCTGGATCGCCGCCGACGCCGCCAAGGCGGACGAGGCCCAGCGCGTCGTCAACGAAACGATGGAGCGCCTCGGCCAGATCGACATCCTCGTCAACAACGCCGGCGCCACCTGGGGCGCCCCGGCCGAGGAGCATCCCATCGAGGCCTGGGACAAGGTCATGGACCTGAACATCCGCAGCCTGTTCGTCTTCGCGCAGGCGGTGGCCAAGGCCAGCATGATCCCGCGCCGCTCGGGCCGCATCATCAACGTGGCGTCCATCGCCGGCCTGGCCGGCAACACCGGTGCCATGAAGACCATCGCCTACAACACCAGCAAGGGCGCGGCCGTGAACTTCACGCGCGCGCTGGCCGGCGAGTGGGGCCGCTACGGCATCACCGTCAACGCGCTGGCGCCGGGCTTCTTCCCCAGCAGGATGACGCAAGGCCTGCTCAGCACGGTGGGCGCCGACAAGATGGCCGCGCATGCGCCGCTGAACAGGCTGGGCGACGATGAAGACCTGAAGGGTGCGGCGCTGCTGTTCGCGTCGCGCGCCGGCAAGCACATCACAGGCCAGATCCTGGCGGTGGACGGCGGCGTCAGCGCCGTTCATGGAAACTGAGGTCCATGGAGTTTCCTGTCCACATCCCTTTCGTTGAACAACTCGGTCTCACGCTGCATGCCATTGGTGACGGCGAGGCCGAGTTGCGGCTCAGCATCGTCGAGCAGCACCTGAACTCCTGGCGCGTCGCGCACGGCGGCGTCGTCATGACACTGCTGGACGTCGCCATGGCCCATGCGGCGCGCAGCGTGCACCGGCATCTGCCGGACCTGGGCCCGGGTGTCGTCACCGTGGAGATGAAGACCAGCTTCATGCGCCCCGGCGAGGGCGAGCTGCGGGCCACTGCGAAGCTGCTGCACCGCTCGACGACCATGGCGTTTTGCGAGGGCTCGGTGTTCGGCGCGGACGGCAAGCTCTGCGCCCACGCCACCGGCACCTTCAAGTACCTGCGCGCGCTGCCGGCCGGCCGACAGCTCAAGCCCTTGGGCGGTGAGGGTGACTGAGAGCCTGAGAGTTTTTCTCCACCGCCCTTTGCTGGCACGAAACTGGCATGTGCTGAGGCATGAGTGATGCCAGGCACCAAGGTGATGCGTCGGCCGGTCTGTTCGAGGACCTGGCGACGGTGG
>Ga0213878_10000372_pt1 | contig 17001 bp, 15 predicted proteins | sample VelepicoBEBS_R02_FD_161053 | JGI IMG/M metagenome (GOLD analysis project Ga0213878, IMG submission 161053) | Vellozia epidendroides bulk soil microbial communities from rupestrian grasslands, the National Park of Serra do Cipo, Brazil - BS_R02 | ecosystem: Environmental > Terrestrial > Soil >... | reverse complement strand
TACGCTCGAAGAGAAAGTGGTCAATGCTCCGGAGGACGTCGATTTCGCGATGATTACGGGCACAGGCTGGGCACCCTTCCGAGGCGGTCCGTTGCGATACGGCGACCACTTGGGAATCGCTACAGTGGTCAGCCGCTTAAACAGCCTGCGAGACCGAGTAGGCCCGCATTTCGAACCGTGTGCTCTTCTGGCCGATATGGTGAATCGCGGCGCGACATTCTACCCTCCACGCAAGACGTAACTTCGACCGGAGGTAAACCTTCACCCTCGCAATGAGAGAGCCATCGGTGCCGTGGATTCGTCGGGAAGACTGAAGTTCTGCCTTGCTAACGATTTCTGGGTGTTGCGAGCAACGCCCCTCCAAGGTCTCCAACATCAGCGTTTTTCAGCAGAATCAATTACCGCCATTTTCGCCAAGGCAGGCTTGACAGACCGAAAACATTCCACGAATCCGGACGCGAAATCCACCGGGCGCGCCGCGACCCATTCGTCGACGAGCTTAATCGGGAAAAAGCCACCCGTGTCGATTTCGTGTTGATTCCAATGGAACGGTCCATCATGGATCCCTCCGAATACTTGAATAAACTCGTGCCCGGTGGCAGCAGATGCCGGGACCTTGGCGAGTTCGACCAGCGGGGCTGTCACCCCAATCTCTTCCTGAAGCTCACGCGCGGCGCAGTGTCTGTAGGACTCGCCTGCATCAACATGACCGGAAGCGCTTGAGTCCCACCGACCCGGGAATCGGTCCTTTCGATAAGACCGCTTCTGCAATAGTAACTCACCATGACGGTTCAGAAGTAGCACGTGTACCGCGCGGTGAAGCAGATTCTCCCTGTGGATTGTCGCCCTGTCGCGAGGCGCAAGCGGTCGATCATTTTCGTCAACAACCGCAAGCAATTCGCCCGGTTCGCCCCCGTACACAACGATCGGTTGAAGAATATTGGCGATTCGGATCCACTGCTTCAGCGAGATGTCCTCGGCGCGCACCGCCGGCCGAAGCCCCGCTTCGCGGAGAGCCAACTCGATCTTATCGGCCTCACCAAATCGCGCGAGAAGTTTCCGGACCTGTTTGCGGCGTTCGGAAAATCCAGCCTTGACCAACTCAGAGAACTTCATTGCATCCGTTTCCTCGAGCTCGCGAGGCTCCCGCCGGGTGAACAGAAGCACGGCAGAATCGACTTGCGGTTGCGGAAGAAATACCGAGGGTGGCAAGGTCTTCAGCCTTGTCACTCGCCACCGACGTTGAATGATAAGGGTCAGGCTTCCGTAATCCTTCGTTCCCGAATCCGCACTCAGACGATCTGCCATCTCCTTTTGAACGGTGAAGACCATGCGCTCAAACGGACAGGGCTCGCATGTCACGTGAAACAGGATGGCTGATGACACATAATACGGAAGATTACCGATCACTTTGACCGGTCGCCGCAGAAAATCGACGCGCGTATCGTAATCCAGCGCATCCCCTTCAATGATTTCGACGCCCGGCATGCTGTACCTCTCACGAAGGTATTTGGCCAGGGTCCGATCCTTTTCCAGCAAAGTTGCCGACACCCCCAACAGCACGATTTGCTCCGTCAACGCACCAAGGCCGGACCCTATCTCCAAAACGTGTTCTCCCGGCTTGATTTCAAGTTTCTGAACTATCCAGGAGGCCAAATTGTTATCGTGTAAGAAGTTTTGTCCCAAAGACTTACGCGGATACGCGCTCAACGCATGCAATAGCGACTTAATCTCAGTGATTCTCACCTGGCAAATATTCTGCTGTACGAAATTGCCTCGCAGATGTTCTCGCGTTTCCCAGAGTTTCTCACACGTTATTCACAACCGTCGAAGGAGGTTTCTACTCGCTTTCGAAGTCCTGATTTGAACCCTCCTAATGCACTCTGGGCGGCCGTAAACCGCGGATCATTTTGCGTGCTTCATGGATCGAAATTCCCTCAATGAAGTAGCCTATCGCAGCTCGCCCGACGGAGTAAGTGCCTGCAGCGGCAACCCCTCCAGAGATCGCGCTACCCCACCCCGGAACGACTTTGACGGCAGCCCGTGCGGTTTCCCGAAATACCAGGCCCAGACCAATATTGGCGCCGAGGGCTCCAAAAAATTCCGCAGCAGATTTCAACCCCAATTCGCGACCGCTGACATGCATTATACCAGACACCATCGCGAACTGAAGCGCAGTGAGAATCGGGAAATCCGCGAATGGAATTGGTTGCACAGCGATCGCAGCGCAAACGGTCGTCATCGATCGGAGAAGATGGTGCGCAATTTCGAGTTGAACTTTTTTCGCGCGGACCAGTCGCGCCATCTCCACCTTGGCCTCGCCCGGCAATTCCCCCACCAAGACTTCGCCGAGCAGCTCAATATTCCGGCGTTCATCCCGGTCCGGGTCAATCGATCCATCGACGCGGAACCGAACGAATGAACAGACGGCGATGCTCTTTACGAAATGCGCCGCCAACTTGGACGGGGCGGTTAACCATGCCTGTAATTCGAGCCGGCGAGCTTCAACGGTCTGCGGGGATGTCGCGCTCGGAAAATCAATTACTCCAACAAGGCCTGCCTTTGACTGGTAGCGCGACTCGGCCATTTCAAGCAAGCGGATAGTCTGTTCACACTCGAGAGCCAGATCGAGCGGCCGGGTTCCATCGGCGAGAAACACAAACAAGTCGGGGGCTTCACCGGAAATTGTTGAGGCGATGGCAGTCCAGGATGAACTGACCTCGTTCAACCGCCTGGCGTCGAGGATCTTGAATCCCCCTCTTCCTTTGAGCTCATAGCTGATCCAACCGCCGATCGATTTCGTTTCGACCATTTCGAGATCGCTGCCGATCAAAGCCGAGAATAGGGCTGAAGCGTCGGCATCCGCCTTTCCAGTGAGAACGATTCTGGCCAGCCGTTGGGACAGGAAGATCTCCTTAATCGGTCTCAATTCACCTGCCACCGCGTTCTGGATCGGTCCAGGTAATTTTGAAAGGAGAGCTTCGAGCTTCTCGTAGAGGGAGAGGAGCGATTGGCGATTCATCGGCCTTTTATTTCGCACCCATTGCCGTTTTCGGATCCCGACGAGTCGGCACGCGGCTCACGAGGCGAGAGCTTCGAGAACCTTTGCAACATGTCCGGTGGCCTTTACCTTACTCAAGATCGCCTTGATCTTCTGGTCCGGTCCGATGACGTAGGTCGTCCGCTCGGTACCCATATATTTTTTCCCGTACATGCTCTTCTCGACCCATACATGGAAGGCATTGACGATTTCTTTGTTCGGATCGCTCAGCAGTGGGAAGGGAAGACCGTGCTTCTTGATAAACTTCAAGTGGCTTTCAGTGCTATCGACGCTCACGCCAAACAGTTCCGCTTTGGATTGAAGTTCGCGCCAATTGTCGCGCACCTCGCAGGCCTGCGCAGTACAACCGGGCGTATCGTCCTTGGGATAAAAATAAAGAACCAGCGGAGAGCCCTTAAAGTTTGAAAGTTTCACTTCCTGACCACCGCCGTAGATACCGCCGACAGCCGTGGCCGTGAAGTCGGGAGCCGGATCACCAATCTTAAGTTCCTTTTGCATAAAAATTCACGTGGACCGCACTTCAATGCGGTCCAGGCGCGTCTGTCGCCAAAGCTGTCACGCCTGCCGCACCTTCGCAATCCACTTCGCGACCCCAGTGCCGGCGATCGTCCCGGTTATAAAGCAACCCTGCAAGAGGTACCCGCCCGTCGGAGCTTCCCAATCGATCATTTCGCCGGCACAGAATACTCCCGGGAAGCGATGTAGCATAAGATCTTCTGAGAGTTGATCCCATGTTACCCCTCCGGCAGTCGAGATTGCCTCCGAAATCGGCCGCGGTCTGTCCAAACCCACGCGGCAGCCTTTGACCGCCAGAAGCCAATCCCGCGCGCCCGTTGGGCGTGCGACCTCTTCAATGAGCGCGGCCGCTGCCGAACTAAGTTTTAGTGATTTGACGACTTTCTCTTTCGTGAACGTACCACTGCTTACCCGGTTTCGGAGATCTTCGACTGTACGATCCGGTTTAAAATCAATTTCAATTCCAGGACTGACTCGAAGTTCACGCGTAAGCTGGTAAATCACACCGCCCTCGAGTCCATACCGGGTTATCATCAATTCGCCTTTTACCGAGCGGTTTGCGCACGTCACTCGCAGATTTTTCAGCGGTCTACCGTCGGCAATGCTCAGAAATCGTTCGGACCAGGAGCGTTCCCATCCAACATTCGCCGGAACAAGCTCGCGCACCTGGATCCCCAACCTCTGGAACTCCTCGATCCAGAGGCCGTCCGATCCGGTCTGTGGCCATGAAGCCCCGCCAAGGGCAAATACAACCGCGTCCGCTGCTACGCAAAGATGCCTTGTTCCTGTTTGAAAAAGGAGTTCGTATGGCCCTGAGCCGTTTATCTGAACGAACCGTTTATCGAACTGGAAATCCACCCCAAGGGCGGCTAACCGTTCCTGCCACATTTTCAGGATCATTGGAGTACGGACGTTCAGCGGAAACACTCTCCCGCTTGTTCCGGTGAATGTAGGGACTCCGAGCTTATCGAACCATTCCCGCAGATCGGCCGGAGAGAAACAAGTGAGCAAAGCCCGCCATTGCTCTGGACGGTCGTAACGCGTCGCAAAGAGGTCCAAAGGCTCACTATGAGTGACATTCAGCCCACCTCGGCCGGCGACCAGAAACTTTCTACCAGGAGAGGCCCTCTGTTCGAATACAGTCGTCCGGATACCTTGCTCCGCAATTATCTCGGCAGCACGTAATCCGGAGGGTCCCCCTCCAACAATAACGACGGAGGCATCGTTCAAACGCTTAGCTCTAACATCCGCAGAATCGGTAGTTCCGCCCTCAAACGAACCGTCTCAGGAATCGAAATCTCTGGCTCCAGACCAGCAAGGCAGTCGCGCAGCTTTGCCAACGTGTTCTTCTTCATGAACCGGCAATCGGCGCACGCACACTTTTCCGTCGGTCCCGCAATGAACGTTTTACCCGGGATTTCCTTCTTTAGGCGATGGAGCATTCCGGATTCGGTCACAATGATAAAAGCGTCTGCAGTCGATTTGCGACAATAGCCCACCATTTTCTCGGTCGAGCAGACTTCGTCAGCCAGCATTCTTACCGCCATATTACACTCCGGGTGCGCGACGACCGGCGCCATCGGGTAACGCTCCCGAATCGCGGCAATACTATTCTTTGTAAATTCAACATGAACGTAACAATTTCCGCGCCAGAGATCCATTTTACGTCCAGTTCTCTCGATCACCCAGCTGCCCAGATTCTGGTCCGGAACAAAGAGAATGTTGCGGTCTGCTGGCGCGTTCGCGACGACTTTCACTGCATTGCCGCTTGTGCAGATGATATCCGACAGCGCTTTGACTCCGGCGCTGCAGTTGATGTAGGCAATGACGTAGTAGTTCTTGTCGGCATTTTGCTGGAGAAATTTCTCGAGGCTTTCGGCCGGGCACGATTCCGACAACGAGCAACCTGCCTCCAGATCTGGTAAAATCACTTTCTTGGTCGGATTTACAATTTTTGCGGTCTCCGCCATAAAATGCACGCCGCAGAAAACGATCACGTCCGCGTCCGTTTCTTTGGCCTTGTAGCTAAGCCCCAGCGAATCTCCGACATAGTCTGCCAGGTCCTGTATTTCGGGGATCTGATAGTTGTGTGCGAGGATGATTGCGTTGCGCTGCTTTTTCAGTTCGAGAACTTCAGCCGCCAAATCGTATCCTGTCTTAAGTGCAACCATGGGTTGGAAACTATCCTTCCCTCAATTGTTGTTATCAACTTAATTTCGAAAAAGACCTTGTGCTGGTACAGCGTGTGCTCTCGATTGGATCTCAGACGGCTCAACGGGGACATCATGCCACCACGGTGACGCGTACCCCCTCGGACGGGTGATGATCGTCCCGGCCCTTCTCGACGGGGAGTTGCTTCAATGCCCAGGCCTGGAGGGGCGTCGCTATCATAGGCGTCTCACCTGTGTCCTGAACCAGCCAGCAACGCTTAGAGCACACCTCTAAAGCGCGGCTAGCCCGCAAAAATCACCCGCTGGGAGAAGCGACGAGCTCATCGCGCGCTCTTAAACAGACGCTCCGCGTCTGTTTAAGAGCCTGATTTAAAAATAAACTCAATGAAACAAACTTTCTTTAAAATCTTCTCTCCAAAAAGCAGCGGAATGGTCCGGCGTAGCCGGAGTATTCCGCTGCCTGAGCCTGCATCGCTCACAAATTCTCTAAAAATTTGTGAGCGATGCAGGCTAGATCAGTATCACATCGATGATCGAGTCTGACGCAATCGTTTGACCGGCTTCAACCCGGCAAAGCGCGTTTGCTCGGGAAAGCGCAAATAAAGCGTGTGACTCCTGGCGACCGACTGGACTGAACGTCCGTTCACAATAAACGCCGCGCATGTAGTGCGGGCGGTCGCCATCATTGACCAATTCTTCTTTCAAAGCTGCGCTTGCGTGCGGCAGCGTCCATGTGCTGTGGCCGCCAAGTTTCAGGAAAGCGGGTCGCACAAACAGCAGAAATGTCACGAACGCTGATACCGGATTTCCCGGCAAGCCAAAGATTAGGGCATCTCCCAAGCGACCGAACACGAATGGCTTGCCAGGCTTGATAGCGACTCGCCAGAGATCCAGCCTCGCTCCAAGCTTCTGCAATACCGGCTTAACCAGATCTTTGGTCCCGACTGACATGCCACCGGCGACCAGGATTGCATCATAACTTCGCGCCCGCTCGAAACCCTGAACATGCGCTTCCTCGGTATCCGGTACGATATCGAACACATCGTCTCTAGCCCCTGTCGTTCTCGCAAGCTGGGCGAGCAGAACGCGGTTCGTTTCATAGATTTCGCCCGCGCCGATCGGTTCGCCCTGGCGCCGCAACTCGCTGCCGGTTGCGATTATTGCAACGCGAGGACGCTTGAAGACTGGCAACTCGGCCAACCCCTGTGATGCGATAGCCGCCAGGATCGAGGGATTGAGGAGAGTTCCTCTCGAAGCGACAACCTGGCCCTCACAGAGGTCGCCACCTCGGACCCGGATGTTCTCGCCCCGGGTGACGCCTTCGCGGATAAGGAGCGACTTATCCGTGCGATTGACGTCTTCCTGCATGACAACCGCGTCGGCGTCCAACGGAATCGGCGCTCCCGTGTAAATTCGGACTGCCTCGCCGGGGCCGACTCTTAAGGCGAGATCAAGTCCGGCTGATTGTTCGCCCGAGATCGTCAACTGGGCGCCGTCCACGGCGTCAGCTGCTCGGACCGCGTAACCGTCTACCGTCGAGTTGTCGAACCTTGGCAAGGACACCGTTGCAACGATGTCCCGTGCCAGAACTCTGTTTCCCGCTTCCCAAATCGAAGTATTTTCGACGTTTAGTTGTCCCACCGACTCCAGGACGCGTGCCAAAGTTTCCTGCTCGCTCAGAAGCATTCTTAACCAAAACGCAGACCGCACCGAGAATCAAAGGCTACGTGCGGCTATGTTGACGTTCTGCTCGAGTCGCAGGTCGCGTGAAGATGCTCCAACGGAGATTTCGTATTCGCCCGAATCCACCGTCCAACGGTGCGCCACCGGGTCGAAATATGAAAAGGAACGGCGGTTCAGCGGTATTGTGATGCGCCTGGATTGTCCGGGCTGCAACGGCACCTTCTGAAAACCTTTCAGCTCGCGCACCGGGCGCCCGACCTTGGGTGAGTTCTCGCCAACGTAGAGCTCTACGACCTCGGCGCCGGCCGTCCGGCCAGTGTTCTGAAGATCAAACGAAACGTTTAAGTCGCACGGATCGGCGCGATCAATGGGATCGATGTGGAGGTTCGAATATTCGAATTGGGTATATGACAGTCCATAGCCAAATGGAAACAGAGGCTTTATTCCCTGACGATCGTACGCCCTGTAGCCGACAAATATACCTTCGGAATAACGGACATTCTTACCGCTGGCATCAGACGGATACGATTTAAAAGCCGGATTATCTGATTCGTTGGCTTCAAAAGAGACAGGTAGTTTCCCTGACGGATCTATTTCGCCAAACAGAATCTTTGCCAATGCGTTTCCCCCTTCTTGTCCCGGGTACCATGCGTGCAATAGCGCAGGCACTTTGCCGAGCCAGCGATGCATGTCGACGTTCCCACCCGAATTGATTATCACGATTGTATTGGGGACTTTCTCCACCACGCCATTAATGAGCTCGTCTTGCCCGTCTGGCAGGGAAAATGTTCGATCAAAGCCCTCCCCTTCGTTTCCATCGTCGAAACCAACGCAAACTATGGCGGCGTCATAGTCTCGAAGTGCACTTGGAACCGTCAAGGTCGCCCACCCAAACTGTGCGACTGCTCCACCCCCGCCGCTGTTTTTGTACTCTACCCGTAGCCGGTAGGCGTGGCCGGCCCGGAGAAATTGCGTAACCACATCCGGACGCGCGGCGTGGTCAGCCCAGTCGTCGATAATCAATTTGTCGTCCAGGAATACCCGGATGCCTGAATCTGCTCGAGCTCGGAAAACGTGGGTGGACGACGATTCGCTCTCGATCACCCCGGTCCAGCGCACAGTGAATTGCAAGGGCAGCCCGCGGCGATCGTTTTCGGATGTCGCCCAATCAAAATTAATCCTCTGATCGACTCGATCGATCGCGGGAGTCCCTGATAAGGTCAGATTCGGGAAATATTCTGCTTTCAGACCATTGGCGAAATGGCCAGGCCGATCCTCGTGTTCGAATTTCGAAGTGCCACAATTACCGACGCCGACGTCGAAATAATCCACACTCGTTTGCGATCCTTTTTTGTTTGCGAGGCCGTCTAGTACACTCACTGCGTAAAAGGGGTTGACGTAGGAACTGCCCCAACCCGCCGGAACACCCGGGTGCGCGTCCGGCCCAAGCACCGCGATTTTTCTGATGCGCTCCCGATCAAGCGGAAGGAGGTTTCCCGCGTTCTTCAAGAGGACAATGCCTTCTTCGGCAACGGCCAGAGCGACCTTGCCGCTCTCAGGATCGTCTTCCGGGATGGACGAATCGAACTGTGGCCGGTCCAGAAATCCCATTTTGACTATCATTCGAAGAATGCGGCGCACCTTGTCGTCGATTTGTTGAACAGTAATTTCGCCGTTCTGGATGGCAGGAAGTAAATTGTCCATATTCATCCACAAGCCCGAGGGCATTTCGAGGTCGAGACCGGACTTGGCCGGACCAACAGCGCTATGGGTTGCTTCCCAATCCGACATCAGGACCCCATCAAATCCCCAGTCTCCCTTTAGTACTCCCTCATTTAAGTAATCATTCTCTGTACAGAACGCGCCATTGACTTTGTTATAGGCATCCATTACTGCCCCAACTTTTGCGACCTGAACAGCGGCCTCAAACGCGGGGAGATAGATCTCCCGCAAGGCGCGCTCACTGACGATTACGTTGACGCTCCTCCGGTTAATCTCCTGATTATTCGCAGCAAAATGTTTGACTGTGGCAACGACGCCTTGACTCTGGACTCCTCGGATGAAAGGGACGATCATTTGCGAGGCCAGGAAGGGGTCTTCGCCGGAAAGATACTCAAAATTCCGGCCGCAAATCGGAATGCGATTGATGTTCGCGCCTGGCGCGAGTAACACATGAATTCCACGAGCGCGGCAATCGCGCCCCATAGAAATACCTTCCATATTTGCGAGATCGACATTCCAGGTTGCCGCAAGCGCGATTCCAGCCGGATACCGAGCGCTTGGTTTGTCGCGTCGCACACCGAGCGGTCCGTCTGACATTCGAATTTCCGGCAATCCCAGTCGAGGGATCGCCCGGATCGACATGGCATTGACTCCACCGATAAACGCGAGTTTCTCTTCGAGCGTCATCTGTCCTAGCAGCTTCTCCACTCGCAGGTCGTCAGAATCGTTCCCTCGCGCGCTGAATGAACCGATGATTAGAACCACAGCGCTGGTCACCAGCGAAAGTTCTCGAACTGCCGCACGTCGCAATGATTGAAACAAAGTTTTTAGAAATTTTGTTGTTCAGGTTGGTTCTGCTCGCCGAACAGACTCTCACCTCTCCCGCGAACAACGCGTTCGTTGAAGACTCCTGCGTCGATTTGTTCGGCTCGATTTCCACTTTCCTCTAGCGCCCGGGCGTGGAAATTCGCACGCTGTCTCAGCACTTCCAACGCAACCTCGTACGAATCCTTGACGGCATCTTTCATATTGCCGTTGTTCATCTGCAATGCGACCGGCAGCAATGCGCATGCGAAATGATCCAGAATCGTGATCGCATCGTCGGTTTTCATGCCACGACTCTACCAACGGTAGTGGCGGGAGCAACTAGCCTGCATCGCTCACAAATCTTCAGACGTGGATTTTGGCTCGCACGCAGCAGAAATCGCACGTAGGCTGATGGGTGTGCGCGCATACATTCGCGGTTGTAACGGTTCGAAGCTTGCCAAACGCGTCCCGGGGATAGCAATTCTCGCGGCTTTCTGGTTGACGAGCGGGATTTCTGCCGCCGGCGATGATCTCACGACTGCAACCGGTAAAAGTTTTCACGATGTACAGGTGCTCAGCCGTACATCGACAGATCTCTTTATCCAATCCAGGGAGGGTCAATTCGAAATCGCTGTGGCCGACCTCAAACCGGACGATCGAGAACGGTTTTCAAAGGATCTTACTAAAGCGATTGAACTTCCCGCGCTTACAGTCATTGGCGAAGCAGAGGGAGATCTGAGTATAACGCGGAGTCTGTCGAAAGGCGAACTCGCTACCGTAAAAGAGATGCAACAACACGACACGGACCAGCAAGATGCCCGTAGAAAGAAGATCGAGTCGTACCATCCGATCCAGATCCTGCCAGGTTTGAACTTCAGTCTCGGTGCTATCGATCCAAAGAACGATTCCGCCATTCTGCCGGATTATGTGACTCCCGAATACAGTCGCGAGTCGCCAGATATCGTTGAGAAGGATCTGAAGGTCTTCAGCAACGCATTAAGTAATCAATCACAATAGTTCTCGCTGCGTGGGTTGCGTTAAAAGGACACAAGCCAAGGCACAGCCCTGTTTTTTTGACCGAATATGAGCACGACAAATGCAGAGCTGATGCGGTTGTTGCGGTGTGCAGATCGGATCATGGTTTTTACCGGCGCCGGTGTGTCAACCGGAAGCGGCATACCCGACTTCCGAGGGCCGAACGGCGTATGGACTCGTCGACGCCCGGTCTATTACCAGGACTTCATGACCTCCGAAGCTGCCCGAATCGAGCACTGGGACTACAAACTGGAGGCTTGGCCTGCTTTTCGCGCCGCGCGACCCAATCCGGTCCACCATGCAATCGTCAAACTGGAAAATGCCGGCAAAGTTAAGGCCGTTGTCACGCAGAACATCGACGGATTGCATGGGTTGGCCGGTTCGTATGTTGAGCACGTGATCGAGTTGCACGGCACGAATCTGCTAGTCGAATGCCAATCCTGTGGCCGGCGCGGCGATCCCGAACCGAGTTTCGAAGAATTTCGAATTCGTCGCAAGCCGCCGCTCTGCGAATGTGGCGGTTTTTTGAAACCGGCAACCATCAGCTTCGGCCAGGAACTCGATCCTTCGACATTGAGACGCGCGATTGAAGCAGCGGTAGAAGCAGATCTTGTGATCGCGCTCGGTTCAACGCTTTCCGTTTATCCTGCCGCTTCCATTCCATTAGAAGCAGCGAACCGAGGTACCCCATACGTCATTATCAATCGCGGTCCGACAGATCACGACGATCAATCCTCCGTTTCACTTCGGTTAGAGGGCGAAGTCGCAGACATCTTTCCGAGCGCGGTGGATGCAGCACTAAACCCTTCTTGAGCGGTCCGAAAAGTCCCATGAGTCTCAACGGGTCCTATCGGACGTACGGGTCTCATAGGTCTGACGACAACGAGTGCGAGTAGTATTTTCTAAGGCGGCGACCTGCTCACCTGCTCGACAAGTGATCCCAAGCAGGTAGCGTCACCGATGCCAAAAATCAGTTCCACCGGTTTAGATGTTTATCCGCTCGTCCTTGGACGCTAGGTGCTTTTGACAGCCTGGTTCGTGAAGGCAAGGTTCGCTATATCGCCGCTTCCAACTACACAGCTTCCAGGCTCGCGGAAGCTCTGGCGGTCTCCGATCGGGAAGGTTTCGCAAGATATGTGGCGCTCCAGCAACACTATAATCTGCTGGAGCGCGGCCCCAAAGCACGACTTACCCACAATCGCCTTTATCCGGGCCGTCGCGCTGCTGCGACGTCACGGACCCGTCCCGGGCATTCTCGCAGCACGCCGGCACGGGGCGATTATGGATAAGTCAGGACCCCGACGACCAATCACCATTGAATTCAAACAAAACTACCCATCAGGATAACTAACATCACCACGCAGAACTACACATTTGAACTGTCCAGCAAACGGGTTCACGCCACTAGGGTGCGGGCTGGACCCACGTCGGCGGACAGGTCAATGCTGTCCATAGTTGACACGCTGGTTGTCGATGTAATTAACTGCAGTCCGGATGTCTCCCGTTGCACCTTGGACCGCGCACGATACGCAACTATTGTTTTCTGTGTCTTTAGGTCTAGCGATCATTATCGGGTTGATAAGCGGATTCAAAATTGTGCCGTTCTTTTCCATCCTTATCGGAACATTCGTGACGGGACTCGTCGCGGGTGTTCCGGCTGACAAACTGGGATTTAATTTCACGCAAGGAGCAGGACAGCTGCTAGGCGATGCTGGCATCATTATCGCTTTAGGCGCCATGTTGGGCGCTTTGCTGGCTGAATCCGGGGCGGCGGATCGAATCGTTTCTCGATTGCTGCGACACGTGCGTGGTGCGATTCTGCCGTGGGTAATGGCGGCCGTTGCGCTTGTTATCGGGCTCCCGCTATTTTTCGAGGTTGGGCTTGTTCTAATGGCGCCGATTATTTTTGTTATGGCCCGCCGCTCAGGGAAGCAGATTCTGACGATTGCGATTCCCGCTCTCGCGGGACTGACCGCGTTACACGCGCTGTTACCACCGCACCCAGGTCCGTTGATTGCTGTCAGAGCCCTGCATGCTGAGCTCGGAATGACCATGTGTCTCGGACTGATTATTGCAATCCCCGCGGTGGTTGTAGGCGGGCCGCTTTATGGTCAATGGCTTGGAGCGCATATGCCGATTTCTCAACCGGAACGAATTGGCCAGCTTTTCGATTCGAAGCAACCAATGAAACGGCAGCCCGGTTTCATTCCTTCGCTATTTGTCATGCTCCTTCCTGTCGTCTTGATTCTGGGAGAGACGATTGCCAAATTGGCCTTGCCGGGCAGCTCAACGCTTTTTCAGGTAATCAGTTTCATCGGGGAACCGGTTGTCGCGCTTTCTATTACCGTTGCGGTTGCAATCGTTGTTCTTGCCTGGTCGAACGGTCTTAGCCGGGAGAAGGTCGGAGAAACCCTCCGAAAGAGTCTGGGAGCCATCGCTGTGCTATTATTAACCATTGGCGCGGGCGGCGGACTTAAGCAGACGTTAATCGCGGCGGGAATTAGCGACACGATCACAAAGATTGGGGTGATGACTCATCTGTCGTTAGTATTGCTGGCATGGGTAACTTCGGTGGCTTTGCGCCAGGCTACAGGCTCTGCTACAGTTGCGACGGCAACCACTGCCGGAATCCTCGCGCCTCTAGTGACGGAGATCAGTGTGGTGCATCATTCTCTAATCGCGCTTTCAATTGGAGCCGGGTCAGTGTTTTTTTGTCATGTGAACGATGCCGGATTCTGGATGGTGCGGGAATATTTTGATCTGAATCTGGTGCAAACGATCAAGGTATGGTCCGTCTTGCAAACGATTGTTTCAATCATAGGACTGACAATGGTGCTGCTGCTGTGGAATCTGTTTGCTTAGAAGGCGAGTGCTCAGAAGCAATAGCCTGGCATGAATTGCTAGGCCACATGATGTAGCTCCGCATCCCAGAGGACTCGGGTAAAGAAATACCGGGAATGTTGACTGCCGGCTCTAAGAGCCCGGCTCGAAGAGCCGGCTCACCGCTTAAGGTGACGGCGGCTGCGTGCCAACGTTTATCCCTAAGAAGCAAACAACCAGATTGAGAGATTGAGATACCTTCCGCCGATTGGTCATGCGAATTGAGTTTGTGCTTGATACTGAACCGCACCGGCGTCCAATCCACGCCGACATGGGAAGACGCAAGACCCGGCGTTCGCCTGGTCCTAGCGTAAGCTCAGTCGCTCCAGAGTAAGCAGGCGGCCACCCAAGCTGTGAAAACGCTATTTTCACTTTGCCTTCCCCCTGGGCCTGGGGGCTGACTTGACCCTGGACAACAAGCTTCTGTCCATTCGCATCAGCCTGCTCGGCAATATCGAAGTCTTTACCTTGCAACAGATGTTCGATATGGATGACTTTCGGAAGCCACGCCTTTACAAGCACTTGACCAGCATTCCGGCCGCTTTCCTCGCCGTGCGGCAGGACCCGAAGGATGATGGCGAACTTGTGCGCAAGCTCTTCAAGCAATACGTAGAGGAGCAGCGCGTCCTGCAACGGATGCCCAAGGATCTTGCTGATCTATTTCAAACCGCCGATGTCACGCCCATACAGGCCGGAGAGCGGCCTTCTTCCGCCCTCACATGACGGTTCTCGTGGCCAACGACACACCGCCCGCGATCCGAGGAATGCTTAAGCGATGGTTTGTTGAACCGAAACCCAACGTTTTTGTGGGCACGGTAAATCGCCGCACCCGTGATAAAGTCTTGGATTACGTAAAGCACAACGCCCAAGGCATGAGTCTACTTATTCTGTCGAGTGAACCGAATTGTCAGGGGTTCAAAATCGAACGTTGGGGCGAACCGGATCGTCGTGACGTTTACCTTAGCGGCCTGTGGTTGGTGGCCGATGGTCCGCGCCTCACCGGCCACGTTAAGCTGCGCAGGGCGTTCTCCCCACACGCGTGGGGATGGTCCGAGTGCGGAAACTGGAAGCCTACCTCCTGGACTGTCGGTTGAGGCCTCAGATGTCGATGATCTGGCAAGACAGGCGGGCGGCAAGTTCATCAGCGGATATTGGCGGTCGAAAGCAAGAAGTTTTGCTGCCTTGAGCATGTCGGCCATAGCCGAAACGGCGCACGCCCTTTCTAACCAACTCGAAACCCGGAATCAAAGAACCCGAGGCCGATGGGGACTGGGTATTACCCCTGCAGTCATGAGAACGTGCAGTTGGGTCGAGCCAGTGTTAGTCGCTCAAATCAAATTTACCGAGTGGACCAGCGACGACCAACTGCGCCAACCCGTCTTTTCAGGACTGCGGACCGATAAAGCGGCAAAAGAAGTTGTTCGGGAGTAACTATTAGTGGCGCGCCCTAGTCCTAGTCAGCAGACAAATAGGGCCTCGCGACCTCCCAGAATCTCTCGTACGCGTTAACAGAAACCTCCCACGGATCGGGGAACCGGTCGAAACGTAGTGTATGGCCCTTTGTCAGAACTTTGCGCATGCTACTTCTTTCGGGGCGACTTGCGAAGTTTAGCGATTAATTCCTCGGCTGTCAGCTCCCCGCTTTTTACCTTTTCCACGGCCGTCCGGAACGCAAAACCGAGTTTTGGATCCGAATCCATCAGGCGTTTGAGGTCCGCAATTAGCTCCCGAGTGTCATATTGTTTCAGGTCCTCACGCGATACATTGAGAGCGCCGGCAAGCTTTGCCAGGATTTCTTCTGAGGGAAATCGTCTTCCAAGCTCGATATCCGAAAGGAAAGGCGAGGAAATGCCGACTTTCCTCGACAATTCCCTCAAGGACAGGTCCGCTTTATCCCGTAGTTCGTGAAGCCGTTGGCCCAAAGAGATTTCGATCATGTGTCAGCTAACAAAGCTTGCAGCAAGTCGAAACGCCAGAAAAAAAGTGCGGCCCTACGGCAAAGCGCCCGATCCATTGAAACGGTGGCAGCAGATCGCTCCGTAGGCCGAGCGCAAGTGGCCGGGTTTCCAGGAAAGGTCGCCCTGGCCGAAGGCGATCTTTACCTCGTTGTTAAGGGCGTCCTTGGTGCCGATATGAGCGCGCTAGGCATCGGGATCGGTACGGATTGGAGCGGAGGCGCTCGAAAGCGGCCAGAACGCGCTTTGGCGCGGTCAGGACGGGAATGGGGTAGGGTGCGAAGCTAGTCCCCGGTGCGTGGCGGGTTTTTAGAAGGCCCTCAAAGATGAGCGCCGGGGAAGGGGAAGCTTTTTTTGTTTGTAGCCGACATCTGATAGGTAATTCTTTGGCGATCTTGTAAATGCCTGCACGTTGGCGCGAAGCGGGTCGCTCTTGGGCCTTTTCGTGACGCTGTAGATGCGCTGTACAGCGCGGAGGTAGAGGGTGACGAGTCGTCGGGATGTGCGCTGAGACTAAAGGCTTATTCGATGCGATAAGGAACCTTGAGCACCAAAACTTGTAGTAGCTGCCGCCGACGCAAGCCCCTGACCGAATAACTATCGAAGAGTCTCGGGACGGCCTCTATCATAGCTGTAAAGCCCGTTGCGCTCTTTCACGCCGGCGCCGTTACCTCAAGAACCGGCAACGAGCGAGTCCTGGACCAACAACGGCGCTACTACGCCGCGCACCAGGCCGAGATTGCCGAGACGCGGAAAGTCTACCAAAAAAGGCACGCCAAATATTTCGCGCCTACTATCGCCGCAATAGAGAGAAGCTCGGCCACCAGCGCGTTAACGATAGGTCCAAATACGGATAGTCGCCTGAAGCGACGCAGGCTTTGGTGCTCAGAGCACCGAAATCATCCCACCATCGACATAGAGGATTTGCCCATTGACAAAGTCCGACGCAGCTGAACTCAGGAACACTGCGGATCCGACCAGTTCCTCTGGTTTGCCCCAACGTTGAGCTGGCGTCCGAGCTTTGACCCACGCGTCAAACTCCGGGTTGTCGGCCAGCACCTGAGTCATCTCGGTGATAAAGTAGCCAGGTCCGATCGCATTGATTTGGAGGTTGTATTGGGCCCAGTCGGCGCACATTGCCTTGGTCAGCATTTTCAGGCCTCCCTTGGCA
>Ga0213878_10000371_pt1 | contig 17045 bp, 13 predicted proteins | sample VelepicoBEBS_R02_FD_161053 | JGI IMG/M metagenome (GOLD analysis project Ga0213878, IMG submission 161053) | Vellozia epidendroides bulk soil microbial communities from rupestrian grasslands, the National Park of Serra do Cipo, Brazil - BS_R02 | ecosystem: Environmental > Terrestrial > Soil >... | reverse complement strand
GATACCGGCGTTGTTCACCAGGACATTCACTTGGCCGAAATCCTTCAGAATTTGAGCGCAGACGGTGGCCACAGCTTCGGAGTTAGCAACATCAACCGCATAGGCGCGGGCCGTTTCTGGCTTCTCGCGGTTAAGGTTATCGGCGGTTGCTTGAGCATTCTCTTGGGTCCGGCTAATGACGGCAACTTTCGCTCCTTCAGCAGCAAAGCGCTCAGCGATAGCTTGTCCAATGCCGCGCCCGGCCCCCGTCACAACTGCAACCTGATCAGCAAAACGATTCATAAAGAAATTCGATTCAGACCTCTCACGCGGAGAGGGAGAGAATCTGGCGTCAACGGGGGAAGATGCAATCGGAAAGGGTGAAGGTGAAAGGTGAAAGCGCGTTCCTTGGCTGCGGAGCGGCGTTGCATTCCGCGTGCCGGTCGTGAGCGTGTGCTTGACCTAAGACTTGGAGCAACGCTCTTGGTTTACCACAACCGCGACGCCCGAAGAGCGTGCCATGCCATTGGAAGTTGCAAGTGTAGGGCCTGCCACGCGCTCAAGGGAGCCGCAGCTAACGACGCGATGCGAACGAAACACGCCACGCGTTCAGCAGGTCGTCATGGGCAGCTGAACGCGGAATGCGGCTCCCCTCCGAATTGGACCGTGGCCCGCACCTTTCACTTTTCACCTCACTTACGCCTCGTCCTCATCCCCGTCCCCTTTTAGCTGATTGAGCTTATTGCGCAGGGTCCGGATACTGATCCCTAGCATCTGGGCGGTTTGGGTACGGTTGCCTTTCGCCTGGCGGAGCGCATGCATGATGTATTCGTGTTCGACTGATTCGAGCGGAATTACTTCTTCTGGGAAGGCCAATGTTGAGCCCGACCTGACTACGACTCGCTCGAGCGGCCGATCCTCAATGTTGATATTTGGAAACATGGGAGACATCACCGCCGCGCTGATACCTTCTTCCGGGTCGTGTAGAATCACGGCTCGTTCGATGACGTTCTGCAGCTCGCGGACGTTACCGGGCCAGTCGTACGCGATCAAGATGGCCATCGCTTCAGGTGTGATTTTGGGGGAATGCACGCCGGTGCGCTGAGCGATTCGCGTCAGAAACGCCTCCGCGAGAAGTGGGATATCTTCTTTCCTTGTTCGCAGCGGCGGCACGATGATAGGGAAAACGTTCAAGCGATAATAAAGGTCTTGCCGGAATTCCTGGCGTTCGACGGAGTTAGCCAAATCTCGGTTGGTGGTTGCCAACACTCGGACATTCACCCGTATCGAACGGCCCCCGCCGACCCTCTCGAATTCGCGTTCCTGGAGGACTCGCAAAAGCTTGGCCTGCAATCTCGGCGGTATTTCGCTGATCTCATCGAGCAAAATCGTCCCTTGATCTGCGAGCTCGAACCGGCCTTCCCGCTTCTCTGTCGCTCCCGTAAAAGCGCCTTTTTCGTGTCCAAAAAACTCACTTTCGATCAGGTTCTCAGAAATCGCTGCGCAGTTGACCTTGATAAACGGTCTGCTAGAACGCGCACCGGAGCGGAAGATTTCTGTGGCCACGAGCTCTTTACCGGTTCCGTTCTCACCACCGATAAGTACGGTCGCTTCAGTGGGCGCAACCTTTTGGATCATCTGGCGCAATTTCCGGATCCCTTGGCTCTCACCGATCAATGGCGTCGAATCGGTCGCTTGAAAAGAGAGCACTTGATTGACTTTTAGCGCCTGAATGAAACTGGCTGCTTTATTGATGACCACATCGATTTGGCCGGAGGAGAATGGTTTGATGATGTAATCGAAAGCTCCGGCCCGGATGCAATTCACCGCGGATTCCACGGAGCCGTGGCCGGTCATCATCACAATGACGGGTTTGCGCGGTTGGCTGCTGAGCCGAGCCAAGAGATCAGTGCCATCGCCATCCGGCAAACGCACATCGACAAACATTAAATCGAAGGGTTCCCTGGCAACAGCCCGTTCGGCCTCACTGATGGACGCACAGAGCGCGACCGAAAGGCGTTTACCTCGTAGTTGCAACTCGAGCGATCGCCGAATTGTCGCATCGTCGTCAACGACGACTACTTTCTCGATGGCCATGCCGCAATTCCAAGGTTTCCACTCCTACCTCGTGTCGGTCTCGCGTCGTCCGGACGAGTTCCAGGAGTAATAACGGAAAAAAAAATCCTAATGATCCTTCTTATAGCTAATGCTGCTAAATGATGTTAAGTGGTTGTGGATAAGAGCTTTGTGTTGATTATGATAAGTTCAAATGAATTGAGGAATAGGTAATTCTACCATATTCCATTTTTGCAAACATCCCTTTAAGATCAGGGGATCGAAAAAGTTTGGATCATGGAGGAATTACAGGACAGCGGCTCCCCGGTATGGAGGTTTGTACTCGAACGCGCAGTACACGAATTCAATAACCGGGTGGGCGGTATTCTTTCGGTGAGCGAGGCGCATCTGTCCCGCCGAATCGACAATCGGGAATTGCGGGAAAGTCTCCACCTGATCAGGGATGGAGCTCAGGCTGCGAGTGAGTTTGTTGTGACGATCGCTGACCTATTGACGGCGGAGGAGGGTGATCGGGAGATGACGCGCCTAAGCGATCTGCGAGCAAATCTGTTGCCAAAACTCCGGCTTTTCCTGCCCAGCCGCATCCAGATAAAAGCTCCTCCTTGCGCTGGTGACGCGGTGATTCGGGTGAACGCCAATCAGCTTTTGTTCAACCTCTTAGCCTTACTCGAGCACGAGCTATCTGGGGAGCCACCGGCGTCCTTTTTGTTTGAACTGGCTCTTAAGGTCGAGGGTCCGATCGGCTGGTTGATCTATCACTCAACCGGCGGTAACGCTGGCGCAGTGCGAACTGAGTTCTGTGAGACGGTATTTTCCAGGATGAGACCGTCACTGAGCGGCTTGGATATCCACGAGAAACCGTCCGAACTTGAAGTGGCAGTCGGATTTCCGGTCGTAGCGAACTCGCCAGAAGCTCGTTCGAGATAGCAGATAGCAAATCGCAAATAGCAAAATGACTCCGTCGGTGCCACGCCGAGCCGATTTGCTATTTGCGATCTGCTATTTGCTATTCTGAGCGAGCCTAGGGCGAGTCTCCGATGAGCTCCCGCAGACGGTCAACGCTCAGCTCATCAAGTTGGTGAAGAGCGAGATCTGCGTCCTTCAACGAGTCAATCGGGTTGGTGGTAGCGACCGCTACCACTTTCATGCCTCCGCGGTGAGCCGCCTCGATTCCAACTAATGCATCCTCAAATACCACGCTTCTCTCCGGAGGTACGCCGAGACGGTTAGCGGCTTTCAGAAACACCTCGGGATCCGGCTTACCGTGCGAGACGTCTTCGGCGGTGATGATAACCTTAAAGCGGTCTCTAAGGCCGATCGCCGCCAAACCGGTTTCAATGTTAAGGCGATGGGTTGATGAGCCGATCGCGCATGGGATTCCAGCCTCTTGCAGCCGGTTCAACCAAGTAACGACTCCGGATAACGGCTTCAGGCCCCATTCCAGAACAATGTCACGGTAGAGAGCCTCCTTTCTCAGCGAAAGTCGTTCAATCTCTGCAGGATCCGTTGTCCACTGCAGCAGGTTCGGAATGATAAACTCGTTTTTCATGCCGAAACCCTTCTTGAAGTGACCAGGCGGAAGTTGGTAGCCGGTCTCCTTGGCGAGCCGTTCCCAACTCTCCTCATGATGAGCCGAAGAATCGATGACTACGCCATCCCAATCGAATATCGCACCAATAGAACCCTTATCAGACATAGGAAATCAGTAACCGCGAATGGATCCGCCTTCGCCAAACGGTTCAAGCCAACCAGGTGGACTCTGCAGCTACGGCGGACAAGCTGCGAAACTAAACCCAAATGCGGTGGCGCGTCGAGGGCGGAAAAAACCAAACGCAGATTTACGCAGATAGATGAGCGGCCCAATGGGCTTGGGAGCAGAAAGACGCGCCTGGCAGAATAGATGATTGAAGACGATTAATATCCACAGATTACACAGATTCGGCCGAGTGTCGGATCGCGCTACAGAGCTAAGAAGTCGCATCTACAGCTCACGTCAGGGATTGAGACCCTTGCCGGGCGCTCGTCTCAAAGTCATTCCACTCGCGAACGCTGAAATGATCGAACTTACCCCCTACGCACGACCCATTAGCCCCAGCGCACCACCCGCATCAAACCCGAATCTGCGTAATCTATGTAATCTGCGGATATTAAATGCTTTTGCTTGTTCCGCGGATCAGAAACGGCGCATCGCAGGGAGCGAATAGGTTTTCTGGAGGGCGGCTGCGTTCTCCTGGACTTTAGTTGCGTCGAGATAGATCACCTTCGGATCCAGATCGAATTCGATCTTGTGAAAACCGTTGACGGGTTTCTCCATCGCTTTGGCCAGATCTTCCAGACGATAGATCGGTTGGCCATTCACGCGTTCAACGGCCATGTAGTTTAGCTGCGGATAACCAATGGTATCGTTGTTTGGCAGGATCTGGCTTAAGAAAACGATCTTACGCTCCTTGGGAAACAGGTCGGCTTGATAATGGTCGAAATAGACGAACCGTTGGGGCGCTTCCCTTTGCCAGGAGGGACCCCATTCGCGCAAGTATTGGCGACTTAGCTCTTCAAACACTAGTCCGCCTAGGATCAGGTAGCGCGGAGGACGGCCGATAACGTAGGGATCGATCACGTAATCCTGTGGCGGTTTATGGAACAAGGACACAACCACATCTTTACGCTCGCCGTGCCGCGACAACGTGACTGGCACTTTTTGGCCGGAATAGGACAACGTCGTTATAAAATGCGTAATCGAGAGCCGGCCATACAGAGGGTCGTCGTAATCGCCATCGGGGTCGACCGACTTTCCGCCGACCGACAACAAGATATCACCGGTTTGAATGTCGGCCTGAGCCGCAGGCGAATCGGGTTCAACGTCGTCGACGTAGATGCCGCCCTCCGAATCAGACAGCTTTTCGTAGTGCCGAAACTGCGGATCGCGGGTGGTAGAGAATGAGAGACCGAAGCTAGGAAACCCCTGGTAAGGTTGATGGTCGGCTTCCTTGAGAAAATGTTGAATTACCGGGGTCGAGATGGCTTCGATGGTCTGCGAACGGGGATCATAACGAAGCAGCATCGAGATCAGATGGTGATCCTCTACTATGGGCAACGTGAAGCTGTTGTCCCGATACTGCAGAGGGCAGCTCATCTTAAACAGCAGATAGCTGTAGTCATCCAGTACGTAGTGACCTACCTCAGCACTGGTGAGGAGAGCTTCGGTTGAGACCGGCGTGCCGTTAGACTCTAATTGCACCACAGACAGATGGTCTCCGACTTTGGGCGCTACGCTGGTGTCCAGCGGTTGGAGATCTTTTAGGAAATCGGGATTGTTAGGCTTAAGTAGCGCCAGGTTCGTTTCGTAATCGACCACCGCGACCTTGGCGGTGGCGCGTTCACCGGTATCGGGTTTTTCCAGCTCGATGAAATTGCTGTCCCATACCAACTCCGCAGTCACCAAAACTTCGCCTCCGTCGATGACCGCACCCAGACCACGTCGATTAGACGGGGCTTTCTTGCTCCAAGGACGGAAAAAATCGTAGGATTGATTCGTTGAGTTTACCCGAAGTACCGAGCCTCCCCTCAACTCTGTGGCTAAATGTTCCTTGGGCGCAGCCGACGGACGAGCTTCCGCAGCCGGCGTGCCCGCTGGGCTAGGACTCGGATTTTCGGCAGCTATCGCCGATACCGCGAAAAAGAGTGATGCCTGAAAAAAAACTAAAAACCTCATCGCAGGGTCTCCTCTCCCAAGTTCCGCTCGAGGCGTACTCCGTAGTTGTCCTTGATTCGCTCTTTCGCTTCTTCGACCGCTGTCCGTTGCAGTACCGCCGGACGACTCGCTCCGACAAACTTGATCGTATAGAAGTCTGACGTTTCATCGAATGCGTTAGCCACATCGGCCAGAGTTCGGATCTTGTGACCATTGATCTCATCTACGATCTGGTAACGAAACTCCGAAAGGTAGGCGTTAACCGGATCGGGCAGGATATTCGACAGAAGGATGACCTGAGGATGATCCTTAAAGATCTCGTCGTTGATGAAGTTATTGTAGAAATAGCGCACTCGAAGGTCTTCAATTTGGAACGCTTCGAGCAAGTTCTTGGACACGGGCTGAAATACGAGGCCGCCGAACATGACGAAGCGGGGATACTCGTCAAAGATGTTGGCCTGTATGAGATAGGAATTATTTGGTTCTAGCTCGATTTCGACATTGAGGCGTTGGTGATTTCGCAACAGATCGATCTTAACTTTGTCACCTTTCAGCTTCCGCTCGATGACCTCCGCCAAGTCGACGTTTTCGCCATCCAGCTCAACGGTTTGGTCACTGATGATGCGATGACCGTCGATGGAGAGCAGGACATCGCCTGGTTCCAGTTTGCCGGCGGCGCATGCGTCGCTTTCGACCGAGCTGACCAAGACTCCGGTATCGTCGTCAGGAAGTCCTAGTGCCTGGCGCGCTGCGGCGTTGGTCAGGCTCTCCGGTACGATCGAGAGGTCGACATACCTGTTATAATGGCCGCTTTCGATATCGGCCAAGAACCGTTGTATCACCGGGGTGGGAATCATGAACCCGACATTTTGGGCGACGTCGCCGGAGTAACCTTGGAAAGCGATGCCGACCACTTTACCGTTTTGCAGCACCGGACCGCCTGAGTTGCCTGGATTAATGGCGGCGTCGATCTGGACCGCAAGATGAGAATCCGCTCCGGAGTGACTGTAGCTCTCGAAATCGATTCGGGAAACGATCCCTTGGGTGACCGAGAGCCGCTCACCGCCAATCGGATAACCGTAGACGTCGACGTCGCTCTGGATCGTCGGCAACGGTCCCAAGTGGAGCGGTTGCATCGTCTTGAAAAAATTCGGATCCGAGACCGTGACGATGGCTAAGTCGCAGTCGTGCGCGATGAACTTAACCTGGCCGCTGTATTGACGCGGATCGTTTTCTCTCTGAACAGAAATGAACCGTCCGTTGCTCACCACGTGCGCGTTTGTCAGGATTCGGTTGCCGTCGATGACAAACCCTGCGCCGATTCCTGTCGAAATGCTGCCCGGATTCCACGGCACTCGGTAGTCCGGTTCCTGAGCCGTTGTCGTGATCCGGACAATGCTCTTGTGAACATCGAATTTAGGAGTGTCGGCGACTGCGCTCGTGGCCACTAGGCACGCGATACCAAAAAATGTACTGCGAATCATCTGTATGTAAGGACCGAACCTTGCCTAGAAGGGCGGGAGTGTAAAATGGATTTGCGTGTCATGAAGGGTGGTAGGAATTAGCCGGGAAACCGAGCGCGGTAGGGCGAAAAACTCGGCGCACTGCCGGTGCTGATCTCTGTTGTATCGACCTCGCGCCGGTTTTGAGCCGTTTCATGGGAGCATTTTTTCGACGCGTATGTCACGTAGGCGATGCATGCGTTGAATCTGAAACAAACTCTTTACGCAGCCGAACGCTGGGCACGGCTCAAATCCGGCGCGGGATGCCGAATGGGAAATAGCACATTCATGGGCGCGCCGAGATTTTCGCCCTAGCGGGCGCGCGTCTTTACGGCGTGCATGTAAAGACAACCGACCCCTCCGAAACGTTCACACCGTCTTGAACACCACGCACGAATTGATGCCGCCGAACCCGAAGGCGTTGCTAAGGGCGTAGCGGAGAGGCTTTTCGCGCGGTTGGTTTGGCACCACATCGAGGTCGCAAGCCGGATCCGGGGTCTCAAAATTTAGAGTGGGCGGAATGAAGGAGTGCTGCAACGCGAGAGCGCAAATTACGCCTTCGATCGCGGCGCTGGCGCCGAGGGGATGGCCGTAGAAAGCCTTGGTGCCGCTTACCGCTACATTTTGCGTGCTCGTCCCGAACACGCTTTTGATGCAGGCACATTCATTTGCATCGTTCAGTTGGGTAGAACTGGCGTGAGCATTGATGTAGTCAATTTGGTCCGGATTCACCTGCGCCTGGGTCAAGGCGTCTTCCATCGCTCGGATGCACGACTCGCCGCCGGGCAACGGCGTGGTCATATGAAAGGCATCATTGTTTAGGCTGTAACCCACTACTTCAGCGTAGATGCGAGCGCCTCTGGCAACGGCATGGCCGTACTCTTCCAGAATGAGACTGGCTGCGCCTTCGCCCATGACAAACCCATCCCGATTCAGATCAAACGGACGGCAAGCGATGGACGCGGCTTGCCGGCTCATCGTTCTGATGAAAGCAAAGGCTCCATAGGAGAGTGGGCTGAGAGGAGCTTCAGCTGCGCCGGCTATGATCACATCGGCGAATCCGTCGCGGATATAACGAGCGCCTTCACCGATTGCCACATTGCCGCTCGCACAGCTATTTGAATTGGTGGTGCCGACGCCGCGCAGTCCGAACTCGATCGCGATATTACAGTGGGCAGACCCTCCAAACACTTGGACCGCAATGGTTTGATGGACTGCTTTCACTCCGCCGTGGACATAGGAAGCGTGCTGGTGTTCGGCATTAGAGACACCTCCGAGCGCGCTGCCGAAGCTGACTCCTACTCGGGTTTGTGGATTGTTAGGCGAAAAAGAAAGCCCGCTATCATCAAGAGCGAGCTTCGCTGACGTCACCGCGAATTGCGCGTAGCGATCCAATCGCTTAAGGCGGTGGGGCGGGAAGTATCTGCCCGGTTCCCAATTGCCGATCTCCGCCGCGACCTTGGCATTAAACGGGCTCGTATCGAATCGCGTTACCGGACCGATCGCTGACTTGCCGCTCAGGATTCCTTGCCAAAAAGCCTCCTTGCCGACGCCGATAGGCGTTACCGGCCCCAGGCCGGTCACCACAACTCGTCTCATGCATCGGCCTCCGCTTCGCTGCTGTGGGAGGTATCCGGTTTGGCTCTGCTTCGGCGCGACAGGTCCGCCTGCGCTTCGCTTCCGCGCGACTCGTTCGGCTCTCCCGCGGCACTTCGATGCGGTATGCCCTCAACATAGGCTTTCATATGTTTTAACGTCTGATTGGCGACGTAGCCGATGAAGAAACCTCCAATGATTGGTTCAGCAATGGGGGAGAGTGGCGGAATTCGAAAATGAAGATCATGAGCTATCGATACTAGCACGCCTGAGGGTTGTTCGGTGAATGTCCAGACGACTTCCATTCCTTTGGTCCAAGCTTTAAGATGGCGAAAACGGACCTCATATTTGTCACGGTCGATCACTTCTTCAGACACCCAAGACACTGGAATATTCCCGCGCCGTGCCGCCATCCTGACTACATTCCGATTAGCGCCCCTTTGGAGGTAATGAATGTAACGATAGTGGGGCAGAAAGCTGGGCCACTTTTCGAGATCGGCGGCAACCTCGAAGATGCGCGGTTTGGGGGCGTTCATCACAATAGAGTTCGCCTGGTGCATGCTTCGTGTTCGTAAGTTAGGTAGAACTCGTTATCACTGATCTCGTGGTTGACCAGTTGAAAATGGCGGCTAGCAGGGAGAAAATCGCCCGGCAGTCCGGTCAGGGTGGGAGCTAATCTTCCGCCAAACAGCTTGGCTGCTACTGTCAGAACGATCCTGTCGATCAGATCAACTTCGGCCAAAGATCTAACCAGGGTTGGCCCGCCCTCACAAACCACCGCGCGCACCTGGTAGTGGGAAAAGAGATGGCTCATGACGTAGAGAAGATCGACTTGCTGCTTGCCGGCTTCGTAAATCGCGACCCTTGCCTCAAGCTCAGCCCGTTTGGGCCCAGCGATTTTGCTTGTGGTGTAAAGAACGATCCGTGCTCCCGGATATTGAAAGATCGGTAAATCGAGACGGATATTGCCACTTGCGGAAACCATGACTCGGAGCGGTTCTTCAGACGCGCCGCGGCGCAACCGTTCGTCGCGCAAAGCCCGATCGGGTATGCCTAAAGACATGCGATCCGTTTCGAGAGTGCCTTTGGCGACCATGACTGCATCGTTTTCAGATCGCACCTGAAGCAGACGCTTTTTATCGTTAGCGGAAGTGAACCGGGCCGGCGTGTGACCCGGAGTGGAGACTTTACCGTCCAGAGTTACGGCGAAATGCACAGTGACTCGTGGCCGGGTTTGCAAATCTTCTGCGCCGGTATCAAGCGGCGTTCTTGGCGTTTCCTGCATCTTCGTGAAACAGTTCTCGCCATTTTTGTAATGCGGCCGGAATCGCATCGGCTTGCGTTGATGGCGAGAGTTCCCAAACCAAGGGTGCGTGTGCTGGTATCATGGGGAGGAGTTCCTTAAATGGAACCGTCCCGGTGAAAGGAATCCGATGGTCGCAATCGGGATAGATTACATCATGCACGTGGCAGCCCAATAATCGGGGAGCAGCCGCTTGCAACCGTTCCCCATGATCATGGAGCGTGAGATGCTCCCGGATCTGGGCATGACCGAAATCGTGCCAGCGGCCGAGAACGGGTTCTTTAAAATCGTCGAACAGTTTCTTGAATTCGTACTCGTTAGGGAATGTAGCGATCTCGGTACGATTCTCGATGCCGAGCCTGAGGCGGGCTTGTTTAGCATGTTCGACGACTGGAACCAGCCAATCCCGAACCCTTGGATATACGTCGGCCTTTTCACGTTCCCGTAAAGCGCGTAACTTTGCTTGCACAAAGGTCCTCCCGAAAATCTTACCTTGGTGGATTAGCTTAGATAGCCGCTTGGTCTCATCTCGCACCGGAGCGAAGCCAAGATGTAGAACGACGTACTGAGCGCCGAAACTGACCGCCTGATCGATCGTGGCAAACGTTTGCCGTTGGGCACGGTTCCTTTCGCTAGGGTCGGAAGAAGTGCACTGGAGACAATCCGGTGACGCGTGAAAAACCTCGAGCGGCAGGGGACAGAAATTATGTAGGCTAGTGATCGTTAAATCATGGTCCCGGAGGAAGTCGGCGATTCCTTGTATCAGCGATAACCTGATTCCGTGACCAAGTTCGACCTGGCGAAATCCCAGCTCCCATATTTCCGCCAGCATGCGGTCTCCGCGGGTATGACGCTCCGAATTCCAACAGGTCGAGAAAGCGGGAGTAAGCGCGGACACGATCATGGCAGTGTCGGTTACCCAGGCAAGGAGTTCAAGGAGTTCAAGGAGTCGGCCAGTGGAAAGTCCGAATTTGTCCAATGAAATCAATAAATCCTTTGGAGTTTCGACGGTTGTCTCCATTTCGGATCACCATTCTCGAACTCCTTGTACTCCTGGAACTCCTTGTTAACTCTCAGCTCGCCCAGGTAATCAAACGCAATTCATGATCCTGGATCAGGTACGGATGCGTCGGGATCACGCGCAGGTTGAAACCATAGCTGCCGCTATCGGAACTTGTGATATCACCGGTGAAGCGGAACCAGCCTGCGGTCTCTTTCTTCTCAAATCGCGGTAGATCCACCGCATACGGCTGGTCTAATGATCCGTTATCTGTTTCTCCGATGTACGCTTGAACCCGGACATGAGATGGATCGACCGGACCCAAGAAAACATTGGCGGATATGGTCAACTTTTCTCCTACAAACAACCTGCTACCATCTTGGGGAGAGACCTCTACGTCATGGATTTTTACCTGCGACCAATCTGTCCTGGTCTTGTGTTTCCAATCCGCAAGGTCAATGGCGGCTTTGCATCCGTTTGCGGACAATGTCCGGAAAGATGTAGCGGCCGGTTCATATAACCGCTCGTTGTACTCTTTGACCATGCGGTGGGTGTTAAACATCGGAGTAACGCTGCGAATCGATTCCCGCATCAATTGAAGCCAGGCGAGCGGCAATCGTCCATCGGGCTTTGCGTAATAAAGCGGAATGATCTGGTTCTCGAGAATGTTGAACAGACTGTCGATGTCGACTTCCGTTTGAAATTGGACGCTGCCGCCTTTGATTTCCGGTCCGATCGGCCACCCATTTCTTCCGTTATAACCTTCGCACCACCAGCCATCGAGAACGCTGAAGTTCAGGCCGCCGTTGGGAGGTAGCTTCATACCGCTGGTGCCGCTAGCTTCCAATGGCCGAAGGGGATTATTCAGCCAAATATCGACTCCCTGGTAAAGGCGGCGGCCGATGTAGGTATCGTAGTCCTCAACGAAAACTAAGGCATCTTCCAGACCTGCTTCCCGAGAAGCCTGATAGACCTCCTGAATGAAGCGTTTACCTGGCTCATCTTTAGGATGCGATTTACCGGCAAAGATGAATTGAACCGGCCGCTCCTGGTTCTGGATCAGTTTGAGCAACCGCTCTTTATTCGATAGTAGGAGAGTTCCTCTTTTATAGGTCGCGAAGCGCCGGGCGAAACCGATGGTCAGGATTTCGGGGTGTAAGAGGTTATTGATCTTGCGCAACTGCTCCGGCGATTCGCCGATGCGCGTTCGCTGGACACGAATGCGGTCCCGCAGGAACTCGATCAACCTGGTCTTCAACAGCTGATGGGTTCCCCATAAAACGTCATCGGGTATATCGATCACGCGTCGCCAGTATTCTCCATCCGTTAAGTGTTCTTCCCAATCCGCTCCTAAATACTTCTCGTAGATGCGATGAAATTCAGGGGCAGCCCAAGTCTTCGTATGAATACCGTTGGTGATGCTGGTTATCGGGACCTCCGAAACAGGTACGCCGGACCAAACGTCTTTCCACAAACCGCGGCTAACATCTCCGTGCAACTTACTGACTCCATTGGCGTGCCGGCTGGTGCGCAGGGCCAAAATTGTCATGCTGAAAGAATTGTCCGGGTTAGCGGCGGGCTGACCTAACCCGAAGAACTCGTCAAAGGTGATCTCCAGATCGCGTGGATAATCGCCCAGGTAACGGCCCATCATCTCCTTGGAAAATGCGTCATTTCCGGCGGGAACCGGCGTATGCGTGGTAAAGATATTCGAAGAGGCGACAACCTGGAGAGCCGTGTAATACTTTAGGCCTTTCGTCTGCACATATTGGCGGATTCGCTCGAGCGATAGGAAGGCGGAGTGTCCCTCGTTCATGTGATAAACGTCCGGCTCGATGCCGAGCGCGTCGAGAGCCCGCACACCGCCGACTCCTAAGAGGATCTCTTGACGGATCCGCATTTCTAAGTCGCCACCGTACAACTGCTGAGTGATCAATCTGTCTTCCGGCGAATTTTGCTGAACGTCCGTGTCCAGCAGGTGCAAACGGATCCGGCCGATCTGGAGCACCCAAACCTTGGCGGTTACTTTTCGACCTAGAATGTCAACGGTGACCGAGACCAACTGATCGTCGTTCCGCGCCTCTGACACGGGTAGGTGGTGAAAGCTTTGGTTCAGACTGACGGCTTCTTGCCAACCTTCCTTGTTTATTTGCTGTTTAAAATAACCATGCCGGTAGAGCAGGGTGACAGCGTGGAAGTTAAGATCGAGATCGCTCGCTGATTTGCAGTGGTCTCCGGAAAGAATGCCGAGGCCACCCGAGTAGTTCGGCACTGATTCGTGAAAACCGAATTCGGCCGAAAAGTAAGCGATACAGATCGGATTCGGGCGAGAACGTCGATAGGTGTCGGTGCGCGCCATGTAAGCCGTTAGCTTCATATGGACGTTTTTCATGAGGCGCAGGTAGTCATCATCCGAGGCCAACTCGACCAAGCGCGCTTGTTTGCACAATTGCAGCATCCGGATCGGATTATGATTTGTCCGGTCCCAGAGTGCCGGGTCTAGATCACGGAAAAGCTTGCGAGCGTCCGGTTCCCATGTCCACCAGAGGTTGCGGGCAATCTCGTCGAGCGGTTCAAGCGCTGCTGGTAAGCGCGGCGACACGTTGAAGCTCTTAATAGGATGCATAAATCTCTTTTCTTCCCCGGGCGCATCCGTCCGATGTGACTCGGTACATCAACGCCCATGGCGCCCTAAGGCAAGCACGAAAGATGCCCGAACTTCGCCTGTCGTCAAAACTCCGAGCTTCGCTGGCCACTCCGATCGTCGTCGTACTCGTCGTCGTCCTCGTACTCGTCGTCGTTCTCGTCCTCGAAAGGGCCGTTGGCTCATGTGATGTGCCATTGCCCATCGCCCGGAGGGGAGCCGCCTGCTTCCACACGTTTCGGCCGTATTCGGGTTTAGGCGAAAATCGCGGGGTGACCGGGCACATGCCAAAGCGGCATCGATGTGAGCAAACGCGCCTTAATAACTTGCCAACCCTTTCGAGGACGAGGACGACGACGAGTACGAGGACGAATCCAGCGGACAAAGACCGATTATCCCTTAACACCCCCGACGATGAAGCCTTCGGCTTCAAGTGTCTCCCGGACCTTGGTGATTTGGTCGCCTTGGATCTCGATGGTGCGATCCTTCACCGTACCGCCGGTGCTGCAGGCCGAGCGGAGTTTCTTCGCCGCTTTCTCGATCTGCGAGAGCGGTAGGTGGGTGGCGAAATCATAGACCACCACAACCGTCTTTCCGCCTCGATGCGCGGTTTCGCGCCGGAGGAGAACGCGGCCCATTTTCCAGACGGGTTCGACGGCCGCCGCTTTGTGTGGCTCGCTTGCTTGATCGGAGGGATTCGCCTTCGGAAAGACTGCCGCGAGGTCGACTAAAGGGGCTGCTATCGGATTGGTTTCAACGCGAGGATTAGACTTCTTTTTCATAGCGGCCTGGTCTAAGCAATTTGAGGTCGAGAAATCCTTGCCCTCGTCTCTGAGTAAGCCCTAGGTAGGGGATTCATAAACCGAGACTCTCGTAATTAACAACGGGAAAAGAAACTCGGTCGTGTCGTCGTCGAGAAAGACAATGACCCGGTTTCCAGTTGGCGAGACGGCCGCGTGGTCGACAGTAGGTACGTGCAATGCCATCCCATCAGCGGAATGGATCGTGAATGGCATAAATGGTCGGCGCGCAAGACACTTCCGAATCTCGGCGATCATCCCGGAAATCTAGCGCCAGTAGATCTGAAATCAAGAACACAGTAACAGACAATAATTAAGTTATATACGCTTCTCCATGATGAAATCTAATTTCGCCTGATACGCCCCCGCGCAACTAGGCTTGTCGCCGATAAGCGCCGGGTGTTGAACCGGTCTCTCTCCGAAACACCTGGGCGAAGTGGCTGGGACTCGTGTAGCCAAGCTCGAGTCCGATCTCGATGACGCTTTTCCGAGTCTGGCGTAATAGAGCCCTCGCTCTTTCCATCTTTAGACCGATGAAATATTGGGAAGGAGAGCGCCCGGTTGTCCGTTTGAACATCCGGCTAAAATGAAATTCGCTCATTTCGGCTTCGCGGGCTAAGCGAGCCAAACAAAAATCGTCTGCCAGATTGCTCGCCATCAAATCGGATATCCGGCGAAGGGTGAATCCCGGCAATCCCCAGCCTCTGCGTTGATCCTGCATCTGGCCTGAGACGAAGGTGTAGTTACGAGCCAAGTGGACGGCTAAAGCCTGGGCGGCGCCCTGGACGAAGCACGGGCTGGCCTGGTGCCCAAGGCGAAGCTCAACCAAAAGCCGCTCCATTAAGCTCTCCATGAAAGCGTCTTGAAACCCGGAGATATCGCGTAAGCTTACTGCCTGGGCGTCTTTCCCGAATACATCCTTCATGGCGCGCTCGAAGACGGGAAGTCCCAGGGACACCACCATCGCCTGATAAGGGAGCGGCCCAGTTACCTTCCACCGCATCTCGTAGAGCGGCCCTGGGGCAGTGAGAAAGAAGTCTCCTTTTGCGATATTAGTAGTAAGCCAGCGTCCGCCGATCTCGCGTTCTTCGAATTGAGCTTCGCCGGCCAGAATCAAGACGATCTGAACTTCCTTCGTTTCGGACATGATCGTCCCTTTTTGGATGGCGGGAAGGTTGATGGCTTCCACCTGCAGATCTTTCCAAGCGCGGCCGACGCTCGTGGCCATGATCTCGACGTTTCGACCGCTGTCAGCGGCCGTAGCCGCAGCGACTCTAGGAGCTTCGCTTATTGCCACGCTAACAACGATAACGAGCAGTTTGCGGGCCGCAATAGTGTATCGGTGTGATGGTGCAGGACCGAGGGTGCATCAGCGGTCTGGATATCGGGTACGCGAGCGGCGCTGTTCACGAATGGGACCTATGGGACTCATGGGACTTATGGGCCGCTCTCATTAGTCCCATGAGTCCCATAGGTCCCATCCGCAAGCAGCGCCCACCGCTTCCGAATTGCCCGAGACGTCACCAGGGCTCTACGATACGCCCCTATAGCGCCCACACCGTTTCGCCGGCAACGATTGTCCGAACGGCTCGCCCCTTCAGATTCCAGCCTTCAAAAGGCGTGTTGCGAGAGCGCGAGAGCGACTCTTCTTTCGCGTAGGTCCATTCCCGGTCGGGGTCGATCAACGTGATATCGCCGTCGGCGCCGACGCCGAGTGTTCCCTTCCTGATCCTGAGGAGATAGGCGGGATTAACGGTGTACATGGCGATCAGCTGTTCTAGCGAGATCGCCTTTTCCCGATGAAGTAGGATGGTCAGGAAAAGAGCGAGCTCGGTCTCGAGGCCGGTAATCCCGAACGGCGCTTGATCGAATTCGACTTCTTTCTCGAAACCGGCGTGAGGGGCGTGATCGCTAGCCAGGATCGTGATCGTTCCATCTGCGACGCCTTCGATCAGCGCGTCGATATCCTCTTGGGTGCGCAGCGGCGGATTCATTTTAAAGCTGGAGTCAAACGAGCAGATGGTTTCGTCTGTAAGGGCAATGTGATGCGGGCAGAGCTCGCCGGTGACGGGAATTCCTCGCCCTCGGGCATTGCGCAGCAAGCGGACGCTACCAGCAGAGCTCAAATGCTGGCAATGAATCCGTGTCGCGCAGAGCTCTGCTAAAAGAACGTTCCGCATCACCATGATCTCTTCGCCCGCGCGCGGCCAACCGGGTAACCCTAGGACCGTGCTCCAGTATCCTTCGTGCATGACGCCGTTGCCGACCATATTGTAGTCCTGGCAGTGATCGAGAACCGCCAGATCGAACATGCGGGCATATTCCACGGCGCGGCGCATGAGCTCGTGATTCTGGACGCAATGACCGTCGTCGGTTATGGCCACGATGCCGGCTTGAACCATCGATCCAATCGGGGCCATTTCTTGGCCGGCCAAATCACGAGTTATGGCGCCG
>Ga0213878_10000370_pt1 | contig 17046 bp, 15 predicted proteins | sample VelepicoBEBS_R02_FD_161053 | JGI IMG/M metagenome (GOLD analysis project Ga0213878, IMG submission 161053) | Vellozia epidendroides bulk soil microbial communities from rupestrian grasslands, the National Park of Serra do Cipo, Brazil - BS_R02 | ecosystem: Environmental > Terrestrial > Soil >... | reverse complement strand
GAAGTTACACCTCAGTAACACGAAGAGGAGGAAAAACCCGGCAGGAACATCTCGGTCGGAGTGTGAGCTTCCATTTCAAAAAGGCGCACTTTAATCGACCGAAAGCTCGGAGGTTACTTTGCAATCCGGAACATCTACCGGCAATCATCAAGAGTGATCTTCGTGATCTTCGTGTGCTTCCGTGCAAATCGGGTCTGTACGATTCGGCGAACTGATTCGAAAGCCGCTGAACGGGTGATCAGGAAAAGGGATGCGGCCAGCTGAAATATTGGCCTTTGCGCTCGGCTGACAGCAATCCTCGCGTTGATTGCCCTGATGCGATTTTTTCCATCTTTCGATCAACTGTCGATCAGAACCACAACGGCAGATGAACAACCCGAAGTAAAACAAGCGAAACGTAAGCGGCTGCGATAAACAGCGCTATACCAAGCAGAAGTGAGAGCATCCGGAACAGCGGCGAACCAAGATACCAAAGCATGAATTTCCGAAGGCGAGGCACCGGAACTCGTTCCCACCTATGTATTAAAAACTCACGCCATCGCCGGAAAATGACAGTGCATAGCAGGCCGGGAGCCATGAGTATGAAAACCGCAAACCAATAATACCATGGATACGCAAGTGTCATTATCCACAGTTTCCAATCTACCCTTGCAAAATTAAATACACGTACATTACAAAAGCGAATAAAGCGGCACACGAGGCGCCGCCAACGCAAATACCTCGCCAAATTTTCCTTAGGCGATCACTCCGAAGCGAAAATCCCATAAAGTACCAATTCAAGGGGACGAACCAAAACATCAGCGCCCCTCCAGAAAACACAAGAGTGAGAAGCAGCAGGTCAACGTAATGAACCGCGGCGCTACTGTAGCCAAGAAAGAAATACATCGCCTTTTTTAGAAAAGTATCGATCCGATCCTAAGGATTTGTCAAAACGGATGAGCGGGGTCAGGCGTTGACTTATGATTGGTGGTTTCGATCGCTTCCCTCAGCGTGAGCGGCGGCAAAATCGTCGGGATCCGCTTCGCAATCATCGATTTCCCTGATCCCCGGTGGCCCGATGCAAAGAATGTTATGGCCCCCAGCAGCAACCACTTCGAGTGCTCGCTTCACATGGTGCTGACCTTTAACCGCTTCGGGAAAAGGTAACAAGACAACACGATTTGGCATGGGTGAAAGTAGGGGTCCGCTCACGAAAAGCCCAGCGGTACGCGAGGACTCATGTGCTGCGATCTGCAGCGCAACCTATTGAGTGTCTGGCGCGCGGGGAGCGTTCGCAGTATCCTTTTTTGTGGGTTAACGTCCGTGAGGGCAATACTTGGAAGATCCGCGAGTATAGCTCCACCGTGTCGTCCAACTCCCACAGCCTATAAACGATTTTGAGAGGTCAGGAACCGCTCTCGTTCCGGATGAGTTAAAGCCGCCCCCGGCGTAAGACCAAACACTAAGAACCGGGAAAGAGTCGCATCCATTTTGAGACGTGGTTTCTTCGGCTCAGGTTGGAATCGTTTGCCTGGACTGTCTGAAATCCACGGTTTCAATTGAGCTTGTGGACTGAAAAACGGTTTGCCTTCCAAAATGGAATCTTTCTTTCGAGGGCGGCCATTCCGCTTCATGTTTGATGAAAACCCCTTTGATGAGAATTCGAATGAATCCCTTTTCTTGGATGTACTGGATCACCCCATCATGATCGATTTTGATCTCAGCATGCAATTCCCAGGCCGGGATGTTTACGACGAGGCTCGCAGCTCGTTGCGCCCAAACCGTCACTACACGTTTCCCGCTCGAATATCCCCGCTGTCTGGCTCGTCAGTATTTACATGAGAACCGCAGCTATCACCACAGCCGGTATTGCTTTTTGCGGTCTGTTTATCACGGCAATGACAGCGCTCCTACACGAACCTATCTAAGGAAATGAGAACCATAAAAGACGACTTGAGGTGTGTGGAGGAAATTCTTCCGAACGCGCGTACCCTGACAGATAGTGCCATAACCCTGTCTCGCAACCCTGAAACCATCCAGGAAGCGATCCGGAGGCTGGCAGCAGCCACTCAATACCTGAACATCGCACAGGACAACCTGTGCGCGGCAGTCAGGAAACTGACCAAATAAACGTCCAATAGCACTGCGCCAATTCTTCCCGCTTGGCTGCCAAGTAGGAAAAAACTAGGGCGAAGTATCAGCGTACGCGGTTTTCCCTTTGAACTAGCCTCCATTGTGAACCCGCGGCGGACTGCAAGTGGCGACCTTCGCCAAATGGCGGGTATGCCCGGATCTAAACCGGATTGAAAATCAGTTCGCTCACCCAATACACCCGCCCTTTCCCAAACCGCTCTTCGAGCGCTCGCTTAATGCGCACGCTCATCACGTCTTTATAGGTTCCTCCGATACCAATGGCTACGTAGGAAGGATCTCGATCTTGATAAACAGCCAATACCACAGGGTATCCGTTAGTCGATTCGCTGTACTCTCTTAAATGTAAGGAGGATACGCGTGATACCCTATGGAGGCCGTAAGCGTTGGCGATTTCGTCGATAGTGCTCAACACTGTTCCGATATCAGTCGGGTTTAATATCTTTGAACCTGCAGGCGCACTGACATGCAGTCGCTCGGCGCCTGTTTGACACCCAGCGTTCAATAACCAAACAGTCACAATAAGACCTACCAAAGCTGGCTCTGCAAGACGCATATTTTCGTTATGGAACTGAATATGCTTTCGGCAGTCCCGAGTAAGGCCCGTAAGCGATATCCTTTATCTGGAATAAAACATTTAAACCTCCCGAATACACGCTGCCGAGTGCCCCATTGCCCGATTCGGTAGCTTGTTGTCGGATAATGTTATCTGCTTGATTGCGGAAGGTATTAAGTTGCTTGTCTGACAAATTTGGGGTTCCATTGATACTCGAGTACGCGCTATCGTGCACATACGCAGCTTGATCTACTGGGTCATCGTTCGGTGAAAGTCCGAACCAATTTCCTGGCCCTTCAGTCCATCCGTTTGAATAAGCCGATCCGTTGCCCCAACCGGGTCCGGCGTACCATCCCCACTTTGGCACCAGCGCCGAGGTAAACCCTGCCAGAATGTCAGTGGCCCCGGTGGCAAAGTGGCCGCTAAACACGTTCCCAAATCCGATGGCCGTTGTAAACGGAATCCTTAAGAAACCCCATATATCTCCCAACAATCCCTCACCAAAGCCTGCAAGATCCGTGACAATTGCCGGCGGTGGTGGCGGGGGGGGAGGAGGAGGCGGCGGGGGCGCCGGAGGTTGAGGAGCGGGCGGCGGTGGTGGGGGTGGTGGCGGCGGCGCAGGAGGAGGCGGGGGAGGCAGCGGTCTCGCTGGCGGCGGTGGTTGTCGTGGCGCTGGTGCTGGGTTGGACCTTGGCGTTCCACGCGCGCCACCGCCTCCGCCAGAGATCATAGGAGGAGGGATATATGGAGACATCCACACCCCACCACCACCCAAAGACGAGTCGTCGCCCCACACCACAATTCCAGGCAACTCGATGCCGCCGTCGTAAACCTCGTCCAAGCCGCTCGGATCTGTTCCTGTCACCGGATTGTTCCCGCAAAACGTATACAAGTTGTTTCCTCCGGCAAACCCGCTCGGGTCCGCCTGCAAGAACCTTCCTAAAGCGGGAAGGTAAGTCCGGTGCCGAAAATCGTAGGCGCCAAAGGCTGAAAGGTATGGACGCCCCTGGTACATAAAAGCGTTGCCGACCTGGGACGCCGTGAGCAGGGTTTTGTTCGCCTCGAAAATGAACGGGGTCCCGTAAAGATCATACTGGTAGAGCTCGAAAAGGTTCCCAGTGCTATCGCTCAATGCGATAACGTTTCCGTTCGGTTCCTGGCAGAAGTAATATGGTGTGCCCGAGGATTCGTTACTGCCGTTAACCGGCACTGTAAAGAGGTGTTCATCCGTGCCGACACCGTAGACAAGCACATTATTAACCCGACCATTGCCACCTTCCCAGTCAATTATTGGACTCCAGCCGTCGTAGACATTATAGGCCCCCACATCGGAGTTACCAGCATAGACACAACGCCCCAGGGCATCGTAGTTAAAATAAGTGGAGTAGCCGTTGCTGGTGATGCTACTAACCTGATCCTCCTGGTTGTAGGTGACCGTCAATCCGTTGTAACTTGTCAGGTTCCCGTCGCCATCGTAACTCAGGTTGTTCTGAGTCGTGCCCAGGGTGATCGACGTGTACTGGTTGAGGCTGTTAAGCGACCAAGTGGATGTCGCGCCGTTATCAGTCAAATTGGTACGGTTGCCCGCTTTGTCGTAGGCAAGGGATTTTGTGTCCGCAGGCGCTTCGGGTCCCCAGTACGGACCCGGACCTTGATTGACATAGCTTGTGACCTGGTTTGCGAGGTCGTAACCGAAAGTCATCCCCGAGCCGGATTGATCGTGGGTGACCCCGGTAATTCTGCCGTTTACGTCGTAGGTATAATGATTGCGCAGCCAAGGGGTTCCGCCCTTATCCTCCTCAAGAACCGTCACCCGGTTATCGGCGTCATAGGTATATTTTGCGCTCGTATTGTTCGCCAGGGCTCGGGCGAGCCTATTGCCCGCCCCATCGTACGTGTAAGTCGCTGCAAGAGCGCCGTTGTAGCTGATCGTTTTGAGTTGATCCCGCCCGGTGTACGCATAGGTGACGGCATATGGGCAAGTCGAGCCGTAGAGCGTTGGAATTTGCAGACTCGCCCGCTGGCCGTCCGGATTATATGTGTATTGAACCGAAACCGGTTCCGAGTTAACCGGCGTTTGAGTTTCCTGCGTGACTTCGTTGGCGTTGTCGTATTGATATTGGAGATCGCAGGAGCTTCTTTGAAGTTGAGTCGTTCGGCCGCCGACGTCGTAACTGGCGAATGTCGTAATTCCCGAAGCCCACGACCACGAAGTTGGTCGGTCCCTGTTGTCGTATTGATAGGTCTCAACGTCGCCGTTACGCTTGGTATAGGTCTTCAAAAGCCCGTAAGGGTAATAGCTCCACGTCTCGGTCGCCCCAAGGGGGAAGGTCTCTTTCACGGCCCGGTTCAAAAGGTCGTAATTCCAGGTGTACAAATTGTTGTTCCCGTCAGTGAAACTGATCTCGTTTCCGGAGGTATCATAAGAATAAGCGGTGATCCGGCTAAGCGTGTCGGTCGACTTCAGGATCCTGCCGGCCCAGTCGTATGTGTTGCTTTTGACCGCGCCATTTGGAGCCTGGCCACTCAGAATGTTGCCGCGGGCGTCATACGTCCACTGACAGATATTTCCGATCGGATCAGTGTAGGAAACCTGCCTGTTCCGGCTGTCATAGACATACGTAGCCTTGTTACTGTTCCCATCGGTCGCACTCGTGACATTTCCAACAGCATCGTAGCCGTAGGTACTTGTGCTGGCGTCTACCGTCCCCGCTCCGACGGTAGAAGACAACACTCGCCAGTCCAAATCGTAACTGTAGGTCGTTTTCATGCCGCTCGGCAACGTTGTCGAGCTCGGCGCAGCCGCCGTGAACGCTAACGGGCTAAGTGAACCGATGTTGTAAGCTGTGGTCGTCGAACGATTTAATGCATCTGTGTTGGTCACTACCCTACCATACGCGTCGTACGTCCAACTGGATGTGTTTCCAAGCTCATTGGTCGCCGACAATTTATTGCCAAACTCGTCGTAACTGTATTTAGCGGTGGAGCCATCCGGGTAGGTCACCTGCGTTACCTCGTTTAGCGAATTATAAGCGAAACTTACGGTGAGCGAGCGGGCTTCCTCATAGGCTGTTGCGAGGCGATCCATCGAATCGTAAGTGAAATCGACTCTGTTTCCCAAAGGGTCTACTTGCGAAGTCTTCATGCCTCTGCCGTCGTAGTTGTATGTCCAAATGCCGCCATTTTGCAGGGTATGCGTAGTGACCTCACCGAAACTGTTGTACGCAAAGCTCTCAGTTCCTCCATCGGGATACCTGATTCGCGTTACCCGGTTGTTGCTGTCTCGAGTGAATTGGGTCGTAAACCCTCGTTCGTCGGTTACACTTGCCAAATAATAAGGGAAATTGGCATTCGTGTAGATGATAGTGCTAAACGTGTTGTCGGGGTGGGTCAGCTTCGTCAGAGCTCCGATAACGGACTCTCTTTGAAATTGTGTAGTATTATTATTTCCGTCCGTTACAGAGGTCATCCGGTTGTTGCTGTCGTAGGCAAAACTCGTTGCCGAACCCATAAAATCCACGGACTTAACTACACGTCCGTTGGCATCCCCGTAAAAGGTTCGCGTCTTACCGTCGCCGCGAGTTTCTACAATAATCGGTGCCGTCGGACTGCTTTGGCTACTTACCGTTCGTGAGCTTACTATAGTCCCGTCCGGCGCAATCTCCTGGGAAATAACTCCAACGTAGTTCGGCCAGTTCGTAAGGTCATTACCAAAGCCGAGCTTAATATTTTTCATCGGTCCCGCGTATCGAGGCTCGATCGACTGGAGCGGGTACACCACTACACCATTACTCTCGGCCGTCTGGTAGCTACAGGTCGCGGATGTGCCGTCACTGTAATTCACGGATTGCAGCACCGTCGCATAGACAAGGGAAGTAGCAGTGGGATACGTTGGAATTGTGGTGTAGATATACGTGACCACCTGACCGTCGCTTCCATCCACCTCTGTTAGCAATCCCCCTGCATTGTCAATAATCTTCAGCCAGCGGCCGCCGGGCTCAGTAATCGTGGTCGTTAGGGGTGTACTATTGTCAGCGACACCCGACGTGCTTATGCTGTAGACTTGTCCATAGGGATCGACGATTTGGTTGACTTGATAGAAAGCTGCGCCGGGTATGATTGGAAGAATAAAAAACAATTGTGTTCCATCGTTGAGAAAGATGGTCGCTCGGGAACCGTTGATCTGCATCTGTATCCCCAGCCCTTCCAAGTCGGACACGATACCTGATCCAGAAGGAAAGCACACTAATCGCCCCCCCGGGCACCACAAACAATATGTCGTATTACTGGGTGCCGGCGGGACCCATGTGCTACCCCCAACGAGATACTGCGCTAACCAGAGTTGGTAGTCCCAATTGTGATCCCAGTTTGCCAAAGGAAAGCGACCATAGTTGAATTGGGATTGCGCAACTAGTGGATTGTCTGGCTCGTAGATGCTTGCGTCGAATTGAAGACGCGAGTCGTAAACCCGCGTAAAATTTAGCGGGATGCTACCCACAGCCCCGGCCACATGCATATCTGTCACGACCCGGTGCTCGTCTCCAGTGATGGGATCCCATTCTCCGCCCGTAGTGACATATCCATTGAACCCTCCTACGATGTTGTCAGGCCCAGTATACTGAGCGACGGCTTTTCCAGCCAAACAAATGACGCAAACCAAAGGCAGAAAGACACGAGTTTTCACAAAAAGTCCTTCGCTGCTGTATTTTAGAAAACGGTTACAGGAACGAGCCACACTGAGCGACGCTCACGATCGCTCCGTACGAAATTTGTGTTAGCTCGCAGACCGTTGTAGAAAGAAAGTTGTTCTGATTCAACTCCAAAAAGTGGAGTCTATCTACTACTTTCGGGTAATATAGTAGTCGATATTAGTTTACGTCATACCCTGTTGATTGAGCGGCGTAAGCTCCTCCCATTGTGTATGTTACGCCGTAAAATTTACCCTCTGAGCGCGAATATCGAACCACTTGCACATTGAAAATTCCTTCCGTCTGATTGTTACAAAAATGTTTCGTAGACTCTGACTGATTTCTACGTATAAGGTCAGAGTTTCGCAGGGATGAGAAGAAATCGAATTATTTTCGCAACTGTGATTTCACGGGACTTTTATTTTGCATAGTTAGTTCGGTGACAGAGCATTCCCACACTGTATTAGTCCTCAGTCTCGGCGGGGTAGCTTCCCTTCTCGCAGCCCGAGGCTTTGGAGGCGCGGCCTGCAGGCATTCCTTCTGGCCAGGGCGATTCCAGCCTTATTGCTCTTTGCTGATGCCTTTTGTTGAGGCCTTGGGGTTTGCTCGAAAAAATCAGCGCCGTTACCCGCGAATGCTCTGCTTTCTCCAGCGACTTAAGAAAGCGGATGTTCGGGGTCAGCCGTTGACTTATGACATCGGGTTCGGACGGCGGCAACTTTGCGTTTCAATGAGACCATCATAGCTGAGCGGTGAAGATCTGCTATGCACCTTGGTGGTTTCGATCGCTTCCCACAGGGCGCGTAAGAAGCCCGCAGCAATACGAGCGTGAGGCACAATGAAAGCAGCGATAAGGTCCTCATCGTCATGCAATTTCTATAGAGGTCGAGTTGATCTGTGAAGACGAAACGCCGTGCATTGCACGTGCACCGTGTGATTTTCTCGGTCCTCTTGTTCGAAAAAGAAGGCGACTACAACCAAAGCGACAACGCGAAAGCGTGAAAGTCTGGAGGACCGGATCAACCAAGCCATCAAAGCGACGCGGCGAATGCAGAAAGAGTTTGCTCCACTTTTGCCGAGCGCCGGGTTGTCGCGACCACGGTCGAACCGCTCAAATCGAAGCCCCTATGTTTCCTCAGGTTCGACGATCAAGGCGGGAGGTGGTCTCGGGACACCGGTCTTCACCGACCGGACCCAACCTTCCGATCCGTCTGAATCCTGGAAGACTGATGTTTCGGGGAGATCGAAGGGCATCGTTAATTCCGTGACGGAAATTGCTTCGATTGCCCATGGTGCTTGAGGCATTCCAACGGTTTGACGGGCGATGCGCGAAGCTCGTCGATAGACTCTACTTGAAATCATTTCCGGAAGTCGTCGACAGCCAAACAAGATTTTCGCCGCTTCCTCGGGAATGCGGACAATGACCTCGATCCGCTCACCGGTCTTGCACAGGTTATCAACGTGGTACCGGTGCAGATGGACGCTGACATAGTAGTCATTGCTCGTGCGAGTTTCGCTCATGGTCCAGTTGTCATGCGGTTTCACGCGATCTTGGCGTAAATTTTTATATCTGCATTTTTAGCCGAAAGATACAGCCTAATGCGTCAGACCCATTGCATCTTGATCTGGCACGTGATGTACGCTGGACCTTAAAGCATCGACTTCACTCGAAGCCCTGATGACGCGAATGGGAGCCACTCTCCTCGAAAGAGAATACGCCGCCTGGACCACGCTTACAGCCGCGCTCCACCAAACCGAAGAGGTTCTGACGATCGACGCCCGTGGTCCGGGGTTCGCCTTAGATGAAACCCTTTACCTCGACGGACGCAGCTGCCCAAGCAACCTACAAGTCTTCGGAGCGACTTCCGTCAACACGACAACCGTCTGGTCTAAGGACTACAAGCAGCTCGTAGAGACTCATCAGATCAGAACCAAAGAAGGAAAAGAGGGCCAACTGATCATCAAAAGGTACCTGACAGCCGATGGAAAATCTTTGGTGGCTATTTACTCCCTGCAACTCAACGCAGAAACAGCCGAAATCTCTGCCCGCCAAATCTGGCGCAAAAGCTATCCAAACCGCGTTTCTTTTCGCGCCGCCGACTTCAACTGAAACCTTGGGACAAAAATCTTTTAGTAACTAATCAACATCATCAAATGAAAGAGTATCGCCGTATTAGCGCTCGATGGATGCTAACCGGGATTCTGTTGATAACAGGCTTCAGCAGCTACGCGATGCCGCAGAGACGGCCGACAAGTGATTCGTACGATCACGCGTTCATCCGTTACTGGCCACCGAAGGATAGTAAACGGTTGCGCTTGGCAGTCAAAGATCTCATCGACATCAAGGGTGTGGTCACAACAGCTGGTTCCCAATATGTTGCTGAGACTAGTCCGCCTGCAACAAGTGATGCCGCGTGCTTAAAGATATCACGCGAGAGAAATGTTCAGATCGTGGGGAAAACGAATCTCAGCGAATTCGCAGTCGCTCCCTCAGGTATCAACGATTTCTTTGGCACGCCGGGGAGTCCTTTAAGCAAGAAGAGCAAGCTTATACCGGGAGGTTCGTCATGCGGTTCGGCGGTTGCGGTTGCGAACGGGCTGACAGACGTTGCCTTTGGAACGGATACGGCGGGCTCTATCCGCGTTCCCGCAGCTTGTTGCGGCATCGTGGGTTTGAAGACCACTTTTGGTCTTGTTCCTTTGCAGGGCGTGTTTCCCGTTGAACCAAGACATCTGGACACCGTTGGCCCGATGGCCAAAGACGTGGATCATGTCGTCCAAGGGATGGATCTTTTACAGGTTGGGTTTGTTGCACGATACCGAGCAGCGGTCGCCGCCAAGCCTTCGGCCAAAAAGATCAGAGTCGGGAGGCTCTACTTGAGCGGCACCGACCCTCAAATCGACAAAGCAGTTGATGACGCTCTGAGACGAGCACAATTCGAAGTCGTCACATTAGACCTGGCATTTAAGGAGAAGTGGGACCAAGCCAAGAAAGATGGGAACACTCTGGCCGAAGCCGGCGCTTGGATCAGCGATCGAAAATACCTCTATAAAGCCAGGGGTGTAAGCGCCAGGTCCAAGGCTATAATCGCCTGGGGTGAATTCCATTTCGCGACGAGTTACCAGAATGCTCTGCGGAGGCAAGCGGCGTGGCAGCAGGCTCTTGACGAGATCTTTAAAAAGGTTGACTTGATCGCTCTACCGACTCTTCAAAAGCTGCCGCCCAACATGCCCACAGCAGCACTTTCTGAGCTACAGATGCTGAATGTGCAAAATACCGTTCCGGTTAACTTTGCTGGAAATCCTGCACTCGCGATGCCGATTCCACTCGTCAAAGAGATCGTTCCGGCTACCAGTCTACAGCTGGTTGGGCCGCGCTTTAGTGAAGCTGACCTTCTAAATGCTGGTCGCCTAGTGCAGGCGACTTCCCGGCTTTGTAATCCACCTCATCCGCATAGAACGTCCCTAATGGCTTCCCATCCCTCGGGACCACGTGTTCGATATGGATCGCGCACGTGCAATAGTAACCGAACCCATCGTAGTGACAAAAGGCCGCCGTCGGGAACTCGACATAGCTCAGCCCGTTTACTCCGTAAAGGAGTATGCCAGGCAAAACCCCGGCCGTCCGTATTCACGTAGTCTACGTGCTGCAGGATGTACTCGGCAGGCCTGTAAACAGGGAAGACGAACGGAGGTCTCCCGATTTCAACTCGTTTGCCACTTGAGAGACCACGCACAGCTCCAGGTAGCGGTGGTGCAGTCTCGTCGGGAGAACAGTGCGATTTCCTGTATCGGCCACAAGCGGCCACCATTGTTCGCTGATGAAGGACCAGTCCGCGGCTCGGCTGCTGCCTCGATCGTCGACGCTGATCCAATCCGACCTAGTGTTTTGATGCGCCAGAATGAATGCAATCGCTTTTTCCAAACTCTGGTCTTGCGAGGTAGAAGACAAGGGGATGTGTTCAAGAAGCAACAGCAACGCATTTCGAGGGTGACGAAAGAAGCGCGGTAAGAGCTGCAAATAAATCCCATTCGCTAGGGCCGCATATTCTTCACAGCGCTCCAAGAGGTTAGCGGGATACTGTCCAAGAACCGTGCCGATATTTTGAAGCCGCTCCTCAGCGGTTCCTTCTTGCTGATAAGCGATCGTGATATCGCGTAAAGTGGAGACAAGCTCTGCGGACTGCTGCAGATGGCTTGCTTGTCGGAGGTCCATCAGTTCCTTGGCTTTGTGGTGAATCCTCTGGACTTGCCGAATCAGCATATCGCCGCGTCGTCGTAAGCGCGTGCCATTTGGCGGAAGAGCAGCGCTGCGGCAAGAGCAAAACGTTTTTCTTCCGTTAGTTCCTTCATCCGAGCCACATTCAGAACTCGAGCCTCGGCCGCAAACCGCTGAAGCTTCACGGCCGGAATTCCTGTGAGCGGATTTATCCAAGCCACCTGTTTTCGTAGCCAGTCTAAATGAACAACAAAGGCCCGAATCCGCTTGACCGTGGGTTCGCCCGGCTCGCTCTTGAGGCGGTCCCATGAGCTCCGCCGTTCGGCTGAATCTTTTTCGAAAAGGGTGGTGATGTGAGCGCGAGTAAGCGGGTCTGTTGCTTGGTAAATCTGGCGGTAGTAGCCTCGATTTACCGCAAAGCGGGCTGCCCGGGCTGCGCGAAATAGAGTGGAAAATCCCGGCATTTCGTAGCGCTGCCGGACCAACTCTTCGATTGCCATATTGACGATGTCAGCCAGATCTTCCCGGACGCGGGAGCCTGCCAAACAAGTCTGCAACATTAGCTTCCGCGCTACGTCTGCGAACTGAGTCACGCCCATAAAGGAGCGAACGAGAGCCATGTGACGAAAGCGTGCCGTACCGGCATCGTAGGCTGCTAAGCGATTCGGTATCCGGTTCCAACCGACTGCTCTGGCAATGTGCAAGACGATGGGAGGAGGAATCTCTGCGAGGCGGACAAAATAACCAAGCCTCTGGAATGATTTGAGAAGTAGTAAGAGCCCAAGTCGTGGAATGGGTGCCTTGTGTTCTCTCCGGCAAAGCCGAGCTCCAACAGATTCGGAGTAAATAATTCCTGAAGTTCACGTTCAGTCGGATTCTCGTTTAGAAGAGGATATGCAGTATCACTTGGACTCAGCACATCGACTTTGGTAGCGCACCAAAAGGCCTTTCAGCAAGCGGCAGCCAGTTCTTGCCCTTCCAATGGCCCGAGAGATAACAGACGCTCCGTCGTCATGACCACAGACGATGATCCGTGAGGATTTCGTCCGAATCGTTCTCGTCGGTCTATGCCATCGAAAATGGAGTTAAGATAACCAGTTATGATAGCATTGATTCCTCCACACATACGGAACGCCATCGCGATAGTATTCATTTCAAGAATATTCTGCGCTTGGAAATCGGTCTCACTGACTCTCCAAAGCAGCCTCCTACTTATTCCCTCACGATCACTCATCGGACAGATAGCGGACATGAGGATGTCGTCATTGAGTTCCGTGATCAAAATGAAGCCACTCGTGTTGCCAAAGCATTCGTACATGCCGCCGCGCTAGTAGGGGTGACTGTTACGCTCAACTCGTTCGATTGAAAGTAACAGAAGGTTTTGGGAAAAGAACATCCTTTCACGGCGACGAGCCTCAATAACCTGGGCGAACTGCGCCCGGATACCGGCAGATGGGGCGCCAACAAAAGACGCGGGGACATTGCTGACTAAAGAAGCCCTTCCTCATCTTCCATGGAGACCCCTGAACACACCACCGCCGAGGTATTTCCCCGATACCTCGGTTTTTGTCGAGAGTTTAAGGAGGAGACAACGGTTGCGGTCGGTTTCTGAAGGGGTTCCCTTGAGCCATTGTCCTGGCCGGTTCTGCGACCAAACCGAGGTTGCGAATGGTCTACGAATTTACTTGAAAACTACAGTAGCTTTGAGGAAAAGCTCACGGTTTGCACGGTTTGTTCAGTTCGTCCACTTGGTCGTCCGTGAGCTTGCCCGTCACGTCAGCGATCCGCTGCTTCTGATATCCCATAATCGCGTTGGTAGTATTGGAGCCGAGCAGTCCATCGATGCGTCCCGGATTGAAACCTCGGGCCTTGAGGTTGCACTGGATGTTCTTCCACGCATTGCGGGTGAGGTGACTTTGTTTCGTCGCTTGCGGTGGCTGCTGCTGCGCCGGCAGCGGCGGTTGTTCCAGCTTCTGGGTTCTCTGCTCAAGGTTTTTGACGCGAGGTTCGAGTGCTTCGACCTCTACCATCAGCAAGACCAATTTTGTAGCGGTCTCAACCGTCGCAGAAGCTACATTACGGACCCTTTTTCGATCATCCTCGATGGATTCGAGGGCGGTCCTTGCCGCGTCGGCATCGTTGGTCGCTCGCTGGGCGCCCAAATGCGCCTCGTCGGCACTCCCTGTCACCTCAAGCTGAAGCGATGCAAGCCTAGCCAGCTTTTGCTTCACCTCGTCTTCGGTGTTCTCCATACCAGAGAGCCTTTCGGTCAGGTCGCCCAACTTGTCCTTCTGATCTCTTGCCTGCTGGGTAAGTGCGCCGATGTCGCGTTGGCTGTTGTCGAGACCTTCGCGAACAGTTTTCAACGAGCCGAAGATTGATTGCGCGTCATCAAGTCTGAGTTGCTCGATCAGTGTGTCGCGCAGGTTCACCGACTGGATGCTAAGAAGGACAATCCAAATCCCGGCAAGAAGCACTGCGCCCAGCAACGCTAATCCGAGCACTACAGAATTCTTCGGCGGTGTATTGAATACCACTTGCCGAAGGCTTTTGTCCGGGTTCTGGATCAGGAGACTATTCCCTTTTTGCACCTCATTTTCCAAAAAACGCTGGCTCTCAATTACCTGTCGGAGAGCTTCTGTTATCGTCGTTCCACGATCGCCGGCGATATTCTTGAGGGCCTCCACCGTTTGCTCTGGCAAGTTGACCGTCATCTTTATACTCATAAAAATCCCCCAGCAACGCTACTCCGAGCACCTTGAAGGAAGCCGGCTCAGCCCCAATATTTCATAGGCCGATCCAAATTGTGGGCTCAATTTTCACTAACTGGCGGGTCATGAGTCACTTCCGTCAAGTACGCGGCGCCGTCGGGCTTTAACAGGCTGTTTTTGAGACGGCGGCGGATTTTCGGCGGGGTGGCTGGCCCTTTGAGTGGCTTGGACTTGCGGCGGCTTACTGTGTCCATTCGCTCGAGCCAAGTAGATCTCTGGTCCGCATCGGCCAGGATCCACCGTGCTTTCGCCGTTTCCGAATATCTTCAGCTTGATCACGCCAGAATGAATTCTCAGAGATGTTTGTCGAATTATCCCCGACCTGCTCAAAAGCGTGAGCAGCGAAGATAAGGTCCAGGTAACTGGGCGTAGATTCCGATTCATGGGCAGCCCGCTCAACGACTCGGTTAAGGTAATCGATTGGAGTTTCCGGTCGAAAGAAAAAGCTGAACCGCCTAAGTCGGCGCTGGGATTAACCGCCAAGAAAACGGAACCGTGTGTTCAGAAAACCGAACGCCTTAGCGCTGTTCTCGGTTCCATTGCTCCCAAGACCCCTACTTCTGCTATGAAGAAACCACCAGATTCACCGGAGAACCTTGCGCCACGGAGCTCCCGCTCGCCGGGTCCTGGCTAATTACATTACCGGTAGCCACCGTGTTACTGGTCTGCTGGGTGAGGGTCCCTACCGCGAGTTTCGCCCCGGTGATGGCTGTGGTCGCGGCGGCCTGAGTCAGCCCCCCTAGGTTGGGCACGGTCACCATTTGTAGCCCTGTGCCGCTTCTGGGCAACGGAGCCCATTTGGGGGTATCGCCCGGTGCTCCAGAATCTGAATTTTTGGCTGATTGGGAACCAAAATAGAATCCCAATGCCGTACCTGCTAACGCAACGAGTGAGGGAAAGATGGATTGCGTAATAACCGTTCCGTCTAGGCGGCCAAGTCCGACGAATGCCAGCACGCCTCCAATAGCAAAGGTGAGAAGCCATAGCAACCCTCGGGCAAGATCGCCACGCGCTTCCTCGCGTCGTTCATCCGGATTAAATGGCGCCGACACTTGGATGTGTGCCGTCGGCGATTTCGCAGGAATTTCCCCAGTTAAATCAAGCTCGCTCATTCGTAAGGTCGCTGGGATAACGGCCTTTTGTCGTATCCTAGCTTTATTATTTCCTTGTAAAGCTCACGAGTATATTGTTTTTGACGGACTGGGCAAGTGAAGAAGGCACTGCGTTTGGCATCTCTATGAAAAATGTAGAGCAATATGCGCCCTATGCAATGGGCGGTGTGTTAATTATAGGCATAGGCGTGTTCCTCATTATACTTTTGAAAAGAGGAGGTCGCAAAACGACGAGTACCGCTACTTGGAGATCTTATCTAAAGGACCAGGGAATACTCTTGTTCGTATTTCTATCTAGTGGCGGCCTTCTCGCGTCTATATTCTCTTATTTTGGACCGGAAGGCGGCGACACCTCTAAGGGCGGGCAACTGTTTGAATATCACCAGCTAAATCCGACCGAACGCGTCATCTATGAAGAGCAGGATGTGGAAGCCTACCATCACATCACGGTTTTGGCACGAACAATGGCGCCTCAGAATAGCTCGGCGATTGTTGCGATTTACGGCGATCCGAAAGGTGAAACGGAACGGAAAATCAGTCAAATTGAAGCCGTTGCTAACTCTTGGTCCCGGTGGGATCAAAAGAAAAATTCATGCAAGCGTATAACGTTGAAGATCGCAAACAGTGGATCGCTGACCGGAGCAACCCAGGTCGACGTTTTACTTTATGTTTTCCCATAAATTGCGATTTTTGGTTGCTCTAGTTTTCAGCATTATTGGAATACCCTAAACGGGTGTTTATTTCTGGGTCAAAAATTGCACCCGAGGTCTGGAACCGGACCCAAGTGTCACCAGCAACACCGCCGGTGGCAAATAGCCAGCATCCATAAAAACCCTCGGGGCAAGATCACCAATTCGACACTTGGAGGGGTGCCGTCGATGGTTCCACAGGAACTCGTGACTTACGGAGGCGTCACCGTGATGCGAATCGGCCGCTTAAGTAGATGAATTCTTCGGCGGTGTATTGAATACCACTTGCCGAAGGCTTTTGTCCGGGTTCTGGATCAGGAGACTATTCCCTTTTTGCATCTCATTTTCCAAAAACCGCTGGCTCTCAATTACCTGTCGGAGAGCTTCTGTTACCGTCGTTCCACGATCGCCGGCGATATTCTTGAGGGCCTCCACCGTTTGCTCTGGCAAGTTGACCGTCATCTTTATGCTCATAAAAATCCTTTCTGCATAGGGATTACTTGGATACGGACTTTTACCATATCTTAGCAGTATAATAGCCGTATTGGCTTCCCCAGTCAAGTAACCTGGAGTCGAGTAGGTCTCCGCGGTCGCCTCATCTGAAATCACACTCTCGCCAGCGGAGAACGCTCTTTCGGGATAGCTGCGACGCGTGTCCAGGATCTGCTATTTGCTCATATTTGTTCATTTGAGTACATACCAGGATGCGAGCAGTCAACGCGATGGGCGACGATCTCGATTACAGGCAAAGGCCGGCTGCCGGTCGACAAAGATCTCGAAACGGTTTTACGCAAAATCGAATACTGGCATCAAGCCCCTATCATCACATTCAGCATCATGGCCCGGCATGGCGAGGGTGCCTGGCACGGCGTTCAGTGAGA
>Ga0213878_10000368_pt1 | contig 17060 bp, 18 predicted proteins | sample VelepicoBEBS_R02_FD_161053 | JGI IMG/M metagenome (GOLD analysis project Ga0213878, IMG submission 161053) | Vellozia epidendroides bulk soil microbial communities from rupestrian grasslands, the National Park of Serra do Cipo, Brazil - BS_R02 | ecosystem: Environmental > Terrestrial > Soil >... | reverse complement strand
CGGCCGTCGTCGCCGTACGGCAGCTCGTCGACGTCGAGCTCGAGCCCTTCGGCGTAGGTGCGCAGCACGGCGCGGTAGTTCGGGTGGACGGCCTTCGAGACGAGCACGCCCTTGCGGCCGGTCGCGTTCACCGCCATGATGACGCCTTCGGCGAGCGCGGTCGCGCCGTCGTAGACCGACGCGTTCGCGACGTCGAGCCCGGTCAGCAGCGCGATGTAGGTCTGCCACTCGTAGATCGCCTGCAGGTAGCCTTGCGAGACTTCGGCCTGGTACGGCGTGTACGAGGTGAGGAACTCGCCGCGCATCGCGATCGCGCCGACGACCGGCGGGACGTAATGGCGGTACGCGCCGGCGCCGAGGAACGAGGTGTAGGTTCCGGCGGTCGTGCGCTCGGCGTGGCGGCGGAAGCGGTCCGCGATCTCGATCTCGCTGAGCCGAGGCGTGACCTCGACCGGGGCGCGCAGCGCGACGGCGTCGGGCACGCGGACGAGGTCGTCCAGCGAGCCGACGCCGATCGCGCGCAGCATCGCCTCGATGTCCTGGGCGGTATGCGGCGTGTACACTTGGTCTCCGAGTGGGGGAACTGGCGAACGGAGGTTAGACCCCGCGGGGCCGACCTCCGTTTCGGCCGTCAGGACTCGGCGATCAGCTGCTCGTACTGCTCCGGGGTCAGGAGCTCGGCGGTCTGGCTCGCGTCGGCGAGCTGCACCTTGTAGAACCACCCCTCGCCGTACGGATCGCGGTTGACGGCGGCCGGATCGTTCTCCAGACCGTCGTTGATGCCGACGACCTCGCCGCCGACGGGCGTGAAGATGTCGGAGACGGCCTTCACCGACTCGACCACGCCGATGCTTCCGAACTGCGTGAGCGCCGCGCCGACCCGCGGCAGCTCGACGTAGACGATGTCGCCGAGCGAGGCCTGCGCGTAGTCGGTGATCCCGACCGTCGCGACGTCGCCGTCGACCTTCACCCACTCGTGTTCTTTGCTGTAGAGCAGACCTGAGGGTACGTTCGCCATCGAGCCGTAGCTAGGCGGTCGTGCTCGGCAAGTCCTGTCGGCTTTATCGAGAGATAAGGTTCGCTAGCTTTTCGCGCGCTTGTAGAAGGGCAGAGGCACCACGGTCGCGGCATGACGCGCACCACGCACTTCGATCTCGAGCTTCGTCCCTTCGGCCGCGGCGCTCGGCTGGACGAGCGCGGTCGCGATATTCTTCTCGACGGTGGGCCCCCACGAGCCGCTGCGAATCTCGCCGGCCTGCGCGCCGTTCGCGAAGACCGGATAGCCTGCGCGCGCGGGAACGCGTCCTTCCATCGTAAGGCCGACGATGCGCGAGTAGTCGTTCCCGTCGCGCTGTGCGAGCAGCGCGTCCTTCCCGGTGAAGGCGGGTTTGTCGAACTTGATCGCCCAGCCGATCCCCGCTTGAACGGGAGTGATCTCTTCGGTGAGCTCGTGACCGTAGAGCGGCATCCCGGCTTCGAGGCGCAGCACGTCGCGCGCACCGAGCCCGCACGGTTCGAGCCCGCGCTCGCGGTTCTCCGCGAGGAGCAGATCCCACACGCCGACCGCTTCGTCCGCGGGGAGGAACAGCTCGAAGCCGTCCTCGCCGGTGTACCCGGTGCGAGCGATGACGATCGGATCGTGCGTCCCGCGCACGCGCATCTCCGCGCAGGCGTAGTACTTGAGGGTGCCGATGTCGGCGTCGACGTACGGCTGCAGCCATTCGACGGAGCGCGGTCCTTGGATCGCGATCAGCGCGCGCTCGCCGTGCATGTTCGTCAGCTGCAGATCGCCGGAGCGTTTGTCGGAGACGTGAGCCCACATCTTGTCGGCGTTCGAGGCGTTGACGACGAGCAGCCAGCGCTCGTCGCCGAGCCGGTAGAAGATCACGTCGTCGTGCGCGCCGCCGTGCTCGTTGGTGAAGACGTTGTAGCGCGCCTGGCCGGGCTTCATGTTGGCGACCTTGTTGATCGTCAGCGCCTCGGCCCACTCGCCGACGTTCGGGCCGCGCAGCTCGAACTGACCCATGTGGGAGAGGTCGAACAGCCCGGCGCGCTTCCGCACCGCATCGTGCTCCTTGAGGATGCTCGAGTACTGCACGGGCATCTCGAACCCACCGAACGGGACCATCCTGGCGCCGAGCGCCAGGTGGGCGTCGTTCAAAGCGGTTCGGCGCAGAGCGCCGGAGTCGGTGGTGGTCATCGCCAGGCGGTGCTACGCCGTACCGATACGTCCCTTTCAGGAACGGAGTTGCGAGGCCGGGACCAAGGTGACGGCCTTCCCCCAAATCGTCTCCGCTTGCTTCGTGAAAAACAGGAACGGCGCGCTCGTCGAGTGGCGCAGCTCCAGTCCTGGACACTGCTGCCCCTCGACGTCCACGCCGTTCCACTCGACGAAGATCCGCCCATAGCGCTCGCGAGCATCGAGCGCGATCATCCCGAACGTCGGCACCGTCTGATACACGCGGACCTCGAAGAGGTCCGGCCCGATGCCTTGTTCACGCAATTCGTCCTGAAGCTTACGGAACGCTTCCGTGGTCTGGTTGGTCACGGCGAGGAGCGCACCCAGCGTACCGAGACTCGCCTCCATCGCTGCACCGTACGGAGATTGGACGTCGAACAGCAGTACTCGAACTTTGCAGTGCTTCATCAGCACGAGCTCGCGAACGATATCTCGGTTCTCGAACGCGAAGTTGTACAGCGCAAGGCCGTACAGCAGGACGTCTCGCTGCGCGCTGCGCAGGAGCTCGACCAACGGCGTTCTCCGCTCGCTACGCGTTGCGAAGATCGCCGTGATCCCAAGCCGGCTGGCGTCCGGGTTCACGATAGCCGGGAGTGCTCTCTCCACGTCTCCGATGAGTTGCTTGCGGATGAACGCCTCGTACACGATGGACAGGATCCCGATCGAGCAGAGTGTGATTCCGAAGTCCCGTCCGACGTCGAGCCAGAACCGATCGTAGCTCTGATGGACTGCGACGAGGAGGGCGACACCGATCGCGAGCACCACGACGCTGATCGCGTAGGTGACGATCGTCGAAGCCGCTGGTCTCCGCTCATTCATCTCTCACCTCGGTGGGTAGATCGTCATTGGAACACTTCGCCGCCCTTGGCGAGCTCCCGGCGCAGATAGAGCGGCAACGCGAAGAGACGGCGGTGCGTCTCTGCGTCGTAGAACCAGTTTTCCCCGCGCAGCGATTCGACATAGGCGTCGATACGTGAGACGCCGGCCGCCGCGACATCCGCTTCCTCGCTGCAGGCGAGGAACGCCCAGTCGTTGTCGAACGCGGGGACGTGCGTATAGAAGCTGCGCACGTGCCGGAAGTAGGCGCGCAGCGAGCGCGCCATCTTCGCGTGCAGCGCCATGTTGTGGAATCCTGCGGTGGACGCTTGCAGCACATACACGCCGCCCGCCGACAGCCGCGCCTTGACGTCGCGGAACACTTCGCCGTTGAACAGCGGGAACGAAGGGGAGTCCGGCAGGGGCTCCGTCAGGTCGCTGATGATGACGCCGTAACGGTCCGTGTCGTCTTTGAGGAACTTCAGCGCGTCGCCGATGATCACGCGCGCTCGCGGGTCGTCGAAGGCACCGTCGGACCACTCGGCGAGATACTTCTTCGAGAGCTCCACGACGTCGCCGTCGATGTCGACCATCGTGCAGCGGCGCACCGACGGATCGCGCAGCACCTCGCGCAGCGTCGCGCCCTCGCCGCCGCCCAGGATCAGCACCTCACTGCGATCGCCGACAGCCGCCATCGCCGGATGCACGAGCGTCTCGTGGTAGATCTTCTCGTCCGCCTGAGACGACTGGGTGTCACCGTCGAGGACCAGCATCTTGCCGAACACCGGCGTGCGCAGCACCGCGACGGACTGGAACGGCGTACGTCCCGCGTAGTACGTCTCCTCGATCGCGTGCGCGTGCAGCTCGGTGGGCGCGAACTGCTCGGTGTACCATTGATAGTGCTCGGTCTTGGGCATCGCGTCGGTCCGGTTGAACGGGCGGGCGCCGCACCCTGCCCGAGATGTGCGAAGCCCGCCGATCGCTCGGCGGGCTTCGTGGATCTCCGAACCGGAGTTCCGAGGAGGAGCCGCTTAGGCCGTGGCCAGCAGCTCGCGGGTGTCGTGCTCGGTCGTGACGACGTGGGTGAAGCGGTCGTGGCCGGCTTCGATCCCGCGTTTCATCTCCGTGGTCAGCATGGTCTTGGCGTCGAGCGCCTCCGCGGCGTACTCGCACGCCGCCCAGGGATCGGTGTGGTCGCCGCACGTGTAGAAGTCCATCGCGGCGTAGCCGGTCTCCGGCCACGTGTGGATCGACAGGTGCGACTCCTCGATCACCACCACCCCGGAGACCCCTTGGGGCTGGAAGCGGTGGAAGGCCGTCGTCACGATGGTCGCGTTGGCCGCTCGGGCCGCCTTTTCCATCATGGCACGTACTGCTGCGACGTCCGTGAGCTTCGCGGCATCACAGCCGGAGAGCTCGCAGACGATGTGCGTACCGAGTGCTTTCAATTGTTCTGACTCCTCGGGAGCTTTCGGTTGGGAGAATCCCACCTCCAGGCGTGTCGTCCGACGTGTGCGGTACACCGTCTCGCCGTCGACCTTTCAGCAGACTCTTGCCGGCACGGTCTCCTTCTGAACCGAACGGACGTTCTGCTGCGATGGCGCGTAGGGCGCGCCGTCCCCTGACCGATGCGACTGCCGCGGCCCCATGCTCTATACGGAGGCGCATGGGGTCCGTGAAGTCCGTCGCCTATGGTACCCCCCGGGGGTCCCCTTGTAAATAGCTTTTTCGCGGAGAGCGCGGACCGGGCCGCCGGCTGCCGAACGAACGACCGGAATGGCACCGCCGGACTCCGCGCAGCGGGCAGGACTCCTCTCGGCCGAAGCGGCGCTCGAGCTGACCGCGCGGGGTCGCACGCAGGCGCGCGAGGGCCGGCTCCAAGAGGCGCTCGCGACGTTTCTCGCAGCGGTCGAGCGAGACGAGCGCGCGCTGGACGCGCACCTCGGGATCTACGAGGTCGCGCAGATCCTGCGGCAGTCCGAGCTTGCGCTCGCGCACCAGGCCGCCGCGATCGCGCTCGCGCCGGTGCAGTCGACGCCGGCGAGCGAGCGTGAGGATTACGCGCTGCTCGTCCCGTGCGCGCCCGGGCCGTACACCGCGAACACGCCGGTCGACCTGCTGTTCGACTCGCGGTTCGTCACGCTCCACCGCTGGTACGTCGACCCGGCGGGCGACGTACCTCCGCTGCCGCGACACGACGCGGTGTTCGTCGCGATCGGCGAGTCGGACGACGCCGCGCCGCGCCTCGCCGCCGTCGAAAAGCTCGCCACGATGCCGGCCGGGGCGGCGGCACTGAACGGGCCGTTGCTGAACCGCCCCGAGCTCATCGCACGGCTCGGGCGCGTGGCGTTCGCGGAGACGTTCGCGAACGCGCGACATTGCCGCGTCGTCACGACGACGCGGATCTCGCGCGAACGGTACGCCGCGGACGGATTCCCCACGCCGCACATCGTGCGGCCGGTCGGCTCGCACGGCGGTCACGGACTGGAGCGCATCGACGACGACGCGCAGCGGGCGGCGTATGTCGCCGGCCCGGGCGCCGGCGCCGATGAGCTGTACGTCGCGCCGTACCTCGATTACCGCAGCGCGGACGGATATTTCCGCAAGTACCGCATCGTTTTCGTCGGCGGCGAGCCGTTCCCGTTCCATCTCGCGATCTCGCCGAACTGGATGGTGCACTACTACAACGCGCCGATGGGCGAGCATCCCTGGATGCGCGACGAGGAGCACGCGTTTCTCGCGCGGATCGAAGACGTGTTCCGCGGTGAGCTCGCCGAGGCGCTGCGCGAGACCGCCGCGCTGCTCCCGCTCGACTACGTCGGGATCGACTGCGCGATCGGCCGCGACGGGAAGCTGCTGATCTTCGAGGCCGACAACGCGCTGATCATCCACACGCTGGACGATCCGGTGCTGTACGGCTACAAGCACCGCTACGTGCCGCGGATCCTGACCGCGCTCGACTGGATGGTCCGGCGCCGAATCTCCGGCGCGCCGGGACAGGCAACCGTCCGCGCGTGAACGACTCGGCACACGTGCTCGGCGGTTCGCTGGATCCGGAGGACTGGGATGCGTTTCGGCGCGTCATGCACGACGCGGTCGACGGCGCCGTCGACGACCTCGCGCGCGTTCGCGAAGGTCCGGCCTGGCGGCCGGTTCCCGATGCGGTGAAGGCCGCGCTGCGCGAGCCGTTGCCGCGCGCCGGCGAGCCGCTCGAGACGACGCTCGCGCGGTACGACGAGCTGATCCGGCCGTATCCGACCGGCAACCGCCATCCGCGGTTCTTCGGCTGGGTGCACGGCGCGGGGAACGCCGCCGGCGTCCTCGCGGAATTGCTCGCCGCCGGGATGAACGCCAATGTCGGCGGCCGCGAGCACGCGGCGGTGTACGTCGAGCGCGCCGTCGTCGGATGGTTCGCGGAGCTGTTCGGTTTTCCGGAGACCGCGAGCGGCGTGCTGACGACCGGGACCTCGATGGGCAATCTGCTGGCCGTCGTCGCCGCCCGTGACGTTGCGCTCGGCGCTTTGCGCACCGATGGCGCCGGCGCGGCGCGGCTCACCGGGTATACCGCGACGGGCGTGCACGACTCGGTCCCAAAAGCGTTTCGCATCGCGGGGCTCAGCCGCGACGCATTGCGCACCGTTGTGGTAGACGATCGGTTCGCGATCGATCTCGGCGCGTTGCGCCGCCGCATCGCGGCGGATCGCGCCGCGGGCGAGCGGCCGTTCCTCGTCGTCGCGACGGCGGGCAGCGTCGACACCGGCGCGTTCGACCCGCTCGATGCGCTCGCCGATCTATGCGCCGAGGAAGGGCTGTGGCTGCACGTCGACGGGGCGTTCGGCGCGCTCGCGATCGCGAGCCCGTCGCAGGCGCATTTCGTGGCCGGGATCGAGCGCGCCGACTCGCTCGCGTTCGACGCGCACAAGTGGCTGCAGGTCCCGTACGCCGCCGGCTGCGTGCTGTTCCGCGACGAGCGCGCGCACCGCGCCGCCTTCGCGTCGTCGCCCGACTATTTGGCGCGCGCCGAGCGCGGAACGGCGGCCGGCGCCCCGTGGTTCGCCGACTACGGCCTCGAGCTCTCACGCGACTTTCGCGCGCTGAAGATCTGGTTCACGCTGAAGCACTACGGCATCGAGCGGCTCGGCGCGTCGATCGCGCGCACCTGCGAGCTCGCGGCGCTGCTCGGCGAACGGATCGAGCAAAGCGACTATCTCGAGCTGCTCGCGCCGGTCGTGCTGAACGTCGTCTGCTTTCGCTGGAAGCCGCGCGACGGTACGCCGGACGACGCGGCGCTGGACGCGCTGAACGAGGCGATCGCGGTCGCCGTGCAAGAGAGCGGCGCGGCCGTTCCGAGCACGACGCGCGTCGGCGGTAAGCGCGCGCTGCGCGTGTGCATCGTGAACCATCGAACGCGCGAAGACGATCTCGATGTGCTGCTCGGCGCGGTTCGCACGGCGGCCCTGACGCTCGCGAGAGCAGCGCCGCGGTGAGCGCGAGCTCACAGCCGCCGGTGATCAGCGCGGCCGATGCGAAAGCGCGAGCCGCCGCGCGCGGCATCGCGGCGGATGAGCTCATGGACGAGTTGCTCGAAGCGGCGCGGTCGAAGGCGATCGTGCCGGTCTCCGGCTTCGCGGTCGGCGCGGTCGCGCGCGGAGTGTCCGGGGCGCTCTATCTCGGCGCGAACCTCGAGTTCTCCGGGCATCCGCTGAACGCCAGCGTGCACGCCGAGCAGGCCGCCGTCGCGAACGCGATGGCGAACGGCGAGCGCGGGATCGACGCGCTCGCGACGACCGCGACGCCGTGCGGTCACTGCCGCCAGTTCTTGAACGAGCTCGCGAATGCACATGCGCTCCGCATCCTCGCGCGCGGTGCGCCGCCCGCGACGCTGGGCGAATTGCTCCCCGCCTCGTTCGGGCCGGCGCAGCTCGGCGTCTCCGATCGTCTCATGGACGGCCGCAAACACGGCCTGCGCTTGGCCGGGCCGAGCTCCGACCCGCTCGTGGCCGCGGCGCTCGAAGCGGCCGACGCGTCCCATGCGCCGTACGGCAAGACGCCCGTCGGCATCGCTCTGCAGCTCGACGACGGCACGCTCGTCCTCGGCCGGTACGCTGAGTCGGCCGCGTTCAACCCGAGCCTCTCCCCGCTGCAGGCCGCGCTGAGTGCGCTGGCCCTCGCCGGGACAGCATTCGACCGCATCCGCGCAGCCGCGCTGGTCGAGACCCGGGGGCCGGCGAGCCAGCGCGCAGCCACCGAGGCCCTGCTCGCTACCGTGGCGCCCGGCGTGGTCCTCGCGTACGCCCGCGCGGTGTAATGTGACCAGGTGCCACGCGAGAGGGGTATCCTGGGTTAGATAGTACAGATACCCCTGCACTATCTTGACCGAGCTAGTGCGGACCGATACGCTGGGAGACCATGGCCGCTGCGACCGACGCCCTGATCGAGGAATACCGACACGGGTTCCACGACCCCGAGGACAAGTACGCCTTCAAGTCCGACAAGGGCCTGACGCGCGAGATCGTCGAGCGCATCTCGGCGATGAAGAACGAGCCCGCGTGGATGCGCGAGTTTCGGCTGCGCGCGTACGACGTCTTCATGGCGAAGCCGATGCCAACGTGGGGCGACACCGCGCTCCTGAACGAGATCAACTTCGACGACATCCGGTATTTCGTCAAAGCCGGCGAGCGCACCGAGCAGAGCTGGGACGACGTCCCGGAGGACATCAAGCGGACCTTCGACCGGCTCGGGATCCCCGAGGCGGAGCGCAAGTTCCTCAGCGGCGTCTCCGCGCAGTACGAGTCCGAGGTCGTGTACCACTCCGTCATCGAGGAGCTCGAGAAGGACGGCGTGCTGTTCTGCGACATGGACACGGCGCTGCGCGAGTACCCCGAGATCGTGCAGAAGTACATCTCGACCGTCATCCCGATCAGCGACAACAAGTTCGCGGCGCTGAACTCCGCGGTGTGGTCGGGCGGCTCGTTCGTCTACGTGCCGAAGGGCGTCGAGGTCAAGATGCCGCTCCAGGCCTATTTCCGGATCAACACCGAGAACATGGGCCAGTTCGAGCGCACGCTGATCATCGCCGATGAAGGCTCGAAGGTGCACTACATCGAGGGCTGCACCGCGCCGCAGTTTTCGACGTCCTCGCTGCACTCGGCGGTGGTCGAGCTGATCGCGATGGAAGGCGCCTCGATCCGCTACACGACGATCCAGAACTGGTACCGCAACATCTTCAACCTCGTCACGAAGCGTGCGATCGCGCGGAAGAACGCGACGGTCGAGTGGGTCGACGGAAACATCGGCAGCCGCCTGACTATGAAGTATCCGGCGATCTACCTGATGGGCGAAGGCGCGCGCGGCGAGATCCTCTCGGCGGCGTTCGCCGGCGAAGGCCAGCACCAGGACGCCGGCGCGAAGGTGATCCACGCGGCGCCGAACACGACCTCGGTCGTCACGAACAAGTCGGTCACCGCGCACGGCGGAAAGACGACGTACCGCGGGCTGGTCGAGGTGCACCCCGGCGCGGTCGGCGCGAAGACGCGCGTGAAGTGCGACGCGCTGATCATGGACGACAAATCGTCCTCGGACACCAAGCCGACGATGAAGATCGACGAGCAGCGCTCGACGGTCGAGCACGAGGCCTCGGTCTCGAAGATCGGCGAGGAGCAGCTCTTCTACGCGATGAGCCGCGGCCTCTCGGAGGCGGACGCGACCGCCATGATCGTCAACGGCTTCTTCGACTTCTTCGTCAAGGAGCTGCCGATGGAGTACGCGGTCGAGCTCAACCGCCTGGTCAAGCTGGAGATGGAAGGTTCGGTGGGCTGAGCTCGGCTACTGAGCGAGCTTCGCGCCGATCAGCATCACGAGTAGCCCGAGCGGCATGATGACGAAACTCGCGATCGTCAGCGGCATGCTGGGGCGCCCGGTGCGGAGCTGAGCGACACCGTTGAGGACGCCGAGGACTCCTCCGGTGAGCAGCATCGCGAAGCCGATTCCGAGCGCGCCGAACAGCGCTCCGCTCCGCGACGTGAAGCGGACGCCGGGCGCGAACATCGCGGCGACGAGGAAGACCCCGATCCCGCAGATGATGAGGATGACGAAGATCCCCGCGATCACCGACGTCCATGCGCGGGCCTTCGAGATGGGCGCGGCCTCGGTCTTCGAACGGACAGCCATGACACGGTCCTTTCGCCGCTGTTGCGGCCTCGTGCTGACACGCTACGCGGCCGGACGGCCGCTTGTCAAGGTTTCGGGCGGCTGAGCTATGCGGCCGCGTGAGCCCCGGACGCCGTGGGAAGAATTACGCCGTGCGCGCTCGGTCGCTCATCGCCTTGGCGAGCCTCGCTGCCGCGACGGCGTCCTCGGTCGTGCCGGTGCCGGCGCGCGCCGAAAAAGTCTGCGCGTGGTCGATCCCGGTCGAGATGATCGACAAGGTGTATTCGGGCAACGCGCACGCCGGCCAACCGTTCAAGTTCCGCGTGACCGAGGACGCCGCGCGGGATGACGGCACGAAGATCCCCTCCGGATCGATCGGATACGGCGTCGTGCGCGGTGCGAGCGCCGCGGGCCGTCACAACCACGACGGCTCGATCGCGATCGAGCCGCGCTACATCATGGTGCCGAACGCAAAGGGTGGCGGGAACGAGCGCATCGAGGTCACGATGAACCCGATGCTGCCGGTGATGTGGACGCCCACCGAGCCGCTGCTGAACAAAGCCGCCTCACACGTCCCGCTCCCGGTCCCCGGGCTGATCATGACCGGCGTGAACACCGTGCGCTGGGGCCGCAACATCACGCTGGGCCCCGGTTTCAAGTTCACCGTCCTCCCGGTCGAGAATCTGTCGACGAACGCGCCGGTGTGCTGAGCGGATTCGGCTGCGCCGAATCCACCTAACGCACGGCGAGGAGCTCGACGTCGAAGTTCAGCGTCGCGTTCGGCGGGATCACGCCGCCGGCACCGCGCTCGCCGTACGCGAGCGAGGGCGGGCAGGTCAGTTTCCGGCGGCCGCCGACGCGCATCGTCGCGACGCCTTCGTCCCAGCACGGGATCACTTGGTGCGCGCCGAGCACGAACGTGAACGGCGTCTTGCGATCGCGCGAGCTATCGAACTTTTTGCCGTCGGGAAACGTGCCGGTGTAATGCACGACCGCGGTTTGGCCGGGCGCGGGCTGCTTCCCCTTGCCGACCTTGAGATCGGTGTACTCCAAACCGTCCGGCAGCTTGACGAGCTTCGCGGGCGTCTTCGCGGCGACGGTTTTGTAGCTGGCAGTCGTCCCGGCGAGCGCGGGGAGCGGCGCGACGAGCGCCAGCGCGAGGATGATCGAAGTCGGACGGGTCATGCGGCCGTTTTCGCGAAGCGCGCGTGATGCCCCGTCCGGTTGCGAAACTCTCCGACGTCCCGCCCGGCACCGCGAAGAAGGTCGAGATCGACGGCGTCGAGGTGCTGTTGTGCAACTGCGACGGCACGATCTACGCGGTCGAGGACGTCTGCACGCACGACGGCGGCCCGCTCGACCAAGGCGAACTGCAGGATTGCAAGATCATGTGTCCGCGCCACGGCGCGCTCTTCGACGTCACCACCGGCGCCGCACTCACCTTACCGGCCGTGATCCCGCTCCCGACGTACGCAGCACGCATCGACGGCGACGACATCTACGTCGACGTCTAGCAAGCTCTTGCGCCGCGCGTTACAGCATGGTATAGTATGCCTGCCTACCGGTCCGGTCTCGCATGCGAGGCAGCCAACCCTGTTACGGACCGGTGGAACAGCGCGGCGGATGGGTCGGCGCTGCACCGAATGAGACGAGGGAGCAGAGACGCTCCCTCGTTTTGGATTACTCGAGACGATCCTGCTCGCAACAGCCGTGCGGGCATCGCTCGTACGGCGCATCGTATCCGACGTAGGTGAGCTCGCCGACGCGAAACGGCTTCGCATCCTTCGGCTTGAGGGGAATTACGTTGAACGCGACGAGGTCCCGCTCACTGACGATCACGACGACGCTGTGTAACTCAGGTTTGGTTGCCGCGAAGAGATAATACAGCCGTGGTTCGAGACCGTTCTCGGCGTTCCGATGATGCCTCCAAACTTCGAGCGGTGAGCGAAGAGTCGCGGGAGCCCATGTGAGGTACGGCGCTCGAATCGGCTTCGTGCGAATATGGTCGATGATGCGCCGGCCCAGAGTGATACGGCGAGAACGAAAGTCGGCGACTTCCATACCGGCTGCCGCGCCGTGATTGAGACCGACGACGCCCTTCATCCATGCATATCGCTCGCCGTCGTCTACGGAGACGATCGCGCGTTTGAGCCGCGACGGGCGGTCACCGCCGTATCGCTCCGCAATCTGACGCCATGGATGCAGGCCAAGTCTCCGCGCCGTTACTGCGTCAAGATCATCCAAGACCACGCGTCAGAATACGGCTCCGTGCCTTCATTCCGCTGGTCATGACGGGGTTACGGCCGACATGTTGGCCGAAAGGGAACGGGCTACCGACGGCCGCGCGTCCTTTAAACGTGTTCGTCCGGGCCGGCTCGGTGGGCGTCGAGGCGGTCGTCGCGGTTCTGGTCTTCGTCCGTGTCGGCGTAGACGACGGAGGGCGTCGTCGAGCTGCCGCTGACGTCGGCTTCGGCCCGGCTCAAGGCGGGCTCGTCGTCGGCTTGGGTGCGGAGCTGGCGCGGCATCCCGGAATCCGGATGGTCCGTCACCTCCGAGGGCAGGGCGTTCTTGTAGTCCCCTTGCTGCTCGACGTTGGTGTCGCGTTCCATACCGGCCGCGTACCCACCGGCGTCGCACCTCATCCCTGCGCGGCGCACCGTTTGTCGAACGACGAGCGGCCCGCGATGCGCTAGGATCGGTCCTATCATGGCGACGAGGCTCCTGGTCTGCCCGCCCGCCCATTACGCGGTGCGGTACGCGATCAACCCGTGGATGACCCGGCACGTCGGCGACGCGGCGCCCGACGCGCTGCGGCAATGGGAGCGTTTCGCCGAGCTCGTTCGCTGCGTCACCGACGTCGAGCTGATCGAAGTCGAGCCTCAGGCGCACATGCCGGACATCGTCTTCACGGCGAACGCCGCTTTGATCATCGGCAACCTGGCGATCGTCTCGAGCTTCCGCCACGCCGAGCGGCGCCGCGAGCAGCCCGTCTACCGCGCGGCGCTCGCGCGCGCGGGCTTCGCGACGACGTTCTTGCGGCAGACCTACTTCGAGGGTGCGGGCGACGCGCTGTTCGACCGCGTGCGGCCGCTGCTCTACGCGGGCTACGGCTGGCGCACCGAGCGCAGCGCGACGCTGCAGCTCCAGGAGATCGTCGGCTGCCGCGTGCTGCCGCTGCTGCTGGTGGATGAGCGGTTCTACCACCTCGACATGGCGCTGTGCCCGCTCTCGAGCGGCCACGTGCTCGCCTACATGGACGCACTCTCGCCGCACGCACAGACAATGCTCCGGCGCGCGATCGAACCGGGCTACCTGATCGAAGTCTCGGTCGACGACGCGCTGCGCTTCGCGTGCAACGCGGTCGAGATCGGCGACGCGGTCGTCATGCACGACTGCTCGCGCCGCTTGCGCGAGCGCTTGCACGATGCGGGCTACCGGGTCTTCCGCACGGAGCTGGGGGAGTTCGTCAAAGCGGGCGGAAGCGCGAAATGTCTAACGCTGCGGCTCGACGACGGTCCCGCGGCGGCGATCGCGGCCGCAACCGCGTAACCGCGCGGTGCGGTCAGCCGGCGAAGCGTGTCCGGTTAGCGTTCAGCGACGGGCTCGCAGAGCGCGCGCTTCCGCGGCGTTCCACGCGTCCGGCGTGTCGACGTCGGTGACGTAGGCGTCGTCGTCGTCGTCGAGGGGGGCCGTGCGCAGCACCGGATCGTCGCGCACGCGCATCGGCGGCATATCGCCAGGCAGCCCGGCGATGCGCTCGCGCGCTTTCGGCGACCACACGACCGGATGGCCTGGCGTCTCCCCGACCACCGGCCAGGCTAGGTCGGCGTCGTCCGGTACTCGCGCGATGAACGCGCTCACGCGCTCCGCGTCGAGGAAGGGCAGATCGCACGCGAGCACCGCCAGGTACGCCTCGGCGAACACGGAGGCGTCCGCGAGAGCGAGCGTCTCACTCTGGCCGGCGGTCGGCGCGGTCACGACGATGCCGACCCCGATCAGATCCGAGATGACGTCGGCGACCGGCTGCGTCGTAACGAACAGCGGCCGCAGCTCCAGCAGCGCGCACGCGACGCGGCGAGCGAGCGGCTCGCCGGCGAACGACGCGGTCAGCTTGTCGAAGCCCATGCGCTGCGAGCTCCCGGCCGCGATCACGACCAGGCGCACGCGCTGGATTCGCACGCGGGTTACGCCGAGGCCGCAGCCGTGCCGAGCAGCTTCTCCGGCACGATCGGGAGATCGCGGACGCGCACACCGGTGGCGTGGTAGACCGCGTTCGCGATCGCGGCGGCGACGCCGGTGATCCCGATCTCGCCGATCCCGCGCGCGCCGAGCGGGTTCAGCGCGTAGTCCGGCTCCTCGACGAACTCGACCTCGATGTTCGGGATGTCCGCATTCACCGGCACATGGTAGTCCGCGAGGTTGTTCGTCACCACCGCCCCGTAGCGCGAATCGCGCACGGTCTCCTCGAGCAGCGCCATCCCGATCCCCATCGTGATTCCGCCGATCATCTGCGAGCGTGCGGTCTTCGGGTTGAGGATCCGGCCGCAGTCGAACACGCCGAGCGCACGCGAGACGCGCAGGCGCGCGAGCTCCTCGTCGAAGCGCACCTCGACGAACTGCGCGCCGAACGAGTGGAACGAGTACTTCTCGTCGTCGTCCGGCGCCGCGCCGCCGGCCGCGTCGATCGCGCCGCCGCCGAGGCGCGCGATGTCGCCGTACGCGATCCCGCGCGACGGGTCGGTTTTCGCGCGCACGGCACCGCCGCTGGTCTCGACCTCGTCCGCGCCGAGCCCGTAGAGCGGCGAGCTTTCGGTCGACGTCGCGATCGCGATCGCTTCCCCGCGCGCCCGCATCGCAGCGTCTTGCACCGCTGGACCGACGCTCGCCGAGCTCATCGACCCGCCGGCGACCGGCGCGTTCGGAAAGCTCGAGTCGCCGATCCGCACGCGAACCGCATCGGTGTCGACGCCGAGCGCGTCGGCAGTGATCTGCGCGAGGATTGTGTACATCCCCGTGCCGAGGTCGTGCGTCGCGCTCGCGACGTCGACGCTGCCGTCGGTCGCGATCGTCACCCGCGCCTCGGCCGGCGAGCGCAGCGCCGGATACGTCGCGGTCGCGACGCCCCAGCCGACCAGCTCGTCGCCGACGCGCATCGCGCGCGGCTCGCGCGCGCGCATGCTCCACCCGAACGCCTCCGCACCGCGTTCGTAGCACGCCAGCAGATGCTTCGACGAGAACGGCAAGCCGTTCGACGGATCGACGTTCGCGTGGTTGCGGCGCAGGATCTCGAGCGGATCGACGCCGCACGCGTACGCGAGCTCATCGAGCGCGGAGTCGAGCGCGAAGCTGCCCGGCGCCTCGCCCGGCGCGCGCATCGCCGTCGCCGACGGGACGTCGAGCCGCGCCACCCGGTGCGAGACGGCGACGTTGGGGACGTCGTAGAGCATCTCGCTCACGCCGCCCGCCGCTTCGACGAACGTGCCGACGCGCGAGCCTTCCATCAGGACGTCGTGCAGCACCGCGCTCAGCCGTCCGTCGCGCGAAGCGCCGACGCGCAGCCGCTGACGCGTCTCGCTGCGGTGCCCGACCGAGGTGAACATCTGCTCGCGCGTCAGCACCAGCTTCACCGGGCGGTTCGTCAGCTTCGCCGCCATCGCGGCGATGACAGCGTGCGGCCAGAAGAACCCCTTGCAGCCGAACCCGCCGCCGAGGAACGGTGCGATCACGCGGACGCGCTCCTCGTCGAGACCGAAGTGTTTCGCCAACGCAGCGCGCGTGCCGCGCACCCACTGCGTCGAGTCGTACACCGTCAGCTCGCCGTCGCGCCACTCGGCGACCGTCACCGACGGCTCGAGCGGGTTGTGGTTCTCGATCGGCGTCACGTACGTCGCGTCGATGCGAACCTCGCTCCGTTCGTACGCGGATTCGGGGTCGCCGCGGCGCGTCTGCGCCGGACTGCCGAACCACTGCTCGGGCAGGTCGACCTGCCGCGCCGTCTCGGGATCGAGCTCGGCGGGCGCGCTCTCGTACGCGATCCGCAGCAGCGCGGTGCCCTCGCGCGCGGCCTCGAACGTCGTGCCGACGACCGCCGCGACGTGCTGGCCGTCGTATTTGATCTCCGGTCCTTGCAGCGGCGCGAGCTCTTCGGAGACCGGCGCCGTGAAGTCGAACGGCAGCGCCGGCACGCGCGGTGCGTTGCGGTACGTCACGACCTCGACCACGCCGGGTACCGCGCGCGCCGCGCTCTCGTCGATCTCGGTGATGCGCCCGCGGGCGATCGTCGACTGCACGATCACCGCGTGGAGCGGCGCGTCGACCGCCGCATCCGCGGAATACCGCGCCTCGCCGGTCACCTTCGCGCGCCCGTCGACGCGGTCGATCGGGAGCCCGATGAACCCGCGTCGCGGCGGGGCCTGCACGGCGGTCGCGGTCATACCGCACCTCCGCACACCGTGCGCAGCGCGCGAACGATCGCGCGCTTCGCGAGCTCGACCTTGAAGGCGTTGTGCTTGCGCGGCCTCGCGTCGGCGAGCGCGGCCTCCGCCGCGCGCCGGAACGTTTCCTCGTTCGCAACCGCGCCCTTGAGCACGCCGGTCGCGGCGTAGGACCGCCACGGGACGGTCGCCACGCCGCCGAGCGCCAGTTGCGCCATCACGATCCGCGGCCCGTCGAGCTCGACGGCGCACGCCACGGAGACCAGCGCAAACTCGTACGAAGCGCGGTCTCGCACCTTCAGGTAGTGCGAGCGCTCGTGCATCGGGTCAACCTTGAGTCGTACCTCCGTGATGAGCTCGCCCGGCGCAAGCGCCGTTTCGTGGGCCTGCGAAACGATGGGAAGATAGAAGAACTCGTCGAC
>Ga0213878_10000367_pt1 | contig 17090 bp, 15 predicted proteins | sample VelepicoBEBS_R02_FD_161053 | JGI IMG/M metagenome (GOLD analysis project Ga0213878, IMG submission 161053) | Vellozia epidendroides bulk soil microbial communities from rupestrian grasslands, the National Park of Serra do Cipo, Brazil - BS_R02 | ecosystem: Environmental > Terrestrial > Soil >... | reverse complement strand
GGTGACCGCGCTGCTCGCGTTCTACTATCTTCCGATCTTCGCCGCGGTGATCCGCTTGCGTTACACGCAGCCGGACACGGTGCGCCCGTTCCGCATCCCGGGCGGGCTCGCCGGCGTGTGGATCGCCGGCGCGACGGGCTTCGCCGCGACAGCGTTCGCGGTGCTGGTCGCACTGCAGCGCCCGAGCACCGTCACGTTCGTCTCGGACGGCGTCTACGTCGGCGCGCTGATCGTCCTCGCGCTGATCTGGATGATCCCGTGGGCGGTCTTCGTCACGATCCGCCGCGCCGCGTGGCGCGCGGAGTGAGCGGCGTCAGTCGACGCCGATGTCCCAGACCATCCCGAGGTCGCGCTTCGCGAACGAGCGGAACGCGATCAGCGTCTCGGTCGCGGTGATCCCGGGGTGCGAGGCGATCCGCTCGGTGACCAGATCGCTGAGCTCCTCGTGCTCGCGCACGCGTGCGATCGCGACCAGATCGTACGGCCCGGCGACGCTGTAGCATTCCGTCACGCCCTGGACCTCGAGCAGCTCCTCGGCCAGCGTGCGGACGCGGCCCGGTTCGACGTTCATCAGCACGATCGCGGTGATCACGGCGAGGCCTACCGCGGGGCTGCGGCGGTCACCTGCGCCCCGAGCGCGAAGGGACGGCGCCGATGATCGCCTTCGCCCGAACCTGCGCCGCGATCGCCGCGACCGCGAGCAAGCTCGAGAAGATCGCGCTCGTCGCCGGCTATCTCCGCGAGCTCGGCGACGACGACCTCGCTCCGGCTACGCGCTACTTCACGGGGAACCCGTTCCCGCAGGCGCAGGAGCGCAGCCTCGCGGTCGGCGGCCGCACGATCGTCGAAGCCGCCGAGACGACGTGGGGCGTCGACGACGCGGCGCTCGGCGTCGCGTACCGCGCGACCGGCGATCTCGGCGCCGCGCTCGGCCCGTTCGTTCGCCCTTCGCACGATCTCGGGCTCTTCCGCGAGACGCTGACGCCGGCACGGCTCTACGCGCTGCTCGTCGAGATCGCCGACGCATCGGGGAAGAGCGCGCAGAAGCGGCGCCGCATCCTGTGCGAGCGGATCTTCTCGGCGTGCACCGATCCGCTCGAGGCGACGTACATCGTGAAGATCATGACCGGCGAGCTGCGAATCGGTCTGCGCGAAGGGCTGGTCGTCGACGCGATCGCGCAGGCGTTCGAGCGCGATCCGCGCGCGGTGCGCCGCGCCGCGTCGGCGGCCGGCGACCTCGGCGCGGTCGCGCTCGCCGCGAAGCACGATGCGCTCGATCAGGTCACGATCGCGTACCACGCGCCGATCGCGTTCATGCTCGCCTCGCCGATCGCCTACGGCTCCGAATACAAGGATCTCGCCGCGGCATCGTGGCTGGTCGAGGACAAGTACGACGGCATCCGCGCACAGGCGCACGTCACGCCGAACCGCGTCTCGCTCTACTCTCGCACGCTGAACGACGTCGCCGCCTCGTATCCCGAGGTGGTCGAGGCGCTGCGCGCGCTGCCCGGCTCGTTCGCGCTCGACGGGGAGATCGTCGCGGTGCGCGACGGCCGCGTGCTGCCGTTTCGGTTCCTCCAGGCGCGGCTGCAGCGCAAGGAGGTCGGCGCCGAGCTGATGCGCGAGGTGCCGGTGCGCTATGTGGTCTTCGATGCGCTCGCGCGCGACGACGAGTTCTTGCTCGACCACCCGCTCGCGGAACGGCGCATGCGGTTGGCCGAACTGCTGGCCGGCGGCCGCGAAAGCGACGCAGTGACACTCGCGCCCTGGACCGCGCTCGAGCCCGGCGCGAGTGCCGAGGCGATCCACGAGCGCTTCGAGGAGTCGCGCGCGCGCGGCGACGAGGGCCTAGTCTTCAAGCGCACCGACTCGCCGTACACACCGGGCCGCCGCGGAAAATCGTGGCTGAAGCTCAAGCGCGAGCTCGCGACGCTCGACTGCGTCGTGGTCGGCGTCGAGCGCGGTCACGGCAAACGCGTGAACGTGCTCTCCGACTACACCTTCGCGGTGCGCGACGTCCTTCGACAGGCTCAGGATGACTACGAGCTGGCCGTGATCGGCAAAGCGTACAGCGGGCTCACCGACGTCGAGATCGCCGAGATGACGCAGTGGTTCGAGGACCACCGCCTCCCGGCCGCAGAGGCGCGCGCCGCGTACCGGCGCTTGGATCTCAAACGCCACGAGATCGTCGTCGAGCCGTCGGTCGTGGTCGAGATCGCGTTCGATATCATCCAGAAGAGCGATCTCCACAAGAGCGGGTACGCGCTGCGCTTCCCGCGGATCGTGCGACTTCGGCCGGACAAGCGCGCCGAAGACGCCGACACGCTGCAGCGCGTCGAGGAAATCTACGCCGAAATGCTCGACCGCGAAGGGATTCCGGTCGAACGCTGAAGATCAGAATCGTCTCTCATGCTTCGACAGGCTCAGCATGACAACGTGTCTCCCTGAGCTTGTCGAAGAACGTGTCACCCTGAGCTTGTCGAAGGGTGAGAGGCGATCTCGCGGGCCTTATCGGCCGCCGGGGGTGCGGCGCGCGCGCTCGGCTCGGATGCGCTCGATGCGGTCATAGACGCCCGCCACGCGCGTCGCCTCGCGGCGCACGCGGTGCGCGCGCAGCCGCACGACCAGCAGCATCACGATCGCCGAGCCGGCCAGTCCCGCGCAGAGGACCCGCGCGCCCGGCGCGAGCGGCAGCATCGCGACGGCGGCCAGGATGACCGCGAGCAGCGCTATCGCGTTTTGCCAGCGCGGCATCGGCGGCGCGGTCACGGTCGCCGCGGGCTGCGCGGGCTAGTCGTCTTCGTGCAGGTGCAGATGGCAGCCGTCTTCGGCGTCGTCGAGGACCTCGCGCGCCTCGGTGAGGATGCTCGCGGGGAGGACGCCGCCGGACTCCACCGAGCCCGCCTCGGCGAGAAAGTCCACCTCGTCCCAGTCCTCCCACGTCTCGAGCGGCTCGCCGTCGACCTCGACGGGGAAGCGCACGCAAAACCCTTGCTCGATGTGCAGCCCGGTGATCGACACGCGCGTTCCGCGCGGAAAGTACGTCCCGTCTTTCCAGAGCGTTCCGTACGTCGTGTCGTAAAGTTGGCCGATCTCTAACTTCTCGATCGTCCCGTCCCCCCGAAAAGGACGTCGTGTGATACCGGTCATTTCCGCATCGTGGTGTGGTAAACCCTCGCCATGAGCGAGCCGCGCCTGCGCCCGTGGCGCATTTTGGACTCCGATTACCGCATCCGAACGAAGTTTTTACGCTTGCGGGCGGACCGCGTCGAGTTGCCGAGCGGCGACGTGGTCGAGGAATACTTCGTTCGCGAGTCGCGCGGCTTCTGCGTCGTCTTCGCGCTCACACTGGACGAGAACGTTCTGCTCGTTCGGCAATACAAGCACGGTATCGGCGAGGTCGTCACCGAGCTTCCGGCCGGGATGATCGACGACGACGAGACGCCGGAAGCGTGCGCGGAACGCGAGCTCGCCGAGGAGACGGGGTTCACCGCCTCGGCGCCCCAGCACGTTCGAACGTTTCTCACCGACCCTACGAACGCTACCGGACGTTTTCATCTCTTCGTCGTGCGCGACGCGGTGCGCACCCGCGAACCGGTCTTCGACGTCACCGAGGACATCGAGGTCGACCTCGTTCCGGTCGACGAGGTCCGCGCGATGGCGCTCGACGGGCGCATCGCGTCCGGCTCGCAGGTCGCCGCCGTGCTGGTCGCGCTCGCGCACCTCGAGCGCTAGCGGTCGGGCCGCAGCCGGCGGCGCCGGCCGAGCGGTTCGGCGCCGCCGGCGTTCGCGCCGAGGTGCAGCGCGCCGCGCAGCGCGGAGAGCGTCCCGAAGGGGAAGACCCGCTCCGCGGTCGCGGCGACGACGTGCAGATCGCGCCGCCCGACGCCCCACGGCGCGAGCGCCCCGAGGCACGCATCGCTCGTGACGTCCAGGCCGGGCGAGTACGGCGTCAGCGCCGGGACCACGATCAGCGCGCGCGCGGCGAGGAACGCCGGCGCGCTGACGTCGCCGCCGAGGTGCAGCGACGGATGCAGGTGGCCGATCATCGTGCGCCGCGCGTCCGGCTCCGAGCTCCGTGAAGCGGGTTCGGGGCGATCGCCGTGGACCAGCGTCCAGCCGTCGCGCTCGCACGACTCGACCGTCGCGCCGAGGACCGCGACGCCGCGCGTGCGGCCTTCGTGATTCCCCGCCACGACCGTGACTTCGGCCTGCGCGCGCAGCACGCCGAGCGCCGCGCCGACGGCGCGTGCTGCGCCTTCGCTGAGCCCGGCGCCGTGGATCGCATCGCCGAGGAAGACGATCTCGCGCGCATCGTGACGCCACGCGGCGAGCGCGATCGAGGCGACGATCTCGTCGGTGCTCCACAGCGGGAGCGCGGCGCCGCCGCCCATCACGTCCTCGTAGCCGAGGTGCGCGTCGGCGCAGACCAGCGCGCGCGAGCGCGTCAGCAGCGCGAACCCGCCCGGCAGCCCGACGACGCCGTCCGCGAGCTCGTACGCGTCGCACGCGGCCGCGGGCTTCATAGCAGCCGCATCTGCGCCGGCGCCGCCGCAACCGCGTCCTCGCCGTCCGCACGTTCGCCGAGCAACGCGAGGACGCGATCGTGGAGCGCTTCCACCATGCTCGCGCGATCGTCCATCACGACCGAGTCGCCGAACGACGAGGTCACGATGCCGAACGTGAACGGCGTCGCGGCGGCCGGGTGCAGCACGCGCAGCTCGCCGTCGAGCGACTCCAAAAACGCCCGCGCGCCGGGCGCGTCGAGCAGCTCGCGCGTCACGACGCGGACCGTCTCGCGCACCAGCGGGAACTCGCGGTCGGCCTCCCACAAGCGGTCGAAGATCTTCGAGCTGTTCCAGCGCAGCGCGCCGCCGCGGATCGAGCGTCCTCCGGCGCGGCGCAGCACGAGCAGCCCGGTGTTCGCGACGTAGCGGAACTGCTGCCGCAGCAGCCAGCCCGACCGCAGCCCCGCGAGCAGATCGTCGTCGAACCCCTCGAGCGCGAGCAGCGACGCCCATACCGCGTCGTGAACGTGCTTGCGGCGCGGCAGCGCGACCAGAAAACCGTTGTCGTCGGTCGTCAGCGTGGAGTTGATGCGCAGGCGGCGGTGCAGCCGCGCGCCGACGATCCGCGCGAGCGTCTCGTTCACGCGCCGTCCCGCGCCGGTGTGGAACACCGCGGTCTGGCGCTCGTCCATGCGGTAGATCTCGACGATCGGCCGCCCGCGGCGCGGGACGTCGCTCAGCGCGAGCTGCTGCGCGACGTAGCGCACGACGTGCGCCGCCTCGACGCCCTCGAGCGCGTAACGCTGCTTCAAGAACGCCAGCGCGTGCTGCGGACCGCCGGCGCGCAGCGCGTCCGCGACCCCGGTGCGCAGCACCCCGACCTCGCGCGCGAGCTCGGGCGGGATGCCTTTCAAGTGCGAGCTCCACTGCGGGACGGTCGGCCGCCCCGCGTGCGGCTCGACGCGCAAGCCGCGCGGGCCGACCTCCTTGACGCGCAGCGTCCGCCCTTCGAGCAGAAAGACGTCGCCCTCGCGCAGCGCGGCGGCGAACGACTCGTCGAGCCGGCCGATCCCGTGGCCGCCCGCGCCGGCGACCGGGATCGTCGACTCGTCGGGGATCGTCCCGACGTTCTCGAAGTACGCGCTCGACGGCTCGCGGCCGAGCCCGTACACCGCATCGCCGTCGGTCCCGATCCGCCGCACGTGCGCCTCTTCCGGTCCGACGCCGCCGCCGCTGAGGTACGCGATGCACGCGCGCAGATCGTCCTCACGGAGCTCGCGGTACGGGTACGCGCGGCGCGCGAGCGCGAGCGCCTCGGCGATCGCGACGCGCTTGTCCGGCGCGCACAGCCCGACGACCCACTGCGCAAGCACGTCGAGCGGCGCATCGGGGACGGCGATCTGCTCGATGACGCCGTCGCGGATGCAGCGCCGCGTCGCCGCCGCCTCGACGACGTCGTCGCGGTCCTGCGCGAGCACGACGCCGGTCGCGATCGCGCCGGGGCGGTGCCCCGCGCGGCCGACGCGCTGCAGCGTCGGCGTCATCCCGCGCGCGCCGCCGAGGACGATCACGCGATCGATGTAGCCGATGTCGACGCCGAGCTCGAGCGAGCTCGAGCAGACGACGGTGCGCAACTTCCCCGCGCGCAGCTCCGCTTCGGTGCGATGGCGGACGTTGCGCGCGAGCGCGCTGTGGTGCACGCCGATCCGCCGGTCCCGCGTCGCCGTCTCGCTCCGCGGCGCCTGCTCGAGCACCGCGATCGCGCCATCGTCGTCACCCTGAGCCCCCGCACCCGTGTCACCCTGAGCTTGTCGAAGGGTGAGTGACAACTCTTCCATCTCGTGCGCGATCCGTTCCGCTTGACTGCGCACGTTGGTGAAGATCAGCGTCGAGCGCACGTCTCGGGTGAGCGCGTACGCCGCCCGCGCGCACTGTGCGAGCGGCGCCATCGCGCCGGCGAACGGCGCGGCGATGTCGAGCCGCAGCTCGCGCAGGCCGCGGCAGTCGACGATCGCGCACTCGCGCTCGGTCCCCGCGAGATACGCCGCGACGCGCTCGAGCGGCGCGACCGTCGCCGAAAGCCCGACGCGCCGCAGCGGCGCACGCGTCACCTCGGTGAGCGACTCCAGCAGCAGCGCGAGCTGCGCGCCGCGCTTGTTCCCGGCGAGCGCATGCACCTCGTCGACGATCACGGTCTCGACGTGCGTGAGCTTCGAGCGGTAGCTCTCCATCGCCAGCATCAGCGCGAGCGACTCCGGCGTGGTGAGCAGTACGTGCGGCGGACGGCTCATCATCAATCGCCGCTCCTCGACCGGCGTGTCGCCGGTGCGCACGCCGGTCCGCACGAACGTCTCGCGGATCCGCCCGCGCCGCCGCTTCGCGCGCTCGGTGTTCGGGCGTTCCAGGATCCCCATCTCGCGCAGCGGGCGGCGCAGGTTGTGCTCGACGTCGTAGCCGAGCGCGCGCAGCGGCGAGACGTACAGACAGTACGTGCGCGCCAGCAGCTCGTCGGCGTCGCGGAGCTCCGCGAGCCGCGAGATCACCGGCAGGAACGCCGCGAGCGTCTTCCCGGTCCCGGTCGGCGAGCAGATCAGCGTGTGGCGCGCCGCGGCCGCGAGCGGGAGCGCCTGCGCCTGGGGCGGGGTCGCGGTGCCGAGGTGGGCGTCGCACCACGCCGCGACGTCCGGGTGCAACGTGGAGAACGCGCCGTCCACGAGAGCGGCACGCCTTCATCGAACGGGCGTTCGAGCCCTCGCGGCGCTCGGCCGAGCGCGAACCGGCGCGCTACGCGGAGGCGCTGAAGCTGCCGCCGACGCCGAGCGAGGCCATCAGCCTGGCCGCCTCGTCGCTCATCAGCTTCTCGGTGCTCGAGAGCACCGCCATCGCGAGCTGGGAGGTTCCGTTCGCGGCGATGTCCATAGGCCCGCCCGCTGCACCCGTGATTCCGTCCATGACCCGTCCATTCTGCCACGAGCGGGCGAGCGAGCGCAAGAGAGCAAGCGGCGCTGAAACCCCGCCGTCCGCCGCCGAGTACGTGGAGGCGAATACCATGAAGTACTTGTTCCTGAAGGTCATGGCGGTCGTGGTGGTCGCCCTCGTCGCGCTCACGCTGCTGTTCTGGCTGCTGAAGGCGCTCATCATCGCGGCGATCGTCGCCGGGCTCGTCGTCGGCGGCGTCGCGATCGCCCGGCTATTCGGCCGGCGGCCCGCGCAGATCGTCCGGTACGACCCGCCGACGTACAACGCACGGCGCTGGCGCTAAAGCGTACAGTTCGAGCGCCGGGTTCTCCGGGAGCCGCGGGCGTTCGCAGCTAAACGGACGAGCATGCGACCCGGGACGCTGCTCGCGAGCGCGCTTTGCGCGATCGCCCTGTCCGCATGCGGGGGCACCGGTCCCGCCGCTCCGCAGGCCGCCCCTCCGGCCGCCGTAACGACACCGCCTCCCGCGCCGGCGTTTGCGACGACGGCGTTTCCGAACACGAGCGGGCACCGCGGCGTCCCGCTGACCGGGGACACGATGTCGACGACCGTCGCCGCCGACGGTACGTTCGCGTTCTCGAACAGGTTCGAGTGGGCGATCGTGTCGTTTTTTCCGAACGGCGCGACGATGAGCGGCTCGTTCGACGGCGGCGGCCCCGCCGCATTCGGGCGCGGCGCCGACGGCGCGCTCTATTCGGGCTTCTCGGTTCCGGCCGGGAACGATCTCGCGTCCGAGGTCCACAGCGGCTCGAGGACGTGGTCGTTCGCCGCCTATCCGCCGCTCGTGATCCTCGGCGGCCCGGACGCCGCGACGTGGGTGCTCACGATGACCGGCGGGATGGTGCGGTTGAACGCGGACGGGACGACGACGACCCTGCCGGTCGCCGCCCCGCCCGGCGACGCCTACGACGTGACGCTCGGGCCGGACGGCGCGTTCTGGCTCGCCGAGTTCGACGGAACGATCGAGCGCGTTCCGCTGCAGGGTCCGGCGCTGCGTTTCTCGGTCGGCGGCCAGCCGCTCTCGATCGTCGCGGGCGCCGACGGCGCGCTGTGGTTCCTCGACAAAGCGCAGTCGGCGGTGCGCCGCATGACCACCTCAGGCGCCGTCAGGACGATGTTCAGCACGAGCGGCTTCACGCTCGCGGACCGCGTCGCGCGCGGCGGCGACGGCGCGGTCTGGGTCACGAACGGGACCACGAACGAGCTGATCCGCGTCGCGGTCGACGGCTCGAGCGCGCGGTATCCCGCGCCGAGCGCCGGAATTCAGGCGAGCGGCGTGACGAGCGCGCCCGACGGTACGCTGTACTTCGTCGAGACGAACCAAGCCGGTCTGCTGATCGTGCACGCGACGCCCGCGACTGCACACTGAGCGCAGGACCGCCTCGCGTTCCCACGTAGGACGCGAGGTGCATCGTCCGCCGTTCCGCGCCGCTCTGACGGCGCTCTTCTTCTGCGCGGGGACCGCGCTCGCGCTCGCGCAGCCGGCCCCAGAGTCGAACCCCTCCGCCCCGCCGGTCCCGGCGCTCGCCTCACCGACGCCCACGCCGGCGACGCCGGGCTCGCCTGCGCCGGGCGCCTCCGCATCGCCGCGGCCGACGCCGACGCCGACCCCGCCGTACAACCGGCTCGCCTTCCGCGAGATCGGCCCGGCCGTCGCGGGCGGGCGCGTCACCTCGGTGGTCGGCGTCGCGGACGATCCGAAGCTGTACTACCTCGGCTCGGCCGGCGGCGGCGTGTGGAAGACGGTGAACGGCGGCGCGACGTGGACGCCGGTCTTCGACAAGCAGCCGGTCTCGTCGATCGGCGCGGTTGCGATCGATCCGAAGAACCACGAGGTCGTGTGGGCCGGCACCGGCGAGACGAATCCCCGCAACGACGTCTCGTGGGGCGACGGCGTCTACAAGTCGGCCGACGGCGGCCGAACGTGGACGAACACCGGCCTCGCCGGGACGCACGCGATCGCTTCGATCGTGATCGATCCGCGCGATCCGAACATCGTCGTCGTCGGCGCGCTCGGCGACGTCTTCGCCGACTCACCGGAACGCGGCGTCTTCCGCACCATCGACGGCGGCAAGACGTGGAGGAAGACGCTGTACGTCGGACCGCGCAGCGGCGTGAGCGAGATGGTCGCCGACCCGAAGAACCCTGAGGTGCTCTACGCCGGGATCTGGCAGTTCCAGCGCCGCCCGTGGACGTTCACCTCCGGCGGCAACGAGGACGGCATCTGGAAGTCGACCGACGGCGGGAAGTCGTGGAACCGCCTCACCGGCAACGGGCTCCCGGACGGGATGACCGGCCGCGTCGGGCTGGCGGTCTCGCCGTCGAACCCCAAGCGCGTCTACGCGCTGATCGAGTCGAAGGACGGGATCCTGTGGCGCTCCGACGACGCGGGCGCGACGTGGAAGCTCATGAGCAAGGACACGCTGGTGAACCAGCGGCCGTTCTACTTCTCGCACGTGCGCGTCGACCCGTCGGACGCCGACCACGTCTACGGCGTCTCCGAGGCGCTGGCGGAGTCGAAGGACGGCGGGAAGACGTTCAAAGAGATCGCGCAGTCGGTCCACGTCGATTACCACGACATGTGGATCGCGCCGAACGACCCGAAGCGGATGATCGTCGGCGAGGACGGCGGCTACGCGATCACCACCGACGGCGGGGCGGCGTGGGCGTTCTCGCGCAATCTCGCGATCGGGCAGATCTACCACGTGGGCTACGACGACCGCACGCCGTACTCGGTGTGCGTGGGCTTGCAGGACAACAACGGGTTCTGCGGACCGTCGAACAGCCTGAACCCCGAAGGGATCATCGACGAGTCGTGGGACCGCGTGATCGGCGGCGACGGGATGTGGGCGTGGCCCGATCCGCGCGACCCGAATCTCGTCTGGACCGATCTGCAGACGGGGCGCCTCCAGATCTACGACCGCAAGGCGCAGCGCGGAACCGGCGTGCAGCCCTGGCGCGGGACGGCGCAAGATGACTTCCGCCTCGACCGCGCGCGCTACCGCTACAACTGGGACGTGCCGATCGGCTTCGACCCGTTCGACCCGACCGCGGCGTTCGTCGGCGCGAACGTGGTCTTCGCGACGCACGACCGCGGCCGGCATTGGACGGTGATCTCGCCGGACCTCACGCGCAACGACAAGTCGCACCAGCAGCCCTCGGGCGGACCGCTCGCGCTCGACGTCTCGAGCGCGGAGTTCACCGGGACGCTGCTCGACATCGAAGCGTCCGCGAAGACGCGCGGCGAGATCTGGACCGGCAGCGACGACGGGCTCGTGCAGCTCACCCGCGACGGCGGGAAGCACTGGACGAACGTCACCCCGCCCGGCGTCGCACCCGACGGCCGCGCCGAGATGATCGCGCCTTCGCCGCTCGTCGCGGGGACCGCGTACGCGGTGATCGACCGGCATCTGCTCGGCGACTACGCGCCGTACGCGTTCGTGACGCACGACTGGGGCGCGCACTGGACGCGGATCAGCGCCGGTCTGCCGGCCGGCGAGTCGGCGCGCGCGATCCGCGCCGACACGCGCAATCCGCACCTGGTGTACGCGGGGCTCGAGAACTCGTTCTGGCTCTCGTACGACGACGGCGCGCACTGGCGGAAGCCCGCGCTCGGGCTGCCGACGGTCGCCACGTACGACATCCGCGTCCAGCCGCGCTGGAACGACCTGATCCTCGCGACGCACGGCCGCGCGGCGTGGATCCTGGACGACCTCGCGCCCGTGCAGCAGCTGCCGCAAGCGGAAGCCGCCGGCGCGATGCTGTTCCGGCCGCGCGACACGTACGCGTTCGCGACGCACGCGAACGACGAGGGGCTCTACACGCGCTACGCCGGGAAGAACCCGCCGGGCGGCGTGATGATCTCGTTCTACCAGGCGAAGCCCGGCGCGAAGGCGCCCGAGCTGGAGATCCTCGACGCCGGCGGGCGCGTCGTGCGCCACATCCGCGGGACGACGCGCGTCAACGAGCGCGAGGTTCCGGTGGTGACGAACTTCGCCGGGATCAACCGCATCTCGTGGGATCTGCGCGAGGACGGTCCGGTGCGCTGGAGCGGCGCCGCAAAGGAAGAGTACCGCGGTCCGCGGGTCGGCGTCGCGGTCGTCCCGGGCACCTACCGCGTGCGCGTCGCGCTCGCCGGGCGCACGTTCACCGAGACGGTGAACGTCAGGCCCGACCCGCGCGCGCACTTCACCGCCGCCGACTATCGTGCGGCGTACGCGTTCGCGAAACGCCACATGGACGAGTACTCGCGCCTGAACGCGACGCTGAACCTGCTCGACGCGTACGCCGCCTCGGCCGCCGACCGCGCGAAAGGCGCGAGCGGCGAGCTCGCGACGGTGCTCGACGGCGTGCGCACGAAGGCGCTCGCGCTGCGCGGCCGGCTGACCGCGGACTTCACCAACGACGAGGACTTCATCCAGCGGCCCGGGCGCATCCGCGAGGACATGGGCGGGCTGTTCTTCGCCGCGGGCTCACCGCCGTCGGCGGCGACGCTCGACTACGCCGCGCGCGTCGACCGGGCGTTCGGCGCGGTGATGCGCGATCTCGGCGCGTTCGAGCGCGGTGACGTCGCGCGCGCGAACGCCGCGCTGGCCGCCGCCGGAAAACCGGCGCTCTCGACCAGCGGCGCGAAGCGCGCCGACGTCGTCGGCGCCGAATCGCCCGACGGCGATTAGCGCTTCGCGAAGCTGTCCGCGGTGAGCGTCAGCCGGATCGACGTGCGCAAGGTGTTGTACGACTGGCCGAGCTGACGCCGCGCGACGCTTTCGAACGACACCTTCACCGGGAGTATCATGACGGTGTCGTAGACGATCGAGCCGGCTCTCGTCCCGGCGAATCCGCCGACGCTCGAGGTTCGCTCCTCGAGCGCGTAGTCGAGCGTCACGCGCGCGTCGTCACGCGCGAGGACGCGGTAGCGCTCGATGTCGGTATGTCCGTTCGTGCTTTGGTCGACCGTCCACGCGGTGCCGACCTCTTTGGGGTGGTCGCCGTAGAAGCTGCGCCCGAGCCAGCGCACGACCGCGAGCTCTTCCTCGGTGAGGTTGTCGTAGTTCGCCGCGTCGTAGAACAGCGTGCCGTCGGCGGCGATCCCGACCTTCACTTTCGGCCGCTCTCGCTTCGGCGCGTCCTCCGCGATCTCGACCACGAGCCCGGCGTCGTCGGTCGCTTCGAGGACGTCGATCGTGATCGAGCCTTGCGCGCTCATTCCGCCGCTCGTGTGGCCCTCCGCGCTGCCGATCTGCGGGCGCGGCGGCGAACTGTTCGACCGTCCTTTGACGGGGACGGTGACGCGCTGCGGCGCGATCCCGCTGCCCGGGGTGTCGAGCGACTCGATGATGTGCAGGTCGACCGCGTACGTCAGCGAGCGAATCGGCCGCGGCCCTTCGGCCGCGCTCGCGAGGAGCGGCGCGGTGCCGAGCAGCGCGGCGAACGCGAAGGCGGGCGCGCGGCGGACCATGTCGGCAGATTCTCGGCAGTGCCGCGGGACTCTTTGCCGAACCGCCGAGCGAACGGCGGAAATGGCACTTTCTCGCGGCGCCTGCCTTCCATGGCGGCCCGGGGGGCGCTCGAACCGACAGGAGGCTGCATGCAGATCGAACGCTACCGCGACCGCTTCAAGGACGTCATCGCCCTCGTCGTCACGCCGATGGACCGCACGTACGCGGTCGACGAAGGTGCGCTGCGCGCGCAGATCGACTGGTGCTTCGCACACGGCGCGACCGGGATCGTCGCGACCGGCTCGATCGGCGAGTTCCTCCACCTCGAGGACGACGAGCGGCGGCGCGTGCTCGAGGTCGTGCTCGACCAGACGCGCAAGCACCGCGGCGCGAGCGCGTTCGCGATGACGTCGGGCGCGACGACGCTGCAGGCGCTGCGCTGGACGCGCGAGGCGTCGGCGCTCGGCTACGACTGCGCGGTCGTCATCGCGCCGTACTACTGGAAGGTCGGCGAGCGCGAGGCGCTCGATCACTTCCGCACCGTCGCGGAGAGCGGTCTGCTCCCGGTGTGCGTCTATCACAATCCGGCGCTCTCGAAGTTCCACATGTCGCCGGCGTTCTTCGCGAAGGTCGCGGAGCTCGAGAACGTCGTCTGCGTGAAAGAGGTCGAGACGGACTTGCAGCATCTCGAGCAGGTCGCGGACGCGCTCGACGGGCGCGCGATCTACCTGCAGACGTTTCGCGCGTATCTGACGGGCCGGCTGCTGGGATCGAACGGAGGGCAGATCAACGTCTTCGCGGTGCCGGCGTGCGTGGCGATCGACGAGGCGTGGAAGCGCGGCGACGTCGCGCTCGCGCAGGAGATTCAGCGCCGGCTGAACCGCGTCTTCCCGCGCGGCGGCGAAGCCGCGCTCGGCGCGCTCGGCATGACGAAAGCGACGGCGTCGGTGGTGACGGGGATCGACATGGGCCCCGCGCGCCCGCCGTACCAAGCCCCCGACGACGCCGAGGAACGCATCACGAAACGCCTCCCCGAATTGTACGACGTCGTTCCCGCGATGCGCCCGGAGAAGCGCGTCGCCGTCCACGCGACGTCGTGAACCGCTCGAAGATCACCCTTCGACAAGCTCAGGGTGACATCGAGGCGGGGCCCGGCGACGATGTCGTCGAGCCCGGGGACGATGTCATCCTGAGCTCAGCCTGTGCTGAGCCTGTCGAAGCATCGAAGGATGAGCCGCAGCCGCGCACGCGCCTCTGGATAAACGGCACATACGCCGATGCCGCAAACGGCGAGACGTACGACGACGTCGATCCCGCGACCGGCGAGACCTTCGCGCGGATCGCGAGCGGCGGCGCGCCCGATGTCGAGCGCGCGGTCGCCGCCGCGCGGCGCGCGTTCGACGAAGGACCCTGGCCGCGCGCGACGGCGGCGCAGCGCGCGAAGACGCTGCGCAAGCTCGCCGAGCTGCTCGTCGAGCACCGCGAGGAGCTCGCGCGGCTCGAGTCGCGCGACGCCGGAAAACCGTTCCGCGAGACCGCCGACCGCGACGTGCCGCGTGCCGCCGACAACTGCGCGTTCTTCGCGAGCGCGATCGAGCAGCGCGAGCAGAGCGCGTTCTTCGACCGCAAGCCGTTTCTCGGCGCGCAGCGCGAGATCGTCTCGCTCGTGCGCGAGGAGCCGGTCGGCGTCTGCGCGCTGCTCACGCCGTGGAACTCGCCGCTGATGCAGGCGACCTGGAAGATCGCGCCCGCGATTGCCGCCGGGAACACGTGCGTGCTGAAGCCGTCGGAGCTCACCCCGCTCTCGACGCTTCGGCTCGCCGAGCTCTGCACCGAGGCCGGCGTCCCCGACGGCGTGGTCAACGTCGTCACCGGGTTCGGGCCGACCGCAGGCGCGCCGCTGGTCGCGGACGAGCGCGTCGACGCGGTCGCGTTCACCGGGAGCGAGCCGACGGGGATCGCGATCAACACCGCCGCCGCCGCGACGCTGAAGAAAGTCACGCTCGAGCTCGGCGGCAAATCGGCGAACGTGGTCTGTGACGACGCCGACCTCGAGCTCGCCGTCGAAGGCAGCGTGCTGGCGATGTTCCGCCACAGCGGCCAAGTGTGTCTGGCCGGGACGCGGCTCTACGTGCAGAGCGGGATCTACGACCGCTTCCTGGAGCGCTACCTCGAGCGCGTGCGCGCGCTGCGTGTCGGCGACCCGCAGTCGCGCGAGAGCGACCTCGGCCCGCTCATCACCCCGCAGCACCGCGAACGGGTCGAGCGCTTCTGCGCGCAGGCCGACGACGAGGGCGTCGAAGCGCTCGTGCGCGGCACGCGCCCCGGCGATCCGTCGCTGGCCACCGGGAACTATCTGGCGCCGACGATCTACGCGCCGCGCGACGAGTCGCAGACGGTCGCGCGGGAGGAAGTCTTCGGCCCGGTGCTCTCCGTCTTTCGCTTCGACACGCTCGACGAGGTCGTCGCGCGCGCGAACGCGACGCGCTTCGGGCTCTCGTCGTACATCTGGACGGCGAGCATCGCGAACGGGATGCGCTTCGCCGAGCGCGTCCGCGCGGGGATGTGCTGGATCAACGGCTACTTCTTGCGCGACCTGCGCCAGCCGTTCGGCGGCGTCGGGATGAGCGGCCTCGGCCGCGAAGGCGGTCGCTGGTCCCTGGACTTCTTCACCGAACCGAAACTGGTATGCATCGCATACTGACTCTGCTCCGCCGGCACTTCCCGCAAAACCATCCTTCGACAGGCTCAGGATGACATCACCGCTATGTCACCCTGAGCTTGTCGAAGGGTGAGTCGTCGTCTCCATCTTCAGAGGAACCCCTCGATGTCGTACATGAATCCCGTCACCGTCATCCCGAAGCACGTCCCCGACGAGGAGCTGCGGACGTTCGGGACGCTGGAGTCGTACGAGCAGTACATCGAGCACCAGTACCGCGACACCAAGGCGCTGCTCGAGAAGTACCGCGAGCACAAGACGCACGATCCGGAGCTGAGTGCGGAGTACCGCAACGCGATGCGGCCGATCATGCTGACGACCTGCTGGGGCGAGGCGCAGACGACCGCGCAGGTCGCGCAGATCATCACCAAGACGAACCGCCCGAACATCCAGTACTTCTACGCGACCCACGCCTTGGACGAGGTGCGCCATACGCAGATCGAATGGCGCCGCATCCGCGACCTCGACCTCGCCGACTCGCTCGACGTGCCGTACGAGCAGACGGAGCTGTTCCGCTTCGTGAACGGGCTGCCGTCGTTCGTCGAGATCGTCTACGGCCAGGTCTGCACGCTCGAGGCGTACTCGGCGCACGTCCTGTTCAACTCGATCGCGGATTTGGCGCGCAAGTTCGGCGACCTCGCCACCGCGTACACGTACGAGTACGTGATGCACGACGAAGTCCGCCACATCGGCACGGGGCTGAAGGTCGTACGCGAGGCGATCGAGACGTCGCCCGATCCCGAGGAGGCCGTCTTCCGCATCCTCGACCTCGAAGAACGTCTGCTGCCGATCACGATCCGCAAGCTCGGCCGCGACTCGCCGATCGCGACCTCGCTCTACGAAGCCGGGATGATCGCCGACAAGCGCGCCTTCGAGCTCGACGGTTTCCGCCAGTACCTGGTCTTCCGCTCGAAGATCCCGAATCTGCCGCCGATGCGCTACAAAGGTCCCGACGGTTGGACCCAAGCGCACGCTGCCGAGGCGCACGCTTCGACAAGCTCAGCGTGACATTACCGCAATGTCATCCCGAGCCGCCACAATGTCATCCTGAGCTTGTCGAAGGATGAGCCGCCAGCCGTGATCGCCGCCGGCCTCTTCTCCACCCACGTCCCGCGCCTGATGATCCTCGACCCCGAGGCGCGCCGCGAGTACATGGGCAAGAACGTCACCACGTTCTACGACGCGCTCCCGCGGATCAAGCGCGAGCGCATCGACCCGCTCGACTTCGACACCTTCGTCGTGATCGACACCCACTGGCACTCGACGCTGGAGTTCATCCTCAACGCGCACGAGCACCACGAAGGGATCTACACTTCCGACGAGATCCCGTGGATGATCCACGAGTACGCGTACGACCATCCCGGCGATCCCGAGCTCGCGCACGCGATCGCCGAAGAGGCGAAAACGCGCGGCGTCCCCGCCGAGGCCGCCGCGCACCGCGGCCTC